>JABAOE010001479.1_pt2 | contig 13668 bp, 20 predicted proteins | sample 7062141 | NCBI WGS metagenome assembly JABAOE01 (sample SAMN14538627, study PRJNA623070) | marine sediment metagenome | biome: marine biome [ENVO:00000428]; feature: marine pelagic biome [ENVO:01000023]; material: deep marine sediment [ENVO:00002113] | place: India: Gulf of Khambhat ... | reverse complement strand
AAGAGGTAAAGTAATTGTAATTTCTGCTACAAATAGACCAAATGCAATTGATCCTGCACTAAGAAGACCAGGAAGATTTGATAGAGAAATTGAAATTGGAATTCCCGATGAAGAAGGAAGATTTGAGATTCTCTCAATTCATACACGTGGAATGCCAATTGATGAAAAAGTAGATCTTAAACAAATCTCAAAGACAACACATGGATTTGTTGGAGCTGACTTGGAAGTATTATCAAAAGAAGCTGCAATGAGATCTCTAAGAAGAATTCTTCCTGAAATTGATCTTGATGAAGATAAAATTTCAGCAGAAATTCTTCAAAAAATCCAGATTACTAGTGAAGACTTTAGAGATGCATTAAAAGAAGTCAGACCAAGTGCATTACGTGAAGTCCAAGTACAGATTCCTAATGTAAGTTGGGATGATGTTGGAGGTCTTGATGAATTAAAAGAAGAACTACGTGAAGCAGTTGAATGGCCAATTAAACACAAAGAAGCATTTGATTATGTGAATGTAGAAACTCCAAAGGGAATTTTACTTCATGGTCCACCTGGAACTGGTAAAACACTAATTGCAAAAGCTCTTGCTAAAATGACTGAATCTAATTTTATTAGTATCAAAGGTCCGGAACTACTATCAAAGTGGGTTGGTGAGTCTGAAAAAGGAGTCAGAGAAATTTTTAGAAAAGCACGACAGGCAGCACCATGTATTATCTTCTTAGATGAAGTTGATGCCCTTGTTCCTAGAAGAGGTAGTGGTGGTTCTGAGTCACATGTTACAGAAAACGTTGTTTCTCAAATTCTTACTGAGATAGATGGACTTGAAGAACTCCACAATGTATTGATTATTGGAGCAACTAATAGACTAGATATCGTAGATGAGGCATTACTAAGACCAGGTAGATTTGATAGAATTATCCAAGTTCCAAATCCTGACTCTAATGGAAGAAAACACATCTTTGAGATTCATACCAAAAAGAAGCCTCTTGCAAGTGATGTTAACATTGCAAAACTTGTAGAAATGACTGATGGCTTTAGTGGTGCTGAAATTGCAGCAGTTTCAAACAGGGCTGCCATTGCTGCACTTAAGAGATATGTTGGTGGCAAATCTCAAAACATCAAAGATATCAAAATTGGACAACAAGATATGATTGATGCAATAGACAAGGTAAAACCTCGAAAAAAAGAGGCTCCTTTAGCTCAATCAATAAAATAGCCTAAATACTAAGGGAAATGATACAAAAACAATGAAACTCTATCTTGACTTTGATCCATGCCAAGAATGCAATACAATGATGGCAGAACTTAGTAGTCCTGAAATGCTATTTGCAGATGAAAAGACAAGAGCAGATGAATCTGCAAAATTTCTAAGACATCTAACATACAATCATAACGAAGTCGTTCAAGCCGTAATGGATGATCTTCCAAAACAAAAAAGAGATCAAGAACCTGATTTCTACAAATAATCTTCTTTTTCATTATTAAAAATTATAATCATATTCATATACGAAATTATCTTAATAATTTTGGAAAAATAAAATGAAATCTTACCTTATTTCTGGTTTAGTTGCAATACTCCTAACAATTTCTTTACAATCTGCCTTTGCAGTTGAAACTGAACAAGAACCACAACCTCCAGAAATTCCGGAACCCAGCCCAGAACCGGATCCAATTAAAAAGTCAGAACCTGAACCTGTCCCTGATCCCTTTCCAGGCGAAACAGAATCAGAAAAAATACAGAGACTAACTACAGAAATTGAAAAAATCAAACAAGAAAATACTAATCTTCAAGGACAGATATCAAACCTAAAAAATGATAAACTAAGGCTAGAATCTCAAATATCAGAACTTAATCAAACCGTTGAAAATCTTAAAGAAATCACAATGGAACAAATTCGAGTAATTATGGACTTGGTTAACAGACTAAAAGATGTAGTATTTGAAAAAATATTTTCTCCTACAATTAACTTGTAGGATTTTTTTGGAATTTTTACTCATTTAGCTTTAATGTTTTCTTAATCAATACAGCTCTATTTCTTATTGTAACATCGCTTACGCCTGATTCTACTGAAAATTTCTTTTGACTAATTTTTTCACCATTCATTATACAAGAAATATACAATGATGCAGCTGCTTGCGCTACAGGGTGTTTTCCAGCAGTAATCTGCTCTTTTTCACAGCGTTGTAGTATATCAAACGCATCTCGTTTAGTCTTCTCTTTCAAATTCATATTATTTGAAATTTTTGAGATAAACGAAGCGGTATCATATTGATTAAGACTTAATCCAAGCTTTTTGATTATGGTTCTCAAATCTCTAGAAAGTATTCTTCTTTCAACATTTCCAGCCTCTGCAATATCGTCTAATGTTCTTGGAATATTATTTTCTCTACAAGCTGCATACAATGATGCTGAAACCAATGAGGCCATTGTTCTTCCTCGTGTTAGTTTTGCACTTACTGTTTTTCTGTAAATATAAGCTGCATTTTCTACAACATTGTTTGGTACTCCTAATTTTGTTTTCATGGCATGAAGTAAAGTAAAGGCCTTGCTTAATGTAGCAGTCTTTCTTGACTTACTCCTCTGATCCCATGTTCTAAGTCTATTGAACTCATATTTTGTTTTGCTAGGCAATGCTTTTCCAGTAGAATCTTTATCAGCTCCAATCACAGTTGATAATCCTTTGTCATGCATTGTTAGTGACGTAGCAGGACCTGTTCTTGTTAGCTTCATAAAGTCTTCCTGAGTGTAACCGTTGCTTTCGTATGATGTGTCAGCTATGTTTTGCACTAGAATAAGACCGCAACCCCCACAAACAATTTCTCCTCTTTCAGAATCTGTAATTGCAGGGTAGGTCTTGCAAGCATCTAGTTGACACTTGACATCATAATCATTTGAATAATTTTCTACCACTGTTAACTAATAATGGTGATTATAAAATAAAAATAATTTGTTATAGGTAATTTTGTAATCAAAACCAAACTTTGTAAACAAAAATTTCCTTGAATTTTCTAAAAATCTATTCTTATTATTAGTACAACATACATTGTAATAAATGTTAAATTAAAAATAAATTATTTTAAAAAAATTATTTTTTTATTGATTCTAAAGAATGTCCACGATTTTGTATCATCTGAATAACTGCTTCTACAGTATAATCAATTCCGTGTTCTTCTTCAAAATGATTTCTTAATTTTTCGATTAGCCCTACAGTCTTTTCTTCATTAATTTCATAGTCACATTCAAAGCCATAGTCTTCACATCTCAGTTTAATGGTCATTTAGTTGAAGAACAATGTTGAACCTATAAAAACCATGTACTAAACTAGTAACAAAAAACGAAATTAGGCAAATTGAACCCACTCATTGGTCACAATCAATAGGTGACAAAGGAATTCTCTACAAATCTCTTAAAGATCCATTCTCAAAACTTATCATTCAATCATCTATAGGTTCAAAAAAACTATTTCATGTCCCAAAAGACAGGACAGTTATAGTTTCTAATGATACCGTTCATTTTCTAGGTGAATTAGCTTAAACTATTTGAAAAACTGATCAATTTGATCTCTATATCTAAGAGCAATCTTTCCAAACTCTGTAAAATCTTCAACAGTAGGGTTTTGTATTCTCATTGCATATTGATTTACAAATACAGATAATGCACTACCAACTATTAGATTATAGACCCCATCAGCTACATTTTTTGAATAAGGAAAGGCCGCTTTGATAAAAGGCAGATATGATTCTGTCTGGGAAATCATTAACTTGATATGATTCTCTACCGAAGTTTCAATGTCAGCTGGAATTGGCATAATTTACCTTGAATTGATTTCTTATAAGTACAGATCTAATTATCAGGCATGGTTATTTTCAATATAGATTATCAGATATGGAATTGATCTAAAAGTTTTTTAAAAAAAATCAATAGAAATTCTCATGGCAACAAAAAAATCTACAAAAAGTTCTGCCATTAGTCCATTTCGTACATCAAGCTGGTTTGACATTGACAGATCAATTGAAAATTTTAGAAAAGAAATGGAAAAGGCATTATCGTCTTTCCCAGATATTTCTATTCCAAAAATTCCTCAATCATCATGTGATATAATTGATGAAGGAAAGCAATTCAGAGTAAAGATGGATGTTCCTGGAATAAAGAAAAAAGAGATCAAACTGAATGTAACTGAAAATTCTGTTGAAATTACAGCAGAGCATAAAGAGGAATCTGAAGAGAAAAAGAAGAACTATCTAAAAAAAGAACGTAGTCATGTATCTTACTATAGGACACTACCTCTTTCTGAAAAAGTAGTTGCAGACAAAGTCAAGGCAAAACTTTCTGATGGGGTTTTAGATGTAACCCTTCCAAAATCAAAACCTACTAAGGTTCAAAAAAAGAAAACTGTCTCTGTACAGTAACTTTTTTTATCTTACAATTTGAGCTAGATACCTTTCCTTTCCTTTCCTACTTCTAGGAAGGCATCTTAATTGTCTATTACAACAAGGGCATGTAATTCCCTCGTATTCTACAAATATCTCACAATAATTACATCTCTTTTGTCCAGCAGCATATCTCCCAATCTGTGTAGGTTTTAATGCCTTGTATTCTTTACATTTACCTGCACAATAAGTCATCAATAAATTATAGAATTCTCTAAAAATAAAACCTTTGTTTGCAGTGCACTCATGTAAAGTTTTAATGAAATTGAATTTATAACACTCAATATTGCTTTTAATTAATGCTGACTGAACTAGACAAAAAAGTATTTGGAAATATTACAACCAAAGAAATTATTGGTGCAGAGCCACCTGAAATTCCTGATACAAAAACTAATCTTGAAAAAGAACTTGAAATTTTACTTGTACAATTAGAATCAGAACCAAAAGAAAATCTCAAGAATCTTTTAGAACAACAAAAAATTGCTGACAAACATATCAATAGCAGACCTGGTGCAATGGCTTTAGCCCAAAACAAAATTCAACTATTCAATGAATATAATAAAAAATACATTCAAAAAATCCAAGAAAAACTGGAATCTTAGGCTTGCCTCTTTTTTGGGCGTTTCTTTTTTGTGCCTTGTTTTCTTCTCACTAATAATGAGATAATTGCGCCTGCAGGAATACCAATAATTGTTCCAAGACTAACATATGGTGCAATAAAAAAATCTCCAATCCAAATTCCTCCGTCGGTAGTTAACTCCATAAATGTTCTTGGTCTTAGTACCACTGAAACAGTCTGTGAATCTTCTTTTTCATTTCCAACGTCATCTGTATATGTTACAATTATTTCAAATGGGAGTTTGTATTCTGTATTTACTTCTTCAGTTGGTGTGATTATCCTAGATGTTATACCAACAGGAATATTTTTTTCTATTTTAGAAAATGTATGTGATGTCTCTCCTCTAAATTCAATATCTTTTGGTGGAATTATCTTTATGTTAACATTTGAAATATCAATGTCTTGTGAAATTATCTCAACTTCAATTGGAAATTCTGCATTTACAAAAATTGATTCAGGTGTTTTTGTATAGATTGTTACACTTGGATCATCTTTGATTTTAATTGGAATCGCAATGTCATGAAAAAATGGATCTTGTGGTGTTTCATTATTTGCAACAAGAACATGAGAATATTTTATATTCAAATAATGGATTCCTGGATTTGTATCATCTGTAATTTGCAAATTAACATTTTTACCAAATGAACCAGCTTGTGCAAGTTTGTTAATGACTAATCCATCAGGTTCTACAATTAATCCTGGAATATCTGAATATGAAAAAGCAAATACAATATCTTGTTTGTCTTCCCATCCATTATTTTTTACTAAGATTGAAATGACTCCTTCTCTTCCAACCACAATTTCATCTGGATATGTGATCTCAACATCCATTCCACCTTGGAGATTTTGAGTAATTGTTTCAGCATGAATACTTGGCAACAATACGAAAAGTCCAACTAAAAAAGGGACCATCCATAAAGTCTTCATAATTCTCATCATCAATATCCCCATAATGACTATTCTGTGTTTTTGTAGGCTCAAATTTGGCTAAAAATCTAAAGAAAAAAGTTGATGATTCATAAATACGATACAACGCAGGATTCCAGAAAGAATCATGGTAAGTAAATCAAAAGAAGCCTGTCCTAGATGCGCACAGGGAAAATTAGTTACTGATAATGAATCCGGAGAGATGTTTTGCTCCAAATGTGGCTTTGTAATGACTGAAAAATTACAAGAGTCTGGTCCAGAATGGCGTTCTTTTACACAAGACGAACATGGTGATCGTGCAAGAGCAGGAGCTCCAACATCACTAACAATGCATGATATGGGTCTTGCAACAATTATCAATCCTGTTAATAAAGACGCTTCTGGTCGACCACTTACAGCTTCAATGAAAAGTACTATTGAGAGATTAAGAACTTGGGATAGTAGAAGTCAAGTTCATGAACCAGTTGATAGAAACTTTAGACAAGCATTTAGTGAATTAAACAGACTAAAAGACAAACTAGCAATTTCAGATGCTGTAATTGAAAAAGCAGCTTACATTTACAGAAAAGCACTTGACAAAGGTCTTGTCAGAGGTCGTTCCATTTCAGCCTTGATGGCATCAGCACTTTATGCTGCATGTCGTGATACTGAAACTCCAAGAAATCTAAAAGATGTAGAACAAGCAGCTAACATCAAAAGAAAAGATATCGCAAGATGTTACAGATTATTAGTTAAAGAACTTGATTTGAAGATGCCAGTAACTGATTCAATTCAATGTGTTGCAAGAATTGCAAGCAGAATTGGAATTGCAGAAAAAACAAAAAGATATGCAGTCAAAGTTCTAAAACAAGCCCAAGAAAATGAAGTATCAGCTGGAAAAGATCCAATGGGACTAGCAGCTGCTGCATTATACTTGTCTTGTGTTAGAAATGGTGAAGACAAAACTCAACGTGATATTGCAGAAGCTGCAAATGTTACTGAAGTAACTATTAGAAATAGATACAAGGGTCTCAAAGATTCCTTAGATCTATAATCTATCCATTTTGAGAATCTTCAGATTTTTTTGTAACAAATCCACCATTGATATCACTTACAACAGCATCTGCTTCTATTTCCTCTGAACCATCATCTGATTCATCAGGTGGTTTCACATAACCTCCTTTAACTGGTTCAGGGGGTGGAATTTTCTTTGCTTTACCCATTCCAATGGTTGTGATAATTACTGAGGACATAATTATGAAAAATATTATTTGTGGATATGCTTCTGCATTTGGCAATCCCATAGTTATTGGATATGTAGCAAGTACTGCGGCAGCTAATCCTCTAGGAATCATCGAATAAGTTACTGCTCTATCTAATCTTGAGAATTTTTTTGTGAGAGTTATCTTTGCAACAAATGCTCTTCCAAAGAATACAGCAATTGTAATCAAAATTCCAAAAATAATGTATTCAATCTGACCAAAGCTTGCCATTAATCCAACAAACACAAAGAAGAAAGATCTAACCAAAAATGTCAGTTGATTATGCGTTGGATCATCCGTCTCAATTCTTGGCAGCTTGAATTTGAGAACTCTGGCAAGCCGACTCTTGTTACCAAGCATCAAACCAAATACTAATGCAGTTAATGCACCAGATTCACCAAACGTATTGGCCAAGAAGAACAATACAAACAAAATTCCTAATGTTAACATGTAAGCGTGTTGAGCATTTCCAAGTTTTGTTGAAACATACATCCAAGGAATTCCAACACCAAATCCAAGAACTAATCCTACTACTATTGCTCGTCCAATAGTCTCTTGGAGTGTTTGAAGATCAAAGTGTCCTGCAAGTACTGCCTCAAATAATATGAATGCAACAATTGTAGCTAAAATATCTGTTAAAGCTGATTCAAAACTTAACATTGATTTTGTCTCTTCAGAAATCTTGACATTTCGTACTAAACCAAAAACAATTGCTGAACTACTTCCACCAACAATTGCACCCAACAAAATACTCTCTAACCACGTCCAATCTAATACATAATGAGCAGCTACTGCAATAATGACAACTGATACAACAAATCCAAGAATTGCTATTGTAAATGAGAAATGTGCAGTTTTTATGATATGTTTGATGTCTAGGTTTAAGCCACCATCAAACATTATGATGATTAAAGCAAGTGCAGCAAAATATGGAACCACTTGAAGTACTGCATCTGGCCCAATGATTCCAAATAGAGGTCCTATAACAACTCCTAGAATCATTAAAAATGCAACATCTGGAACACCAGTTTTTTTGAAAAATGCTTCTCCTGCTACACCAAGAAAAACCACTACACCTGCAGCAAGTAATACAACAGGAGCTGCTGCAATAGGTTCATCCTGAATAGATAATGTTTGTGCAGAATTCTGTAATTCTATAATTTTATTTGTAATCCAACTTGAATCAAATTCTGGAATTTGAAGTGAGTCGATATTCTGACCTCTTATCAAACTCAAAATTGAGAAGATTATGTGGTTCATTGACTGAGTGTAAACACATACGGATAAAAATTAAACTGGATTTGTTTGCATTTTTTAGGCTCATCGTTGATTTTAGATACACATTAAATCACCCCCGAGAATAATTCGATTACTTGAGTGCAACAGAAACATTACGTGAAGATCATAAACAAATTAAACGATTAGAGAAAGTTATCATAAAATGCTACACTGAACTTTATGCAGGAAAAAATATTCCATTATCTGATATTGAAAAAATTACACTAGTCATAGAAGAATTTTTAGATTCTATTCATTACTCTAGAGAAGAAGATTCCTACTTTCCTTGTGTTGCCAGCTATGATCATCTTAAAGAGGAAATCCATAAACTATTAGTTGAACACGAATTTTCAAGAAACATCTCAGCACAACTGAAAAAATATCTTAAACAATGGAAAGAAGGAAAAGATGCACGAGAACCTGTAGCTAGATTCCTAAGGACATATTCGATATATCTTATCGATCATATGAAAAAAGAAGAAGATTTTTTTGACAAGGCTGAATCAGAAGTACTCTCTAAAGAAGAAGAATACGATATGTATGAACAATTCAAGTCAGTTATGGCAATTTCGAAGAAACTAGAAGACATGTTAAAAGAAATTGAATATTTAGAAAATCAACCTTGGTTTGAAAATTAACGTAAGCTCTTTATGGGCTGTATTGAGATTTTACTCATGAAACCTTTCATTCTTTGGATGACCGGTCTTCCTTGTTCAGGAAAGACTACGATTGTAAAAGATCTACAAAAAGACATACCAAATTTGGCAATGCTTGATGGTGATGAACTAAGAGAATGGTTCTCTCCAAAAGACTTTTCAAAAGCAGGACGTGATGAGCACAACAAAAAAGTTGCTCATTTGGCAAAACTTTTGCTAAAACATGGTGTTCCTAGTGTTGTATCTCTAGTTTCTCCATATATTGAGAATAGAAAAAATGCTAGAGAGATTATTGATGCAGGTGATCAGTTTGCAGAATGTTATGTAAAATGTTCACTTGAAGAATGTGAGAAAAGAGATGTCAAAGGTATGTATGCTAAGGCAAGAAAAGGAGAAATCAAGGGATTTACAGGAATCGATGATCCCTATGAAGCCCCAGAAAATGCCGATTTAGTCATTGATACAGAACATGAACCACTTTCAGAAAGTGCAAACAAAGTAAAAGAATTCCTTAAGGGAAGAAACTTACTCTAATTTTTTAAATTCTTCAACTATTTTTTCATGAATCAGTCCATTTGTTACTAGAATTCCATTTTGATGATGAACTTCTTTGTTATTGTATGTAATATCATTTCCTAGCATATCTGTCATTTTTCCTCCAGCTTCTGAAATTATACAATAAGATGCAGCTGAATCCCATTCTTTCATCTTATTTGTAGTTGTTATGTATGCTTCTGCTTCACCAGAACTTATCTTGCCCACTTTCAATGAACTACCTATACTTGTAAAATCCTCAATTCCTAATTTTTTGATAAATGATTTTTCTTTATCTGATAAATGATGTCTTGAACCAACCGCTCTACATTTTGAAATATCTTTAACATTGGTTACAGAAATTTTCTTCCATTCTTCATTAGAATATCTAAATGCTCCTTTGCCTTTTTGTGCAACAAACAAAGTTCTTTCTGTAGGCCAATTAATTACCCCAAGAATTGGTTTCTTACTTTTTACCAACGCAATCATAACTGTAAATTCCCCAGTCTTATCTATAAAATCTGAAGTTCCATCAAGAGGATCTACAATCCAGATTGTATCTTTTGATAATCTACTTTGATCATCTTTATCCTCTTCAGACAAAATTGCATGATTTGTTTGAGATAACAAATCTTTAATGATCTCATTGCTCTTCAAATCTGCCTCTGTAATAGGAGAGTCATCATCTTTCTTTGATGATTCAAATTTTCCTTGATAAATCTCTAAAATTGCATCTCCTGCATTAGTTGCAGCCTCAATAGCCACATCTAATTCAGAGATTCTTTCAGATATTGGTATGTCTTTCAATTAAAATTCCCTAAGTAGTTAGTTCTGGTTTAAGAGTCCATACAACTCCCAGAACAATAAATGGAATTGACATAACTCCAATAATTGTGATATAGATATTAAATTGAGACTGTGACACATCTGGGTTATTAATGATCCATGGTAATGGCAAAGAAATGATTATCCAAATAATTCCTATTAAAATTATTAGTTTAGCTTTTGCTTTTCTGTCTTTCATTACATTCAGTCCTATCAGGTTATATTAAATTCATATGAATTTATTTTATTGATTCTCCTCCATCCACTGTTAATACTGCACCTGTGGTCCATGATGCATCATTAGATACGAAATACATTACAGCATTTGCTACTTCTTCAGGTTTACCTATTCTACCTATGGGGTGTTCCTTATTCATAAATTCTAAATCTTTTTGAGTTTTAATAAAAGGCTTGGTCATATCTGTGTCTACAACTCCAGGACAAATACAATTAACTCTGATCTTGTCCTTAGCATATTCTAAAGCCCAACACTTTGTTAAGAGAATTAAAGCAGCCTTTGTTGCAGAATACGCATCAGCTTCAAATCCCTGATATGCTTTTAATCCTGCATCTGATGAAATGTTAATTATTGAACCAGCAGTTTTTTGTAGATGAGGAATTGCTTCCTTTGTAAATCTAAACTGTCCTGTGAGATTTACATCTAAAACTTGATTCCATTCATCCTCATCAATCTCATGTAACGGTTTAATCTTTGGAAATATTCCTGCATTATTTACAAGAATATCTAATCTACCAAATTTCTCAACTAGTTTTTTTACAACATTTTTTACTTCTTTTTCATTTCTAATATCAGCTGAAATAGGAAATGCATTGTTAATCTTTGAAGCTGAACTTTCCAATCTTTCTTGGTCTTTTGCAGTTATCACAACAGTTGCTCCATTTTCTGATAAAATTTGAGCTATCGCATAACCAATACCACGACTACCACCAGTTACTAATGCAACTTTGCCAGATAATCTCAATAGTTTTTACAGCAAAATTCGTAATTTATAGATCAATTTTTCAAAAATACGAATAAAATATTTTAATAATTGAAGCATTATTTGTAATTTTTTAAATGAAATGTTAAATAGTTGAAGTTCCTATAAGAAATAATGCCGAAGGATATAATTCCTATCGACTAAAACCGCGTAACCCCGCAGAACGATAAAGGCAATCAAGCGCTTAAAGGTCGTTTGACAACGAGAGGGAATCTCTCAAAGTTCTGCAACGAAGGGGATTACGCCTCTTTTAATTTTGTAAAATATCGACAGATACTGAACCCATTACATTCCCGTTTGGATTGATGATGATGATTACTTGTTGATTTTCTGAAACTGAAATCTCTTTTTGTCCAAGGTACTCCCATGTATAATATTCAGAAATTCCAGTTTCATGTAAAGTATTTTTTAATTTAAAATCTTCAGAAAAATCTAATTCAGCTCCATTTAATGAAATTGACAATGTTTCTGGGCTACTACCATTTGGAACGAATCTAAAATAATATTCTCCTTCAGAGATTAAAAATGAGTCAGAGTAAATTCCATTTTCATACAATTGAGGTTCTGCTAATGTCACATGAAAAACAACATCATCATTTTTTTCAGATGACTCTATTGAAAATACTGCAAAAATTCCTATAACTACTATAATAGGGATAATGACAATTACTTTTTTCACATAGACAATTTGAGAATTCCATTATAAAAATAAATTTCTAATCTTCTCTAATCTTTTTTGTAAGTACTATTAGTTTTCCAAGCTGTTCTAAAATCCATGGATCATTAATTAAACCCATAATTTCCTCCATTTTGAATAATTTTGGAGTAGTCATTCCTTCTTCAAAATCATAGAGTTTGATAATTCTATTTTTGATATTTTCAGGTTCTATCTTTTTGTTATGTGCAAAGTTGTGAGCAAAATCATTTCTAATCTCTCTGATTTTATCGAGTTTGTTTTGAATCTTTACTCTTGTCGTCTCATCAATTGCTTTTTGAAAGTCTTGATGATTTTTCATTATTCTTGATATCCAAAATATCTTTGCTCCAAATGATGCATTTCTATCCTCATCAAACACAGTTTTAGCCCATAAGGGAAAGTCGTTTTTGTCTCTTAAAAATAGGTCTGAAATTATCACAGTTAGCGTTGAATCCAGTACTGAAACATAGCTAAGAAAATTACCCCTAATCCGATTTACCAAATTGACATATTCTTTGTCTGTAAGCTCTATGGAATCATCAGGCAAGTCAAAACCAAAGGATTCACTCATGAATTAACCCAAAGAAAAATCCTTAAATAGATTTTTTTTCTCGAAGAAATTGCTAAAATGACAAAATGTCCACTTTGCGGAGAATTGGTTAAAGATGGGGTTTTTTTACAGAATCATATAAGAAAAATCCATCCTCAAAGAAAACTCATTCCTAGGATTTAGGTTCTTGTTAGTAAAATTTTATGTGCTGTAAACCAATCTTTACACTGGAAATTAAGTACATATTCTAAAATCAAACTCAATGTCAAACCTGCATAATAAGTGGTCAAAACAGCCACAACCAAGTATATCTGAAAAAATTAATGATACTCTAAAGCCAAAAGGCCCACTAAAACCAAGAGTTCAAAATGCAATTAAAAAATTACAATTACAAATTCAAAAATTAGATTCAATGCTATCAAATCTTAGAGAACGTGATGCAAAATTATTTGAAAGAATCGTAGAAGCAACACAAAAACATGATACTCAAACTAGTAAAGTTCTTGGAAATGAATTAGCAGAGGTAAGAAAGGTAACAAAAATTTTAAGCAGTGCTAGAATCGCATTAGAACAAATTGAATTACGCTTAACAACATGCAGTGATCTTGGAGATACTGTTGTCGCAATCATGCCAACCATGGGCTTGATGAAGAATCTCAAGTCATCTCTTGGAAAAATTATGCCTGGAGCTGAACAAGAAATTAACCAAATGGCAGAGATGCTTGGAGGCTTTATGACTGAAAGCTTTGCAGGAGATGCTACATTTGGTCTGGACGAAACCACAAACGCAGAATCTGAGAAGATTCTAAAAGAAGCTGCCGCTGTAGCTGAGAGTTCGACAGGACAGATGTTCCCATCAGTTCCTACTGATACTCAAGAAGCAAGTACAACTAAATTCTATTAATTTTTAAA
>JABAOE010005200.1_pt1 | contig 13670 bp, 14 predicted proteins | sample 7062141 | NCBI WGS metagenome assembly JABAOE01 (sample SAMN14538627, study PRJNA623070) | marine sediment metagenome | biome: marine biome [ENVO:00000428]; feature: marine pelagic biome [ENVO:01000023]; material: deep marine sediment [ENVO:00002113] | place: India: Gulf of Khambhat ... | reverse complement strand
ATCCGTGCCGGAGAATGACGTTGCAAAACCCCGACCCGCGAAATAAAGACATCGTTATCTATGTGAATGGTAAATTGCTGCCGCGAGACGAGGCAAAGGTCTCCGTCTTCGACAGCATCGTGCAGGGTGGTGACGGCGTGTGGGAGGGCCTGCGTGTGTACAAGGGCCGCATCGCGGCGCTCGGCGCGCATCTCGAGAGACTGCAGAATTCTGCGAAGACCCTGGCGTTCGCGTCGGTGCCCTCGAACGACGAGATTCGAAAAGCTCTCTTCGACACGCTCGAAGCAAACGGCATGACTGATGAGACGCACATTCGCCTGACCTTGTCGCGTGGAGAGAAGATCACCTCCGGCATGAACCCGAAGCTCAACCAGTCCGGCTGCTCGCTGATCGTGCTGGCCGAATGGAAGAAACCGCTTTACGCGGGCTCCGGGATCAGCGTCATTACCTCGTCGATCAGGCGCAACACACCCGAATGTCTCGACTCCAAGATTCACCACAACAATCTCCTCAATAATATCCTCGCAACAATCGAAGCCAATGTTGCCAATGTCGACAGTGCAGTCATGCTCGACGTCCATGGGTACATCTCGGAAACGAACGACACAAACCTGTTCCTGGTCCGTAACGACACATTGCTGACACCACACGCCGACAGCTGCCTGCCGGGCATAACGCGGCAGATGACTCTCGACATCGCAGCTGAGGAAAACATACCCGCTAAAGAAAAGAATCTCTCGATGACGGAGCTGTATTCGGCAGACGAGGTATTCACGACCGGCACAGCGGGGGAACTGACGCCAGTGCTAATGGCAGACGGACGTTCGATTGGCGACGGCAAAGTCGGATCAATGACCAAGCGGTTGCAGAAACTGCACCGCGAGTATGCCTACAAGCACGGCGAGGCTCTGCCGTTTGCCTGAGTCAGGCTGCGCAGCATAGGAATCAGAGCTGCGCTTCGATCCAGCGGTCGATTTTTTCCTCGAGCATGCTCAATGGCATTGCTCCATCGACAAGCACCGCAGTATGAAACGCCCGCACATCGAATCTGTCGCCGAGTTTTTGTTCGGCCCTGGTGCGTAATTCACGAATCTTTAATTGTCCAATCTTGTAAGCGAGTGCCTGTCCCGGAATCGCTATGAATCGCTCGGCTTCGCTCACCGCGCGTGCTTCTTTGACCGCCGAGTTCTCGTACATGTAATCGAGCACTTCCTGGCGACTCCAGCTCTTCGAATGTATGCCGGTGTCAACCACCAGCCGGATCGCGCGCCAGAGTTCTGCATTCAGCGCCCCGAAATACTGGTACGGATCGGTGTACACGCCGAGTTCCTTGCCAAGCGATTCCGCGTAGAGGCCCCAGCCTTCGCTAAAGGCCGTGTAACCGCCAAAACGGCGAAAGCGCGGCAGGCCCTCCAGTTCCCGTTGAATCGAAATCTGGAAATGATGTCCCGGAATCGCCTCATGCAGGAACAGCGATTCCATTGCCCACTTCGGCCGAGCCTTGATGTCGTACGCGTTGGCGTAGAACACGCCGGGGCGTAACCCGTCGGGCGTGCCCGCCATGTACGAGCCTCCGGATGCGGATACCTCACGGAATGGCTCAACGCGACGAACCTCGAAGCCTGTCTTGGGAAAGACGCTGAACAGTTTCGGCGCCAGGCTCGATATGTGATCGGACATGTCGCGATAACCCTGGATCAGTTGCTCGGGCTCGTCGTAATAGAACTGATCGTCCGTGTTGAGAAAGTCGAAAAACTCCTTCAGATCGCCCTCGAAACCGACCTCCTCCATGACGCCATGCATCTCCAGATGGATACGCGCGACCTCGTCCAGGCCGATCTGGTGAATTTGGGCTGGTGTCAGATCGGTCGTGGTCCTGGCCCGCACCAGGTAGGCGTACCAGGCTTCACCGTTCGGCAAATCCGAAAGACCAACCGTTTCCCGTGTTGCGCTGAGGTACTCGTCACCGATGAAGTTTCGCAGGCGTCTGTATATCGGTATGATTTTTTCCTCGATCGCCAGCTTGTATGCATCAGTCAGGCGTGCGCGGTCTTCTTCGCTGAATTCTTCCGGCATATTTTGGATCGGCATGAAAAAGGCGCTTTCCTCTGCCGAATCCGCGATCTGCGACTCGAGTTGTGGCAGGACTTTTTCCATCAGGATGCGCGGCTGGACCACGCCGTCCCGCATACCGATTCCCATGTTGTCGATGGCCTGATCCATCGCCCCGACGAAGTCATCCGTTCGGCTGAGAAAATCATCGTAATTCTTGACCGTCTTGAACGGATGCAGGCTGCTACCGCTGCCGAGCTGAACGAAGAAATTGGGAATCGAGAAAAACTGGTTGATTGGCTGCAAATGAGCGGGATAGCGATAGCCTTCGAGACTCATTTCGCGGCTGGTCCGAAAGGTGCCATAACTAATAAGGTCCTGTCCCTCCAGGACGCTTTCGTCGATCGTCGCCAGTCGCTCGAGGAACTCTCTATCCAGCGCCTCGGCCTTAGCGAGGTACTCCGGACTGAACCAGTTTGCCAGACGGTCGTCGTAGCGGTCGTCGCCGATTGACGTGGCCCGAATCGGATTCAACTCGAGGCTGCGTTCGAAATACTCGTCGACCAGCGCCGCCAGGGCAGCCGAGCCATTCTCGGACTCGATTTCACCGGTGGTTTCGGTCGTTGTCCTGTCGTCTTGCGAGCAGGCCGGGAGTAGCAACAGCACTGCGATCAGCTTGATGAAGATTGTTTTCATTATGTTCGTACCGTGTTATGGAATCGAGAACACCGAACCGTGTGGCACCGCAGCGCCTGTCGACCCGTGTGGCCAGTCTGGTCCGGCAAAGCTCGTCGTGCCGTCCTCCCCGAAGGCTCTATCAATTGCGAGCGCGCCCGTTTCCGGATCAACGGTAATCATCTTGACGCTATGTCGCATCTTGCCGAATCCGGTCAAAACGATCCGCCTCTCGTTCGGTTCCAGGACAATCCAGTGTGGCTCTATGCCGTCACCGAGATGCAGGTAGTGAACTTCTTCCGGGTTGCCGGGATCGCTCATATCGAGCGTGACAAGACCGTACCTCGATGGCACGGTCTGCACCCAGAATTGCCCAAACGTTACTGCCAGTGCGCAGGTGTTGGGAACGATGCTCATGTCCAGCATTTTAAACGAGTAAATATGATCAATTATCGGTGCCTCGCTTGCGGCGTTGCGAATCTGGTACAGCCCGCAACTGAACGTGTTCACGAGAAGCGTTTCACCGTCGGCCATCATACGCGGCTCTGCCGGATATATGTGTTCGTCGCCGCGTGGTCCTGGCGGGAGCCTCAGAGTCTTCTGCAGCGACAGATCTGAAAGACGCCAGAATTGAATGGAGTCGGCGACTACTTCTTCTTGCATGTCCGAGGTTGTCGTTACCAGAAGATCGCGATCAGCGAGCGGCAACAGGCTATACGGCCGTATTTCGGGCATTCCGGCAACCGCCGCGGACGATGAACGCACATATTGACCCGACGGCGTCAGTTCGACCAGGCCACCAGTCGATTCGCGATCACCCTTTTCGTTTTGAAACGTAGCGATCACGTTACCGCTTGGCAGCCGTTCGAAGGAATGCGGATAAACATAGTCTGCGTACCCGGTAAATTCTTTTACTACCCTGGGCTTCAAGGGATCGCGAAGATCGAAGATATAGCTGCGCCCGGAGCGAAAACCGTTGACGAACAGCTGTGCGTCGTCTGGCATACGGTGCTCGGCATGGTGCGCGCCCGCAGGAAATCCGACCTCGATGGTCGTAAGCACATCACCGTATGTAGAAGACCCGGGATCGGCGTCCAGCACCGCCAGGAAATCGCTGTCCTGACGGTCGGCGTCGGCTGTCCAGACGAAGAGGTAAGGACTGTCCGCTGCGTACGCATAGTAGGAGAACAGAACTAACAACAAACAACTGATGAACGTTTTCATGGCTGTCTCCATGATTTCTTGGTTATTGTTGGTCGACGCCGTGTTCTAGTTGGCGCTGATACTCGGCTGCATCGAAGTTGCCGAGTGAACTGGCGATAAGGCCGTCATCGCCGATCGTCCATTGTTCGTAACCGCTGATATTGACGGCGTTGCCGGTTCCGCCCGGTCCGGTATTCGTACCGATCAGTGTCCAGTGGTAGAAGACCCGCTCGCCTTCGATCCTGAGGTTATCGAATTCCACGACCATATCGGGGAACGCGGTCATGAAGCCCCGCGCCGCTTCAGTAATCGCCGCCCGCCCGACTGACGGATCGCCGTCATTGATTTTCAGTGAGCCGCCTTCCGCGTAGAAATCGGCGACACTTGTCGGGTCCTGGCTGCACCAGGCTGCTGTATACCGCGTCGCAAAATCTCTTAACTCGTCCGGGTCCATTGGTTTATCTCCCGCTGTGCAAGCAGTTACCAGGTATAACGAGAACAAGAATGCCGCTGCGATCGACGTTTCTTTTTTATATCGAAGTCCGATAATCCGAGTTTTCATAAGTAGCGTTGCGCAGTGACTCTACGGACAGCCGTCCTGTGCATAATAATTCTCGAGATACTCCTCGAAACTGATGTCGTCCGATTGCTCGATTTTTTTCTGTCGTTCGATAGACGCCCGCGCTTCATCTTCGTAAAGACGAAGCCGCTCGCCTTCGAGAGGTTCGATTTCAGAAAAGTATTCCTTGTGCCCCTCGGCGCTCGCCATTGCGAAATGATAGAACGCCATCTTGTTTTGCCTCAGTTCTTCGAGGACGCGTGCCGACGGCGTGGCCTCGGGATTTGCGATTGCCGCGGATTGTGCATCCACCGCCTGCACGTAGTCATTGCGGCCCTCACCCCGGTCTATGATCTCGGCTATTTCCCGGACATTCCGCATGATCTCGGTACCCCAATCGCTTAGTGTCCGTTCCGTGCCGCTGTCAAAGAGTCTGAATTCCGGGTCGCGTCCCTGGGTAGCCGTTCTTGAATGATTGCTCGCAATTTCGTTCCACTGCGCATCGTCGATGGGCGGGCTCTCCTTCAGCAGGCAATAAATAAGGAATGCCTCCATGAAACGCATCGTATTCTGATTGATGCCCGTGGGGTCGAACACATTGAGATCCAGCGCGCGTATTTCGACGTACTCGATGCCGCCGCGGCGCAATGCAACCGTTGGACGCTCACCGGATTTCGCGACCCGCTTCGGCCGAATTGAACTGTAGTATTCGTTTTCGATCTGCAGCTGGTTGACATTCAACTGTCGCCTCTCGCCATCGACTTCGACACCAATTTGCTCGAATGCCGGGTCCGGCGTGCAGATCGCACGACTCAGCGAGTTGATGTATTCGTCGAGACTGTTGAGGGAGATCCTGATCCCGGCCTGGCTTTGATTGTTATAGCCCAGGTCACTCATGCGCAGAGAAGTGCCGAAGGGCTGAAAAAAAGTATCCTTGTCGAAACTGGGCATGATAGCCGTGTCGGCACCGAAGAAAGACTTGCAGAGTGCAGGTGAGGCACCGAACAGATACAGGACCAGCCAGTCGAGCCGGCGAAAATTGCGTATCAGCCCGAGGTAGTTAGTAGAACGAAAGTCGTCCGGATCCGCCGTGGACTTTTCGAGTTCCCGGTAGTGTGGCCAGAAGGCGTCCGGCAGCGAATAATTGTAGTGCACGCCGGCAATCGTCTGCATCTTGCGGCCGTAACGGTATCCGAGGCCGTTGCGGTAGGTCGTTTTCATCCGGCCGACGTTCGACTCGCCGTAATAGGCAAGCGGAATGTCGCTGTTCTCGGAAATGAGGCAGGGCATGCTTGCCGTCCACAAAAGCTCGTCGCCAATGCGCTCATAGGTAAACTGGTGAATCTCGCAGAGAACACGCAGCGTCTCCCAGGTATTCGCATACGCAGGGGTTACGAATTCGAGTAACGCCTCGGAAAAATCCGTGGTTATAAATTGGTTGGTCAACGCCGAGCCGAGTGCGATCGGGTGCGGTTGATTTGACAGGTGGCCGTTTTTTCCTACACGCAGCGATTCCTTTTCAACGCCTTTCAGACCTCCCGACAGGATATCGGCAGGGGCTGCACTGGCCAGCTGCTTTATTCGTTCTTCAACTTTCCTGCTCAATCGAGGAAGTCTCCATCGGCCGCCGAACCCGGACTATACAGGCGGCCTCCATGACTGCCAACGGCGCGCAGGCCCCTGCGAAGCCCGCCAATCATGCTGTGCCGATGATCTGTGGCAGCCTGCCAATTGGTTTATCATTAGACAGCCGAAACGAAGGCATGAAGAAATGAGCCTGACTCCGCGCCAGATCCTGTTCGCGTTTTCCCTCGCTATCGTATTCATTCTGGTAAGCGATCCGGCGCACGCGCTGCGCTGTGGCCAGCGCATCATTAAAGATGGCATGTTCGAGTCGCAGGTCATCGAATTATGTGGCGAGCCGGTATCAAAACGTTACCTCGGCTATGTGCTGCGGCCGTATTTCCTCAAACTCCCCGCGAGCGACCTCGGCACACGCTCGAGACGGCATGTCTACAGCGGACTCCATGAGGAACTCCTGGTTACGGAACTGGTATTCAATTTCGGCCCCCGGAAGTTGATGCGCATTCTCAGATTTGAAGGCGGTCAGCTGACTTCAATTCGTACTGCGGGCTATGGTTATCGCGAAAAGGGTGACTGAGAGTTCGCCTAATGCGAACTCATTCACAGTCCTGATCCTTGAAAAGCCTATTATTTGCAGGACTTGCGAAACACGTCGCACGGAGAGTATTTATCAATGACTGACGCAAATAAGAGAAGGATTCGCGACGGAAGTACCGGACCTGGCACGCTGATCAGCGAAGATTGCAAGATCAAGGGCGGCGTGTCCGGTAAGGGACACTTCATGATTGGTGGCGAAGTCGAAGGTGACTGTAACGTTGAAGGCCTTGTCACGCTATCGGATACGGGCGTGTGGCGTGGAACGATCAAAGCGGATTCAGTCATCGTCGCGGGCACGGTCGAGGGTGATATCGAAGCGACCGGACGGGTCGAGATCGCCGACACTGCCAGGATCTCCGGCACGGTTTCCGGTGATGCGATTGCGGTCGCAGAAGGCGCGGTCGTCGATGGAATCATGCAGACCACCGGCCGTAATGAGCCGACCGAGTTTGTCGACAAACGGCAGCCGGACACAGAAAAATAGGCTCGAACCGCATTTTTCCAGTTTGCCGGGTCTAGCCTGGCTTGGCAGCGAAGAATGCGGTTCGAGCCTATTTTTAGGGGCCCTGTTTTTCCGCAGTGCCGGCTGATTATGTTATGGCTGGTGACAGGGCGTGATCGGCCCCGGCCCCGCAAAACTGCTTAAATCCGGGGAATCCCGCCCCTCTCTCAGTAATGACAGGACTTGGGATGCAGGTTCTTAAGCCTATTTAGATCAATGATTTGCGAAGTGGTAGACTACGCCAGTCGAAAAAAACAACGAGTGTTCTGCATGGCCCAGCGGCCATCGCGGGTCAAATAACAATAAAATGACCGGCGGCTATGTCACCAGGGTCTTTACTGAATCTGCTGACACCGTCAGAGTCTGACTATAGAGATGACCGGCAGAGTTCTACCCAGATATTTGATCCTCGTGTCGACCCTTGCGCTGGTCGTCATCGGCAGCATGCTGTTCATTTTTTATGGCCAATACCGCTGGCTCGCCAACGGCATCGTATCCTCGAGCGTCGAGCAACACCATGTCAGCCTGAGGGAAAGCTTCGAGCGGCAGGCCCGCGGGGAGCTACATCGTATTGCAGAAAACCTTTCTGACCGCGGCCAGCAAGACTTCGGTGGCAAAGTGATCGTGCTCAACGAGGCGATCGCGAACAGCAACAACCTGACCGGATTGCGTTTCGTGCAGTCCGACGGCATCAACGTGCAATCCGGTGAAGAAGTCGAAGACCCGGGTACGCAAGGTTTTATCTGGCACGAAGACACCCTTACCATGTCTCACCCGGTTTGGCGTAACAAGGCCGAGCTTGGCACTCTTTTCAGTACGCATTCCCTGGCGACTCTGGCGCAGGAATTGCAGGGCTTCGAAGACGCACTGGTGCAACAGGGGGTGCAACGTCGTCAGGACAGCCTTTTCTGGATCGGCGGCGCGACGCTGGTCACGCTGGGACTCTGTGGCTTGGTCATCTGGCTGATCGTCAAGGCACAGGCCTTGCGCATTCGGGAATTAAAGTTGCAGGCCCAGAAACTGAGCCAATCGGACTTCGGCGAGCCGCTCAATGTTCTGCACGGTGACGAACTCGGCGACCTCGCCGAGGTGTTCAACGATATGCGCGACAAGCTGCGTCGCACGACGATATCGAGGGACTATGTCGACAGCATCCTGTCCAGCATGAACGAAGCTATCATCGTTACCTCAGCCGACGGCACGATCTCACGAATCAACGAAGCTACCTCTCGCTTGCTGGACTATTCCTACGACGAGCTCGTGGGGCAGAACATCGACGTTATCATCGACCGCAACAAGGGCCGGCCACTCGAGTCGGATACTGGCATAGGCGCCCCGCGTGACGCTTTCCTGCTGGCAAAGTCTGGCGAACATATTCCGGTCTCTTATACGAGCTCAACTACGATCAACGAAGATGGCGAAGTTGGTGACTGCATTTATGCAGCGCAAAATACTACCGAGCGGCGCAAAGCCGAACAGAGGATTCGCTACCTGGCAAGAATCGATGCATTGACCAAGATACCGAATCGCATGCAGTTCCAGCATCTTTTGCAGCGTGCGATTGCGAGAGCACGTCGCTCAGGAAAGTCACTGTGCCTGCTATACATCGACGTGGACAAATTCAAAGATATCAATGACACCTTCGGCCACCTCGCCGGTGACAAGACACTCGAAACAGTTGCAGCACGCCTGAAATCGGCATCACCGCCGAATTCCGTCATCGGTCGTCTCGCCGGTGACGAGTTTGCCGTCATCGTCGACAACCTCGAACCCGGCCCCAAGATGCGAACGGTTCTCAACGAACTGGCTCGCAACATACTCAACCAGCTGGCCGAGCCCTTCTTCGTGAAGGAGAACGAAGTGTTCATGACCGGCAGCATGGGTATCGCTTTCTACCCGGCGGATGCTCGCAACGTGATCGATTTGATTCGCAATGCCGATGCTGCCCTGTACCACTCGAAGAAAAATGGCGGCAACGTATTTTCATATTACAGGGCAGAAATGAACGAGGCGGCCGTGGAACGCTTGATGACCAAGAGCAAGTTGAAGCGTGCGTTCGAACGTAACGAACTTCTGGTCCATTACCAGCCGAAGTACAACCTCGAGACCGGGCTGGTTACCGGAGCCGAAGCGCTGGTGCGCTGGGAAATGCCTGAACGCGGCATCATCATGCCCTCGGATTTCATACCGATTGCCGAGGAGTCGAACCTGATTATCGAGATCGGCGAATGGGTGCTCGATCGGGTCTGCGAGGATTTCCGCGACTGGCAGCAGGCAGTCAATCCGGTCCACCGGGTGTCCGTCAACCTGTCGCTCAAGCAGCTGCGGCAGCCCAACTTTATTCGCCGGATGATGTCCGTGTTGCGCCATTACCAGGTCTCTCCGTCGTCGCTCGAACTGGAAATCACGGAAACGACCTTAATGGAAAATCCGGAGCGGACGATCAAACTGCTTGACGAGCTTTATTCGCTCGGGCTCTACCTGGCGATCGACGATTTCGGCACCGGCTACTCCTCGCTCAGCGCCTTGCAGCAGTTTCCGATCAGTACCCTGAAAATAGACAAGTCCTTCGTGCGCGACGTCTCGACCAATGCGGACGATGCGACGATCGTCGGCACCATCATCCACATGGGCAAGAGCCTGGGAATGGATGTCGTCGCCGAAGGCGTCGAAACCGAAGAGCAGCTCGCATTCCTGCAGCAGATGAATTGCACTTTCGTACAAGGTCTGCTTTTCGGTGATCCGATGAGCTCGGACAACTATCTGGAACTGTTGCTATCGCAAACCGAGGGCACCGACGAGCATCGCGCCTTGTTTGCATAAGCCTGTAGATTTCTGCCAATTGCTTGATTTTCAGGCTGATTAAATCGAAACTTCAACAGTCAACGAGGACATGATTAAATATCGCGACGTTCACGGCGCCGGGTTCACAAATTCCAAATAGTCCCATCGCCCTCAACAAAAGTCAGGACCATGAAAAATTTCACCAAGCTTGTTTGCATTATTTCCTTCACCTTTGGCATTCAGTCGGCGTTCGCCTGCGAATATCCGGAGCGGGTATCGATACCGAACGGTACGACGGCGACGAAGGAAGAAATGATAGAAGGGCAGCGTGGCGTCAGGAAATTTATGGCCGATATGGAAGTTTATCGTCAGTGCCTCCTTGACGAAGAGAAAATCGCTCGAGCGAGTATCGAGGATCTCAGTCCGGAGGACGAGCAGGCGCGCGAAGACCTGCTTAATAAGAAATATAATGCGTCCGTTGACGAAGAGGAAAGACTTGTCAATCAGTTCAATCTAGAGGTCCAAGCTTTTAAATCCAGGGAAACTTCGTAGGTGGAAGATTCGCCTGCTCCGGGAGCTAGATATAGCCGCGACTGACACGATTCTGTCGCGAATTCTGCCGATCCTTTGCCAGATCGCACACAGAAAACGCCCGTCATCTGACGGGCGTTTTGGTTCGTATGGGCCAGTGGGTGCACCGGCGGCGAATTCATAAGGAATCGATCTCCTTTTTCAGGTCAAATCGATTCTCAGTAATGATTCGCTCGAGCACGCGAATGCGTTCCTCGAGCAAGTCGATCTTCTCCAGCGTTTCTTCTAGCTCCTGGCTGTTCTCGGGTTCCTTTTTTCGCTGCTTCACGTACGTCGTACAAATATTGCCGCACATCACGATGGCGACGAGCAGAAGAACAAATACCAATGTGCTGTTCATTTAATTTCCCTTGCCAGAGACGGCATTTCAAAGTCTCTTGAATTCCTGATCAAGGTTGAATCTCGGCGAGGTAACATATCGCTCGAGCCGTGCCAGGCGGCTGTCCAGTGACTGGAAGCGCCGTCTGACGTCGCCAAGTGTTTGCCGGGGAGAAGACCGCACCGCTTTGCGGAATTCCGGGTCGAATTGTGGCTCGCCGCCGGTTTTCGGCGCCGCAGGTACCAGCAATACCATGCCGAAATAGGCCACGAGTGTTACCAGGGTTGCCATAAAAAGCGAAATGACGGCGAGGATCCTGGTCACTTTCAGGTTGAATCCGAAGTAATCGGCGAGACCCGCGCAAACGCCGGCCACCATGGCGCGGTCCCGGTTGCGGTAAAACTTGCGGCGAGGGATCGAATTGTAATTGCTCACGAGTGGCTCCAGTAGTCATCTCCCGCCCGGCGGCGCCAGAATTCATATTCTTGCTGCCGGCCCGAATAGATCAATGGTTTTTCCCTGAATAACAACACTGCGCCCAGGTAGAGCAGCACGGTAGGCCAGAAGAAAAGCAGCAGGCAAATTACCGCGATGAGCCGCACGGTTCCGGTCCTGAAGTTGCCGAAATCCGCGATCCCTGCGCAGACGCCGAAAATCCACCCGTTTTCCCTGTCACGATACAGCCCCCGCAGCGGGCCGTGATCAAGATTCCAGGTGCCTCTAGTCATGCTTTTTTCTCCAGTCCGGCAATTCCCCGTCCAATATTGTCTCGAGTGACTCGAGTCGCTCTTCCAGGCGCTGTGCAAGCAGCCACATATCCTCGAGCATCTTCTCGTCGCCGCCAGATATTTCCCGCGTCTCCTTCCACTTGGTTATGAAATGCAGAATGATGAAAAGCGGGGCCGGTATCGCCAGAAATACAATTAATGCAATAGTTAGTAATTGAGTGAGTTCCAATTATTTTGCCTCTGCCTTTTATTTTTCGCCCGCGACGCGTTTCTTGAGGTCGTCCAGCTCCCTGGCAACGGATTCCTCTGCTTCCAGGCCGGCGAACTCGTGATTGAGATCTTTCGGCAGCCCCAGGTCGTAGGCTTCGATACGTCCTTCGACATCGTCGATCCGGCGAGTGTACTGCTCGAAACGGACCATCGCGTCATCGATCTTGTAGTCGTGGATCTTTTTCCTGGCTGCAAGCCGGCTGTTCGCCGTCTTGTGGCGTGCGAGCAGGGATTTTTGCCTGGCCTTGGCATCCAGCAGTTTCTTTTCCAGGCGCGAGATATCGTCATTGAGCTTGGCCAGTCCTTCGTCGATGCTCGCGTAATCGGACTTCAGAATTTCCGTTGCCGCCGATGCTCTCGATTTCTCGATGAGTGCCGCCTTGGCAAGGTCTTCGCGGCCCTTGCGCAGGGCCAGCTCCGCCTTCGAATCCCACTCGGTTTGCTCTCGCTCCAGGAGTTCGAGCTTGCGGTTCAGGTCCTTCTTGTCGGCGATCGAGCGGGCCGCCGCCGAGCGGACCTCGACGAGCGTGTCTTCCATCTCCTGGATCATCAGGCGCACGATCTTCTCAGGATCTTCGGCTTTATCGAGAATCGCGTTGATATTTGAGTTCACGATGTCGCTGAATCTCGTGAATATGCCCATTAGTTTGTCCTCTTCTTGGTAACGGTACAGCTATGTATTTGCAGCATCCGTGCCAGTTTGCGACACCCGGCTTAAGCGACTGTTTTTTAAATGATAAAGCCTGGGGACACCGATCTTAACCTAGCTAGAAATTTGGCGTATTTTGCTATTTATTTGCGCATATGGCTATTTTTTGCTTTATTTGACCAATGGCCAGCGAAAAACGCGTCCAGCCTATCATCGGCGAGGCACCCGCATTCCTCGAAATGCTCGAGCACGTGTCGCGGGCGGCGCCGCTCTCCAAGCCGGTGCTGGTGGCTGGCGAGCGCGGCACGGGCAAGGAGCTCATCGCCTCGCGGCTGCATTTTCTGTCGCGCCGCTGGGAACAGCCGCTCGTCAAGGTCAATTGCGCGGCCCTGACCGAGTCCATCCTGGAATCCGAGCTGTTCGGTCACGAGGCAGGGGCCTTCACCGGCGCCGTCAAGACACACATCGGGCATTTCGAGCGGGCGAACGGCGGCACGCTGGTGCTCGACGAGCTGGCCAGCATCAGCTTGCGTATGCAGGAGAAAATCCTGCGCGTGATCGAGTACGGGGAGCTGCAGCGCGTCGGAGGCACCGACACGATATCCGTCGAAGTACGAATCGTCGGTTCGACAAACGCAGACCTGCAGACGCGCGTGGCGGCAGGGACTTTTCGCGAAGATCTGCTGGACCGCCTCGCCTTCGACGTCGTGACGATCCCGCCTTTGCGCGAGCGCCTGGAGGACATTCTGCCGCTTGCCTATGCGTTTGCCCTGAACATGGCCAGCGAGCTGGAATACCGATTCTTTCCGGGCTTTGGTGCCCGCGCCTCATCCGCCTTGTTACGCCACGACTGGCCTGGCAACGTGCGGGAACTCAAGAATACCGTCGAGCGATCCGTGTACCGCTCGAAAGAAAAGGACAAACCGATCACCAGGATCGCATTCGATCCTTTCGATTCCCCGTTTCGCCTGCGCGAACCGCCAGCCGCCGGGACACCCGCTCCGGCGAAGGACACGCTACGGACCACGCCCATTCTGCCGACCGACTTCAATGCCCGCGTCAACGAGCTCGAGCTCGAATTGCTGAAAGCCGGTCTCGAAAAGGCACGTTTCAATCAGCGGGTGGCGGCAAACCTGCTGGGCCTTAGCTATCACCAG
>JABAOE010002905.1_pt1 | contig 13676 bp, 12 predicted proteins | sample 7062141 | NCBI WGS metagenome assembly JABAOE01 (sample SAMN14538627, study PRJNA623070) | marine sediment metagenome | biome: marine biome [ENVO:00000428]; feature: marine pelagic biome [ENVO:01000023]; material: deep marine sediment [ENVO:00002113] | place: India: Gulf of Khambhat ... | reverse complement strand
CCGAGGCTTTCCAGCCCGACCCAGGGACCGATGTTCGACTCGTGATCCGACACCGTGACGATGACTTCGTCGCCGCGCTCGAGCTGGCTTGCCATGCTCCTGGCCAGATTCTGTAATGCGACGGTCGTCGACGCCGCGAACGCGATTTCTTCGGGCCGGCTGGCGTTGACGAACTGCATCATGGCCTCGCGGCCGGCTTGCATCGCGGCGGCCGCTTTGAGCGAGACTTCGTAGCTGCCGCCAATCTGCACATTCATAGTGAACAGGAAGTCGTTCATGCGCTCGACCGCGCCGTTCAGGATTTGCGTGCCTCCGGCGTTATCGAAAAATGCCCAGTCGCTGTTCAGCCCCGGAAACTGCTTGCGAACGTACTCGATGTCGAGCGTCATGTCGGTGTCCAATATCCTGCCTTGGTTAATGCGCCAGAACGGCGTTCAGGAAATCGCGCGTGCGTTTTTCTCGCGGCGAGTCGAAAAGTTCTTGCGGCGTGCCGGTCTCGACGATCTGTCCCGCGTCCATGAAGATGACACGATCGGCGACCTGGCTGGCAAAGCCCATCTCGTGGGTAACGACGATCATCGTGACGCCGGAATGCGCCAGTTTTTTCATGACCTCGAGTACTTCACCGACCATTTCCGGGTCCAATGAGGACGTTGGCTCGTCGAACAGCATGACTTTTGGTTCCATCGCGAGCGCCCGTGCGATCGCAACGCGCTGTTGCTGCCCGCCTGACAGTTGATCGGGATACTTGTCGGCCTGGGATTCAATGTCGACCTGTTTCATCAGCTGTCGTGCTTTGTCTTCCGCAATGCCTTCGTCGATCCCTCTCACGCGCATCGGTGCCAGCTTGATGTTCTCGCGGACCGTCATATGCGGGAACAGGTTGAAGGACTGGAATACCATGCCGACCTCCGTCCGGACGCTGTTCAGTTGCTTGCCGCGCCGGACGGTGATGCCGTTCACGACGACTTCGCCGGGCGGATCGAATGTCTCGAGTAGGTTGATGCATCGAATGAGCGTCGACTTCCCGGAGCCGGACGGGCCGATGATGCACAGGACCTCGCCCTCGGCGACGTCCAGGTCGATACCGTCGAGCGCAGTGAAACTGCCGAAGTCCTTGCGCAGGTTGCGAACCGAGACGATGGCTGTCATCGGCTCGCCTGCGCGCGATAGCGCTGCTCGAGGCGACCGACCAGGATTACCAACGGCCACAATATCGCGATGTACATGAGCGCGGCGACGATCAGCGGCGTCGGATTGGCTTCCAGTGCCTGCGCCTGGGTCGCCTGCTTGAGGAGGTCCGGCATCGCCACGACCGACGCGAGAGCCGTGTCCTTGATGACGTTAATGCAGTTGTTGGTCAGCGGCGGAATCACGATCCTGATTGCCTGCGGCAGGATGACATCCACCATCATGTGCCGGTAACTCAAACCCAACGCCTGCGATGCTTCGAATTGTCCCCGCGGAATTGCTTCGATGCCCGCCCGGAAGATCTCGGCGGTATACGCCCCGGAGACCAGGGTCAGCGCCGTGGCCGCGGACATGAATGGCGACATCCTGAGACCGACGAACGGCAGCGCGTAATAGACGACGATCAGCAGCACCAGCAAGGGGATCGAGCGAAAAACGTCGATGTAGATTTTCGCCGCAATGCTGACCGGGCGGATGGCATAGAGCCGAATCAGTGCAATGAAGAGGCCGAGCACGAGTCCGGCCGTTATGCTGACCACGCCTAACAGCAAGGTAACGCGAAGACCGGAAAACAACAACGGAAACGAACTGACAAGGACGTCCCAGTTGAAAAACGTTTCGACGAATCCCACGACGCAGCTGCTGAATCAGTCGATCGCCGGCAGCTCGGCAACCGTCACCGACGAACTCGTGTCCGCCGGTGCGCTGTTGAACCACTTCTTGTGAAGCTCGGCGATGTAGCCTTCCTGCTTGAGTTCCGTGATTACCCGATTCACCTCGACCGCCAGGGGGTTTCCCTTGGCAAACATCATTGAATAACTTTCGTTCGTTGCAATCCGCTCAACAACCTTGAAGTAAGGTTTATCCTTGATGAAGTACTCGAGTGCCGGTATGTCTGAAATATACCCATCGATACGGCCGGTTTGCATGTCCAGCATGGCCGGTGCGAGACCTTCGAAGCGCCTTATCTCAGCGAATCCGTACCTGGCCTGGTTAGCTGTCGTCCACATGTCGCCGGTCGAACCGGTGTCAACGCCGATCACCTTGCCACGCATGTCACCAAGACCGCTTGCCGGGCTTTTCGACAAGACCGTCAGTGATTGAGCACTGTCGTAATAAGGTTGTGCAAATGCGACCGAGCGAAGACGTTTCTCGGTAATTGTTATCGAGGACAACGCGATGTCGATACGGCCGGACTGCACGGCCGAGAACAGGCCATTGAAGGGAATGTTGACCAGCTCGACTGATTTGCCGAGCCGCGCGCCAACTTCCTTGACGAGATCAATTTCGAAGCCGATAAACTCCCCCGATGCATCCTGGAACTCCCAGGGGACGTTACCGATGTTCGCGCCTGCGACCAGATCGGCAGCGACAGCATTCACGCTCAGTACACAAAACACGCACAGGCTGAATGCAGCCGAGGTAGGTCCTGACAGGAATGTTTTCAAACTTGTGTCCTCATGGCGCAATTAGATCATGCCCGGGACAACAATCCCACGTTCACTCCCACGACCGAACGGAATCCCGCGACTCGCACTTGCGGAGTCCTGGCCGGCCGCAAGCAATGGACACACGGACCGATGGCAGCGAGCATTACCTTTACCTGAGAGCGAATATCCGCAGGCCGAACTAGAACCCGGCAACACCGCTTGGGTACGCCGCCGCATCGCCTTCCGTGTGGCCGCGTTTCTCGACGTACCGGATGGCGTCTTCCATGATCTGCAGTCCTTCGCGAAGCACGGATTCCCCCATGTTGAGTGCCGGATACATGCGTATCGTGTCCTGGCGATCGGAAATCGCCCAGACGCCGTTCTCGAGCATCTTTCCGCGAACGGCGCGCGCCGTCCACCAATCTTTTTCATCGGCGCCTGCGGACTCGGGTTTGGCGAAACTCACACCGAGCAGTAAGCCGTTGCCACGCGCCTGGCGCAAAATGCTGTACTTTTCCCATTCACGCATGATGCGAGCCGCGATATTGCCCAGCTTCTTCGCATGCGCGACGATGTGTTCGCGTTCGAAGATTTGCAGCGTCTTGATGGCCGCCGCGCACCCCGCGGGCGTTCCGGCAAAAGTCGAACCGGATGCGAACTCGGTATTGTCGCCCAGGATGTCGTCGCGTGCGGAGATGCCGGCGAGCGGTGCAATGCCACCGGACAGGTTTTTTCCGTACACGAGGATATCGGGCACGACCTCGTAGTGTTTGATGCCCCACATGCGGCCGGTCCGACCCACTCCCGTGAGAACCTCGTCGGCGATGAACAACCAGTCGTTCTTGTCACAGATTTCTCGAATTCCCTGGAGGAATCCTGTCGACGGAATCCAGTTGCCGCCTTCGGCGAGGCCCGGCTCGATGAGAACAGCCGCAATGTTGTCACGGGCGGCGATGCTCGAAGGAATGTGGTTATCTAGATACCAGAGGCAATACTCGGTGTATTGATCCTCGCTCATCCCGGCCGGGATTCTCTCGCTATAGGGGTAGGGCGCCTTGATGACGCCGCCGCCCCAGCCTTCGAGATAAGTGCCGTGTTTGCCGCCGTCGAGCCCGCTAAAGACCTTCGTGGCGAGCGCGTTGCCGTGGTAAGAGGCACCGAACGAAATGACATAGCGACGCTTCGTGTGCGTGAGCGCGAGGTGGACCGCGGCTTCGGCGGCCTCTGTACCCGACACTTCGTAATTGGTTCGAGGCAGCGCCTTGCCCGGCATGATGTCGGCGAGCATTTCCGCCAGGTCGTAACGTAACGGGTGGTCGTAATGGAAGCCGTAGCGCCGGTTGGCCGCATCGACTGCTTCGATGATTTCGGGATGACAATTACCGAGCGGGTTCGTCGCCCAGCCGTTCTGGAAATCGATGTAGCGCTTGCCGTCCAGGTCCCAGACGAAGTCGCCTTCTGCCTTGTCGATGACGATCTGGCGAACCGGACGAAACCCGCGTTGGCCGGCTCGCTCCATCTCGGCATCGAACCTCAGGCCGTTCTTGAAAAGCGGGATGCCGCGTTCGAGTGCGGCGAGTGTTTTGGGGCCGGGGAAATTGTCGTCCACAATATACAACCTCAAGGATTCTGTTCAGCCCAGTTTGGCATACAAGCATCGAAAACAAGAAACAATGCCGGCTTACGTGCCCCGTTTACCCGAAAGGATGGAATTTCCGCAGCAATATCAGCAGGCGGGCGTGACTGCCTGCACCAATGCATGGCGCCACACGCCGGTCATCCGGGCCGCCGCTGGATGCGAATTTGCTGCCATTGCAGCACTTTGTGGCTGATCGCTGCATGGTATTTAATAAAATCAATAACTTATTGGATATTTGTTAACTTGATTCTCACAGGCAAAGCGATTCTAGTATCCTAATGTCCCTGCACCTTTCACCCTGTTTTGATACGGATGGGTGACGGGACCAACGATAAGAATAAAGAACGGTCCGAGGATGGTTACAACTACCGGCTCACAAATGGCGTGTCACGAGTGTGACCTGTTGATCGCTGTACCGGCACTCGAGTCCGGGCAGAAAGCGTATTGCCCGCGTTGCAACTACCTGCTGGCGGCGCATCGCCCGCATGCGCAAGCAATGGTGTTTGCCTTTGCAGTGACGGGCTTGATGTTCCTGTTACTGTCCACAGTGTTTCCGTTTCTCGGCTTCAGCGCCAGCGGTCAGGAAAGAACGGTAACTTTGCTCGGGAGTATCTTGATCCTTTTCGCTGACTTGCCGTCATTGGCAGCGATTGTTTTTGCATCGATCATCTTGATTCCGGGCGTATTCCTTATTGGCGCCATCTACGTGTCCATAGCCCTCAGACTGAAACGTTTGCTGCCGGGAACGATTGCCGCGTTGCGCTGGACACTGATGCTGATGCCCTGGAGCATGGGGGAGATCTTTTTGATCAGCATCCTGGTCGCGTTCGTCAAGATAGTGACGATTGCTGACGTGTCACTCGGATTGTCTTTCTGGTCCTACGTACTGTTCGTTGTGTGCATGACCGTGGTCGTGTTGTATCCCGACAAACGCCGGCTCTGGCAGCGGGTGTGGGCATTAAGCGATGACTGAGCCGGTGGCATCGTCGGCACTCGCCCTGGGTCTGCAGGGCTGCCCGATCTGTACCTCGGTCGGGGCTGCCGAAAAGACGCATTGCGGTGCTTGCGGCGCGACGCTACATGCCGGGTGGAGTGCAAGCATCCAGAGGACCTGGGCCTGGTTGATGACGTCGGCGATCTTGTATTTCCCCGCGAATTTCTTGCCGATCACCTATACCCGCGTTCTTGGCAGGGAAACGGAGAGCACTATCCTCGGTGGGGTGGTGATGCTTTGGGAACATGGCGACAGACCGATTGCCGTGGTTATTTTCGTCGCGAGCGTGCTGGTCCCGCTCGGCAAGATGGTGGTCCTCTCGTGGATGTGTCTCTCGGTACAGCTGGGCAGCGAGTTTGCGCTGCGGCAAAAGACCATACTTTACCGGGTGACGGAATTTGTCGGGCGCTGGTCGATGATCGATGTGTTCGTCGTCGGCATTCTCGTGGCGCTCATACAGCTCGGTAATATCATGACCGTGCGGCCGGGCGTGGCAGCGGTTGCATTTGCCGGTATGGTGGTTACGACGATGCTCGCTTCGCTGTCGTTCGATCCACGCTTGTTGTGGGCACCGGGCGCCAAGGACAATGAGAAATGAACGACGACGCACAGGAAGTCCAGGAAGAAGTCGCCGAGGCGAAAGTAGCCAGGGCGCGCCTGGGCGTCGGCGTCAATTTTTCCAAGGTCTGGCTGGTCCCCATTGTCGCGCTCCTGATCGGTCTGTGGATGATCTACTCGCATTACGCGGGCCAGGGTCCAATCATCGAAATTACCTTCCAAAGCGGTGAGGGGATCCAGGCAGGCACCACCAAGGTCAAGCGAAAAAACGTCGAGATCGGTGAGGTACTGGACCTGCGCCTTTCGGAAGATGCGGAAGCGGTTGTCTTGTCGGTGCGGATTTACGCTCACGCAGCGCAGCTGCTGAAGGAAGACAGCCAGTTCTGGGTGGTGCGGCCGCGGATCGGCGTCGGCGGGATTACCGGGTTGGGCACGCTGTTGTCGGGCACCTATATCGAGCTGGCGCCCGGTTCAGAAGAGGACCTGGCGAGTGAATTCGTCGGCCTGGAGACGCCCCCGGTGACGCCCCGCGGGACACCGGGATTGCACGTGACGCTGGACAGCGCCGGCGACCAGGCGTTGCGCGAGGGGGATCCTGTCGTCTTCCAGGGAATCGAGGTCGGCAGGATTGAGTCCGCGTTCTTCGACAACCAGAAGCGTCGTTCCTATTACAACGCGTTTATAGTCGCTCCCTACGATGAACTCGTTACGGAGAATACGCGGTTCTGGTTCAACAGTGGCCTGAGCATGGAGTTGTCTGCTGACGGCATTCGCTTTGATATCGGATCGCTTGCAACAGTACTCGCGGGAGGTGTTGCCTTCGATGTGCCGGAAGGACTGCTATTGGGTGAGCGAATCACTGAGCGCGGTTACTTCACGATCTATCCAAATGAGAGCGCGAGCCGTGAGTTTCAATTTGAAAACGCGCTCTCGTTCCTGATCCTTTTCGATGATTCGATTCGTGGGCTCAGACCCGGCGCACCCGTAGAGTATCGTGGCGTCAAGGTGGGGGAGGTCGTGAGGACGGATATCGAGTATCGGGAACTTGAAAACTTACTGGAGCCTGACTCCAGGATCCCGGTAATGATCGATCTTGTTCCGGCACGGCTCGGCTACGAGGACGACTACGCGGTGCTGGACGACGTAGACCTCAGGATTACTGAATTGATCGCAGACGGCCTGACCGCCGAACTTGCGGTAGGAAACATCTTGACCGGTCAAAAATACATTGAACTGCATTACCACGGCGATGGTTTTAGCGATGTACAGTCTTTTGCTGGCTACACGGTGATCCCGTCCATCGACGGACACATGGACCAGTTGCTTGCCAACGCGAGCAACGCCGTGAAAACCATTAACGACCTGCCGCTCGAAGAGGTGGCCGACAGCGCGGACGTCGCCCTGGATGAAATAGCGGCCACGCTCGCCGAGTTCCGCAAGTCTGCTTCCTCGCTCGAACAAATCCTGGCAGATCCGGCGGCACAGGAATTGATCGGGACGCTCAATGCGGCGCTGATGAGTTTCCAGCAACTGGCAGAGGACTTTTCTGAAGGCTCTGCCACCAACCTCGAACTGCAACAGAGCCTGGAATCCCTGGCGCGGACGCTGAACGAACTGGAACCGGTGCTGAGAAACCTCAGGCGCAGGCCCAGCAGCCTGGTCTGGGGCGGGAGCGAGGCGGCAGACCCGGAACCGCAGGGGGAACGGCAATGACACGGAGCAGTTTTATTCTCGTCCTCCTGTTCGGCTTGACCGCATGCGGATCGAATCCGGTCGAGGAAAACTACTACAGCCTGGTGCTCGCTGCCGACGATGTAACGGCGCCGGTCGGCAACGAAGAGACTACAGTCCACCTGATAGTCGGCCCGATCCAGCTGCCTGAATACCTGGACAGGCAGGGTATTGCGATGCAAATCGGTTCCAACCAGATACGGACCGCCAACCATCATTTCTGGGCCGAGCCACTGGAGGAAGCGATATCCAAGGTGCTGGTACGCGATATCGCAGACCTTGCAGACGGCATGACGGTAGACCGCGACGCGGGCCGCTGGACAGATGCCGGCGACTGCCGTCTGCGCATCGAATTCGACAAGTTTCACGCGACGGACAGATCGCGTGTCGTCGCCAGCGGTCGTTACTGGGTCTCGTCATCGGAGTCTGACGTGAAGCGGGAATTCGATCTCACGGAAACCTTGCATGCAGATGGCCATGCACATGCGGTTGAGGCTTTGCGGAAATCATTGCGTACGCTGGCTACGCAAATTAGGGAAGCTATCGATAGTCATTCACAATGTTCTGATTAGCAGGCGAGCTTGAACAATGCCGGCATTCGAATGCGTCATCGGCTTACGGGCCAATCAATACGAACGGAACTGGCGGGGGTGCAACATGCGAATTTTGCTCGGGTCTTTATTATTTTTTCTGGCTTCACAGGTTGTTGCGGGGCCGGTCGATGAGGTGCGCTGCCGCGAGATCGGCTTCAGCCTTGCCGCAGAGGCGCGAGATGCCGAGCGGTTTGCCTCGTTTGTCGATGCGGATGCGCGGTTTGTCGGCAATTCCGTCCTGCGCGGGACGGATGCCATCGTCGAAGCCTGGCAGGTGTTCTTTGCTGCCGATGGCCCGTCGATCAAATGGCGACCGCAATTCGTCGAGGTACTCGAGGATGGCACGCTGGCATTGACGCGCGGCCCGTACCGGGTGATAGCAATCGACGAATCCGGTAATCGCAGCGAGAGCTGGGGCACCTTCAACTCGGTGTGGCGCAAGCAGGACGATGGCAGCTGGAAGGTCGTATTCGATGCCGGCAGTCAGTCAGGTGAGCCACCGGCTGCCGACATAAGAGCGCTGCTCGATCAGCAATTCGGCTGCGCCGATTAGCGAAATCGGGTGAGCTCGACGGCAGTACTCTAAATTATGCGGCTCGCAGTCACGATTGCGGCATCAAATACATAAAGAATAATGCTGCAAGCAGCAGACCGTTTCTGTTCGTCTGCGCAAAATTGGCCGCGCTGCGCTGAGCTAAAGATCGCCTAGGCAGGCGAGGCTGCCGCTGCATCCAGAGTGCCGCGGCGCCGCTCGAGTTCCTCGCGGATTTCATGTGCTTTCTCTTCCGTTATCGAGAATGTGGCGATTGCCCAGATTGCGATTCCTGACGCGGCACACGGTACGAAGGCATCAAACAGCCGCATCATAATGATGGCGTGTTCTGTTTGATTGCCTTCCAAGGCAACATCGAAACCCGTTGCATTCAACAGAAAGCCGCCCCCGGCTATTGCGGCGGCCATGCCGAGTTTGACAACCCACCAGAAGATCGAGCCATACATTCCCTCACGGCGTTCGTGTGTGTTCAGTTCATCCATGTCGACGACGTCAGCGATCATTGACGGCATGATCGTAAACAAGCCGCCGAGACCGAATGCGATCAGCGGGGCGGGCAGCATTAAAAGCCACGGAATATCCGGGTTATAGCAAACCCATTTTGCGGCATAGCCGAGCATCGAGATAGCGATGGCAACGAAAAACGTGCGACGTTTTCCGATATGCGTACCTAACCACGTAACCAGGATGATGACGCAGAATGTCGAGATTGCGCCCAAAGTCCCCGCATAACCCGCATACTCGGCTCCGCGCACGGTATCGCCGCCGAAAACGTAATAGATAATGACGTAGAACTGGAACGATGAAACCAGGATGAAACCATTGAAAACCAGGAAAGTTGCCGCGCAGAGCTTGAGAAACGGGGCAAATTTGAGGGTAATGACAAAACCATGTAAGAAACCGAGGACGTTTTCCACAATGACCCTGCCTGAACCACGTGCAACACTTTTCTGTTGCGACTCGGCTTCGGCGATCGACTCGAATCTCTCCCGCAAGAATATCGCAGGCATGATGCCAATAAATACTACGGCGATTCCGATTATGACTGCGAGACCCGCAGCGCCCTCAACCATGTCGTCGAATAGCCGCGTATTTTGCATGAACAACAGGAACCATGGCGCGACGATATACGCCAGTTGGCCAATAAAGTTTTGTACACCCATGAGCCGTGTGCGTTCGTGGTAATCCGGCGTTAGTTCGTAACCGAGCGCGACCCAGGGCGTGGCAAACATCGTATAGCCAAGGTAGAAGACGAACGAGCCAATCAGGAAGTACCAGAAGTAATAACTTTCCGTCTTGCCTGGCGGCAGTTGCCAGAGCACCGCATAGATCAGTCCGACAATGATCGCGCCGACGAAAATGTACGGTCGGCGGCGTCCCCAGCGGGAATTCGTATTGTCGGAGAGGTAACCCATGATGGGGTCGGTGATTGCATCCGTCAGTCGTGGCAATGCACCCAGGAGGCCGACCAGCGCCGGGTTCATGCCGAGACCGAGGTTGAGAACGATGATCATGCCGCCGATCGCGGCCGCGAGCAGGTTGTTGACGAAAGCGCCCAAGCCGTACGTGACTTTCAGATGGAACGGGATTCGATCCTCGGGCGCTGTCGCATAATGTTGCATGAGAGGTTTATCGTGACCTACGTTGACAGCGCTGTCAAACGCTGCTAGAAACGTCTGCTTTCCGGGTGCCGTCGAACTATTCGAATAACAGCGGGTGCTGAACTTTTCGGTGAACTGGGGAACGCATTGAGTTTTGTCATTACGTTGGACGAGTTCACCATTGGTTCGTAAGCGCGGACGTAAATTCCTTGTCAATGCCGCAATTTCGCCGAGCGGTCTGCAGCGAATTGCTTATCGCAGCATGAGTTGTTCGCTGCGTACGCTCTCAGAAGATCATGGTCAAAACAAATTGCTCAAGTAATAAAGCCGCCATCGAAGAGCGTATAAGCGCCCTGATAGGGGAAATGACACTGGCGGAGAAAATCGGCCAGATGAACCAGGTCAGTGCCGCTATGGACAATCCTGTGCCGGAGCTTGGCGAGGCGTTACGCGCCGGTCGCATTGGTTCGATTCTCAACGTAGTTGACCTTGTTACCGTAAACGAGCTGCAACGCATCGCAGTGGAGGAAAGCCGGCTCGGCATTCCACTACTGGTCGGTCGCGACGTCATTCACGGTTTCAACACAGTGCTGCCGATCCCGCTCGGACAGGCCGCCACATGGAATCCCGAGCTGGTGCGCGCGGGTGCTCGCGTCGCGGCCTCCGAGGCTGCTGCCGTCGGCATCAACTGCACCCTCGCGCCAATGGTGGACATCACGCGCGATCCGCGCTGGGGCCGCATAGCCGAAAGTCCTGGCGAGGATCCCCATCTCGCAAGCCGGCTCGCGGTTGCCATGGTCGAAGGATTCCAGGCCGAGGATCTCGGGGCGCCCGACGCGATCGCCGCTTGCGCCAAGCACTTCGCCGGTTACGGCGCATCGGAAAGCGGTCGCGACTATGCCACGACAGATATGTCCGAGCATGAACTACGCAACGTGCACCTGCAGCCATTCAAAGCCGCCGTCGATGTCGGCGTTGCTGCGCTGATGACGTCTTTTAGTGACTTGAACGGGATTCCCGCCACGGCGAACGCATTTCTGACGCGCGACATATTGCGTGACGAGTGGGGCTTTGACGGCGTGCTTGTCAGCGACTGGAACTCTATTCCCGAACTCGCGGTGCATGGTTTAACCGATGGCGACAAGGCCTCGGCATTGGCGGCAGCTCAAGCCGGCGTTGACATGGATATGGCGAGTGGCACGTACATCAGTCATTTGGCCGATCTCGTTAGCGAGGGTCAAATTAGTGAAAAGATTATTGATGAGTCGGTCGCAAACATCCTCCGTGTCAAGTTTCGTCTCGGCTTGTTCGGCAATTCGTACGTCGATACTCAGCGCTTTCCTGCAATGGACTATGCAACGAAACTGCAGGTTGCGAAGCAGGTGGCATTGCAGAGCATCATTCTTTTGAAGAATGAGAATTTGACTTTGCCGTTGTCTAAAGACCGCATCCGCTCGCTGGCGGTCATCGGGCCGCTTGCGGATGCTCCGTACGAACAACTCGGCACCTGGATTTTCGACGGTGATCCCGGTCTGAGTGTTACCGTGTTGCAGGGAATACGTGAGCTGGCGGCGGACACGACGGAAATTCGCTACGTCTGCGCCATGGAAACCAGTCGCAGTAAAGCGAGCGAGGCATTCGATGAAGCGGTCGAGCAGGCCGCCAATGCCGACGCAGTGGTGCTGGTGCTCGGCGAAGAGTCAATCCTCTCGGGTGAAGCGCATTCGCGTGCCGACATCAACCTTCCGGGTGCACAGGCCGAACTCGTACGACAAATTTCCCGGACCGGGCGACCCGTAATTGGCGTGATACTCGCGGGGCGCCCCTTGACACTTACAAATATTATCGATGAAGTCGATGCATTGCTGTTTGCCTGGCATCCGGGAACTATGGGAGGGGAGGCGATCGCCGAACTTTTATTTGGCATGCAGTCGCCGTCGGGTAAATTACCTGTCACGTTCCCGCGCATGGTTGGCCAGGTGCCGATTTACTATAACCAGAAAAACACGGGCAGGCCGCCGAGCCCGGAAGTCGTCGACCTGATTGACGACATTCCTGTCGGCGCTCACCAGACGGCATATGGCAACGCGTCATTTCATCTCGACGCCGGCTACACGCCGCTTTTCAATTTCGGGTTTGGTCTCTCGTATGCACAGTTTACTTATGAGAATCTGCGCCTGAGCTCGGGGGAGATCCGCGTTGGTGAATCGGTAACAGTTAGTGTGGATCTAACCAACAATAGTGAAACAGGGGGCGATGAAGTGGTCCAGCTTTACATCCGCGACCTCGTCGCCAGTGTCACGCGGCCCGTCAAAGAACTCAAAGGTTTCAAACGCGTGCGTATAGAACCAGGCGAGACAATTGGCATCGATTTCGAGCTGCACACAGATGATCTTGCGTATTATGGCCGTGGCAACACCCTGACGACCGAACCCGGTGACTTCCATGTCTGGATCGGTGGCAGTTCGCAGGCCGAGTTACGCGGCGAATTCAGAGTCGTCGATGCTGACTGATCGTTAGGCTTAGCGATGCAGCCTTCTATGCGTTACATGCTGACCATCGCACTGATCGTGGCGCTCGGTGGCTTCCTCATGGGCTTCGATGCCTCCGTCATATCCGGCGTCGTCGGCTTTATCGAAGTCGAGTTCTCGCTGACCAAGATCCAGGTGGGATGGTCGGTGTCCTCACTGGCGTTGTTCACGGCGACGATTGCAATGATGCTTTCCGGCCCGCTGAGTGACCGCATCGGACGGCGCCCGGTCCTGAAGATTGCTGCGTTGCTATTCGCGCTTTCAGCGATCGGCTCCGCACTCGCTCCCAGTTTCCTGTGGCTCGTACTGGCCCGCATGCTCGGTGGCCTCAGTGTGGGCGCAGCACTGATCATCGCGCCGATGTATATCGCCGAAATGGCGCCGCCGGCGTCGCGCGGACGATTGGTATCTTTAAATCAACTCAATATCGTCATCGGGATCTCGGCCGCGTTCTTCAGCAATTATCTGATCGTGGTGCTTGGGGAGTCGGGTGCAGCCTGGAGCGAGGCACTTCGACTCGATGACTGGAACTGGCGCTGGATGCTCGGCGTCGAATCCTTACCCGCAGTCCTGTATTTTCTTGCCCTGATGTTCGTGCCCGAAAGCCCGCGCTGGCTGGCGATGCAGGGTCGCGAAGACGAGGCACTGCAGGTTCTCGAGCGCGTTACTGGAGAGCAACAGGCGCGCACGGATCTACGATCGGTAAAAGACAGCATCGCAGCCGAGACCCGACTGGGCCAGGTTTCGTTCCGGGCCCTGTTGCATCCTTCACTCAGGCTCGTGCTGACGATTGGCCTGTCCGTGGGGATTCTGCAGCAGATCACCGGCATCAACTCGGTATTCTTTTATGCGCCG
>JABAOE010000779.1_pt1 | contig 13687 bp, 12 predicted proteins | sample 7062141 | NCBI WGS metagenome assembly JABAOE01 (sample SAMN14538627, study PRJNA623070) | marine sediment metagenome | biome: marine biome [ENVO:00000428]; feature: marine pelagic biome [ENVO:01000023]; material: deep marine sediment [ENVO:00002113] | place: India: Gulf of Khambhat ... | reverse complement strand
TGGCGCGCCTGTTCCGGCTGGTGGTTGGCAATGGCCTCCATGATTTGCCGGTGGTGGGTCAGCAGCTGCTGGATGTGCCCTTCCTGTTGGTAGAACTCCATCAGGGCAACCTGAATCGTCGCATTGAAGAGGGAATGAATCGAATCGAGGACGTGCATCTGCAGGCTGTTGTGGCTGGCCGAGGTGATCGCGTAATGGAATTCGGCATCAACTTCCGGATCCCAACCACCTCGTGCCGCTTGCTTTTCCATGACATAATACAGCCGGCGGAGCTCGGCGATGTCCCTTGCCGTCGCGCGCTGTGCGGCAAGGTAGGCAGACCAGCTTTCAAGTCCCATGCGCACCTCGGCCAGCGACCGCAGCAATTCCGGGTCACGCTTCTCAACCAGCTTGGCCAGGGGGTCCATGATACTCCCCTCGGTCAGGGCCTTGATGAAGGTGCCGCCGCCCTGTCTTGATTCGAGGAAGCCCATCGCATCGAGAACCATGATGGCTTCCCGCACCGAGGGGCGGCTGACTCCGAGCATGGTCGCCAGCTCCCTTTCTGAGGGGATACGGTCACCCGGCTTGAGCTCCCCTTTGGAGATCAGCTGTTTGATCTGATCAACGATTTCTTCAGATATTTTTTTCGGCCGGATCGGCTCAAGGGCAATGGTCATGCCTTTTCTCCACTTGGAATTTGGTATGACCAATTTTCTAGCACAAGCAGGGGCTTTTTACAATCACTAAAGGCCTGGCAAAGAATCCACCCTGAGTTTCTTAACCGCTTGTTTCGCAACAACCTTAAATTGAGCCGTCTTGTCGCCGGCGGCAAACTTCAGCTAACCCCTGCCCGCCTTGTAGCGCTTTAGCCACCCCTGCAGGTCTTCTTCTTCATGCTCAAGCTCGAAAGCGTTGATCAGGCCGCGGCGCAAAGCGACTGCAACCGCACGGTTGCGCAGGTTGAAAGCATCCCCGACCTTGTCACTTTGGAACTGCTCCTGGTCGAGGCTCAGCTTGCCATAGAGGGAGTTCAAACGACTTTGCACGCCACGGCGGGAAAGGTAACGGCGCTGGGCGATGAGGTTGTCCGTCAAACCGAGGGAGATATCGACCAGGGCTTCGTATTCAATATCTGAGAGCGCAGTCTGGCTGTGACCGGTCCGTCCCTGCACCTTGCGGACCTCGGGGTCGATCCAGCACTGGTCATCAAAGAGAACGGTGGCCATGGCAGCAGAAATTTTCTCCCGCGGGCTGGACTTCAAAACATAACCATAAACCGTCTCCGGCGGCACGATCTTGGCCAGGGCCCGCACATACATTTCGTCTTTGAACTGACTCCAGAAAACTATCCGCGCATGCGGCTTTTGCTCCCAAAGCGCCCTGGCAAAATCGACCCCGTTCATTTCCGGCATCTGGATATCGCTTATAACCAGGGGCTGATCGAGTTTCTGTGCCAGCTCAAAAGCGACCTGGCCGTTCGGAGCATGTTCTACAACGCAATCCTGCTCCCAGTCGGCAACCATCTGGCGTAGGAACTCGAAATCTTTCGGATTGTCTTCCGCGATTACTAGACGAAAAGGCGCCATGATTTCCTCTCTATCCTTCCGACCTAAAAGGCATCGTCAACTCAAAGCGAGTGCCGGTAGAAAAACGCGAATTGCGCCAGCTGACCTGCGCGCCGATGGCGCGGGCACGCTCCTGGATATTATGCAGCCCCCGGCCGCCGGAAGCCGTCGGCACCAGCGGTGCGTGATCAAAGCCTCGGCCGTTATCTTCAACAGCGATGACCATCAGCTGATCACGTACCATCATGCTGACTTCGAGCTGGCTGGCATGGGCATGTCGCAGGGTATTGTTGATTGCTTCGACCAGAATCCGGTAAAGAGTCACCTGAGTCAGGCGTGGCAGATCAAGCTTGTCAATACCATCTCCGACCAGGAAATGGAATTCCGGCGTCCCGGACTGGCAGCTTTTCTCCAGAAATGATTCGATGGCCGCTGGCAGGCCAAGGATATCAAGGGTCTGCGGATGCAGGTTGTCCATGACCACGCGCAGGTTGGTCATGGCGCGCTGCAAATCCGCCTCGATCGATGCCGCCTCCTCACCGCAGGGGGCATCCTGTCGCAGCTGTTCAAGCTTGCGGCGCACCGCAGACAATTCCGCAAGCGTCTGATCATGGATATCCATGGCGATGCGCCGGCGTTCCTCCTCGGCACCTTCGAGCAATTTCTCTGCAGCCACCACCCTGATCAACTGCTCAGTCATGCGGTTAATGGAAACCGCCAGGCCGTCAAGCTCATCACGAACCTTCTCAGGGGCCGGCGGAGGGGAAAAATCTCCCGCCGTTATGCGGGCGGCACTGTCAGAGAGGATCTGGATGCGGCGCAGAATATGCCGGGCAAAGGCAAGAGAGAGGAAGATCCCCAGCAGGATAGCAACACCGAGAACAATGATCGCAACGAAGGTGGTTTCCGCGACCAAAGCATCAATATCTTCCCGGTGCAGCGCACTCATATCCTCGCGCTGGACATTCAGCGCATTGAACTCTTTCGAGATATGCGGCTTCAACAGTTTGAGGGTGTCATCGAAACGGTCCAACGCCATCCCCCGCTCCGGGTTGAGATCGATCACCCCTTGTTGCAGCAAGCTCAAGGAGGCAATACCCAACAGCTCCGTTTCACGCAGTCGCTCCACGGCTGTCGCCAGATGATCATGCAGGTCTGTCAATTGCTCCAGAGCCCTCGGGTCAGGGCTCTGTGACTGGGCAAGGAAACCGATCACATCCTGCATGCGCTTGGCCGCCATATCCGCTTCAGCGAGGGCAATGAACGCAGTTTTGAGATTCTTGGCCTGCATGCGCTTGACCGACATGTCCCAGTAAGTGAACTGTAAAAAGCCGAGCAAAATCGTCATCAGGCACAAGACAACTGCCGGAGCCATGATTATCTGGTGTTTTAAAGCAAGTCTCATGGGCAGAAAATATCACAGTTTACAGTTACGGGCACTGTGCAATCGCACAGTGTCGAAAATATGCTTTTTCACACAACAAGGACAATTCCGAGGTAAACCTTTTTCTGGCATCCGCGTCCAATATGACAAAACACGTTGCCGGCCGCAACACTACAACTCACAAGGAGAACACCATGACCACCTTTAAAGCTTTCGGATTGTCCCTGATAATGATCACCCTGATTGCCGCGCCGGCGCTCGCCATCCGAGATGGCTGGGGCAGCCCGGTCGACCAGGAGCCCCCTCGCATGCGACATGCAGAGCATCTCAAGCTGCTGTTGGAATTGACTCAGGACCAGGAAACCACCATCAGGGAGATTATCAGTAAAAACAGGGAAGAGGCCGCAGCGCAACGTCAGAACGCCCTGGCAAAGAGGGAAGAACTGCAGCAACTGCTCAAGGCCGAAACGCTCGATGAAACGCGCGTCAGGGCATTAATTCGCGAACAGGCGGAGATGCGTGCTGACAGGATGGTGAAACAGTATGCCTCCCGTGCCGCGATTGACCAGGTGCTGACAGCCGAACAAAGGGAGAAACACCAGGCCCTGCAGCTGTCGAGAGGCAAGCGCCAGGGGATGCATCACCAGACACGGTATGCACAACGGCACGGCATGTCGTATTGAAAACTTGCCCGCAAACAGTAAAGGCCGGACGTGAAGTCCGGCCTTTCTGCGCGTTATCATCACCCAAGTTGTCTCAGGCGCCTCTTTGCATAACGACTCAAATCGTCACGCAGATCTTTTGTTTCAAGTGCACGCTCATAACAATCCATGGCATCATCCCAGAGCTCCTGGTTTTCCAGAGCGCTGCCCAAACCCACCCAGAAGGCCCCCGTTTGCGGCCAGGCCACCAGCAGGTTGCGATATGTCTGTGCGGCAAGGAAGGGTTCACCCAGTTTCAGGTATAAAGACGCCAGCAGGGAATGCGCCTCTGGGTCATCTTCGACACTGGGCAGGCCGTTGTTCAGCATGACCTTGGTTGCAGCATCGTAATCCCCCTGCGTCACCAGCAAACTGGCATATTTCTTTTTGAAAGCCGTGTAATCGGGAACGATCTCCAGGCCTTCGGCCAAGACAAGCATCGCCTCGCCCGCCTTGCCCTCCCTGGCGAGAGTTTCAACCAGCACCTCCCTGGCGGGCAAGTGCCCCGGATAAACCTGCAGGGCCTTCTGCAAGGAGCTCTCGGCGAGGTGGCTGAGGCCCTTTTCAAGGGCCCACAAACCATCGAGATAGCTCTCTTCGGCAATGCCGTACGGGGTTGTAGCTTCACTCCTGTTCGGCCTGTTGATNNGCTTGCTCGGCTGCACACTCAACACGGCACCGGGCAGATCATCGGGATGCAGGCGTTTGGGGACAGGCGCCGCCACAACCTTCTGTACAGGCTTTTGTGGTTTTACGGCGACAGGTGACTTGAGGCGTGGCTTGACTGCTTTCTTGGCAGCAGCGGGACGAGGCCGAGGCAGCGATGAGGCACTGGCCGGTTTGCCTGCAGCAGTTGCTGACACGACGGTCTTGTCGTTGACTTTGGGTGTGGCAACTTGCTTCTCAGCTGAAGCGTCTTGCTGCTTCATGACGACGGCATCCACAGGTTCGGCAGCCCGCTCCTCACTGGTCAACTGGTCCGGTTCCGGAGGCTGAGCTTCTTTACCGCCAATGCTGGCTGCCGGAGCTGCGCTGGTCATCTCCGGCTGTTGAGACATGCCGGGCTTGGGCTCGACAACAAACAACATGTTGGACAAGACGCCGGCCAACCACCAGATCAGGCAGAGCAGGACAACACCGCCGCCGGCCACAAGCCACGAAGTCGGGATGAAGGGGATGCGATCCATTTTCTTCGGCCGTAGCGACGCCTGTTTCTGCGGAGCGCCTTTTTTCTTCTGCTCCTCGAGGTCTCGCAGCATCTCGTTGATCAGGCTCATGACAGCACACTCCGCAACAGATAGGCTACCAGTATGACCTCCAGCAAGGTGATAACACCGATCGTGTAATGAAAGGATTTCCCCGTCAGCAACGACCGGGTAAGCTGAGTGGCGTCTTCTGTATCCCGGCTGGCCATCTTCACCTGCGGAAGGTCCACCCGTGTCTGCCCTTGTCCATAAGCGGCCATCATCGACTTGTGACAGAGGATATTGACCAGCCTGGGTATCCCGCGACTGGCACGGAACACAGCATCTATGGCACCCTCATCAAAGAGTTGGGGGCCCTCGTAACCGGCGACCTTGAGGCGATGGCTAACGTATCCGGAGACCGCCGCACGGTCGAGCGCCGGCAGATCATAACTGAAGGTAATGCGCTGGCGGAGCTGGCGAAGCTCACTGCCTTCCAGCAGCTTCTCCAGCTCAGGCTGGGCGAAGATGACGATCTGCAGCAGCTTCTGTTTTTCCGTTTCCAGGTTGCTGAGCAGGCGCAGGGCTTCGAGACTTTCCCGGGGCATGGCCTGGGCTTCATCAATACAAAGCACAGCCTTCTTACCCTGCTTGCGCAACTTGACCAGGGCCTCTGTAATGCGCTTGACCAGGTCATGCATGGTGATGCCCTGGGGGACCGCGATGTTCAGCTCCTCGGCAAGGGCCTGGTAAAGCTCGAAGGGCTGCAGTAGGGGGTTGGGCAGGTAAGCCGCCTGGAAGTCACCGGCAAGCGCAGCAAGCAGTTTTCGGCACAGCAAGGTCTTGCCGGTACCCACTTCACCCGTGATCTTGATCAACCCCTCGCCACTTTGCAGGGCAACAAGCAGGACATTCAAAGCCTGCTGATGGCCTGTGCAATTGAAATAGTAATCTGGGTCAGGTGTGAGTGAAAACGGAGCTTCCCGAAGTTTGAAAAAGTCCTGATACATCTACTGCGCCCCCCGGCCGGCATGCTTGCCAACTTACAAATAGTAAGTATTATATAGGCTATTATGAAAGTAAGCCAAGAAATATTCCATTAAAATCCGAGATTTGAGGGAGAACATGCCATGACAAAAGCGGAACTCGCCGCACACGACGGCCGTGATGGCAGACGAGCCTACATTGCCGTTAACGGCACAATCTACGACGTCACGGACAGTCAGCGCTGGCAGAACGGGCTGCACCCACCAGACCACCAAGCCGGACAGGACCTGACCGAGGAACTCGCTTCGGCACCCCACGTCCGCGCTGTCGTAGAGCGGTTTCCGGTCATCGGCACACTAGAGGAGGAACAACAGGTCAGCCAAGGGACAGGCAACGGCAAAATAACCATCGGCATCATCGTCGTCGCCGCAATCGTCGCCCTGTTGATATTCCTGGCTATCTAGCCCCTGAACGAGCACATAAAGACTGTGCAAAAAACCTTTTAAGCAATAGCTTTGCCGGCTTGATTTTTTCTCTTTACTCGGTTATGCTCCGCGCCATGTTCCGCTACGTGATCATAATCGTTGGGCTCATCTGGGCCAGCCTGCTGCTGCTTTCCTGGAGCGATCCATCTGAAACAGCCGCCCAGTCACCACCCGTTATCAACAAAGCCTCCTGATTCCAAGGAGGCTTTTTCAGTTCCGCACTTCCTGCACAGTCACTGACAGAGAGCTCCCTGCCCCGTACTGCGGCGGGCAAACTCCTCATCAATGGCATTGAGAATTTCCCACTTTTTCAGCGACCACAGCGGTGCCAGCAGCTGTTCTCTGGGGCCATCTCCGGTCAGGCGATGGATGAGCGTCTGCGGATGCAGCCGCTCGACGACATCGACGACAAGTTCGACGTACTCGGCTCTTTCCAATATCTCGACTTGACCGTCGGCATAGAGCTCGCCAAGAGGGGTCTCTTTCAAGACATGCATCAAATGCAGCTTGACTCCGTCAACCTGTAGCTCCGCGAGGATGTCTGCCGTAGCCAGCATGTCGTCGCGGCTCTCGCCGGGGAGGCCAAGAATGACATGGACACACACCCGCAAACCAATTGACTTTGCCGCCTGGTATGCCTTGACGAACGTCGCATAATCGTGTCCGCGTCGCAACCAGTCCAGGGTACGGTCATGGCTGCTCTGCAGGCCAAGCTCCAGCCAGAAGTAGGTTTTCCGGTGGTACTCTTCGAGCAGGGACAGGACCTCAGGCGGCAGGCAGTCAGGCCGGGTCCCTACGGCAAGGCCAACGACATCGCTGACCGCCAGCGCCTCATCGTAGAGCTTGCGCAAGTGCTCCACGGGTGCATAGGTATTTGAGAAAGGCTGGAAATAGGCCATGAATTTACCCGCCTTGTACTTGCGGGTCATGACTTCCTTGCCAAGCTCGAGTTGCTCGACAACCTTCGCACGGCGTTCAATACCCACCGCACCCGAGCCCCCCGGGTCGCAGAACAGGCACCCGGTAACGGCCCGGCCGCCATCGCGGTTCGGGCAGCCAAATCCGGCATCAACAGAAATCTTGTGAACCCTCACCCCGAACACGCTCTTCAGGTGTTCGGAAAAAAGGCGATAAGGCTTTTTCGACATGTCATGAATATGCCACTGCGTGACGTCAAGAGCAAGTGATCGTATTTCGCATGACATTGCAGAGGCGCATCTGGTTGATATAATGGCTTGACCACATAACTGCCCACAGGAGACAACCATGGCACATTTGCTGGTCATAGATGATGAAGGCGATATCCGGCACCTCTACGCTGCGGAACTGGAGGACGAAGGGCACACGGTCGTGACTTGCGGCAACCGTGCTGATGCCATGGCGCAGCTGCAGAGCCAGATGTTCGACCTGGTCATCCTCGACATCCAGCTCGACCAGGAGAGTGGCCTGGAACTTTTGCAGCAGATTGCCCGTGAACGCGAGGACACTCCCGTCATCCTGTGTACCGCATTCAGCTGTTACAAAGACGACTTTTCCTCCTGGCTGGCTGACGCATACGTGGTCAAAAGCTCAAACCTCGATGAATTGAAACACGAAGTCAAACGCATCCTTGCAATGAATTAATTGCATCCCAACGAACAAGGAGTTGCCATTGAAAGCAGTTATCATGGCGGGTGGTTTCGGGACCCGCATTCACCCCTTGACCATCAGTATGCCCAAACCGATGATCCCGCTGATCAATCGGCCGATCATGGAGCATATCGTCACCCTCCTGAAGCAACATGGCATTACTGACCTGGTCCTGCTGCTTTTTCATCAGCCAGAAATCATCAAAAAATATTTTAGCGACGGCAGCGAATTCGGAGTGCATATCACCTACGTCACCCCTCTTGAGGATTTTGGCACAGCCGGAGCTGTCAAGGCGGCGGCCAAGCACCTCAATGAAAGCTTCATGATCATCAGTGGCGACCTGCTGACCGACTTCGACCTGTCGAAGGTGATTGAATTCCACAAGCACAAACAGGCTCGAGCGACGATTACCCTGACCTCGGTCACGGACCCACTCCAATTCGGCGTCGTCATTACCGACAAGGAAGACAAAATCACCAAGTTCCTGGAAAAACCGGGTTGGGGAGAAGTCTTCTCCGACACGATCAATACCGGCATCTACATTCTGGAACCTGAAGTCCTGGACCTGATCCCGGAAGGTGAGAACCGCGACTGGGCCAAGGACGTGTTCCCCATGATGCTGGCAAACAACGATGCGCTGTTTGGCTGCAACATGACCGGTTACTGGGCAGACATCGGCAACCCGGAAGCCTACTTGGAGGCATGCCAGGACATCTGCCATGGCAAGGTTTGTGTGCAGATACAGGAGCCCAGGACCTCTCCGGACAAAACCATCTACATAAGCGCCGATGCCGAAGTCGATGAGCAGACACGGCTCAGCGGCATGGTGGTGCTCGGAGAAAACACCCGTGTGCAGGGTAGCGCCAGCATCACCAACTGCGTCATTGGCCGCAACTGCCTGATCGAGGATGGCGCCATCCTCGAGGATACCGTGCTCTGGGACAACGTCTACATCAAGACCGGCTGCAATGTCACCGGTGCCAACCTTGGTCACCGGGTCAGCGTCGGCCATCGAGCCGTGATTGAAGCGGGGGCCATTATAGCCGACGAAACCATGATCGGTGACGATGTCAACATTCGCCCCAACGTCAAGATATGGCCACGCAAAGTGATCGAAAGCGGCTCAACGGTATCCGGCAACCTGATCTGGGGTGAGAAATGGCGCAAGAGTCTCTTTGAAGGAGCCGTGGTTCGCGGTATGACCAACGTTGAAATGACCCCTGAGTTCTCGGCACGGCTGGGTGCGGCCTACGGTTCGACACTGCCCAAGGGGAGTTACATCCTGGCCGGGCGTGATGCAATCCGCTCATCGCGCATGCTCAAACGCTCCTTCGTCGGCGGGCTCCTCTCTGCCGGCGTCAATGTCCGGGATGTCAAGATGATCTCATTGCCGGTCCTGCGTTACAAGCTGACCACGTTCGGAGAGGTTGGCGGCATCCATTTCCGCCAATCGCCGGAAGACCCAGCGGCCACGGAGATCATCTTCTTCGATGGCGACGGCAACGAAGTCTCATCCGGAACCGCCAAGGGGATGGAACGCATTTACTTCAAGGAAAACTTCCGCCGGGCTCACCATAGCGAACCGGGCGGGATAGACGAACTGCCCCGCATCTACGATTTCTATCGCGAAGGTTTTTTACGCAGCCTGGACAACGAACTTTTGAAGAAAAGGGCTCCAAAGGTCGTTCTTGATCTGAACCATTCACCGGCAGCAGACCTGCTTCCCGAGCTCTTGACTGATCTCGGGTTTGAAGTCACGGAACTCAATTCCCACGTCCACGAAAAACCAATGGACATAACCACGGACCAGCTTGATGCCGCCCTGGACCGTCTCAGCAGAATCGTCAAAACCCTCGATGCTGATGCAGGCTTCTGGATTGGCCCTTCCGGAGAGAAAACACGCCTGGTCAGCGGCAACGGGAAGATCTTCTCCAGCCNNGCACCGGAAAGATCTTCTCCAGCCGTGAAGCCCTCAGTACCCTGGCTGTCCTTGTCTGCGCTGCAGAGCAGGAGGGCAGCCTGGTCATGCCGGTGGCAGCCCCCCAGGCAGTGGACGAGATGGCACAGGCAAAGGGGGTGACAGTACAGCGCACCCGCTCCGATGGTTATTCCCTGGTCGAAGCAGCACGCAGCCGACAGGTGCGGTTCGTCGCTTCTATGGATGACCGGTTCGGCTTCCCCTCTTTCCAACCGCACTTCGACGGGCTCTTCACCGCCGCCAAGGTCATGGAGCTCTCTGCCCGGTCAGGCCTTTCCCTGGACCAGGCTTTTGCCAAACTCCCCAGCCACACCTACCATCATCTGCAGCTGCCCTGTCCCTGGGAAAGCAAGGGCGGCCTGATGCGCCGCATGAGTGAAGATGCCGTCGAGCTTCAGGCCAGCTTTACCGATGGTGTGCGCATCGACACGGAGCGCGGCTGGGTTTTGGTGCTTCCGGATCAGCATCGGCCGATCGCCCACATCTACGTGGAGGCCGTTGATGCAAACGACGCCGACCAGCTGCGCAACCTGTACCGCGCAAAGGTAGCTGGCTGGCTGGAAGAACTGGCAAATATCAACCAGTAAGACGCAAACAACTAATGCGACTGCGACCAAGCGATAAGGATCAAGTTATTGTCCGAGTTCAGATGGGATCCACTTAAAGAAGCCTGGGTCATTACCGAAAACCAGCGTCCTCGCCTGCCGCGAGAATTTATTGCAGAACGGCGAATGACATCAATGACGATTTGCCCTTTCTGCCCGGGCCAGGAGAGCAAAACGCCACCTGAAGTCTATGCTCTACGCCCCCCCACGGGAAAAGCCAATGACGCCACCTGGCAGGTCAGGGTTGTCCCGAACAAGTTTCCCGTCTTGAGGATTGAAGGAGGGCTTAACCAGCGCACCGAAGGACTTTATCGGGCCATGCGTGGAATCGGCGCTCACGAGGTGATCATCGAGACGGTGGAGCACCAGCAGACACTTGCCCACCTTGAGGTTGCCGAGATTGCGGAAGTATTGAAGGCTTATCGAAGCCGGCTTATCGACTTGCGCAAGGACCTGCGCTTTCGCTATCTGCAGATATTCAAGAACCACGGGGTTGAAGCCGGTGCCCCACTGCCTCATTCTCATTCGCAACTGATGGCGGTACCGATCACACCTCCGGTGATCCGCAGTGAACTGAATTCATGCCGTGGCCATTATCACACCACGGGTCGTTGCCTGATCTGTGACATCCTGGCCCAGGAAGTTAATGATGGGCGGCGCGTGATTTTCAACGATGGCCGCTTTATCGTCATAGCCCCTTATGCCTCCTGTTTCCCCTTCGAACTCAAGCTCCTGCCGATCCAGCACAATCACGATTTCGCCCTGCAGGATGACGAAGAGCTCATGGCATGCGCCAGGGCTCTGCAGGAGATGTTGCGCAGGCTCTTTAAGCTGCTTGAAGACCCTCCTTACAATTTCATACTGCATACCGCTCCGCCAATCAATGCACAACCTCCCAAGCCCGGTTATTGGGAGACGCTGCCACAGGATTACCACTGGCATATCGAACTCGTTCCCAGGCTTAACCAGATTGCCGGTTTTGAATGGGGTAGTGGGTTCTTTATCAACCCCCTGCCACCTGAGGATGCCGCAACTTTTTTGCGGGACACCGATCCGGACTTGAGCTTCTGATCGAATAACTGTCATATTGGCTTCTATGAAGACTCCAACACCCGGAAAGCACTCACAACCCGGCTATCATATGCTCATCAACCGCGACACCGTGCGAAGACTTGTGCAGGACGGCCGAGAGCACTTGAGTCAGGGCCTGCATGATTTGCACAATGCCAGGCAACTTGCCCTGTGGTGCAGCAGGTCCGGCGCAGAGCTCTACCTGCTGGCCCTGCTGTCGGCTGCAACGAGACACACTGCAAACCACTATTTCGCCCAGGCAGGTCTGCAGGCGCTGCCTGATCGCATTGAAATCGAAGGCACGAAGCAGCACCTCCCGGAACTGCCAAGGGCTTACCATGACTTTCTGTCGTGTTATCCGCGCGCAGAACTGCAGGCGGCACAGAGCCCGAGCGAATCCACCCCCTCCGGGCAAGCAAGGCTTGCCGTTGTTGGCGAACTGTTCCTGCTCGAGGTGCTGGTTGACAACCCTGCAGCCGAAGAATTCAGAGAGCTCTTCGACGACACCGAACTGCTGCAGCGGCTTGATTACCACCTGTTCCTCAGCAAGGTGGATGCTTATTTACAAAAAACTCCATCACGAACCGCCATACCCGGAGGGCTTATCAGGCTGCTGAAAGAGCCGGTGCAGGCGGCGCCCGACAACCTGGCTGGACAGGCCGCATACGTCATGACACACTGGGGCAGCTGGCTGCCGGAAGAGCTGACTGCAAAGCTGAAAGTCGCAAGGGCAACAAGCATCGAGGAGGCACAACAGCGCTTGCCGGGTCCCGGGCCAATCCCCGAACCAGCCTTTGGTCGGGATGATGGCAGTGACTCTCCGGCGGCGTTTACCGATGATACCGACTGGATGTCCAGCGCGGTTTTGCTGGCCAAGTCGATTTATGTCTGGCTTGATCAGCTCAGCAGCCGTTACCGGCGGACCATTACCACCTTGGACAGCATCCCGGATGAGGAGTTGGCCCTTTTGGCCGGTGCCGGCTTCAATGCCCTCTGGCTGATTGGCATCTGGGAGAGGTCATCGGCCTCGAGGAAGATCAAGCAGCTCAGCGGCAATCCGGAAGCCGAAGCCTCGGCCTATGCCCTGTACGCTTATCGGGTTGCTGCGGAGCTGGGCGGGGAGGAGGGCTTGAACAACCTTGAGAGCCGCTGTCGACAGCACGGCATTCGCCTGGCATGCGACATCGTCCCCAACCACACCGGCATCGACTCTGAATGGGCCCTGCAACACCCCGACTGGTTCATACAGTCTGACCATCCCCCTTATCCAGCCTATCGTTTCAGCGGTCCGGACCTGTGCGAGGTTGAGGGGCTCAGCATCCGCATCGAGGACGGCTACTGGGACCACAGTGATGCCGCCGTGGTCTGCGAGTACCACGAGCACCACTCCGGCCGTCGCCGATATATTTATCATGGCAATGACGGGACGCACATGCCCTGGAACGACACGGCACAGCTTAACTTTCTGCTGCCTGAAGTCAGGCAGGCCATGAGCGACCTGATCGTTGGCATCGCAAAACGTTTCAGCCTGATCCGCTTCGACGCGGCCATGACCCTGGCGCGCAAACATTTCCGCCGGCTCTGGTTCCCGCCTCCAGGCGGCAGCGCCGGCGTCCCCTCCCGCTCGGCCTTTTGCCTCTCCGATGAAGAGTTCGCACGGGCCTTTCCGGTAGAGTTCTGGAGGGAGGTGGTTGACCGCATCAACCAAGAGGCTCCCGACACCCTGCTGATTGCCGAGGCGTTCTGGCTGATGGAGAGCTATTTCGTCAGGACTCTGGGCATGCACAGGGTCTACAACAGCGCCTTCATGAACTTGCTCAAGCTCGAGGAGAATGCCAAATATCGCCAGATCCTCAAGGACATCCTCGCGTACAACCCGGAAATCCTGAAACGCTATGTCAACTTCATGAACAACCCGGACGAGGCAACGGCGGTTGAGCAGTTTGGCAAGGGCGACAAGTATTTCGGCGTTGCGACTTTGCTGGCGACCCTGCCGGGTCTGCCGATGTTCGGCCATGGCCAGATTGAAGGCTACCGAGAGAAGTACGGCATGGAGTATCGTCGCGCCTACTGGGATGAGGCCCCCGATGAGGGCTTTGTCGCCCACCATCAACTA
>JABAOE010005602.1_pt2 | contig 13691 bp, 10 predicted proteins | sample 7062141 | NCBI WGS metagenome assembly JABAOE01 (sample SAMN14538627, study PRJNA623070) | marine sediment metagenome | biome: marine biome [ENVO:00000428]; feature: marine pelagic biome [ENVO:01000023]; material: deep marine sediment [ENVO:00002113] | place: India: Gulf of Khambhat ... | reverse complement strand
ATCATGGGTAAAACAAAAAAACAAAATACATCTGCGTGGGATTCAGTTTGCCAACGCTGCGGTCGTTGCTGCTTTGAGAAAATCGATTTTGAAGGGCGCATCTTTTACACGGATCTGCCATGTGAATTTCTGGACCTGGAAACGAAGCTGTGCCGAGTCTATGTAGAGCGTGAGACAAAACGCCCGGGGTGCGTGCGGCTAACCCCTGCGAAGATCAAGAAGGGATTCTTGCCTGCTGATTGCCCATATGTTGACGATGTCGATGGGTATGAGGCTCCTGTTATGCCTGACGATGAATGACAACCCCACGGCAGCCTCAACGGACTTCCGATGAAAGCAAAAAGCACTTTTTTAAGCTCTTATTCTGCTTGGGGCAAACCCTATAGTTTGTAAATTTCTGTGTTATTCTTTTAAAAATTCAAATGATTCATCAGGAGAGAAATCATGACCCAAATCAAGTTCGGGACATCCGGGTGGAGAGGTGTTCTCGCCGAAGATTTTACCCTTGATAATGTGCGTGTCGTCGTTCAGGCGATTGCTGATTATCTGAAAGCAGAAAACAGTAGCGACGATGGTTTGGTTGTCGGCCACGACAGCCGCTTTTTTGGTGACCGTTTCGCCCGTGAGACAGCTCGAATCCTGGCCGGCTCAGGGATCCCTTCTTTTATCTGCAAGCGAGACACACCCACACCCGTTATCGCAGATGAAATTATGCGACGCAAAACAGCAGGTGCGATCAATTTTACCGCCAGTCACAACCCTTACGAATACAATGGCATCAAGTTTTCTACCGCCTGGGGCGGGCCGGCGCTGCCGGAAGTGACGGCTGAGATCGAAAAACGCGCAAACGCAATGCTCGGAGAAGTTTGTTACCGCGACATGCCTCTGGATAAAGCCGTTCGGGCAGGGTTGGTGGAAGAGATCGATCCGATGCCTGATTACCTGAACGTGCTGCGCAAAAAAGTTAATCTCGATGCCATCGGCCGTTCGGGAATGACGGTTATCTTTGACCCGATGTATGGAGCGGGGCGCGAATACGTGGACAGCCTGCTGGTTGAGTCAGGGTTGCTTGTCCAGACGATCAACGGCAAACGTGACCCTTATTTCGGCGGTTTGCCGCCAGATCCCGGCCCCACCCACCTCAACGCCCTGATTACGAGAGTTAAAGAGGATAAGCGGGTTGCCTTGGGCCTTGCCACCGATGGCGATGCTGACCGTTACGGGATTATCGATTCCGATGGCGCCTTTATCGAACCGAATTACATCCTGGCCCTGCTTTATGATTATCTCATCAGGAGGAAAGGGGAGTCAGGTGATGCTGCCCGCTCTGTCGCGACTTCGCACCTGCTTGACGCCGTTGCCGCACATCACGGTTTTGCTGTACGTGAGACGCCGGTCGGGTTCAAGTACATAGGCGAGTTTATCCGTGATGATCAGATCGTTATCGGGGGTGAGGAGAGCGCCGGCTTAAGTCTGCGTGGCCATGTGCCTGACAAAGACGGTGTGCTGGCCTGCCTGTTGGTCGCAGAGATGGTCGCTGTTGAAGGCAAAACAATCAGTCAACTCCTGAATGACCTCTATAGCCGTGTCGGGGAATTTCATACGTCACGCAAGAATTTGCGGCTGTCTGCTGAACTGGCTGGAAAAATTGGTGAGAAACTGGCCTCGCCACCGAGCAGCCTCGCCGGGCTGACGGTTGAGAAAGTCGTTTCAACAGATGGCGTCAAAATGATCCTGGAAGATGATTCCTGGGCACTGTTCCGCAAGTCCGGGACCGAGCCGGTGGTCAGAGTCTATACCGAAGCGGGCAGCAAGACCGGTTTGGAACGATTGACTGCAGCCGCTGTTGAATTTGTCGAGTCCTGATCATTACAGCGATAAAACAAAAAAGCCCCGGTTCCCCGGGGCTTTTTTTGTCATATGCCTGGATTTAAAGGCCCAACTGCTTGAAGAAGTCATTGCCCTTGTCGTCAACCAGGATAAATGCCGGGAAGTTCTCGACTTCGATCTTCCAGACAGCTTCCATGCCAAGCTCCGGGAAGTCGATGCACTCGACCTTTTTGATGTTTTCTTCTGCGAGCAAGGCAGCGGGGCCGCCGATTGAGCCGAGATAGAAACCACCGAATTTGGCGCAGGCATCGGTGACCTGCTGGGAGCGGTTGCCCTTGGCGATCATGACCAATGACCCGCCATTTTCCTGCAGCAGGCCGACGTAGCTGTCCATGCGGCCGGCTGTTGTCGGGCCGAAGGAGCCAGAGGGCTTGCCCGCAGGGGTTTTGGCCGGGCCGGCGTAATAGATCGGGTGCTTTTTCAGGTATTCGGGCAACGGTTGGCCGCTGTCGAGGATTTCCTTGAACTTGGCGTGGGCAATATCACGTCCGACCACGATGGTGCCGTTGAGCAAGAGCGCGTCTCCGCACTTGAGCTTGGTCAGCTCGGCCAGAATGCTTTCCATCGGCTGGTTCAGATCGATCTTGTGCCCATGCTCATGCTTGGCCATGCGGTACTGCTCTGGCAGCAGACGACCCGGATCACGATCCATTTCCTCGACAAACAGCCCGTCGCGGGTGATCTTGGCTTTGATGTTACGGTCTGCGGAGCATGAAACAGCCATGCCGAGCGGGCAGGATGCGCCATGGCGGGGCAGGCGGATAACGCGAACGTCATGGGTGAAGTATTTGCCGCCAAACTGAGCGCCGATTCCGAGTTCCTGGGCGGCCTTTTGCAGTTTTTCTTCCATTTCGACATCACGGAAAGCCTGGCCGTGGTCGTTGCCTGAGGTCGGCAGTCCATCAAGCTCCTTGGCCGTGGCCAGTTTGACGGTTTTCATGACCGCATCTGCCGAGGTGCCACCGATGACGAAAGCGAGGTGGTAGGGCGGGCAGGCCGCGGTGCCGAGGGTCTTCATCTTGGCAACCAGGAAGTCGAACAGCTTCTCAGGAGTCAGCAGGGCCTTGGTCTCCTGGAAGAGCATGGTCTTGTTGGCAGATCCGCCACCCTTGGCCATGAACAGGAACTTGTAGGCATCGCCGTCAGTGGCGTAGAGGTCGATCTGCGCCGGCAGGTTGGTGCCGGTGTTCTTCTCCTTGTACATGTCGAGGGCAACGGTCTGGCTGTAACGCAGGTTCTCTTCCGTATAGGTTCGGTAAACACCTTTGGCGATGAATTCAGCGTCATTAACGCCGGTCCAGACTTTCTGCCCTTTTTTGGCAACCACGGTCGCCGTGCCGGTATCCTGGCAGGTCGGGAGTTCGAAATGAGCGGAAACCATAGCGTTGCGCAAAAATGCCATGGCCACACCTTTATCATTGCGTGAGGCTTCGGGATCCGTCAGGATCTTGGCAACCTGCTCGTTGTGCTCTTTGCGCAGCAGGAAGGAGACATCCTTCATGGCGGCATTGGAAAGCACGGTCAAGGCCTCCGGGTCGACCTTGATAACGTCCTGGCCGTTAAAGCTCTCTACGGATACGTACTTTTCCGAACCTTCGATCTTGTAGTAGCTGGTTTTGTCCTCCCCGACAGGATAGGGGTTCTGGTAAACGAATTCCGGCATGATCTCTCTCCTTTTTAACGACATGAAATATGGGCTGCGGGCCGAATGGGGCCCGATTTAAACTGATTTTGCAGTATAGCTAAACTGTATACAGTTGTCGATCATTAAGTGGAAATAATCCTCGAAATCACCATGCAGATATTTGGCCCGCTGAAGGGGGCACTACGGCTGCAGCACTTAACTTGATCTGCTGTATTTCGATTTTGAAATCTTGCGTTTACCGGGCCTACGAAATTTTACTTTGTGTCATGGCTCCTTCATGGCAATATTCCCCCATGCAAAAATTGATTAAACAGATATTGACATCCAAGGTTTACGAGGCTGCAATCGAGACTCCTCTCGAGGAGTCCGCGATTTTGTCTCAAGCTTTAAATAACCGGATCCTGCTCAAACGAGAAGATCTGCAGCCGGTTTTTTCTTTCAAGTTGAGAGGCGCCTACAATCGGATCGCCAATCTTTCCGAAGCAGAAAAAGCAAAGGGGATTATTACTGCATCGGCAGGAAATCATGCGCAGGGAGTTGCTTTTTCCGGGCAGAAGCTAGGGATTGAGACGACGATCGTCATGCCGGTGACGACGCCAGATATTAAAGTGTCCGCCGTAAAAGCCTTCGGCGCCAGGGTTGTCCTCTTTGGAGACAACTATTCGGAGGCCGCGGATCACTGTGCCACTCTGATCGCCCAGTCCGGAATGATTTTTATCCCGCCATTTGATGATGAACTTGTCATTGCCGGGCAGGGGACCGTTGCGGATGAACTTTTGCGACAAAGTGCTGGCCGTATGGACGCCGTATTCATTCCCGTCGGCGGTGGCGGACTCATCGCCGGCATGGCTGCTTTCCTGAAATCCCTCTGTCCTGATATCAAGGTCTTTGGAGTTGAACCGGTCGATAGCGACGCCATGGCCCGCTCATTGAAGGCCGGGCGTCGCGTCAAGCTCGATTCCATAGGAATATTCGCCGATGGCGTAGCTGTAAGGGAGGTCGGCCAGCTGACCTTCGATCTCTGTCGGCAATATGTTGACGATGTCATCCTGGTCGATATCGACGAAATCTGCAGTGCAATCAAAAGCGTCTACCAGTCGACACGTTCCATTGTTGAGCCGGCCGGGGCCCTGGCGCTTGCCGGCCTGAAGAAATACGTTCGCGATACAGGTGTAACAGGACAGACCCTGGTTGCAGTCAACTCCGGGGCAAATATGAATTTCGATCGTCTGCGTTATGTTGCCGAACGCACCTTGATCGGCGAGAAAAAAGAGGCCCTTTTCGCAGTCACCATCCCTGAAACTCCCGGGTCGCTCTTCCGTTTTTGCCGTGAAGTTGTCGGCGACAGGAATATCACGGAATTCAATTACAGGCTGTCTGGTCGAAGTGCGGCCTATATTTTTGTCGGCATAGCTATCAGCGGTGACGAAGAGCGTCAGGCGTTTTGTGAGCAATTGTCGACTCATGGCTTTGAAAATATTGATTTGACCGACAACGAACTCGCCAAGACACATGTCCGCTACATGGTCGGCGGCCGATCTCCTGATGTCACCGGTGAACGACTCTTTCGCTTCTGGTTCCCTGAACGGCCCGGGGCCATGGCCAAATTCCTGGCGACCATGGGTGCCGACTGGAATATCTCCCTGTTCCATTATCGTATCCAGGGAGGAGATTTCGGGCGCGTTCTCGTCGGCCTGGAAATCCCCGAAGGTCAAGAGCCTCAGTTGCAGACTTTCCTTGAGAACCTTGGTTACAGGTATATCGAAGAAACTAACAATCGGGCCTACCAGCTTTTCCTTTAAGATTTAGAAAAAACAGCCATTTTCTTTGCCAAAAATAATTGACAGTTTTACTCAGGTATGCTATCCGTTAACCAGGCTTGTGAACCGGCAGAGGTATTGCCGGTATTTTTACAGCTCACGGGAAAGGGAGGCGTATAAAAATGTTTGATAAAATCCGCGAGGACATCTATTCGGTTTTTGACCGCGATCCGGCAGCACGAAGTGTTCTGGAGATTATTTTCTGTTATCCCGGGCTGCATGCTGTCTGGTTCTATCGCATTGCGCACTGGTTCTGGACGCATGAACTCTATTTCCTCGGACGTTTCACCTCTCATATCGGACGCTTTATGACGGGCATTGAAATTCATCCCGGCGCCCAGATTGGTAAAAAGTTCTTTATTGATCACGGTATGGGAGTGGTGATCGGTGAGACAGCAGAGATCGGTGACAATGTAACGCTTTACCATGGTGTTACTCTCGGTGGCGTGACCTGGGACAAGGTCAAGCGTCATCCTACGGTAGAAGATAATGTCGTGATCGGCTCAGGGTCCAAGGTCCTTGGCCCATTTACCGTTGGCAAAGGGGCCAAGATAGGTTCCAATTCGGTGGTGGTCAAAGAAGTCCCACCCAGTGCAACGGTGGTTGGCATCCCGGGTCGAGTCGTTATGCAGCAGGATAAGAAAGTTGATCAAGAGGAGCGCCCCGATCTGGAACATGGCAATTTGCCTGACCCTGAGGCAAAAGCAATCAGTTGCCTGTTTGATCAGATAAGAGCCCTGGAACAGAAGGTTCAAGATTTATCCAGCCGACTGGAGAAAGCAGAAGCCAAAAGCCTGCCGCAAAAACGGCTACCCGACGCAGCACGGCAAGTAAAGCTTCTGAGACAAAAACAGCCGGTAAAAAATCTTCCGGTGCCGCGCGCTCCCGTAAAAAGGAGAAAAGTGAGGCGTAATATATGCGGATGTCCACGAAAGCACAGTATGCCGTACGGGCCATGGTGAACCTGAATCTCTATTCAAATGGCTCTCCGGTTTCTTTGCGCGACATATCGTCACGTGAAAGTATCTCCCTGACGTACCTCGAGCAGCTTTTTGTCAAACTGCGCCGGGGAGAGATCGTTAAAAGTGTCCGTGGCCCAGGGGGCGGATATGTGCTGGCAAGGCCTGCTCGTGAGATTCAGGTCGACGAAATAATTGACAGTGTGGAGGAATCCCTGGTGCCGGTTTCCTGCATGGATGAAAAACGTGGTTGTGCCTGTGACGATCAATGCGTCACCCACAATGTATGGCATGGCCTCGGTGAGAAGATACGCGATTTTCTCTCTTCGATTACCCTGGAAGAGCTAACCTCAGAAGCCAGAGGGAAGTTGGGCAAGCCTGGCCACAATTCATAGTGAATGTTGTCACGCATTGATACTTGATTGATGGGATGGAGGATTGAAGTTGAAACAGATTTACTTAGACTATAATGCCACCTCGCCTGTGCGGCCAGAAGTGCTTGACGTTATGCTGCCTTTCTACAGAGAGCAGTTCGGTAACCCCTCCAGCGTGCACTGGGCCGGCCGGCAGGTTTCCGGGGCTATGGAAAAGGCCCGTGAACAGGTTGCTGCCCTGATTAACGCATCGCCAGCAGAGATCGTTTTTGTTTCCTGCGGCAGTGAGGGTGACAATATGGCCATCAAAGGCACGCTGGATGCCCTGAAACACAAAGGGAATCACATCATCACCACATCCATTGAACATCCGGCTGTGCTTGAAACCTGCCAGTTCCTGGAAAAGCAGGGCTACGATGTGACTTACCTGCCGGTTGATAAAGACGGCATGCTTGACCTGGCTGATCTTGAGTCCGCCATAACCGAGAAGACGGTTTTGATATCGGTGATGTGGGCCAACAACGAAACCGGCAACGTCTACCCGATTGAAGAAATCGGCCGGATTGCAAAGAAATACAATATTCGCTTCCATACGGATGCGGTGCAGGCCGTTGGTAAGATCCCTGTTGATGTGCAGAGGGCCAATGTCGACCTGCTGGTGATTTCAGGGCACAAAATAGGCGCACCCAAAGGCGTCGGGGCAATCTATGTCCGTCGCGGTACCCGCATGACGGCACTGCTGCATGGCGGGCACCAGGAACGCAACCGCAGGGCAGGGACCCAGAATGTCGCCGGGATCGTTGGCCTGGGTAAGGCCTGTGAAATGGCCGCGGCCGAACTTGGAGATTACTACAAGCGCGTGCGGGCTTTACGTGACAGGCTGGAAGATGGTGCCTTGGCCCAGATTCCTGATATCAAGTTGAACGGTACGCCGGACCGCGACAAGCGCCTGCCGAACACCCTGAATGTCAGCTTCGCCTATATCGAGGGGGAGTCCTTGCTGCTCAATCTCGATATGTTCGGCATTGCGGCATCGTCCGGTTCTGCCTGCACCTCGGGGTCGCTTGAACCATCGCACGTTATGGGGGCCATGTGTGTTGAAGTCACCCTTGCCCATTCAAGTACCCGCTTCAGCCTCGGTGGAGAAACGACTGATGAAGAGATCGACAAGGTCCTGGAAGTGCTGCCGTCAACCGTCCAGCGGCTTCGTGATATGAGTCCTCTCTACAATTGCGGCAGGACTGCTGATGGTTGCGAGACCTGCGAGACGGTGAGACGAATTTAGTAGCGCGTGGCGAGTGGCGCGAAACGCGAAAATGCTTCAGACAAACGATCGGTTGCGTGTTTTATTGCACCATATCAGTGAACCAAGGAGTTGATATATGTACACCGACAAAGTGATGGACCATTTCACTAACCCGCGGAATGTGGGTGAAATTGAAGATGCCAACGGCGTGGGAGAAGTCGGCAATGCTTCCTGCGGCGATATTATGAAAATATTCCTCAAGGTCGAAGACGGTATTATCAAGGATGTCAAATTCAAGACCTTTGGTTGCGGTGCGGCCATAGCGACGTCTTCAATGGTGACCGAAATGGCTATTGGCAAGACGATTGATGAAGCGCTCGAGCTCAGCAACCAGGCTGTCGCAGATGCGCTAGACGGCCTGCCCGCACAGAAGATGCATTGCTCTAACCTCGCTGCAGACGCCTTGCACGAGGCAATAAAAAACTATAAAGAAAAAAATAGTTAGCAAGTTATGCGCAAGAAGTTGCTTTAAGGCTGCGGGCGGCTCTGCGAAGGGCCGCTTTCGCTGTTTTTGATGCAAGAGCACAAGTTTTAACGGCTGTATGTCATGTCGCATTGTGGTAAAAGAATTCGCTATGATTGAACCGGGTAAAAGGGTGGTGGTCGCCATGAGTGGCGGCGTTGATTCGTCAGTTGCCGCAGCTTTGCTGAAAGAGCAGGGCTGTGAAGTGATCGGCATGACCATGCAGATATGGGACTATTCAAATTTTACCGATCAACACGGTGAAACATTTGGGACCTGCTGCTCGCTCGATGATGTCTACGATGCCCGTCGCGTCGCGGAATCCCTGGATATTCCGTTTTACGTGGTCAATTTTGAAAAACAGTTTGAAAAAGAAGTCATTGACCGTTTCTGTGACGATTACTTCAATGGTCGCACTCCCAACCCCTGTGTTCTGTGCAACCAGGTTCTCAAGTTCGAAATCCTGCTTCGCCGCGCCCGGGAATTACAAGCTGACTACTTGGTGACAGGCCATTACGCGCAACTGGTCCAGGAAAACGGGAAGCCTGTTCTTTGCAAGGGCCTGGATCGCAACAAGGACCAGAGTTATTTTCTGTTTACCCTGACGAAGGAACAGATGCAGTATGTTCGTTTCCCGCTTGGGGGGATGACAAAGGAAGAAGTCCGGGGCCATGCCAATCGACTCGGATTGAAAGTTGCCGAGAAGCCGGAAAGTCAGGATATCTGCTTCGTGCCGGATGGTGACTATGTCCGTTTTCTCGAAGAGCAGCGTGGCCCGGGAACCATGAACGGCGACATTGTGCATGTCAATGGCCAGGTCCTTGGCCAGCACGAGGGAACCTATCGCTATACGATCGGCCAAAGGCGTGGCTTGGGGCTTTCCTGGCCGGAACCGCTTTATGTGATTGGTATCGATGCGGCCAATCGCAAGGTGATCGTCGGAGAACGAGACCACCTTTCCGTCTCCCGATGCTCAGTCAGTGCTGTAAATTGGCATATAGACCCTCCACAGGAACCGCTCAGCATCTCCTGTCGTATCCGCTATCGACATCATGAAGTGGCATCCGTTGTAACCCCTGTCGGACCGGATTCAGCTCAGGTCGATTTCGCGATACCTCAACATGGAGTCACCCCGGGGCAGGCGGCTGTCTTTTACGATGGCGACAGGGTCGTTGGCGGTGGCTGGATCCAATAGCCGTGTGGCGCGATGTGCGTCGCATGTGGCGTGAATAAATAAGAATAACGACTCTGTACGTGCTTGAATTGATGAGCAATAAATCTGAAATGCAAAATCACACCCCGCGCCTCGCTCCCCTCGCCACAGTTTCCTTTGCGACCTTGGGCTGCAAAACCAACCAGTTTGAATCCGCTTCGATGCAGGAGCTTTTGCAAAAGGCCGGCTATCAGGTTGTCCCTTTCGACAAGGCCGCTGACCTGGTCATCGTCAATACCTGTACCGTAACCAACGCAACGGATGCTCAGTCCCGGAACCTGATACGTCGAGCACGTCGCCTGAACGGCAACTGCCGGGTGATTGTGACAGGATGTTATGCGCAGGTTGACCCCTATGCGTTGCAGGAGTTGCCAGGCGTCAGCATGGTTATCGGCAATGAGGAGAAGCAGCGCCTCCTTGATTTCCTGCAACAAGAGCATGATTCAACACGCGTCGAAGTATCCGATATCCGCGAGTCGGCATCAGTCTGCCTGCCGCCGCTGACTTCTTTTTCGGGGCGCAGCCGCGCGTTCGTGCAGATTCAGAACGGCTGCGATGCCTTTTGCAGTTATTGTATTATCCCCTACGCCCGTGGAGCCAGTCGCTCTGCACGACCCGAGGATATTATTGAACAGATAAACGGCCTGGTCGCTTCTGGATACCGGGAAGTTGTGCTGACGGGAATCCACATTGGCGGCTATGGTACTGATTTGAGACCGGAAATGACGCTGGTTGAGCTTGTGCGGCGTATTGAAGAGCAGACGGATATCCATCGCCTCCGGCTCGGCTCCATCGAGCCCACAGAATTGACCGACGATTTGCTGACAACGATTGCCAGTTCGAAAGTTGTCTGCGATCACCTGCATATTCCTTTGCAGTCCGGCGATGATGACGTCCTCAAGCGCATGGGGAGAAGCTATGACACTGGCTATTTTGCCAGAATCATTGAAAAAGCACGGGCCATGCTGCCGGATGCCGCAATCTGTCTCGATGTGATTACCGGCTTCCCCGGTGAGTCGGCACAGGCGGCCAGCAACACTTTCGATTTTATTGCGCGGCTGCCCATTACCGATCTCCATGTGTTCCCGTTCAGTAAACGCCCGGGGACTCCGGCTGCGACGATGCCGGAACATGTGTCCGGCAACATCAGCAAGGAGCGGGCAGAGGCCCTGCGTTCCCTGGCCGATGAAAAGCGGGCCAGCTTTGCGAGGCGTTTTATCGGGCATGAGCTCGAAGTGGTCGTGGAGCATTCAACTCAAGGCGCCACAATGAAGGGCGTCACGAGGAATTATCTCGACATCCATTTTGCCGGGGGCCAGGGTTTGGTCGGTCAATGTGTTTTGGTTAAACCGACGACATGGCAAGATAATGTTCTGTTGGCCGACTTGGTCGACTGAACGGATTTTTTTCAAAAAAACACATGTATATTAAATAAATAGCTTGCATTTTTTCAAATGTTCATGATAGAAGCGCATTATCATTACAAGTTTGTGTATTATTTCGTTGCTCGACAGACAGATTAAAGGTAGTCAGTTTGGACAAACCACTCAGACCAACTTTGGCTGGGTGGCTTTTTATTTCTTGCAGGCGAATATACACAACAGAAAACCTCCCGAGTGGGAGTGAAGGAGTTTCAAGATGGCTGAAGGTACAGTGAAATGGTTTAACGAAGCTAAGGGTTTTGGGTTCATCGAGCAGGACAACGGTCCTGACGTATTCGTCCACTTCTCCCAGATCCAGGGTGACGGTTTCAAGACACTCGCTGAGAACGAGCGTGTTTCTTTCGACGTCACTGAAGGCCAGAAAGGCCCCCAGGCGTCGAACGTCGTTAAGCTTTAATAAATAGCATATCGACCAGTCTCGAAAGGGCGGCCATGCAGGCCGCCCTTTTGTTTTGGCAATAATTTCGGTATTCTTTGTCTGCTTGCCGTTACGGAGTATTGACGATGCCTTTTGCCGGGTCATTTAAGAACAAAGCCCCCCTCATCAACGGTACCTCACAAGCCGGGAAACTGGGAACTTTTGTCGGAGTTTTCACCCCGACAATCCTGACCATTCTCGGCGTCATCATGTACCTTCGCTTTGGTTGGGTGGTCGGCCAGGTCGGAATTTTCAAAACCCTGCTCATTGTTGTTCTCGCTAACCTGATTACCCTGCTCACATCATTAAGCTTGTCCGCTATCGCCACCAACAGCCACGTTGGCGTCGGCGGAGCCTATTACATGATTTCCAGAAGTCTTGGCCTGGAAATCGGCGGTGCTATCGGCTTTCCCCTCTATCTGTCACAGGCCTTGTCGGTCACTCTCTACGCATTCGGTCTGGCAGAAGCTCTTCGCTTCATCTGGCCTGAAGTGCCGGTCTCATTTGCTGCTTTTCTCATCATTATAGCCGTGGCTCTGTTGTCATTTCGAGGCGCCGGTTTCGCTCTACGCGTGCAATTGCCGGTTATGGCTTTGATTGCTCTGTCTTTAATCGCCTTGGCCGGCGGGGTCGTCTCCGGTGTTGAAATACAGCATGGCAACAATGCGTTAACGAGCATCCCCCCTGCCGGTTTCTGGGTCGTGTTCGCAGTTTTCTTCCCTGCGGTGACCGGTATTATGGCTGGCTTGAGTATGTCAGGAGACCTTGCCGAGCCTCGCTTCTCGATACCCCGGGGCAGTGTAGCGGCAACGCTTGCCGGATTCGTTGTGTATCTCATCGTGCCGGTACTTCTCTACCTGGGAGCGGATGCGGTTGCTTTGCTCGAGGACCCCCTCATCTGGACAAAAATTGCCCTGTTGGGTCCCTGGTTGATTATGCCAGGTCTCTTTGGCGCAATTTTTTCATCAGCGGTTGGCTCTATGCTGGGGGCGCCGCGCACCCTGCAGGCCCTTGCCAAGGATCGACTTGTGCCTCGTGCCTTGGCCGGGTCTGATGAACCGGGCCAGGAGCCAAAGCTGGGCATGATTGTCACGCTGGCAATAAGCCTTGCGGCAGTTTTCCTCGGCGACCTGAATACGGTTGCCACCGTTGCGACGATGTTCTTTCTCAGTGTTTACGGAACTGTCAACCTGGTCGCCGCCCTCGAATACCTTTCCGGCAATCCGTCATGGCGTCCGACCATGAAGATCCACTGGAGCCTGAGCCTGCTGGGAGGGCTGGGTTGTTTCGGTGTTATGCTCCTGATCCATTGGCCGGCCACCCTGTTCGCCATAACGATTGAACTTTCCCTTTGGTTGCTGCTCAAGCGCCGTATCCGCAAGAATTCATGGGGCGACGTCAGGCGAGATCTTTATGAGGCGCTGATTCGCTGGGCCCTGGTAAGGCTGAACGAGAGGCCCATGACGGCCCGTAACTGGCGTCCGCATATCCTGGTGTTTGTCAGCAACGTGGAAAAACGGCTGGACCTGGCACGTTTTGGGGCCTGGTTTGCAGAGAACAGGGGCGTGGTATCGATCTGCGAGCTTTACCATGGCGATGTTCTCGATCTTGATGTTGACGTGAAAGGCCGGGAACGCTCAATTAATAGAACCCTCAGGGAGAATGGCATCATTGCCTTCGGCGAAGTCAATATCGTGCAGGATGTTGAACGCGGCATTCTTGCCGTCTCCCAGGCCAATGGCATTGCTGGCCTGGAAAGCAACACGGTGCTGGTCGGCTGGCCTGACCAGCGTGAGCGCCTGGTAAAATTCCTGCGTGTTATTCAACCGCTGAAACATCTGAACCAGAGCATGGTTATTGGTAAAACCAACCCATTGAAAACATTCCAGGAGGGGCAACGTCAGGAGATTCACGTTTGGTGGGGCGGGTTGAAAAGGAACGGAGACCTGATGCTCCTTTTGGCTTACCTGCTGACGCGAAACCCGGAATGGCAACATGCCAGAATACGGATCATGAGTATCGCTTCAAACGAACTGATGAAGGGTCAGACGGAGCGTTTTTTGGAGAGACTGATACCGGAAATCAGGATCAATGCCGAGGTTGAGGTGATGCTCAAAGATGAATCCGAAGGTGTGGTAGATGTCATGCATCGCGAGAGTGA
>JABAOE010011627.1_pt1 | contig 13693 bp, 10 predicted proteins | sample 7062141 | NCBI WGS metagenome assembly JABAOE01 (sample SAMN14538627, study PRJNA623070) | marine sediment metagenome | biome: marine biome [ENVO:00000428]; feature: marine pelagic biome [ENVO:01000023]; material: deep marine sediment [ENVO:00002113] | place: India: Gulf of Khambhat ... | reverse complement strand
CGACTGCCCGGTGTGCGACAAGGGCGGCGAGTGCCCGCTGCAGGACCAGACGATGTCGCACGGGCCGGGCGAGAGCCGGTTCGTCGAGGAGAAGCGCCACTACGCCAAGCCGATCCCGATCTCGGACCTCGTGCTGCTCGATCGGGAGCGGTGCATCCTCTGTGCCCGCTGCACCCGGTTCAGCGACGAGATCTCGGGCGATCCGCTGATCGAGTTCCTCGACCGGGGCAACAACACCCAGGTCAACACCTTCCCCGACGAGCCGTTCGCCTCCTACTTCAGCGGCAACACGGTGCAGATCTGCCCGGTCGGCGCCCTCACCGCCACCCCCTACCGGTTCAGGGCCAGGCCCTGGGATCTCGAGGCGGTCGAGAGCTCCTGTCCCCACTGCTCGGTGGGGTGCCGGATCTCGGTGCAGGCCTCGCAGGGTCGGGTGCTGCGGTTCCTCGGCGTCGACAACGACTCCACCAATCAAGGGTGGCTGTGCGACAAGGGACGGTTCGGGTTCGAGTTCATCCATTCGCCCGACCGGCTCACCACTCCGCTGGTGCGGGAGGACGGCGAGCTGCGTGAGGCCACGTGGACGGAGGCACTCGACCGGGCCGCCGAAGGCCTGGACGCGGTGATCGCCTCGTCCGGGTCCGATGCCGTTGCCGGACTGGGTGGAGCACGGGGCACCAACGAGGAGGCCTACGCCTTCGGGAAGTTCCTGAGAGCCGGGCTGGGGACCAACAGCGTGGACGCCCAGCTCGACGACGGCCTCGATCCCCGCCTCCTCACCGGTGTGGTGTCGCGGGGAACGATCGCCGACCTGGAGACGGCCAAGGCGATCCTGGTGTGGGCTCCCGACCTCAAGGAGGAGCTCCCGGTTCTCTACCTGCGGGTCCGGCGGGCGGCCGCCGAACTGGGGGCTCGCCTCATCGTCGTCCATCCCCGGCGCAACGGGTTGGACGACGTGGCCGAGTTCTCCTTCCGCTACCGGCCCGGCGCCGGCGCCGAGGTGCTGCGCAGCCTGGCGGCCGGCGAAGGTGACTACGCCGAGGCTCGTCACGCCCTCACCGAGGGCCCGGTGGTTGCGATCGTGGGCCGGACCGGCCTCACCGAGGATCCCCGAGCCGCCGAGGCGGTGGCCGGTTTCGCCGCCGGGCTCCACGACGTGTCGATCCTGCCGGTCGTCCGCCGCCCCAACGCCTACGGCGCCCTCGACATGGGCCTGGCCCCCGATCTTCTCCCCGGCCGGGTCGCCCTCCACGACGCCGGGGCTCGGGCGGCCCTCGAAGCGGTGTGGGGCCCCCTCCCCGACGGCGCCGGCCGCGACGCCGCAGGGGTGCTCTCGGGCCTCACTTCGGGAGAGATGAAGGGCCTGGTGCTCTTCGGCATCGACCCGGCCGCCGATCACCCGGAGGGTTCGGCGGCGGTGGAAGCCGCCCAGTTCGTGGTGGCGCTCGACATGTTCCGCACCGCCTCGGTGGAGCGGGCCGACGTGGTGTTCCCGGTGCTCGGCTTCGGCGAGGTCGAGGGCACGGTCACCAACCTCGAGGGCCGGGTCCAGAAGGTCAACGGCCTGCTGTCGGGTCCCGGGCTGGCTCGTCCGTCCTGGGAGGCGCTCGAAGACCTGGCCCGCCGCATGCACCGCTCGCTGGGCGCCACTTCGGCGGCGGCGCTCGCCAAGGAGATCGCCGCCACGGCGCCGGCCTATCGGGGCATCACTTGGGACGCCCTGGCGTGGGGCGACGGCCGGGAAGGCCTGGTGGCGCCCGGTCCCGAAGGCGAGAGCGGCATCGAGTACCGGCCGTCCGAGGAGGCGCCGGCGCCGGAGACGGCGGATTGGACCCTGCACCTGGCGCGGGTGCTCTACGACGGCGGCACCCTGGTGGGGGCCGGGCCTTCACTCGCCCGGTTGGCACCCGAGCCCGGCGCCTATCTGCATCCCGAAGACGCCGGACGGCTCGGCGTCGCCGAGGGATCGCAAGTGCGGCTCACCGGTTCGAGCGGTGAGGCGGTGCTCGCCGCCGCCTTCGACGAATCATTGGCGCTCGGTACGGTCTATCTGCCGTTCAACCTGGGGGTGTCGGTGGGGACGGGTCGGGCCGTGACGGTGGAGGCGGTGTCGTGACCGGCTTCCTGGAAGACCTCTTCGCCAACGTGTGGTGGTCGGCCATCATCAAGGTCGTCGCCGCATTCGCGCTGCTGGTCGTCAACGTCCTGCTCCTGGTGTGGATGGAGCGCAAGATCGTGGCCGACATGCAGAACCGCATCGGCCCCATGCGGGCCGGGCCGTTCGGGGTGCTGCAGACGGTTGCCGACGGCGCCAAGCTGTTCTTCAAGGAACTCATCACCCCCCGCAAGGTCGAGCTCGGGGTGTACTTGGCGGCTCCGGTCATGGCGATGATCCCCGCCTTCCTCATCTTCCTGGTGATCCCCATCGGGGAGCCGTTCACGATCGGCGCCACGGAGGTGACCCTGCAGGGCACCGACTTGAACGTGGCGGTGCTGTTCGTGCTGGCGATGTCGTCGCTGGCGGTGTACGCCATCGTGTTCGCCGGGTGGGCCTCCGGATCCAAGTACCCGCTCCTCGGCGGGGTCCGGGCCACCGCCCAGATGATCTCCTACGAGGCGGCGATGGGGTTGTCGCTGATCCCGGTGATCCTGTTCGCATCGAGCCAGATGGGCGACGGGTCGTTCGGCTTGGGGGCGATGTCGATGTCCCAGCTCGTTGAGCTCCAGCAGGGGTCGTTCCGGGGACCGATCCCGGCGTGGTTCATCTTCTGGCTGCTGCCGTCGTTCGTGATCTTCTTCATCTCGGCGATCGCCGAGGCCAACCGGGCCCCCTTCGATCTGGTCGAGGCGGAGACCGAGATCGTGGGCGGCTTCCACACCGAGTACTCCGGCATCCGCTTCGCGCTGTTCTTCCTGGCCGAGTACATCAACATGTTCAACCTGTCCGCCCTGGCCACCACCTTCTTCCTCGGCGGGTGGCTCGGTCCGACCTTCGATGGGGTGCTGCCCGGGTTCCTGTCGGCTCTCATGCCGATCTTCTGGTTCTTCCTGAAGACGTACATCCTGTTGTTCATCTTCATGTGGGTGCGGGCCACGCTGCCCAGGCTGCGCTACGACCAGCTCATGACGCTCGGCTGGAAGCGGCTGATTCCGGCCAGCCTCGCCTGGCTGGTGCTGTTCACCGTGGTGACGGCGTGGCGGACCTTCGGAGCGCCGTGGTCATGACGAGGGAGGTGATGCCGTGGGCCTGCTGACGCCTCTGGCCGGCTTCGCCGTGACGTTCCGGCAGATGTTCCGGCGCCGGGTCACCACCAGCTACCCCAAGCAGAAGCGCACCAAGCCGCAGCGCTTCCACGGCCGCCACGTGCTCAACCGCTACCCCGACGGCATGGAGAAGTGCATCGGCTGCGAGCTGTGCGCCGGGGTGTGCCCGGCCAACTGCATCTACGTGCGGGGGGCCGACAACGACCCCGACGACCCGACCTCCCCGGGGGAGCGGTTCGGCTTCGTCTACGAGATCAACTACCTGCGCTGCATCCACTGCGACCTCTGCGTGGAGGCGTGCCCGACCCAGGCCATCACCGAGTCGAAGCTCTTCGAGTTCTCCTTCACCAACCGGGCCGATGCCATCTACACGAAGGACGAGCTCATGGTCGGCGACGACGGTCGGCCCCGGCAGCTGCCGTGGGAGGATTGGCGTGCCGGCGACGACGAGATGACGTCCGGATGGATGCGGGCCACCTCGCCGGCCGGTGACCATCGCTACGAGGGGATCGTGCAGTGGGCCGGTGAGCTCGGCTACGGCGTGCGGGATCCCGAACGGGGCCAGGCCGACGCCGGATCCGATGACGGCGGATCCCGGGCGGAAGTCCCGAGCGAGGACAAATGACCGAGGTCGTCGTCTTCCTCGTGGCCGCGGCGCTGATGGTCGGCGGCGGGCTCGGAGTCGTGCTCTCGCGCAACCCCGTCCATTCGGCGCTGTTCCTGATCCAGACGTTGTTCGGGGTGGCGGTGCTCTTCGTCCTCCAGGAGGCGCACTTCCTCGCCGCCGTGCAGGTGATCGTCTACGCGGGCGCCATCGTGATCCTCTTCCTGTTCGTGATCATGCTGCTCGGCGTCGACAAGGCCGAGGACCTCTCGGTCGACCCGGTCGCGGGCCAACGTCAGGTGGGGGTGATCCTCGGCGCCGCCGTCACCGCGCTGGGCCTGGTGGTGGTGCTCGTCGCCACCGACGGCCTCACCGGGCGGGTGGCCACGGCGCGCGACCGGGTGCTCGAGAACTCCGAGTTCACCGACATCGAACGGATCGGCCGGGTGCTGTTCAGCGAGTACGCCCTGGCCTTCGAGATCACCGCCGCCCTGTTGACGATCGCGGTGATCGGGGCGGTCGTCCTCACCCGCAGCGTGGCGGCCGACGAGGTGCTCGACGACCTGGAGCGGGACGACCTGTCCCTTCCCGCCGCCGCGCCCTTCGGCGCCAACGACTCCGACCTCCTCGACTCCGGGTCGGACGGATCCGGGCCGGAAGTGCCCGACGAGAGCGGAGCGGGCTGATGGAGCTGACGACTGACTGGTACCTCGTCCTGTCGGCGATCATGTTCGGGATCGGGGCCACCGGCGTGATGGTCCGGCGCAACCCGCTGGTGATGTTCATGTGCGTCGAGCTGATGCTCAACGCGGTCAACGTGTCGTTCGTCGCCCTCGGCGGCAGCCTCGACGACGTCGGCGGGCAGATCGCGGTGTTCTTCGTGCTCGTGGTGGCCGCGGTCGAGGTCGTGGTCGGCCTCGCCCTGGTGGTCGCCATCACCCGGCGGCGGGCCGACGCCACCGCCGACGACGTCTCGGTGTTGAGAGGCTGACGTGGACCAGCTGCTCGACCTCGCCTTCCTGATCCCCGCCTTCCCGCTGGCCGGTTTCGTCCTGCTCGTGCTGTTCGGGCGCCGGCTCGGCGAACCGATGGCCGGCTGGCTGGCCACCGCGATGATGGGTGGCTCGTTCGTCGCGTCGCTGCTGGTGTTCGCCGGTCTGGTCGACCGGGAGGGCGAGGACCGGGTGTTCGTCCAGACCCTCTTCGAGTGGGTGCCGGCGGGCGACTTCGCCGTCGACGTCGGCTTCCTCGTCGACCCCCTGTCGGTGACGATGACGCTGTTCATCACCGGTGTCGGCGCCCTGATCCACCTCTACTCGATCGGCTACATGCACGGCGACGAGGACTTCTCGAAGTTCTTCGTCTACCTCAACCTCTTCGCCTTCTCGATGCTGATGCTGGTGCTCGGCGACAACATGCTGCTCACCTTCCTCGGGTGGGAGGGCGTGGGCGCCTGCTCCTACCTCCTCATCTCGTTCTGGTTCACCGACGAGGCCAATGCCTCGGCGGGCAAGAAGGCGTTCGTGACGAACCGGATCGGCGACTGGGGCTTCATGGTCGCCATCTTCTTGACCTTCACCACCGTGGGGTCGATCCAGTACCTCGACGTGTTCGACGGCGCGGGCGGTCTCGCCGAGTCGACCGCCACCGGCATCACCGTGCTGCTCCTCGTGGGCGCGGCGGGCAAGTCGGCCCAGATCCCGCTCTACGTGTGGCTGCCCGACGCCATGGCCGGTCCCACGCCGGTGTCGGCCCTGATCCACGCCGCCACGATGGTGACCGCCGGCGTCTACCTGCTCACCCGGGTCAACCCGATCATCGCCGAAGCCGCCGGCTGGGCACCGTCGCTGATCGCCTGGGTCGGGGTCGTCACCGCGCTGTTCGCGGCCACGATCGCCGTCGCCCAGAACGACATCAAGAAGGTGCTGGCCTACTCCACCGTCAGCCAGCTCGGCTACATGTTCCTGGCCGTGGGCATCGGCGCCTACGTGGCCGCCATCTTCCACCTGGTGACCCACGCCTTCTTCAAGGCCCTGTTGTTCCTGGGTTCCGGGTCGGTCATCCACGGCATGGACGACGACCAGGACATGCGCCACTACGGCGGACTGCGGGCGTTCATGCCGATCACGGCGGCCACCTTCATCGTCGGCTGGCTCGCCATCGCCGGCGTTCCGCCCTTCGCCGGCTTCTGGTCGAAGGACGAGATCCTCGTCTACGCCTGGAACGACAACGTCGGGCTGTGGGCGGTCGGGCTCGTCACCGCCGTCCTCACGGCCTTCTACATGAGCCGGCAGGTGTTCATGACCTTCTTCGGTCGGTACCGCTTCGCCGACGTGCGGGCCGAGGAGGTCGAGGAGCTGTGGGCGATGCGGACCCTGGAGGCCGGAGAGGCGGCGGCCGGGGCCGAGCAGGCTGTCCTCGACGCCGAGGACGCGATGGCCCAGGCCACCGTGAAGCTCGAGAGGGCCCAGGAGAAGCTGGCCACCCGTGAGGCCGAGCTCGCCGACGTCGACCAGGCCGACGAGAAGGCCGTCGACAAGGCCACCAGGAACCTCGACAAGGCCCGTGACGCGGTCGACAAGGCCCGGGCCGCCCTCGACGAGTCCCACACCGCGGTCGACGAGGCGATGACGGCGGTCGGCGCGGCCACCGCCGAACAGGCCCGGGTCCTCGCCGCCTCGGGGGGTGGGGCCGAGGTCGAGTTCTCCCTGTTCGAGGAGCCCGCGGTGGGCGACCTCGCGGAGGACGAGCTCCCGGACGCGGTGCGGGCCCGACGCGAATTCCATCCCCACGAGTCGGGTTGGTTGATGGGGCTGCCCCTGGTGGTTCTGGCTGTCGCGGCCGTGGTGGGCGGGGTGATGAACCTGCCGTTCTCGAAGGACCTGCACTTCCTCGAGCACTGGCTGGAGCCGTCGCTGTACCACAACGAGGCCCACCTCGGCTTCGGCGGCGGGACGAAGTGGGTCCTGGCCGTGGTGGCGGTGATCGGCGGCCTGGTCGGCATCGGCGCGGCGGTGGCGGTGTACCTCCAGGGCCGGTACCCGACGGCGAAGGTCGAACGGCCGATCCTGGCCCGGGGCTGGGGGGTCGACGAGGCCGTCACCGACTTCATGGGTGGGCCGGGTCGGCGCGGCTTCGACCTGGTGGCCTGGTTCGACGCCACGATCGTCGACGGTGCCGTCAACGGTGCGGGCCGGATCGTGCGGCTCGGCGGCGGCACGCTGCGCCGGGTCCAGAGCGGCCTGGTGCGGTCCTACGCGGCGATGGTCACCGTCGGCGCCGTCGCCCTCGTCATCTGGTTCCTGTCGAGGGCGAGCTTCTGATGGCCGGCCCGCTCCATCTGCTCGCGGCCGAGACGGCCACCTTCCCGGTGCTGACCGCCATGGTGGTGATCCCGGTCATCGGCGCCCTCGTGCTGTTGTTGCTGCCCGACCACCGGCCGGAACACTTCAAGCAGCTCGCCTTCCTGTTCTCGTCGGTGACCGGGGCGATGGCGGTGTGGGTCCTCACCGACTTCGACACCGGCGACGCGGCAGCCGAGTTCCAGCTGGTCGACTCGGCCACGTGGATCGAGAGCCTCGGCATCTCCTGGACCCTCGGCGTCGACGGCATCTCGCTGTGGCTGGTGGTGCTGACCGGCCTGATCTTCCCGCTCGCCATCGTCGGGGTCGACGCGGACCACAGCCCGAAGGCCTACTTCGCCTGGCTGCTGGTGCTCGAGGCCGGGTGCATGGGCGTGTTCGTCGCCCTCGACCTGTTCGCCTTCTTCGTGTTCTTCGAGATCGTGCTCGTGCCGATGTACTTCCTCATCGGCAAGTGGGGTCACGGCGAACGGGCCTACGCGGCCACCAAGTTCTTCGTCTTCACGATGTTCGGGTCGGCACTGATGCTGGTGGGGATCCTGTCGCTGGCCTTCCTCAACGAGGCCGAGACCGGCGTGATGACGTTCGACCTGGTCGAGCTGGCCGAGTCGCAGGCGATCGCCACCACCACCGCCCGCTGGATCTTCCTGTCGTTCGCGCTCGCGTTCGCGGTGAAGGTGCCGCTGTTCCCGGTGCACACCTGGCTGCCCGATGCCCACACCGAGGCCCCGACGGCCGGCTCGGTGATCCTGGCCGCGGTGATGCTGAAGATCGGCACGTACGGCTTCCTCCGCTTCGGCATCTACCTGTTCCCCGAGGCAGCCGTGTGGTTCGCGCCGGCGCTGGTGACGTTCGGGGTGATCGGCATCATCTACGGCGCCATCGCCGCGACCATGCAGCGGGACCTCAAACGGTTGGTGGCCTACTCCTCGGTGGCCCACCTCGGCTTCATCGTGCTCGGCACGTTCGCCCTCAACACCGAGGGGCTCGAGGGCGGCGTGCTCCAGATGGTCAACCACGGCCTGTCGACCGGCGCGCTCTTCCTGCTCGTCGGGATGATCTACGAGCGCCGCCACACGCGTGAGATCGCCGAGCTCGGCGGTCTCCAGAAGCCGGCGCCGCTGCTGGCGGCGGCGTTCATGGTCGTCATGCTGTCGTCGATCGGCCTGCCCGGGCTCAACGGGTTCGTCGGCGAGTTCCTCATCCTCGTCGGGGCGTTCGCGGCCCATCGTTGGTGGGCGGTCGTGGCCGCCACCGGCGTGATCATCGCCGCGCTCTACCTCCTGTGGGCCTACCAGCGGGTGTTCCACGGACCGGCCGAGGGCGACAACGCCACGATGGCCGACCTGACGGTGCGCGAGGGCCTGGTGCTGGTCCCGTTCATCGCCGGCATCGTCTTCATGGGCATCTACCCCAAGCCGGTGATCGACCGTATGGAGCCGGCCGTCGACGCCCTCATCGCCCACGTCGAGACCCACGTGGAGGACTTCGAGGAGCCGACCGCCGACGTGTTGGTGTTCGGCGGCGACGACCATGACGACCACGGGGACGACCACGGGGACGACCACGGGGACGAGGGGGAGCACGGATGATGCTCGCCCAACTCGACGCGGAGGTCGTGACGCCCGAGGTCACCTGGCCGGGTCTGGCGCCGCTCATCGCGCTCGCCGGCGGCGCCGTGCTGTTGATCATGTTCCGCTCGGTCGTGACCCGCCTGCCGGCCGCCGTCGAGAAGATCGCGGTCACGCTGACCGGCCCGGTGACGGTGCTCGTCGCCTGGGTGGTGGCCGGCCTCGTGGGCGACGACGTGCCGCTCGCGTCGCTGCGCGACGATGCCGGCGACGCCCTCTACGTCGCGCTGTTCATCGTGGTGTTGGCGGCGGCGGCGGCGCTCGTGCACACCATGCGCATCGGGTTCGACGCCGCCTTCACCCTCGGAACCGGCCTCGTGACGCTGGCGTCGGTCGCGGCCCTCTGGAACGACCACTGGCGGGTCACCGGCCCGTTCAACGCCATGGGCGACCAGCTCCACATCGACGGCTTCACCCTGGTGTTCACCGGGGTGATCGCGGTGGCGGTGGTGCTCGTGGCCCTCCTGCTCGACGACTACCTGCGCCGCGAGGACATCGACGGGCCGGAGATGTACGTCCTGATGCTCCTGTCGGCCGCCGGTGGCGTGGTGATGGCGGCCGCCGGTGACCTCATCCTGCTGTTCCTCGGCCTGGAGACGCTGTCGATCGCCGTCTACGTGATGGCGGCCATGCACGTGCGCCGCAACGAGTCGCTCGAGGCCGGCCTCAAGTACTTCGTGCTCGGCGCCTTCTCCTCGGCGTTCCTGCTCTACGGGATCGCCCTCGTCTACGGCGCCACCGGCTCGACCAACCTGCTGGCCATCAACCGGTACCTCGCCGGCGTGATCCTGCTCGAGGACGCCATGCTGCTGGCCGGGTTCGCCATGCTGCTGGTCGGTCTCGGGTTCAAGGTGGCGGCCGTGCCGTTCCACGCGTGGACGCCCGACGTCTACCAGGGTGCGCCGACCCCCGTGGTCGCGTTCATGGCCTCGGCGGTGAAGGCCGCCGGGTTCGCCGCGCTGGTGCGGGTGTTCGTGGTGACCTTCAACGCCTGGTCCGACGACTGGCAGCCGGTCGTCTACGGCCTCGCCGTCGCCACCCTGCTCGTCGGGGCGGTGCTGGCCGTGGTCCAGCGTGACGCCAAACGGATGCTGGCCTACTCGTCGATCTCCCACGCCGGGTTCATCCTCGTGGGCGTGCAGGCCGCGTCGTCGCGGGGGGTGGCGGCGGTCGTGTTCTACGTCGCGGCCTACTCGTTCATGGTGATCGGCAGCTTCGGCATCCTGTCGATCGTGTCGGGTCCGGGTGACCGGGGCACCAGCCTCGACGACCTCGACGGGCTGGGGGCCCGCCGGCCGGCGTTGGCGCTCGCCCTCACCTTCTTCCTGCTCGCCCAGGCCGGGGTGCCGTTGACGACGGGCTTCGTCGCCAAGTTCGAGGTGATCGGGGCCGCGGTCGACGCCCGTTCGTACTGGCTCGCCGTGGTGGCGATGCTCTCGGCGGTCGTGTCCGCCTTCCTGTATCTCCGCATCGTGTTGTCGCTCTACCTCGGCCGCTCCGGTGCCGAAGACGGTGAGGATGAAGACGGTGAGGATGCTGTCGTGTCGACCGCGCCGTACGGTCGGGCCCACCCGGCCGCGGTCCTCGCCGTCGGGGTCGCGCTCGTGGTCACCATCGGGTTCGGCATCGTGCCCGGCCCGATCGACGAGCTGGCCCGCGACGCCATCCCGGTCCTGGCCAGCGCCGGCTGAGCGATGGCCGTCGGCGACCCCACTTCCGGACGCGGAGCGGTCGCCTGGGACGAGGCCCGGGAGCTTCTCGTGGTCGTGCTCGTGGCGGCGGCGGTCATGAAGCTGCTCGGTCCGATCGCGGCGTGGATCCAGGTCGACGGCGATCACTTCGACCGGGGGGTGTTCACGAGCGCGCTCACCGGCGTGAACGGGGGGACCGGCCTGATGCTGATCGGTGCGGCGGTACTGCTGTGCACCACGCCGGTGGTCGATGTCGTTCCGGGGCTCCGGCTCTCGGTCGTGGTCGTGGCCACGACCGCGACCCTGATGGGGTCGGCGCTGATCGGGCTGACGCTGACCAACGACTCGGCGATGAGCGGCGCCGACCTGGTGTGGGACAAGCTCCGCACCATTTTGTCGTTCAGCGCGCCGGGCACGCTGCTGGCGGGGACGTCGGCGTGGATGGCGCGCAAGGTGGTGCCGTTCCCCGGTGACTGAGCGGCGCCGTCCGGGCGTTGTCGTCGCGCTGGCCTTCACGGCTGCGCTGCTCTTCGCGTCCGGCGCGGCCGGGCAGGACGGACCGGTCCCGTTCGTGGCCCGCGACTACCTGCACATCCAGCAGGGGGCGGCGTTACCGGGGATCATGAACCCCGAGCCCACCGTGATGGATCTGTGGGTCGAGATCACCGGCGACGCCGACACCGACGAGCGGATCCGCACCCTGGCCGAGGCCAGGGGGTACGTGCGCCAGCCGGTCGTGACGGCGGAGCTGGTGCCGGTCGAGGGCCGGCGGCTGCAGGCGCCGGCGGCCGAAGCCTGGGTGGCGCTGAGGGCCGCCGCCCGCGACGCCGGTCACCGCCTCGAGCTCACGTCGGCCCACCGCGACGTGCCCCGCCAGCAATCGCTGTTCCGGGAGCGGCTGCGGGGGACCTCCGCGACGCCGGCATCGACGCGACACTGGCCCAGGTGGCGCCGCCCGGGTACTCCAAGCACCACACCGGCTACACGATCGACGTGCGAGCGCCCGACGGTGGGGGACCGGCCTTCGCCTTCACCACGGCCTACGCCTGGTTGTCGGGCGACGACTTCGCCGCGGCCCGGGCCCACGGCTGGGTGCCGAGCTATCCCGACGGCGGGGTCGCCATGGGGCCCGACCCGGAGCCGTGGGAGCTCACGTGGGTGGGTCCCGGACGGATCGAATGCGCCCGGGCCGGTGTGCTCGTGGCCGGTTTCTGCGACATCGCGGGGTCGGCCCACCGAACCGATGTCGAATGGCTGGCGTCGATCGGGGTGACGGTGGGGTGCCGGCCGGAACGGTTCTGCCCCGACGACCCGATCACCCGCGGGGATGCGGCCTCGATGCTGTGGCGGCTGTTCGGCGCGCCGCCTGCCGACCCGTCCACTCCCTTCGCCGACGTCTACGAGAGCGATCCGTGGGGCGTGGCGGTCGGCTGGCTCTGGAGGGAGGGACTGGTGACGGGGCGCACGGCTGACGCCTTCGCGCCCACGGTCGCCCTCACCGCCGAGGAGGCGCTGGCCCTGCTGGTGCGGCTGGGCACCGCCGAGGGGTTGCCGGAGCCGACGGGTCTGTCCGGGTCGGTGACGCTTCCTGCGATGCCGGCGGACGGCGTCGGGGAGGTCGGGCTGTCGCTCAGCCGGGCCGAATTCGCGGCGATCCTGCACCGGTGGGTGGCGGGGGTGACGTAGGACCCTCTGGCCGCTGCGGCACCCACATCATCGACGTTGAGTTTCGTGCTATTTGGTGTTGTGATACGAACATGTGTTCGCTATGGTGGCGTCCATGTACTCGGCAGTGCATTCGGCACTCGATCAGGTGACTTCGGAGGGCAAGGGCCGGCGGGAGCTCGAGCGCGACATCGGTGAGCTCCACCGCGTGGAGACCCACGCCGCCGAGCGTCGGCTGGCCCTGACCGCGGCGCTGGAGCAGCTCGACGACGGCGGCGTCGACGGCGCCGGGGTCACGCGAGCCCGGACGAAGATGTCCTCGCGGGCGGCCAGGCGGGCGGCGCGGACCGCGTCCCAACTCGCGCGGATGCCGGGGACGGCGGCCGCGCTCGCCGAAGGACGGATCACCGTCGAACATGCGGAGGCGGCTGCCGACGCGGCCGAACGCACGTCGCCCGAGGCGGTCGACGCCGAGCTCGTCGACGATGCGGCCGTTCTGCCGGCGGACCGCTTCGCCCGGCGGTCGCGCGAGTGGGCAGGGTCGAAGGAGCGCCTCGCAGATCAGCAGGCCCGGTACGACCGTCAGCGTTCGCTGCGGGAGGCGAGGACGGGGACGGGCGAGGAGGGCATGCGTTGGTTCCTCCTCCGGGTCGACCCCACCACGGGCGCCGAGGTCGAGAAGACCTGGCAGGAGGAGGTCGAGCGGCTCTGGCGTGACGACGGCGGCCGGGACGGCACGCCCGGCGAGATCCGAACGCCGGCGCAGCGCCGGGCCGACGCGCTCGTCAACCTCCTCACCGGCGCGCGGACGGGTGGCGGCACGCGCCGCCACCCCCGGTTCACGGGGGTGGTGAAGGTCGACGTCGGCCGTCTACGGGCCGACGACCCGCGCGGGGTGGCGGCGATCGTCGACGGCGAGCCGCTGCCGCAGTCGGTGTTGGAGCGCATCGCGTGCGACAGCGTCTGGGCCGGGATGATCTTCGCCACCGACGGGTCGGTGCTGTGGAAGGGCCGCGACGTCCGGACCGCCACCCCGGACCAGTGGACGGCCCTGATCGCGCGGGACGGCGGCTGCTTCTGTTGCGGTGCGGCGCCGGCACACTGTGAAGCTCACCACCTCGACCCGTGGGCGGCGCCGACGAACGGCACGACCGACATCGACCGGATGGTGCTGGTGTGTCACCGGACCCACCACCTGGTCCACGATCACGGATGGACGATCGAGCGCTTCGACGGCCGCTGGATCCACCGGCCGCCCGGCGAGGAGGAGCGAAGACCCGCGGCCTGAAGCCGGCTCCGGCCGGCGGTCCTCGCGTCGCGTCGGCGNNCGGCGGTCCTCGCGTTGCGCCGACGGGCTCACCCGGACCGCGAAAACTGCATGGAATACGGCGCTTCCGGGGCCCCGGGAGGTAGGTTCTCGGGGCCGGGAGCGCCCGTTCCCCGGCTTTGTTACGCCCGAAACACGATCGCTAGGCT
>JABAOE010001621.1_pt1 | contig 13694 bp, 13 predicted proteins | sample 7062141 | NCBI WGS metagenome assembly JABAOE01 (sample SAMN14538627, study PRJNA623070) | marine sediment metagenome | biome: marine biome [ENVO:00000428]; feature: marine pelagic biome [ENVO:01000023]; material: deep marine sediment [ENVO:00002113] | place: India: Gulf of Khambhat ... | reverse complement strand
TGTCGGCGGCGATCTCCGTGTCGGCGGCGAACTCCGCGTCCGCGGCGAGCTCCGCGTCCGCGGCGAGCTCCGCGTCGGCGGCAGACCCGGTATCGGCAGGGCGCACCATGCCCCCTGCGCGTGCGCTGTCGTCGGGCGTCGCCGCCGATGCCGGCGGTGGACCGTCACTGAGGTGTGGAATCGCGTCGAACGATTCCAGGCAGGTGCCGCAACGCACATTGCCGTGGGCGGCCTTGAGCTGATCGGCCCCGACGATGAAAACGGTCCGGCAATGCGGGCATCGCGTGTACAAGAACTCAGACTCCGTGGTCGCCGCGTGTTCCGTCGAGCAGAACCCAGTCGCCGTCACGCGCGCTCACACGAAGCGCGCACCACGGCGCGTAACGCGCCACCAGTCGCGGGGACTGCTCGCAGAGTATGCCGGCGAGGGCCAGGCGTGCGCCGGGTCGCAGCAGCCGGCACAGGGTCTCCGCGAGACCGTCCAGGGTGTTTGCAAGTATGTTGGACACCAGCAGCTCGGCGGTCAATGAAGGCAGATCCCCGGGCGCGACCACTCGTATACGGTCGGCGACGTCATTGGCGGCGGCGTTGCGCCGGGTTGCCGCGAGCGCCTGCTCGTCGCAGTCGACCGCCCATACCCGGCGGGCGCCGAGCCTCGCCGCGGCCACGGCGAGGATTCCCGATCCGCAGCCGTAATCGACCAGCGTGCGCTCGAGCAGTCGTTGACCTGCGAGCCAGGTGAGACACATGGCGGTGGAGGGATGATGACCGGTGCCGAAAGCGATCCCCGGGTCGAGGGTGATGCTCACCTCATCGTTGGTGAGCTCGACCGGCTCCGACCAACTCGGCACCACCCACAGGCGTGTCCCGAAGCGCGTTGGCTCGAAGCCCTCTCGGTGGACGCACAGCCAGTCGCGATCTTCGAGCCGCTCCACTTGCGGCGCCCGCAGCGCGCCCGGTGCGCTGCGTCGCTCCAGCTCGCCGAGCAGGCGTGCCGGATTTTCGTCACCGCGGAACAGTCCGCTCACGCGGGTGTTCGACCACAACGGCGTGGTGCCGGACGGGGGCTCGTAGAGGGGCTCGTCCTCGGCATCGTCGAGACTCACCGCGAGCGCACCGCACTCGGACAAGTGATCGGCGAGCGCCGCGGCGGTCTCGGAGCTGCAGACGAAACGCAGCCGCAACCACGTTTTGGGTGCGTGCGCGTCACTGGCCACGCGTACCGCCGTCAGCTCCCCGCGAGCTTCGATTCCAGGTAGTGGATATTGGTGCCGCCGGCAAGGAATGCACTGTCCCGGCACAGGCGTTCGTGCAGCGGAATATTGGTCTTGATGCCATCGATGACGATCTCGTCGAGGGCCGTGCGCATGCGCGCGATCGCAGAGCTGCGATCCTGTCCGTGGGCGATCAGCTTGCCGATGAGTGAATCGTAATTGGGAGGCACCTTGTAGCCGCTGTACAGATGACTGTCGAGACGAATCCCCGGTCCGCCCGGCGGGTGGAACAGGTTCACCGTTCCCGGTGACGGCATGAAGTTGTCGGGATCTTCTGCGTTGATGCGGCATTCGATGGCGTGGCCGCGGAACTCGATGTCTTTCTGGCGCAGCCGCAGCGGCTCGCCGCTGGCGATCTCGAGCTGCGCGCGCACCAGGTCGATGCCGGTGATGAGCTCGGTGACCGGATGCTCGACCTGCAGGCGGGTATTCATCTCGATGAAGTAGAATTTGCCGTCCTCGTAAAGAAACTCGAAGGTGCCTGCGCCCCGGTAATCGATATCCCGGCACGCCTTCGCGCAGCGCTCGCCGATCTCGCGGCGCGTCTTCTCGTGCAGGCCCGGCGCCGGCGCCTCCTCGATGATCTTCTGGTGACGCCGCTGCATCGAGCAGTCGCGCTCTCCGAGATGAACGGCGTTACCCTGGCCGTCCGCGAGCACCTGAATCTCGATATGGCGGGGATTCTCCAGATACTTCTCCAGATAGAGGGTGTCGTCACCGAAAGCCGCTGCTGCTTCGCTGCGCGTCAGCGATATGGCGTTGAGCAGCGCCGCTTCGCTGTGCACGACGCGCATGCCGCGGCCGCCACCCCCGCCCGCTGCCTTGACGATCACCGGATAGCCCAGGTCGCGTGCAATGCGCAGGGTTTCATTGTCATCGTCACCGACGGGGCCGTCAGAACCTGGCACGCACGGCACACCCGCTCGCTTCATCTCCGCGATGGCCGCCACCTTGTCGCCCATCATGCGGATGGTCTCCGGCCTCGGTCCGACGAAAATGAAACCGCTCTGCTCGACGCGTTCGGCAAAATCGGCGTTCTCGGCAAGAAAGCCGTAGCCGGGATGAATGGCGACCGCGTCGGTGACCTCGGCGGCGCTCACCACCGCAGGAATATTGAGGTAGCTTTCCGCCGAAGGCGGTGGACCGATGCACACAGACTCGTCGGCGAGGCGCACGTGCTTGAGATCGCGATCGGCGGAAGAGTGCACGGCGACGGTCTTGATGCCGAGCTCGCGACAGGCGCGCAGAATACGCAGAGCGATTTCACCGCGGTTGGCGATGACCAGCTTACCGAGAATGGGCATCAATCGAATCTCGCGGCCACGCGGCGGTGGCGCAACGGGCTGCCCGGCGTCGGCTCACGCATCTTCGTCGCTGATGACGAATAGCGGTTGACCGTACTCCACCGGCTGGCCGTTCTCCACCAGGACCGCGCCAATCCGGCCGGCGCGGTCGGCTTCGATCTGATTGAGAATTTTCATGGCCTCGATGATGCAGACGGTGTCACCTATCTGCACCCGTTGCCCCACCTCGACGAACGGCTTCGACCCCGGCGAAGGCGCCTGATAAAAGGTCCCCACCATGGGCGAAGTGATGATGTGCCCGGCAGGAAGTGATTCCGCAGCAGGTTCGGCGGCGGCGGCCGGCGCCGCTGGGGCAGCGTCGCTTCGCGGCGTGACCTCGGCACCCTGGGGCGGCATGGCGAACGCGGCGGCCGGCGCTGGCGCGGCGCCGATCGCCCCAACCGGCCGGTGGCGGCTGATGCGCACCGATTCCTCGCCTTCGTGAATCTCGATCTCGTCGACGTTCGAGGTGTCGAGCAGATCGATGAGCTTCTTGACCTTGCGGATATCCATGGGCTGCCTCAGCCGTCAGTCATCGTCGTTGCCGAGCTGCTCGACGGCCGCATGAAAGGCGAGCTCGTAGCCCTGCGGGCCGAGGCCGGCGATGACGCCGACGGCGATGTCAGAGAAATAGGAATGATGGCGAAACCCCTCGCGCCGGTGGATATTCGACAAGTGCACCTCGATGAACGGAATACCGGAAGCGAGAAACGCGTCGCGCAGCGCGACGCTCGTGTGCGTGAAGGCAGCGGGGTTGACGATGATGAAGTCCACCGCCTCGCCTGCTGCCGCCTGAACGCGCTCAACGAGCTCGTGCTCGGCATTGCTCTGGAAGCTTTCCAGCGTGTGTCCGTAGGCCGCCGCCAGCTCCGCGATGCGCGCGTCGATGGCGTCCAGTCCCGTGCGACCGTAGTGCTCGGGCTCGCGCCGGCCGAGCATGTTCAGGTTCGGCCCGTGAAGAAGCAGGATCTTGGCCACGCTGGCTGTGTCCGATACGAGAAGATAAGCGCAATTTCAGGGGAGATAGCAGCAGAATAGCAGAATTTTACCGCGCAGGCCCGGTCGTTTCCCGGCGCCGTCCGGAAAGCCCCCTGGCACCGGGATGCGGGCCTCCCCCGCCCCCTCTCAGAGCAGCTCCTCGATGAGCGCCGTCGCGGTGTCCTCCTCCAGAACCCCGGCGTGGCGCGCAACCACGTTGCCCTGGCGGTCGATAACCACCGTGAACGGCAGGCCGCCGGCCTCGTTGCCGTAGGCGCTCATCACCTCGATAGCGTCGAGCTGGCCGTGCAGCGTCGGGTAGTTGAGCCCGACCCGCTCGGCGAACGCGCTCACCTGCTCGGCGTCGTCGATGGCGACGCCGAGAAACTGCACCCCGCGTTCGCCATACCGTGTCTGGAGGGCGGTGAACATGGGGATCTCGTGCAGGCAGGGCGGGCACCAGGTGGCCCAGAAATTCAGCACCACGAGCTTACCGTCCCACTCCGAGATGCTGCGGCGCACGCCCTGCAGATCCGGCAACCAGAACGCCGGGCGCTGGCCGCGCTGACTGCGGTCGGTTTGCGTCTGCTTGACGGTGATCAGCTCCGGCGCCGGCGGATCCAGGCGATCGCGCACGTACACGCCTGCGGCGAGGGCGGTGGCGCCAGCGGCGAAGACCAGGGACACGAGGACTATCGGTTTCATTAAGGCGGCGGGGTTTCCGGAAATTTTCACAAAGCGCTCGTATCGCCGAGACGCGATCTCCCGGGGAGTTCAGGCACGGCCAGCGAGAATACACCACGACGGTCGTGCCATTGTAAACGGCTGTGCAAGCCCCAACCGTAACCAATGGGTGTAATGAAAGTCTGTCCCCGGATGGGCTTGACGGGGATTGTGGCGTGTTTTTCTGGCTCCTTCTGCTCTTCTTCACCGTGCCGCTCGTGGAGATCTACGTTCTCCTGGAGGTCGGCGGCGTCATCGGCGTGCTGCCGACCATCGCCCTGGTGGTGCTGACCGCGGTCATCGGCGCGGGGCTCATCCGCGCCCAGGGCCTGGCCACTCTCGCGCGGGTGCGCGGCGAGCTCGATCGCGGGGAGCTGCCGGCGGTCGGCATCATCGAGGCCGCCTTGCTGCTGGTGGCCGGGGCGCTGCTGCTGACCCCGGGCTTCGTCACCGACACCCTCGGATTCCTGATCCTGGTGCCGCCGCTGCGCCGCCGCGTCGTGGAAGCCTTCATCGCGCGCCACGTGGTGATTCGCGGCGGCACGCCGGAGCGTGGCGGCCGCCACGACCCGCGCATCATCGAGGGCGAGTTCCGCCGCGACGACGAGGCACCCTGAGCCGGCGCCAGGGGCGCGCAGCCGCCCCCGAGGCCTTGACTTCCCGCGGGCCAGCCATATTATTAGCACCCACTCAAAGAGAGTGCTAACAAGCCGACGGGCGGGCCGCCCATCGGACTGGAGGCGCCTCGACACACGTTGAATCGATGGAAGCACTATCAGGAGAAATCTGAATGAATATCCGGCCTTTACACGACCGCGTGATCATCAAGCGCAAAGAGGAGGAGCGGACGTCTCCGGGTGGCATCGTGATCCCCGACTCCGCGGCCGAGAAGCCCATCCGCGGCGAGGTTACCGCCGTCGGCAAGGGCAAGATTCTCGAGGGTGGCGACGTGCGGCCCCTCGACGTCAAGGTCGGCGACGAGGTGCTGTTCGGCAAGTACTCCGGCACCGAGGTCAAGATGGAAGGCGAGGATCTGCTGGTGATGCGCGAAGAGGACATCATGGCGGTCATCGAGAAGTGATCGCTTCGCGCAACCCTGACAGTCGATCCCAATAAAACCCATTACGAGCCAAACGAAATCGAATTTCACAGGAGCTAATCATGGCTGCAAAAGACGTACGCTTCAGTGACGACTCGCGCCAGCGCATGGTGAGGGGGGTCAACATCCTCGCCAACGCCGTGAAGGTCACGCTCGGCCCCAAGGGCCGCAACGTCGTTCTCGAGAAGAGCTTCGGCGCCCCCACCGTCACCAAGGACGGCGTCACGGTCGCCAAGGAGATCGAGCTCGAGGACAAGTTCGAGAACATGGGCGCCCAGATGGTCAAGGAGGTCGCCTCGAAGACCTCCGACGTGGCCGGTGACGGCACCACCACCGCTACGGTGCTCGCCCAGTCGATGCTGCGCGAGGGTCTGAAGTCGGTGGCCGCCGGCATGAACCCCATGGACCTCAAGCGCGGCCTCGACAAGGCCGTCGCCAAGGTCGTCGAGGCCCTCCAGGACCTCTCCAAGCCGACCGTCGACGACAAGGCCATTGCCCAGGTGGGCACCATCTCGGCGAACTCCGACGAGAATGTTGGCGCCATCATCGCCGAGGCCATGACCAAGGTCGGCAAGGAAGGCGTGATCACGGTCGAGGAAGGCCAGGCTCTCGAGACCGAGCTCGACGTGGTCGAGGGCATGCAGTTCGACCGCGGCTACCTCTCGCCCTACTTCATCAACAACCAGGAAAACATGAGCGCCGAGCTCGAGGATCCCATGATCCTCCTGCACGACAAGAAGGTCTCCAACATTCGCGACCTGCTCCCCATCCTGGAAGGCGTCGCCAAGGCCGGTAAGCCGCTGGTGCTGATCGCCGAGGACGTGGAAGGCGAAGCGCTCGCCACCCTGGTGGTCAACACCATTCGCGGCATCGTCAAGGTGGTCGCCGTCAAGGCGCCCGGCTTCGGCGACCGCCGCAAGGCGATGCTCCAGGACATGGCCATCCTCACCGGCGGCAACGTCATCTCCGAGGAAGTCGGCCTGAGCCTGGAGAAGGCCACCCTCGACGACCTGGGCACGGCCAAGAAGGTGCAGGTGACCAAGGAGAACACCACCATCATCGACGGCGCCGGCTCGACCAAGGACATCGAGGCCCGCGTCAACCAGATCCGCCAGCAGATCGAGGAGACCACCTCGGACTACGACCGCGAGAAGCTGCAGGAGCGGCTGGCCAAGCTCGCCGGCGGCGTGGCGGTGATCAAGGTCGGTGCTGCGACCGAGGTCGAGATGAAGGAGAAGAAGGCGCGCGTCGAGGACGCGCTGCACGCCACCCGCGCGGCGGTCGAGGAGGGCATCGTCCCCGGTGGTGGCGTGGCGCTCATTCGCGCGCTGTCGAGCCTCGACGGACTCAAGGGTGACAACCACGATCAGGATGTCGGCATCGACATCGCCCGCCGCGCCCTGCTCGAGCCTCTGCGTCAGATCGTTCAGAACGCAGGCGCCGAGGCCTCCGTGGTCGTCAACCAGGTCAAGGAAGGCAAGGGTAACTTCGGCTTCAATGCCGCCACCGAGGAATTCGGCGACATGGTCAAGATGGGCATCCTCGATCCCACCAAGGTGGTGCGCACGGCGTTGCAGAATGCCACCTCCATCGCCGGCCTCATGATCACCACCGAGGCCATGGTGGCCGAGGTTCCCAAGAAGGAAGAGCCTGCCATGCCGGGTGGCGGCATGGGCGGCATGGGCGACATGGGCATGATGTAAGTCATACCCGGGCGCCTGCCCGTGCAACGAGCCCCGCCATTCGTGGCGGGGCTTTTTTTTCGCCGACGCCCAGGCGCTTTGAGGCGCCCCCGATTGCGCCCACGCAATCCAAGTGGATTTGGTCCCCTCGAGAAAGCAGACTTGCGAGACCATGGGCAAGGAAGAACCCGTTGCGAATCCGGTCATGCCGGCGCTTCCCGAAGCGCTCGCGGAGACGGCGCGCGCGCGTTACCAGGCCTTGCACGCCGCTGTCGACGGGGACTTGCCGGCGCTCGAGGAGCTGCCTGGAGACGCCGCCCGCGTGCTCGCCTGCAGCGAGTACGTCTCGCAGAGCTGCGCGCGCCACCCGATTCTGCTGCGCGGGCTTCTCGAAAGCGGCGATCTGTCGCGCGCCTACAGCGGCGGCGGCGCGGACGGTTACCGGCGCAGAGCCGAGGCAGCCGTCGACGCGAGCGGCGACGACGCGGAGCTGATGCGGGCACTGCGCGCGCTCAAGCGCCGCGAGATGGTACGCATCGCATGGCGGGACATCGGCGGCCTGGCACGCTTCGAGGAGACGCTCGAGGAGACCTCGGCTTTCGCCGACGCGGTGCTGCGCGCCAGCGTCGATCGGCTGCACGCCTGGATGATCGGCGACACGGGCGAGCCGCGGGGAAATGACGGCAGCCCCCAGCACCTGGTGGTGCTGGCCCTCGGCAAGCTCGGCGCGCAGGAGCTCAATTTTTCCTCCGATATCGATCTCATCTTCTGCTTCCCCAGCGCCGGCGCCACCGCCGGTGCCCGCCGCCAGCTCTCCAACGACGAATATTTTCGCCGCCTCGGCCAAAGACTGATCAAGGTGCTCAACGAACGCACCGACGAGGGGTTCGTGTTCCGCGTCGACATGCGCCTGCGCCCGTTCGGCTCGAGCGGCCCGATGGCGCTCAACTTCGACACCCTCGAGGACTACTACCAGAGCCATGGTCGCGACTGGGAACGTTACGCCCTCATCCGTGCCCGCGCGATCACCGGCGATGCAGGCAGCGGCGAGTCGCTGCTCGAGCGACTGCGACCCTTCGTCTACCGACGCTATCTCGACTTCGGCGCGCTCGAGTCCATCCGCGACATGAAAAGCCTGATCACCGACGAGATCGAACGCAAGGGATTGCACGACAACATCAAGCTCGGCCCCGGCGGCATCCGCGAGATCGAGTTCACCGGCCAGGCCTTTCAGATGGTGCGCGGCGGGCGCCAGCCCGAGCTGCGCGACAGGCGCATTCTCAACGTCATCAGGATCCTCGGCGCGCGCGGCCAGCTGCCCGAGTACGCGGTCAACGACCTCTGCGGTGCCTATCGTTTTCTTCGCACCACCGAGCACCGTCTCCAGCAGGTCGCCGACCGCCAGGAGCACACGCTGCCGAGCGAAGCCGCGGCGCGCGCAACCCTCGCCGCGGGGATGGGCTTCGAGGACTGGGACGCCTTCGCGCGCGCGCTCGATCAGCATCGTCAGCGGGTCAATGCACAGTTCACTCAGGTTTTCGGGGGTGAGGTGGAATCACACGACAGCGACGAGGCGTTGCGGTCCCTGTGGTCGGGAACACTGGAAGCCGCGCAGGCGGCTGAAGTGCTGCGCTCGACGGGCTACCCGGAGAGCCAGGCGGACGAGGCGTGGAAAAGCATTGCGCATATTCGCGAGAGCTACTCGCTGAAGCTCATGGACCCCCGCGGCCGCGGCCACCTGTCGCGTCTGATGCCCGATCTTCTGCGCGCCGTCGCCTCGCAGGCACATGCGATCGACACCCTGCAGCGCGTGCTCAACATCATCGAGGCGGTGGCGCGACGCAGCGCCTATCTCGCCCTGCTCGCCGAGCGGCCGCTGGCCCTGTCTCAGCTGGTGCGCCTGTGCGCAGCAAGCCCCTGGATCGCCCGCGAGCTCGGCCGCCACCCGATTCTGCTCGACGAGCTTCTGGATCCGCGCAGCCTGTATGCGCCACTCGATCAGGCGGCGCTCCAAGCGGACATCGATCAGCGCCTCTCGGTGGTCGACGAGAAAGACATGGAGCAGGAGATGGAAGTGCTGCGTCAGTTCAAGCACGCCAACGTGTTGCACGTGGCCGCGGCGGACGTCTCGAAGGTCATGCCGCTGATGGTTGTCAGCGACCACCTGACGGCCATTGCCGAGGTGTCGCTGCGCAAGGTGCTGACGCTCGCGTGGCGGGACATGAAAAGCCGCTTCGGCGAGCCGCGCATGCACGACGACGGCGCGGCTCAGACGGCGCCCTTCGCCATCGCGGCCTACGGCAAGCTCGGCGGCATCGAGCTCGGCTACGGCTCGGACCTGGACATCGTTTTCCTGCATGGCAGCCGCGGAAGCAGCCAGCAGACCGATGGTGAACGCAGCGTCGATAACGCGGTGTTCTTCGCACGCCTCGGTCAGCGCATCATTCACTACCTCACCACGGCCACCGCCGAGGGCACGCTCTACGAGCTCGACTTCCGCCTGCGCCCTGCCGGCGCCAAGGGACTGCTGGTCAACGGCATCGAGGCGTTGCGCGACTATCTTTTCGAAGAGGCCTGGACCTGGGAGCACCAGGCACTGGTGCGTGCGCGGGTGGTGACGGGCAGCCCGGCGCTCGCGGCTCGTTTCGCCGAAATCCGGCGCGAGGTGCTGCTCACGCCGCGCGAGCCGGAGACCCTGAGACGCGAGGTGCGCGAGATGCGCGAGCGCATGCGAAAGGAGCTCGGCAGCGCCGCGCGCGGCGGATTCGACCTCAAGCAGGATGCCGGTGGTATCGCGGACATCGAATTTATGGTGCAATATGCGGTCCTTCGCTGGGCGTCCCGTCTAGGGAACTATCTGGAATTCACCGACAATATCCGCCTGCTCGAGGGTGTCTCGAAAGCCGGATTGATGGACTCCGCAGACGTCGAACGCCTGACTGACGCCTACCGCGCCTATCGCGCACGCGTGCACGCGTCCGCGCTCCAAGAGGAGACGACCGTGAAGGGTAATGGCGGAGTCGACCATTACCGCGAGGACGTGCTTCGGATCTGGCGGACGCTCATGGAGGACTGATGGGTTCCCGGCGGGCGGTGCGGATGAATGAAGGCTTGATGGAGATCGTTCGATGAATTTTGCCGACCGAGACGGGGTCATCTGGATGGACGGCGAGCTCGTGCCCTGGCGTGAAGCCAAGGTGCACGTGCTCACCCACACCCTGCACTACGGCATGGGCGTGTTCGAGGGCGTGCGCGCCTACAAGACCGACTCCGGCACCGCTATCTTCCGCTTGAAGGAGCATACGGATCGGTTGTTTCGCTCCGCGCACATTCTCGGCATGCACATGCCCTACGACAAGGACACGCTCAACGAGGTGCAGCGTCTGGTGGTGCGGGAAAACGGCCTCGACAGCGCCTACGTGCGCCCCATGTGCTATCTCGGCTCAGAGGGCATGGGACTTCGCGCCGACAACCTGTCGAGCCACGTGATGGTGGCCGCCTGGGAGTGGGGCGCGTATCTCGGCGCGGAGAGCATCGAGAAGGGCATCCGCATCCGCACCTCCTCCTACACGCGCCATCACGTCAACATCACCATGTGTAAAGCCAAGGCAAACGGCAACTACATGAACTCCATGCTGGCCCTGCAGGAGGCGTTGAGCTGCGGCTACGACGAGGCGCTGCTGCTCGACAACGAAGGCTATGTGGCCGAGGGCAGCGGCGAGAATATTTTCATCGTCCGCAACGGCAGGCTCTTCACGCCCGATCTCACCTCCGCCTTGGAGGGCGTGACCCGCGACACCATCATCGTGCTTGCCGACGAGCTCGGCATACCCCTGGTGGAGAAGCGCATCACCCGGGACGAGGTGTACGTGGCGGACGAAGCGTTTTTCACCGGTACCGCCGCCGAGGTCACGCCCATCCGCGAGCTCGACGATCGCCAGATCGGCAACGGCGCCCGCGGGCCCGTCACCGAGCGGCTGCAGGCTTCGTTCTTCGACCACGTCCACGGCCGCGCCAACTCACACCGCGAGTGGCTCACCGCCGTGGCGTGAACGGCGCCGATTAGGGAGGATTCGGCCGGTGACGGCAGAAAGCACGGCCCCCAGCGGGCTCATCGAACCCAACGCACAGAACCGCTACCAGGTCACCCGCGGTGATCTGCCGCTCAGCTGCCCGATGCCGGGCATGAGCCTGTGGAACTCCCATCCCAAGGTCTACCTGCCCATCGAGAAGACCGGCACCGCCAAGTGCCCTTACTGCGGAGCGGACTATTCTCTAGTGGAGGATTGAGCCCGTCCGCCGCCGGCATGCGTTGCCAATGACCGATCAGCTATCCGACGCCCCCCCGCCCAGCGCCGTCCCCACCATGACCGGCAAGGACCTCTACGTGCGCCTGCTGCGTCACGTGGTCCCTTACTGGCGCATGTTCGTCGTCGCGGTGGTTGCGATGGTGATCCTGGCGGCCACGGAGCCGGCGCTGCCCGCACTGCTCAAGCCGACGCTGGACGGCAGCTTCGTCGAAAAAGACTTGCACGCGGTCGGCATCATGTCCGTGCTGATTATCGTGCTGTTCGTGGTACGCGGCCTCGCCACTTTTGTCACCACCATGGCGCTCACCTGGGTGGGCGGTAAGGTGGTGATGGACCTGCGCAATGAGATGTTCGACAAGCTCGTCAGCCTGTCGTCGAGCTATTACGACGGCCAGGCGACCGGAACGCTCATCTCGAAGGTCACTTTCGATGCGGCCCAACTCACCGAGGCGGCATCGAACGTGCTGCTGGTGGTAGTCAAAGACACGTTGTCCATCCTCGGGCTGCTCGCCTGGATGCTCTATCTGCAGTGGCAGCTGACACTCATCACCTTCATCACGGCGCCGGTGGTGGTGCTGACGGTGAAGTACTTCAGCAAGCGCCTGCGCGCCACCAGTCATCTTTTGCAGGACAGCATGGGCGATGTCACCCACGTGCTCGAAGAGACCATCGACGGACAGCACGTGGTGCGCAGCTTCGGCGGTCAGGACTACGAGAAGAGCCGCTTCGCCAGTGCTGCCGACAACGTATTTCGCTCACAGTTGAAATTCATGGCGGCATCCACGGCCCAGTCACCCGTGGCCCAGGTGATTATCGCCATCGCGCTGGCGGTGATCCTGTTTCTGGCGGCGCACCTGTCGGCGGCCGGCGACATCAGCATCGGCGGCTTCGTCAGCTTCTTTGCCGCCATGGCCATGCTGTTCGGCCCCATCAAGCGCCTGACCAGCATCAACGCGGTGCTGCAAAGGGGTATCGCGGCGGCGTCGAGCGTTTTTGCGCTGATCGACGAGCCATCCGAGCCGGATCACGGCACGCGCACCATCGGGCGCGCCCGCGGCCTTCTCGAGTTCCGCGATGTGGGCTTCACCTATGACACCGCTGACACACCGGCGCTCGCCGGCATTTCCATCAGCGTCGAGCCGGGCGAGACCCTGGCCCTGGTCGGCCACTCCGGCAGCGGCAAGAGCACGCTCGCGAACCTGGTGCCGTGCTTCTACCGTCCCGACGCGGGCGCCATCCTGCTCGACGGCATCGACATCCGCGAGCTCACGCTGGCCTCCCTGCGCGCCAACATCGCCCTCGTCAGCCAGGAGATCGTGCTGTTCAACGACACCGTGGCCGCCAATATCGCCTACGGCCCGCTCGCCTCGGCGAGCCGGCAGGCGATCGTCGACGCCGCGCGGGCGGCTCACGCCATGGAGTTCATCGACAATCTGCCGCGGGGGCTCGATACGGAGGTGGGCCAGAAAGGCGTGCGGCTTTCCGGCGGACAGCGCCAGCGCCTGGCGATCGCGCGCGCCTTCCTCAAGGATGCGCCGTTGCTCATCTTGGACGAGGCCACCTCGTCGGTGGACAACGTCGCCGAGCAGCATATTCAGGCGGGTCTCGAAGCACTGCGCAAAGGGCGCACCACCATCGTCATCGCCCACCGCCTGTCGACCATCGAGCGGGCCGACAAGATCGCGGTCATGGACGCGGGACGCATCGTCGACGTGGGCAGGCACACCGACCTGCTCGAGCGCAGCAGCCTTTACGCCAGCCTGTACCGTTTCCAGATCGACCACCGCGCCGGGGAGGCAGCCGCCGCCGGCGCGAGCTGACATGGCGCCGCGCACGAAGCCGGCTCGGCCGCTGGTGGTATGGCGTTTCGCCGACGGACTGCGCGGCCACGAGAATCAAAGCGACGGCCTCATTGCCGCTCTCGCCGAGCGTGCCTGCGTGTCGGTGCACACGGTGCCGGCGCCGCGCGCCCGGCGCTTTCAGGCTCTTTGGCGCGCGCTGCGGGCCGCCGACAGCGGCACCCTGCCGAACCCGGATCTGCTCATCGGCGCCGGCAGCGCGGTGCACCTGCCCATGCTCGTCGCCCGCCGCCAGCGCGGTGGCCGCACCGTGGTGCTCATGAAGCCGGATTTACCCATTCGCTGGTTCGACCTGGTGATCGCGCCCGAGCACGACCGCCTGGCGCCGGGTGCGAACGTCCTGATCACGAAAGGGGCGCTCAACCGCATGCGCCCGGCGGCGCAGAAGCGTGCCGGCGAGGGCTTGTTTCTCATCGGCGGCCCCGA
>JABAOE010005309.1_pt2 | contig 13699 bp, 13 predicted proteins | sample 7062141 | NCBI WGS metagenome assembly JABAOE01 (sample SAMN14538627, study PRJNA623070) | marine sediment metagenome | biome: marine biome [ENVO:00000428]; feature: marine pelagic biome [ENVO:01000023]; material: deep marine sediment [ENVO:00002113] | place: India: Gulf of Khambhat ... | reverse complement strand
ATGCGGACCTGAATGAGCTAATATGGAGCGTCCCGGAGGCCATCGCGGAGTTGTCCACATTCTTTGCGCTGGTGCCGGGAGACCTGGTTTTCACGGGTACACCCGCCGGTGTGGGACCATTGCATGCCGGCGACGAGGTGACCGGCGGAGTAGACGGGATCGACGAAATAACGATTACGATAGGCGAAAAGCATTAGCCGGATCAGTTTCGAAGGGGGACAGCATCATGGATCGCCGCAAATTTCTCAGCAGTTTGAGTGCCGCATCGCTTGCGGGTGTTACGGCAGCCACAACGATGTCCGAGAAAGCCGATGCGCTCGAGGACGCAATGAGCGCCGAACTGGACAAGCGCCGCGCAAAGCCGAAAGTCTGCCATGTCGACGGCGGCTCGCCGTTTGGCAGTGGCGATGACGACCGGCCCTATTTCCAGCATTACGATCCGCTGCTGCCGGAAATGCCGAAAGAACCGACGCTCATGGATTTCTTCAAGTTACGGTTCGCGCCGGCAAGTCACGTGTTGCAGAGCGCCAGGCTCGCAAAGATCAACGGGCACGACGAGACGATTATCACTGCGTGCCTGTTGCACGACATCGGGCTCAACCTCATGAGCACGGATCACGGTTACTGGTGCGCGCAGATGATCAAGCCTTATGTCAAGGAAGAGATCGCATGGGCGATTGAAAAACACCAGGCTTTGCGGTTTTTCCCGGACGCGTCAGTGGGTTATGAATATCCCGAAGCCTATATAAGAATGTTCGGTGCCGATTACGAGATCCAGCCGTATCTCGAGAAGGCATACGAGGAAGCGCGAAATCACAAGTGGTATATGACCTCGCGGTTGATCACGATTAATGATCTTTATTCTTTCGATCCGGATATCGAGGTTGATGTCGAAGATTTCACCGACATCATGGGCCGCAACTTCAAGCAGCCGAAAGAAGGGCTTGGATTTGACGGCAGCCCGGTCGCGCACATGTGGCGGACCATGATCTGGCCGAACAACGTCCTCTAGTTTTTCTTACATCGCTTCGTCGAGCGGCTCGGATTCTTCGATCTGTTCCAGCAGGTTGATGGCGACACCGACGAAGTCGGTGTCCGTGACAATGCCGCGCAGTTTGCCGGCCGTCACGACGGGAAGGCAGCCGATCTGGTGTTTTTCGATGAACAGCGCTGCCTGACGCAGGCTTGCGTGCTCATCGATCGTCGCGAGATCGCGTACCATGATGTCTTCAACTTTTATGTCCGAGGCATGGAGCCGGCTTTCCTGATCGCGCAGTATTGAATCCGTCGCCGCCAGCACGTCGGTGAGCGTTACCAGGCCGACCAGCTTTTCTTCCCCTTCGACCACCGGTATGTGATGGATGCGATTGTCTTGCATGAGCGATCGCACCGTCGCCAGGGTATCTTCCGGCGAAGCAGTTATGAGGTCGGTACTCATGATCATGTCGAGACTCATCATCGGCAGACCCTCATTGAATGCCCCGATTAGTGCAGTCTAGCGAAGCGGCTTTTTCAATCTATCGCGGGAAACACGTAGAGAAAAATGGGCCGGTCTGTGGTGCGTTCAGCGGCCGGCCGCTGCCGATCAATTCAGCGGCAGTTCCTCGTCGGCGATGCGCAGCAATTCCTCGACCACCTCGTTGCGGCCGGGCTGAATGTGGCGCCCCCCGGTCCAGCGGAGCAATTTCGGCTCATTGACGGCCGCAAACAGCGCCTCCGTCTGCCCGGCCGGCGTCCGCTCATCGTTGCGCGCCCCTATGATCAGCACCGGCCGCGGCGAGATCCTGGCGGCCCGTTCGGGCGTGTTCAGCACCGGCCCATACGCCAGCCAGTGCAGGATGGTGCCGAGGGGCCAGTGCAGGATCTGCGCGTCGACCCTGCGTTCGACCTGCCTTTGCAGCCATAACCGGTTGTCCGCGGCACCATGCACCAGCACGGCGCCCTTGATGCGGGAATCCCGCGAGGCCGCGGTTGCCGCGAACGGCACGCCGAGGCTGGCGCCGACGATGATCAGCTGTTCCGCATCGGCCCACGGTTGCTCGAGAATCCAGTCGACGGCCAGCGATACCGCGGGCACCGTATCCAGGAAACCCTGGCGCGCGGGCGGGATCGTCTTCAGGATTGCGGCTAATCCCTTGACCCTTTCGGGGCCGTTGTACGGATAATCGATCGCCACCACGGCGCGCCGCCCGACATTGCCGAACAGCTCGACAGCGTCGCTGCCCGTCCGGTGACCCCCGAGGATCAACAGCACCGGCAGCGGGCCGTCCGACGGATAGCGGATTACGCGGAAAGAAAAAGACACGCCGGTATCGGAGCGCAAGGTGACGCCTGCCGAAAGCTGCCCATCGGCAATGACCGATTCCTCGACCGCCACACGTTCAATGATGCCGCGGCGCTCGTCAAACCAGTCATCCCGCGGCTGGTGTGACTCCCAGCGAAGCCAGGTGAGCGCAATGGCAGACGCGATCACGATCGCGAGCAGGCCGTACAAAAGTACATAACCGGCGAAGGCCGCGATTTTCTTCATTTTCCCAGGGCCAAATGCAGAGTACTGCCCGAGAGCCTCAACTGCCGCCGTCCATTTGTCAATTCCTGGCGGTATCGATTTTCTTGCCGTCCTGCGATAACTTTCGGCAACGGAATCGCGGCTGAAGCGGCCGCAAAATAACAATCTCGTTCCCCGGGAAATCGATGAAAATAATAAAGCCGACTGTCGCGATCGCCCTGATCGCGCTGATTACTGCCTGTGCACAGGACACGTCCGATGGGCAGGGATCCGAAGCGGCCGACCTGATTCTCATCCACGGGCGGGTCTACACGCTCGAATGGGATGACCCGGCGCCGGACGGCAGCATCATGTCCGGCGCGCCGCACGACGCGTCCGGTTGGCACCCTGACGCGGAGGCCATTGCCACCAAAGGTGGCGAGATAATTTTTGTCGGCAGCACGCGGGATGTCATGGAATTGAAGGGTGAGGCAAGCCGCGTCATCGATCTCGCGGGCGCGACCGTCATTCCGGGACTGGTCGATTCTCATACGCACGTCTTCAAGCTGGGCGCGCAGCTCGAACGAGTGAACCTGATCGATGTTGCCACGGAGGAGGCAGCGGTGGCGCTCGTCGTCGAACGCGCCAGGACCGTGCCGCCGGGCGAATGGATTGTCGGACGCGGCTGGGACGAAGGTGCCTGGTCCAATCACTACCCGGACAAGGAACTCCTGTCGCGCGCGGTGCCGGAGCACCCGGTGTTGTTATTGGGCCTGCATTCCTTCGCTGCCTGGTTAAATCAGATGGCGCTCGATGCGCTCGGTATCACCGAGGATAGCGAGATGCCGGTCGGCGGGGACATGCGTCTCGGTGACGACGGGAAACCGAACGGTTTGTTTCTCAACCGTGCTGCCGATTTCGTGGACAAGGCAGTTCCGGTAGCCCCCGATGAAATACTGGCCGAGCGGGTCCTGGCCGGGCTCGAGCGCATGGCGCAAGACGGCTATGTCGCGGTTCACGAAGCAGGGCTGTATGCGCATGAGATGCGCGTGCTGGAAAAACTCGAAGCCGAGGGCAGGTTGCCGATTCGCGTCTACGCGATGTTGTCACTGCGGGACGAAGAGCTGATACGCAAATGGATAGAGAAAGGTCCTGACACGGACAACGACAGCATGCTGGTAACGCGCTCCGTCAAGGCCTATTACGACGCTGCGCTCGGCTCGCGCGGCGCGCGATTGCTGTACGACTATGCCGACATGCCGGGTCATCGCGGTATCGCGGGTGAGGGATACGGCTTCGACGAGGAGCTGAATGCCGCCGCAATGAAAGCAGGGTTTCAGATTGCCATTCATGCTATTGGCGATGCCGGTAACCGGGAGTCGCTGAACATCCTCGAAGCTGTTTTCCGAGAGGATCCGTCGACGGCGAGCAATCGGCACCGGATCGAACATGCACAGGTACTGCATCCGGATGACATGCCGCGGCTTGCCCAGCTCGGCATCATTGCCTCGATGGAGCCGCCGCACGCGATGGAGGACAAGACCTGGGCGGAAGACAGGCTCGGGCCGGAACGCATTCTTGGTGCATATGCCTGGCGATCCCTGCGTGAAGCCAATGCGCGCCTGACATTCAATTCCGATAATCCCGGTTCGGATCACGATATTTTTTACGGGCTGCATTCCGCGATTGCGCGCCAGGACAAAAACCTGCAGCCGGAGGGCGGCTGGTATGTGCACGAAGCAGTCGTTTCGGACGAAGCGATTCGCGCCTATACCAACTGGTCTGCTTACGCGAGTTTCCGCGAGGACGAGGCGGGCATCATCGAAAAAGGCCGCTGGGCCGACCTGACCGTGATGGACATCGACCCCTTCGTGCTGGCGGATGAGAACCCCAGCGATATCCTGAGTGGCCGCATCCTGATGACGATCGTGAACGGTAAAATCGTTTACGAAGGCGGCATCTAGTCGACTTTGCCCTTGCTACGTATTAGGGTATGAAAAAATAATGCAAAACCGGGAAAGAATCTTGTGCTCGCAGCGCCTTCGCGCCGTCAACAATAATGGCCACCTGCCCAATATTTATCGATGAAGACCGAGACTTCATCCTGGCTGGTTTTCAGGCTATTGCTGAGGCCGGCCGGCGTATTCAATGAACTCGCCGACACCCGTCCCGATCCGCACATCGTGTTTTTCAAGTTCCTGATCTGGCTCGCGATATTGCCGCCGGTGTTTGCCTACATCGGCGCCGCCAACTTTGGCTGGCGGATCGGCGCAGCCGAGCCCCTTTACCTGCCCGCTGCCGACCTTGCACCCATCAGTATTATTTATTTCTTCGTATTATTGTTCGGCTTTGTAAGTACGGCGCTCATATCGCAATGGATGGCGGTGACCTACGGTGCGCGTGATTCACTGGGAATTCATTTTGCACTGGTCGTAATAATCGCAGCGCCACTCGCTGCCGGCAGCGTCATTCATCTGTTTCCGCATGTCTTCATCAACATAATCGTGCTGATACCGGTTTTGATCTGGAGCATGTATTTGCTGTACAGGGGCTTGCCGGTCGTCCTGAAAATAAGCCCCGAGCGTGGCATGCTGATGGCGTCTGCGCTGATCGGTTACCTGCTAGTAGCCGCAGTAAGTATCCTTGGATTAAGCGTCGCATTTTGGGGCCGCGGCATCGGTCCGTCCATCGGGGTCTGAATCTTGGGCGCTATTCCTTCTGTGACAGAGTATTACAAGGACCGCGTCGTCACGGCGCTGGTCATGTTCTCCGTCATCTGGGCGGTGCTCGGCATGGCCGCGGGCGTCTATGTGTCGGCGGAACTCGTTTGGCCAGGTCTCGATTTCGGCCAGCAGTGGTTGTCGTTCGGCCGTCTGCGGACCTTGCACACCAATGCTGTGATCTTCGGCTTCGGCGTTTCGGCGCTTATGGGTACGGCGTTTTACAGCGTGCAGCGAACCTGCCATGTGCCGTTGTTTGCGCCAGGGCTCGCCTGGTTCTGTTGTTTCGCCTGGCAGATAGGCGTGTTACTCGGTGGCATATCAATTCTCGAGGGCTGGAACGCGGCAAAGGAATATGCCGAGCTCGAATGGCCCTTCGACATCGCCATAACACTGGTATGGGTATGTTTCGCCATCGTGTTCTTCGGCACGATTGCGAAAAGAAGAATCAAGCCGATTTACGTCTCGAACTGGTTTTACGGCGGCTTGATTATCGTGATCGCGATGCTGCACATCGTTAACAGCCTTGCCATACCGGTGACGATTTCGAAATCATATTCACTTTTCTCCGGCGCACAGGACGCCATCGTGCAATGGTGGTACGGTCATAATGCCGTCGGCTTCCTGTTGACCGGCGGATTTCTCGGCATGATGTATTACTTCCTGCCGAAACATGCCGATCGCCCGATCTGGAGTTACCGGCTCTCGATCGTCGCGTTCTGGGCATTCACCTACAGTTATATCTGGGCAGGCCCGCATCATCTGCATTACAACGCGGTTCCGGAGTGGGTGCAGTCGCTCGGTATGGTGATGAGCCTGGTCCTGCTCGCGCCTTCCTGGGCAACGATGATCAACGGCATCATGACCGTGTCGGGTGCCTGGCTCAAACTGCGTACCGATCCCGCGCTGAAGTTCATCGTCCTGTCGCTGGCGTTCTACGGCCTGGCGACGTTTGAAGGCCCGATGATGGCGATCAAGAGTGTCAACGTCGTCAGTCACTTCACGGACTGGACCATCGGGCACGTGCACTCGGGCGCGCTGGGCTGGAACGCGATGATTACTTTCGGCACCTTTTACTTCCTGATACCGCGCCTCATGGATACTGGCCTCTACAGCATCCGCCTCGCGAACATTCATTTCTGGTTGGCGCTCGCCGGGACCATGCTCTACATACTGGCAATGTGGGGCGCCGGCGTGTCGCAGGGCCTGTTGTGGCTGAGCCTCGATGAAATGGGTGAGCTGACGTTCAGCTTCAAAGACATCATGGCCAGTATGCCGCCTTACTACCTGCTTCGCCTGGTTGCCGGAATCGTGTTCCTGGGCGGCGCACTGCTGATGACTTACAACCTGTTCATGACGATCAAGGGCCGGCGCACCGTGCAGGTTCAGCCGCCCGAAGTAACGCATTACCGGATATAAAGATGAGTGGCGTCGGACTGCATAAAAAGCTCGAAGAGAATACCGGCCTCCTGATTTTCGGCATCCTGTTCGTGTCGGCGATCGGCGGACTCGTGCAGGTGCTGCCGAGCATATTCCAGGAGTCGCTGAAGACGCCGACCGAAACCACGCGACCGTACGGGGCAGTGGAGCTGACGGGCCGTGATATTTACATTCGCGAGGCATGCGGCGTTTGCCACTCGCAGCAGGTGCGGCCATTGCTTGCGGAAGTCAAACGCTACGGGCCGTACACGCGCGCCGGTGAGTCGGTTTACGATCGTCCCTTCCTGTGGGGTTCCAAGCGCACGGGGCCGGATCTATATCGTGTCGGCGGCAAGTACTCCGACCTGTGGCATCGGCTGCACCTCATTAATCCGCGCGACGTCGTGCCGAACTCGATCATGCCGGCTTATCCATGGCTGGCGGAGCGAGCGGCGAACGCCGACGGCGATATCCAGCTCAAGATGCGCGCGCTACGCAAGCTCGGTCATCCATACACGGATGCCGATATCGAAGCGGCACCCGGCCAGCTCGAAGGGCTCATGGAGATGGACGCGCTGATTGCCTACCTGCAGGTGCTCGGAACCTCGCGCAGCATCGGGGACACGCCATGACCTATTTCATTTTCGCCGGTGACATGCTGGTCATGCTGTTCATGATCGTGCTCGTTATCTGGCTGTTCTGGCGCATGCCCGATAGCGACTTGGATGCCAGCGCACGCATTCCACTGGAGGACGAAAAACGTGATGGCTGATATGCCTTCTGATTTCTGGGGCGGCTGGATTGCTGTCATCACCATCGTCAGCCTGGTGGGCCTCGGCTGGCTGGTGTTCAGTGTCTATTTCGCGGCAGAAGAAGAGCGCGAGGAAACCGAAGAGCCAATCTGGGACACGAATCTGCGCGAGGGCTCGAGCCCCGCCCCCATGTGGTGGTTCTGGCTGATCCTGTGCTCGATGGTGTTCTCGGTCATCTACCTCATGCTGTACCCCGGCCTCGGCTCGTTCCAGGGCGCGCTGCGATGGTCGCAGGGCGGCAGGTTGGATGACAGCCTGATACAGTACCAGGCCGAATTCGGCGGCATCCGCGCCCTGGTCGCCCAGGGTCAGGTCGCGACCCTGCAAGCCGACCCGGACTTCATGGCGTCGGCGCAGCGCGTCTTTGACAGAAACTGCGCGGTTTGCCACGGCTACGATGCAAAGGGACAGGCATCCTATTTTCCGGACCTGACCGACGACGAGTGGCAGTGGGGCGGCAGCGAGATGCAGATCGAGCACAGCATACGTGCGGGCAGAATCGCGGTCATGGTCGGCTGGGAGCCGGTGCTCGGCGAAAACGGCGTCGCGCAGGTGGTGGATTACCTGGGCGTGCTCGGCACCGATGCCGCACAGGCGCACCCCGGACAGGCACAGTACAACCAGTACTGCGTTGCCTGCCACGGCATCGATGGCGGCGGAAATCCTGCGCTCGGCGCGCCGAGCCTCATCGATGACGTCTGGCTTTATGGCAACTCGCGCGAAGCCTTGATCCACTCGGTCGCAATCGGTCGCGGTGGCGTGATGCCGGCATTCGGCGAACGCCTCGATGACACGCAGGTCAAATTGCTTGTGGCACTGCTGATGCGGGAATAAGCAAAAAAGATACCGGGTTTATTTTCTGCCAGTGACAGTTTGCCAATTCAGGTGGCCAGGAAGAAAATAAACCCGGTACCTTTTTCCGCGCTCGGAGGAAAAACAATGATAAGCCGACGCGATTTCCTGAACGGCTGCGCGCTGGGCGTCGCCGCCGGTTCGTCCATCTCACCGCTGGAAGCGCTGGCGCAAGGCGCGCTGAATCCCCATGCGTTGCCAGCAGACTACTATCCGCCGATACGGCAGGGCCTGCGCGGCAGTCACGCGGGATCGTTCGAAGCCGCGCATGCATTGCGCAGCGGCAAGCAGTGGAATGCCGTCGATGCGGGCGATCCCGTTTACGATCTCGTCGTGGTCGGTGGCGGTATCAGCGGGCTTGCCGCCGCGTATTTCTATCGCAAGCAGCACGGCCCGGGCGCGCGGATCCTGATTATCGAAAACCATGATGACTTCGGCGGCCACGCGAAACGCAACGAGTTCTGGCATGAAGACCGCATGTACCTGGTCAACGGCGGCACGCTAAACGTCGAGGCCCCTTCCCAATACAGCACGGTCGCAGCCGGGCTCCTGTGGGAGCTCGGCATCGATCGCGCGCGTTACTTCGAGAAAAACCGTGGCATGTTTTCCGGCTATACGGACATGGGGCTGAAAGACAGCATGTTCTTCGACAGGGAAACCTTCGGTCGCGACAAACTGGTCGTCGGTTGGAGCGACCTGCCGATCAGCGAAAGCGTCAAACTGGCGCCATTGAGTGAGCAGGTCAAGCGCGATGCCGTGAGGCTTTACGAAAGCAAGGAGAACTACTTCCCCGAGCTTGATGCACAGCAGACGAGAAACAGGCTCACTCACATGAGTTATCGGGACTACGTCGTCAATGTCGTGCAGTGTCATCCCGACGTGGTCAGATTATTCGATACCAGCTTGATGGGCCTGTTCGTCACAGGCATGGATGCGATCCCCGCCATTTATTGCCGCGAGATGGGTTATCCGGGATTTGCCGGGCTGAACCTCGATGAAATATCCGAAGATCGGCTGGCACACGAGCCCGGCGGGCAGCACGGGCGGGAAAACCAGGCACGCGCCGATGCAGGCGATCCGGACATGTACTTTCCGGACGGCAATGCGACCATCGCGCGGCTGCTGGTGAGATCCCTGGTCCCCGACGCGGTCCCCGGTTCGTCGATGGAGGACATCGTTACTGCACGTGTCGATTACAGCAAGCTCGACCGGGACGAGAACAAGATCCGGATCCGGCTGAACAGCACCGCTGTTAATGTCAGAAATACGCAGAACGGAAGGGTACGCAGCAGCTACGTCAATGACGGCAAAGCCTATTTCGTCAGCAGCAAGGGCGTCGTGCTCGCATGCTGGAACCCGGTGATTCCTTATTTATGCGACGAGATGCCGCAGCAGCAGAAGGAAGCCTTGTCATACGGCGTCAAGTCACCGCTTGTCTACACGGGCGTGCTCATCTCGAACTGGCAGTCCTTCGCGGAAGCCGGAATCTGGAGGGCGACCGCGCCGGGCGGCTTTTATCCGAGCATCGGGCTGCAGGCGATGCTCGAAATGGGCAGCTACCAAACAGCCAGGGATCCAGGTCAGCCCATCGTCGTGCGCATGGGGGCCTATTTTGCAAAACCGGGCCTGTCGCGCCGCGAGCAGCACCGCGCGGGCCGCCAGGCGTTGCTGGCGACGACGTTTGACACCTTCGAATATCACATCCGCGACCAGCTGACGCGCATCCTCGGACCGACCGGTTTTGATGCCGGGCGCGATATCCTCGGCATAACCGTCAATCGCTGGCCGCACGGCTATACCTATTCCTACAACCCGCTGTTTGATCCGGAAGAATGGGCCTACACCACGACATCCGAACGACCGGCGGTGATAGGACGGCAGCCGATCGGCCGCATCACGATCGCCAACGCGGATGCATCTGCAAGCCCGCACACCGATGCCGCGATCAACGAAGCGTATCGCGCGGTGGCCGAGCTGGGGAACGGCTGACACATGCATCGTTCATTGGCTGCTCTGTTCGCACTGTTAATCAGCCTGGTGGCAGGCGCCGATACGGATGTTCGCGACGCGACGCAGATCGTGCGCGATGCATTGAACCACTGGCGAGGCCTGTCTTCGCAAGGCGAGATGACGATGACGATCCNNCTGGACACGCGGCGAGAAGCAATCCCTCGTTCGCGTTACGGCGCCGTCGAAGGACCGTGGAAACGGAACACTGCTCGATGACAACAACATGTGGACGTTCTCTCCGAAGATAAACCGCGTGATCAAGGTCCCGTCGTCGATGATGAGCCAGAGCTGGATGGGCTCCGACTTCTCGAACAAGGACATCTCGCGCGCCGACGATATCGTCGAACAGTACGATCACAACTTGCTAAGCGAATCCGAGGTCGACGGTCACGTTGTGTATGTGATCCAATCGATTCCGCATGAGGACGCGGCCGTTGTCTGGGGCGAGGAAGTACTGGTCATCCGCGACGACAATGTGCTCGTGGCACATCGTTTCTACGACCAGGACGGAGAGCTCGTCAAAACCTTGCAGACGCTCGAGATTACCGAGATGGGTGGCAGGACTGTCGCCAGGCATCAGCGCATGGTGAAAGAGGAAGCCCCTGACGAGTGGACCGAGGTGATCGTCAACGCAGTCGAGTTCGACGTAGAATTGACTGACAGCGTGTTTACCTTGTCGAATCTGCGGAATCCGCGTGACTAAGCGGCGCGGATCAACGTTACGATGAACATCATCCTGCGCCTGGCCTGGCGCAACCTGTGGCGCCAACCGCGACGCACCTGGCTGACCGTCGGTGCGATGGTGTTCTCCAATGCCCTGCTGGTATTCATGGTTTCCATTCAGTTCAGTACTTATGAACTGATGATCGACAATACGCTCAAGGCATTTACGGGGCACATCCAGGTACAGGCACCCGGATACAAGGACGATCTGAAGATACGCCAGGTCGTACCCGAAGTGTCTTCCCTCGCGAGCACACTGCGCCGTGAGCTCGGGCTCGAAACGATCGCGGCGCGCGGCGCGGCATTCGCGCTGGCCTCGAGCGAAGAGCGAACCTATGGCCTGCAGGTTGTCGGCGTCGAAACCGGGTTCGAGTCCTTCGTCTCGACGGTTCCCGGCCTGGTCATTGAAGGCCGGTACCTCGACGACGCGAATGCCGGTGAAATCGTCATCGGCAAAGTGCTGGCAAGGAATCTGCGGGTTGCGATCGGCGACGAGGTTACCCTGCTTGGCAGCGGCCGTGACGGCTCGTTCGCTGCCGCGATCGCGACCGTCGTCGGCATCTTCGACAGCGGCGTGCCGGATATGGATCGCAGCATTGCGGAAGTGCCGCTCGGCTTCTTCCAGGACGTCTTTTACATGGACGGTGCGGGACACCAGGTCGTGGTTGCGGCACCGAGCCTGGCGAGTGTCAATGTGCTCAAGCCGCAGATCGAATCGCTGGTCCCGGCGGGACTCGTCGTACATGACTGGGATGCCTTGCTGCCCGGGCTCCGGCAGGCGATCCAGGCCGACCTTTCAAGTGCGTTCTTCATGTACGCCGTGCTGGTCATCCTGGTGGCGTTCAGCGTACTCAACACGCAGCTGATGTCGGTGCTCGAGAGGACCCACGAGTTCGGCATTACGATGGCGCTCGGTATCGCGCCGGGCCGGCTCACCAGGATCGTGCTCCTCGAGACCGCGTTGATGGGCTTGCTGGGCTTGAGCCTGGGGGCGCTCGTCGGCGGCATCATCACCGAATGGTTCGGTTATAACGGCTTCAGCTATCCGGGCATGGATGAAATGGCGGAAAAGTTCAATTTACCGGTCCGCTTCTACCCCGATACGACTTTACTCACACTGTTTCTCGGCCCGGCCCTGGTGTTCGTCGGCGGCATGTTCGCCGCGATATATCCGGCACTCAGGCTGCACTGGTTACAACCGGTTGAAGCCATGCGAGCGGCACCATGAATACTTTAAAGATTACAGCGATGCTCGCCTGGCGCAATCTGTGGCGCAATCACCGGCGCACCATTGTCATGATATCGGCCATTACCATCGCCGTCTGGGCAATGATATTCATGACCGCGCTGATGCGCGGCATGGTCAACGACATGATTCGCGACGGCATTCGCGCGCTGCCCGGCCACGTTCAGGTGCATCATCCGGAATTCCGCAATGATCCGAGCATCTTGAACCTCATTCCCACGCCGGACTCGTCACTGGCGGCGGCTTTCTCGCAGGCAAATTTCGCAGGCTGGGCAAGCCGTGTCAGGGTACCGGCAATCATATCCAGCGAGCGCGAATCACGCGGGGTTACCCTGGTCGGCATTGATCCTCTCCTCGAACGGACGCTCGACGCGGTCGGCAGCGATATCGTGGAAGGCCGTTACCTCGAGGACATCAATGACGGTGGCATCGTTATCGGGCGCAAGCTCGCGGACAAACTCGACACGGAAATCGGCAAACGCATCGTCATCATGAGCCAGGACCCCGACAACGACATTGCGGATCGCGGTTATCGTATTGTCGGCCTGTTCAAAGCAAACCTCGAACAACACGAAGAAGTATTCGTATTTGCGGGCAAGGCGACGGTACAGAAAATGCTCGGCATCGAAGATCGCGTCACCGAGGTGGTAGTTATGGCCGAGGAATTTCGCGAGCTCGAGGAACTGACCAAGCTCGTCGCAACGCGCGCGGGTGAGGGCGTGGAAGTGTTGCCGTGGCAGGAGCTCGACAAATATCTCGGCACCATGCTCAAAGTCATGGACGGCTTCGTGCTGGTATGGCTGATCGTCATATTCCTGGCACTGTCATTCGGCCTCGTTAATACGCTGGTCATGGCGGTGTTCGAGCGCGTACGGGAGATCGGCCTTATGCTCGCGCTCGGCATGCGGCCGTCGAATATCCTCAGCCAGATCATCGTCGAATCGGGGCTGCTGCTCGTCATCGGCCTGGCGCTGGGTAACGTGCTTGCATACGCCAGCGTCGTGCCGCTGAAAGACGGCATCGACGTCTCCGCGGTGGCAGAGGGTATGGAAATGTTCGGCTATGCAAGCATCCTGTATCCGGCGCAGGAACTCAGGGACACGATCATGGCCAACGTCGTCGTTCTGGTTCTCGGCTTCCTTGCCAGCCTGTCACCGGCATGGCGGGCATCCCGCTATGACCCGATTGAAGCAATTACCAAGGTATAACCATGAGTTCAGTCAGCTGCATCGACTTGTGCAAGACCTATCGCCAGGGCGACCAGGAAATAAAAGCACTCGATCACGTCAACCTCGAAATAGCCAGCGCCGGTTTCGTGTGCCTGTCGGCGCCCTCCGGCGGCGGCAAGACTACCTTGTTGAATGCAATCGGTGGGCTCGACACGCCCGATAGCGGCGAGGTCTGGATCAAAGGCAGGCGCATCGACAAC
>JABAOE010008789.1_pt5 | contig 13709 bp, 13 predicted proteins | sample 7062141 | NCBI WGS metagenome assembly JABAOE01 (sample SAMN14538627, study PRJNA623070) | marine sediment metagenome | biome: marine biome [ENVO:00000428]; feature: marine pelagic biome [ENVO:01000023]; material: deep marine sediment [ENVO:00002113] | place: India: Gulf of Khambhat ... | reverse complement strand
CCGGGCCGTAGATATTTTTTTCAAGGCCTTTGAACATTGCCTTTACACTCCCATACCAGGAAACTGCCAGATTCTCATCCGCAAAGGCAAGGCGGGTACGGCCACCTGCATTTTTGATCATCAAACCCAAAGCATAATCATCTCCTGGCTCCAGGCGTATCCATTCAAACCCTTCTGTCCGGCGAAATAAATCAGCCTGTACGAGGTTGAAAGCCCCCACCCCTATGTATGTTTTACTCTTCGGTTTATTCACCCAGGCAGCCCGGGTAGCCAGCAAAAACATGATGCCAAAGGTTCGAATCGCCACATCAAGCAAAAACCCCTTAACGATCACATGGGGAATCAGAGTCACATGTTCAACCCCATGGTGTTGGGCATACACCAATGCCCGTTTGAGCATGCNNATCGGTAAAAAGAAACCATTTCCCCCGTGCTTCTTGAACCCCTCGGTGCATGGCATGCACCTTCCCCAGCCACCCAGAGGGAAGTGTATTGATATGAAAGACTTTGAGTCTTGAATCTTTTTCCGCCAGACGCTCTAAGATATTCCCCGTTTCATCCGTTGAGCGGTCATTCATCACAAGCACTTCAAGCTTTGGATAATCCTGTCGCAGAATTGACCTGACCGCTGCCTCGATATGTTTTGCTTCGTTACAGGCAGGAATAATGATGCTTATGCATGGCCAAAAGGAAAGCTGTTCGGGCAAGATCTTCATTTCCTCATGAAACAGAGGGACTTGTTTCAAGGTCCACATCATTAACAGAAAAATAGCAGACCATAGAAAACAGAAAGAGACGGAATATAAGATGAGAAAAAACATCGCTAGAAACTATTTTCTTTTCGTGCCCAGCCTAAAATGAATCCCTTTTCGTCTGGTCAAATGATAAAATCCGAACCGGGAAAGGGTAACGCCAATGCCACTATGGCGGGTCCCGTTCCAGGGAAGGGAGGGGTCCAGGTAGTCACAACGGTTTTGGAAAACCGTTCCCACATCCAACTCACTTGCAAAGCGCTCTGCACGCACGTAATCCGTGGTCCATATAGAAGCGGTCAAACCATAATGGCTTTCATTCATCAGACTAAGAGCCTCTTCATCATTTTCAACACGAGCCACGGGAAGCAGGGGTNNTTTGTTCGGAACATCGACTAAGAGGGTGGGTGGAAAAAAACTGCCCTTCATCCCCTTTCGCCGCTTCCCCCCAAGAAGAAGCCGTGCTCCCCTTCGAACTGCATCCTTAACCTGTCCTTCTAAAAAGGGAAGCGTCTCTCGCCGGGCAAGGGGCCCCATGGTGGTCTTTTCGCTTAGGGGATTCCCCAGACGGTACTTTTTGAGAATCGACTTGGCACAGCTGATAAAATCTTGATAAAGAGAACGATGAACATACACACGCTCCACAGCACAGCAGGATTGGCCTGCATTAAAACAGGCACCATCCACGATGTTCTCAACAGCAAAGTCTAGATCCGCATCCTCTGCCACATAGGCAGGATCTTTTCCCCCCAGTTCCAATCCCACATCTAGAAGATGTTTTGCAGCCTGACGATAGATCAATTTTCCAGTTTCCGCTGATCCCGTAAAGGCAACATAATTGATGCGTGGGTCATCAATCAGCCTGGAGGCTTGGGCATCCGTCAGGATCAGGTGGGTCACCAGATGCTGGGGGTAGACTTTCCGATAAGCCCTCTCAAAATACTGGCCAATCAGCGGGGTAAGCGAGCTTTGCTTAAGCAAAACCGTGTTTCCAGAAAGCAATGCGGGAATCACAACATTCACCGTTGTCAGCAAGGGATAGTTCCAAGGGGCGATGTTATAGACAACACCAAGGGGTACATGTTCAATTCGAAGATGAAAACCGGATTTTTTTGGAAGGATCTCAGGAGAAAGGGTCTCCTTAGCAATGGAGACCATGTACTCTGCCCGTTGAAAAAAAGTCTTCACCTCTGCGCGTGACTGGGTAATGGGCTTTCCCATTTGAAGAGTAATGTCACGGGCCACCTCCTCGGCATGCTCCCGAAAAAAAACCAAACCCTCCTCCACACCCCTTATTCTATTGTCTAAAGAGAGCCGATGCCAGTCCTTATAGGCAGTTCTGGACGCATCAATTTTTTTATCAAGGGTTTTTCCCTGATCATAAGGAGGCTCACAGAGAACCTTGCGATTGAATGGGTTTACCACTTTAAAATTCAAAGTCAATCTCTGATGAAAAGAAGATAAAAACCTATTCCGGGGTCACGTAGGCTGCGGTGATCCCCCCATCCACTAATAAGGAGGTACCCGTCATAAAGGAGGAATCATCGGAGGCAAGAAAAAGGGCAGCCTTTGCAATCTCTTTTGCCTCGCCAAAACGGCCCATGGGAATGTGGACCAAGCGTCGTTGTTTTTTCTCATCGGTGTTCAGAAATTTCATCAATAACTCCGTTCGCAGTGGTCCAGGGCAGATAGCGTTGACCCTAATGTTTTCCCGGGCGTGAATGACGGCCAACTCCCGTGTCACGGCCAAAACACCTCCCTTGCTGGCGGTATAGGCCAACTGGGGTGCCGCAGCCCCAAGGAATGCGACAAAGGATGCGGTGTTAATCACAACGCCTCCTCCTGCACGCTGTAAAGCAGGTATGCCGAACTTACAACCGAGGAAAACCCCTTTGAGATTCACCGACAGTGTTCGCTCCCAAACTGCCTCTTCGGTCTTTACGGCATCATCATCACTACCATCCATAATGCCCGCGTTATTAAAAAGGATGTTCAACCTTCCAAAGGCTTTCTCTGCGCTCGCAACCATTTCTTCACAATCCACTCCCTTGGCAACATCGGCTTGAACATATAAAGCTTTTCCTCCCTGTTCTTCAATCATCTTAACCGTCTCTTTTCCGCTGCTTTCATCCACATCCACGGCCACCACCGCTGCGCCTTCACTGGAGAAAAGAAGCGCGGCTTCCCGTCCTATCCCACTTCCCGATCCCGTAATCAGGGCTACCTTATCTTCCAAACGCATCTGTTGCTCCTTTTTTAAATTCTCTCAAAGTATCTGCCACGCTCCCAGTCCGTTACTGCCTTATCGTATCCTTCCTGCTCCATCCGGTAGAAGTGAAGATAGTGCTCCACTACGTCCTTTCCAAGTGCACGTTCTGCAAACTTGCTTTCTTCAAATAGATCGGTTGCCTCACGAAGGCTCCCAGGAACCATGGTAAGGTGTTGGGCCTCGTAGACATCCCCCTCAAAGATGGGCGGAGGCTCGATTTGATTTTCAATACCATCAAGACCGGAGGCAAGGGCGGCGGCAAAAGCCAGGTAGGGATTACAATCCGCCCCAGGAATCCGGCATTCAATCCTTAAGCTGGGCCCATTTCCCACAACACGAAAACCCGCGGTACGGTTATCGTAGCACCAGGCAAGGCGGGTGGGGGCCCATGAGGCCGCCTGAAAACGTTTGTAGGAATTCACAGTGGGTGCATAGAAAACCATCATCTCAGGGGCATGGTTAATCCAACCCCCTAAGAAATACCGGAATGTATCAGAACAGGAAACCGGACCCAGTTGCTCCTCTCCTGGAAAAACATTGTGATTTTTTCTCCATAGGCTTATATGGACATGGCAGCTCGACCCGGCTTGATCGGAAGAAAACTTGGCCATAAAGGTCACGCTGATTCCCATCTGATCGGCAACCTCTTTAAGGCATTGTTTAAATACAGAATGGCGGTCCGCCATGGTAAGAATGTCCGCGTAACGGACATTCAACTCATGCTGGCCCAAGCCCCATTCTCCCTTGGAACTCTCTACAGGGATCCCCGACTGTTTCAGGTGGCGCCTCGCGGCCCCGTTAAACACCTCTTCCCGTGTCCCTTGCAGTGCATGATAGTCCTCCAGATACCATCCCGCAGGTTCAAGGCCTTTATACCCCATTCCCGATGCGTCTCGGTAAGAATTTTTAAAAATGTAATATTCCAACTCAGACCCGGCCATGGCACGGTAGCCCATCTTGTCGGCCCGGTCAATCTGCGTTTTTAAGATCGAACGGGGTGATTGCACAATCGGATGATGTTTTATTTCATCCTCCAGATCACAGATTACAAGCACGGTCTTTTCCAACCAGCTTGCCACACGCAAAGTCCCAAAGTCCGGGATAAGGTGAAAATCCCCGTATCCCTTTTCCCAATTGGCCAGTCGATATCCAGGGACAGGCTCCATTTCCATATCCACAGTTAGGAGGTAATCACAGGCATGGGCTCCACCCTTGGAGACTTCTTCCAGAAAAAAATCTGCATCAAGCCGCTTTCCCATCAATCGTCCATAATGATCGGGAAAGACAAGAAGAACCGTATCGATCTTCCCCGCACTAACCTGCCGGGTCAACTCATCCAGGGTCATCATCCCCTTAACCTTGGTTCCCATCTTCTAACCTCCCTGATATCAGGTGCAAATCTCTTAGTTTAAAAACCTCTTTAATAATACATGATTTTCTGAATTTTAATAGAATTGACCCAAGGCTAAAGGGATTGGTGCTTTGGGACGAATGATCCCCTCGTTTCGAAAATCTAAGGAGCAGGAATGGCTGAAGATCAAACAAAATCTATTCTAATGGACTAGCTAAACCCAAAGGTCTGATCTTCAAATTGACAGGGAATTGTTTTATGGCTATCTTAAAACTGTTCTTGTTAAAAACTTCAGTTAGAATAAATCCTGAATAAATGAGAGGTAATGTTTCTAAGAATACTCGTTTTGGTTTTTTCCATTCAACTTTTGATTCCGCTATCGTCCTTTGGAGTTGATGAAAAATCATTCATTGGTGCGGCAAGGACCGGAGATGCCCTAAAAATAAAGGCTTTACTGAAAAAGGGCTTTGATGTAAACAGCAGGTTGGATGATGGCACCACTGCCTTAATCGCAGCATCTACCAATGGCCAAGAAAAGGTGGTTAATCTGCTCCTAGAAAATGGTGCAGACGTTAACATGGGCCACCCGGATGGTTCCACCGCCTTATTACTTGCTGCCCAACTTGGACATAAGGGAATTTTAGAGGCTTTAATTGATAAGGGAGCGGATATAAACGCAAAATATTTAACCGGGGCAGGGGCTCTACATCTGGCATCTTTGCGGGGATATGCAGATATCATTAAGACGCTACTGGATCGAGGCGCCGATGTGAATGAAAAAGGGGCAGGAGGAGATACAGCACTGCATGTTGCCTCACAGAATGGCAGAACACAAATCACAGAAATACTGCTGGAAAGTGGTGCCCATGTAGATATAACAAATGATAAGGAAAAGACCCCGATGGATTATGCCAAAGAGAAGGATTTTAAAGAAATTATTGAGCTTCTGAAAGACAGTAAGAACTCACCCGTCACAAAATAACTCATAACCCCTTTCTTTAAGTTTAAACATTTATAGCCTGCTTTATTAAATCTTTTTCTACTGCTTCGTTCTTTCTCACCAATGATCCACCCAGGTTAACCTCGTCCCGTATTATCGAGGACAAGGACTCCTTCCTGTACTAAACAACCTTGAAGGCTTCATCAGAATTCAATATTTCTACTGTCAATCAGTGAGGTATTGGGCTTCCCACCCCAAAAGCAAATTCTTATCATTTACACAATAAAATGAAAAGGATATAGGGCCAGTTTTTTTTAAAAAGAAATGAATAATCGGCTTCCATCTTCGTCTAATTGGGCATGGTTGAAAAATGAAAAGATTTGAAAGGAGGCAGATCATGAAACCATTTGCTCTTATTTCCGCAGCAGCAATTTTATTTCTTTTCGCTTTTTCTACACCTAGTGCTGCCCATGAAAGGGACCAATCGAGGGGGCACGTTCAATTAGACATCGGATCGGGTGTGATTTTTGGCGGTGGAGCCTTTTTCTACCCTCCGTGGCCCGGCCCCGGAATTCCCCCTTACTACGTTCCTCCCGGTTTCCGCATCCATATTCACTACGGGGACCATCCGCGGCCTTATTATCAGAGAGACCATCATCGGCATCATCACCGCGCTCACATTCATCACCGGGGGTATGATCGGCATTATGACCGGGGGGACCATGATGGCTATACGAAAAAACGTCACCGGCGGTTCCGTTAAGCCATTGTTATAAAAGATTAAAAAAAATTCTTGGACTCCAAATTGCTCTTTGTGCTCGAGTCTAAGCCTTGTCCCCCTGCAAGATAATGGAAATTTTTTTTTTGATTATCGCTATCTTTCCGTTGTCCTTATTTTTTTCTTGTTTCCTTTTCCAACATTTGTAGGTTGCATCATTCCTTCCTGTAATGTTGAAATTTGATTAATTTCATTTAATGGGAGATTTCATTCGGAAATCGTTATCTACAAAAAATTTGATGGTTCAGGAAATGGTAGACCCTGAATCTTCTGAAAAACAGTTAAGGGGATTGGTTGGGGAATAGGAAAAAACCCAATATTTATTCATCATTATTTCAATCTAAAATCCCAGCAGCATAAGGTAGATTTGACCCAATTACCTGATTATGGACAAGAAGGATCCGCCGGATTGATAGTGCAAAAATCCACAGCAGAAGCTGAGACCACTCCTTCCGGCTCACCGTCATAGGAGTACCCCGATGTTGGTGAGTTAAGCGGGACAATCCCGCTTCGGTCTGCTGTCGTTCGAATGACAGACCGCGCAACTTCCGGATCAAGGGAGAGGCCCGCGTCCTGTTGCACCTGGACCATTAATGCCACAACACCTGCCACATGCGGAGAAGCCATACTGGTTCCGCTCATGCGTGTGGTGCCGCCCCCCAGTTTTAGGGAAAGAATACCAGAGGATTTGATGAAGCATGCACGATTAATATCTTCTTGCGCTTCTCCCGGGGCGGAAATCGATACACCGATCCCTGAAGCAGAATCGTACTTTCCATCTGTTGTAAAGTAAGATGCCGTATCGGCTGGAATGATTCCGGTGAAAGATTTACATTTATTGTTTTCACCATCCTGCGCCGTGGTGCTGGCCACAGACATCACCTCAGGATAAGTCGCAGGTACCCTTTCGGAAACCTCGACGGTTCCAGTATTTCCCGCGGCAACGACAACCGAAATCCCCAGGGAGTCGGTCAGTATTTGGACGGATTGCCTCAGGATTGGGTTGTCCTCTAACGTGCCGGATCGCCCCAGGCTCATATTGACCACACGGATCGGAGGATCAAAATCATTCGCATTTTTTCCGACCCAATCTAGCCCTGCCATAACGGTGGAATCCGTTCCGCTGCCTGAATCGTTCAGAACACGCACCGCATAAAGTGTCGCATCCGGGGCCACGCCTAATGTGTCGATACCATTATCACGAGCAGCCACCGTTCCTCCAACATGTGTGCCATGGCCGTTTCCATCCTGGCAGTTACCACCAAAGGCATCAAAGCAGTCGAAAGAAAGGTTGCCGTCCAGATCCGCGTGTAGAAAATCAAGCCCCGTATCCGCAATGGCTACACCCACCCCCATGCCCGTTATACCCGAAGCGCCCACCCCGATACGTTGGTAACCCGAGGGTATCTCTTGGCCGCTGTCACCACCACCGTTGTTGTTTCCACCCCCAGGATTATCGGGCTTGGGATTCGCAAAAACAGGACGGTCTGGAATGAGGGAGACGATATCGGGATGACTCAATAAACCCGATAATACCATTTGACTGGGAACAAAAACTGCAATTGCATTCACTAAATGAAAGTTTAGATGAGGTTGAGCCCCGATGCCTAGAACAATATTGGAACGGTCCTCTAACGGCACCGTACCCCCGAAAACGGCAATGGCCAAACAGGGAACCTTTGCCTCTTCCGGGAGAAGGGTATCATCCAGGCACGGTGGCGTATGGGTTAACCCGGGCGGGGGACCATCCGGGGGTGTGACTACCTGAGAAAATGCCTCTGGCGGAGTAACCAGAAGAAAAAGAGCTGCAATTAAGAAAGTTCTCGTAGCCGAAAAAAATTTGAAAAAACAATTGTGCTTCATGACCTATAGCTCCTCAAAAATAGGGGTGAGTTCATTTTATCTGAAATTCTGGGTGGGATATTATCATATTATTGGACTCTAGTTAGTATAAAAGCCAGCAATATTGATACCTCAGTCTACAGAATCCTATCATTTACTTTCTAAGCCTTTGATTGTATATGTAAAATACTCTTACCGGCCAGCCCATCATGCGTTTGTAAATTTCAAGATGGGTAATTAATTTCCTAGATCATGAATTCTGGTTGTGCTTTTACCCCTTTTGGGTAGATTACTGATTGATCCAGTTCCCAGAATAGAATTTTGGGGTAGATCGGGGTCTAGTATCTAACCCTTTTTATCGGTAATCAAGAATTTTCTTTCTGGTAGCTCTTGAGGATCAGTAGTTGTTATTTGTGGTGTGGATTAAATAATACAGTTGTACGATGGAGGTAGTTAGGGTTGTAGCTATTTGGCTTTTCTTTGCACCTTTTTAGAAGAAAGGATATGAGGGAGAAGAATAAACGTGAAAGAAGGAAACAATAATATGTTGGTGTTGTTAGGGTGTAAAGCTTGGGCCCTCGTAAGCCCTTTTGTAAAATAAAATCTTTTTAGAATTGTTAATCGCTACTCTCTTTTGAAATGAAGCGCTTTAGCCTATGGATTCCCGCTTCCGCAAGAATGACGATCTTTTTTTTTCACTTGGCTCCCTAATCCCAGCAATTTTGCTTTTATTCCTCATACCTCCCGCCCAGGTGTTTGGCCAGAAATTTCTCCGCTGCGGCGTAGAATTTAATACGATTCTCCGGTTTTACAAATCCATGCCCCTCATCGGGGAAGAGCATATATTCGTAGGCAATCCCCTTTTGCTTCATCGCTTCCACGATCTGCTCGGACTCGGCCTGCTTCACCCTGGGATCATTGGCGCCCTGGGCAATCAAAATGGGAATCTTGATCTGATCCACCTTAAAGAGCGGCGATCGAGATTTTAAAAACTCTTCTTCCGTATCTGGATTTCCCACCCGTTTATGCTCAATGGCCAGCAATGTAGACCAATAGGGGGGAATAGACCGAATCATGGTAATTAGGTTACTCGGCCCAACAATGTCCACCGCACAGCAGAAAAGATCGGGAGTAAAGGTTGCCCCCACCAGGGCGGCATATCCCCCGTAGGATCCACCGTAGATGGCAACCCTCTCAGGGTCTACAAACCCTTTTTCTACGGCCCAGTGGACCGCATCCACCAGATCATCATGCATTTTTCCACCCCATTCCTTGATGCTGGCGTTGAGAAACTCCTTTCCATATCCGGTGGAACCCCTGAAGTTGACTTGAAAGCAGATATACCCTCGGTTTGCAAACCATTGGGCTTCTGAGTCATAGCCCCAGGTATCCCGGCTCCAAGGACCTCCATGAACATTTAAAACCATGGGAAGATTTTTCCGCTCGGCTCCGGAAGGAAAGGTAATATAGCCATGGACCTTCAAACCATCTCTGGATTGAAATGAGACAGGTTCCATGGAAGCGAGTTTGTATTTGTTGAGCTCAGGTTTATTATCGAAGAGAAATGTGGCGCTTCGTGTTTCTCGGTCATAGGCATAGTAGGGAACAGCACCATTATCGCGGGTAAACCCAATAAGCCATTTTTTATTATCATTATCACGGCTGATGATAAAAAAATCACCCTGATCCACCGCTTTGATCTTCTCGAAATCCTCTTTGATTGACTCATCCAATACCACCCATTCATTCCTCTCTTTCGTAAAAGACACTGCTTGAATCTCATAGGTATCGGGATGAACCATTACGCCACCCACATCAAAATAGGCATCTTCTGCGATAACGGATTGTTTTCCTGTTTCAATCTCCAGCTTGATTAAACGGCTGGCATTCACCTCTCTTGAGTCCTCCAAAAACAAAAAACGGCCATCCTTCGAGAAACCCACGGGACCGCTGCTTAAACTGTCATCAGAGTCCCAGGAGATTAACTTTTGCCAATCCGCCTCTTCAGTATCCCGAATGAGTAGATCAAATCCCCCGTCTGGCGTCGCAGCGAGTGCTCCCCGGACCTTGAAATTGGAATCGGTCACCCACCCCGCCACATTTCCGGGGTTCTTGGCAATCATTTTGAGTTCCCCTGTCTCCAGATTTAAGTTGTAGACATCATGGACCTGGGCATCCTCCTTATTCATGGAGATTAAAAGCTCATTGGGGAAATGTTTATCCCGATCGATTATCCGGACCTGAACCTTTGCATAAGGGGTTAATTCCCGGATCTCCTCCTTTTCCAAGTTCAATGCAAAAAGGCGCCAGTCCTCGTTTCCTGCCAAATCTTGAAGATACATTATGTGTTTATTATCATCCGCCCAAAAAAATACCTGGACCCCACGATCACGGTCTTTCGTAACTGCCTTAAAATCATCGGAGCCTATGTTTCCAACCCATACATTGAGTACATCGTCCACAGGGGCCAGATAGGCGATCCGTTTTCCATCGGGAGAAATCTTTGGACCCGTTTTGACCGGGTTTCCGAATAATACCTTTCTAGGAATAAGCTCAGGTTGGACTGCTTTGGATTTTGCCATTGGATTAATCTCCTTAAAATTTTTTCCAGCACAGATGAAAAAGAAATTATGTTACCGAATTGATAAAATTCTGTCTACACCCCTCCACTTTTCTTAAAATTTAAAAAAACCGTCTTGGTTTTAAGTTCAGGACTCGATGTGCTATAGTGACAGACCAAGAATGGAAATTCAAATGATAATCATCCACTTGATTTGAAACATTTTTAAAAAATAAGGATTCCTAGCAGATTCTTATTCTTGCTTACATAGCAATTTAAAACCTGTTAATTTTATAAAAACTACTTTCCCGCATCATCAGCGAGGCGGGCCTGCTTCCCGCTTACAGTTCAACGAGGCCACGGCCGGGGGAATGACAGGCTTGAATTATTCGAAATATTTTAGAGACATTACACTAGAAAGCTATGATGACAAAAAGAAGAATGAGGAGTGTCACGGTTTTTGCCCCAGCTTCCGTGGGAAACATAGGTCCTGGATTTGATGTCCTTGGCCTGGCGGTCACCGGCATTGGAGACTGGGTCACCGCTTGCCTATCGACCACGCGGGGCATCAGGATCCATTCCATTACGGGCACCCAGAGCCAGATTCCGACTGACCCCATGAAAAACACAGTGGGAATCGCCGCTCTTGAGGTTTTAAAGCGCCTCGGTAAAACAACAGGAATGGATCTTTGGGTACACAAAAATATTCCGGGCAATGGCCTTGGAAGCAGTGCGGCGAGTGCCGTGGCAGGGGGATATGTGGCCAACTATCTCCTGGGTTCCCATCTGAAAAAAGAAGAGTTGCTCATCCCATGCGCTAGGGCCGAGAGCCGTGTCAGCGGGGGATATTTTTTGGATAATATCTCGGCATCCCTTTTTGGCGGTGTGGTTGTTACTAATCCGGAAACAAAATCTGCGGTTTGTTTGGGAACCCTGCCCCGCTTGGTTGTGGTGTTAATCACACCCCATTTTCCCTTACTCACAAAACGCGCACGGAAGATCCTTCCCAAGGAGGTTTTACTTTCCCAGTTTATTCACAACATGGCCTTCAGCTGTTCCATGGTTGCTGCAGCAGCCCACAATGATGTTCGAACCTTTGGTGCCTCTATACAGGACGCAATCGTTGAACCGAATCGGTCTGCTTTGATCCCCGGATTTTGGGAGGTTAAGAAAGCGGCCTTAAGAAATGGGGCATTGGGATGTTCCATCAGCGGAGCCGGCTCAACGGTTTTTGCCATCACTGATCAAATCAAAAAAGGTAAAATCATTGGAAGAGCCATGCAACGGGCCTTTCAGCGCAAGGGCTTAACCACCACGATGACCATTTCCCGTATCGACCATAGAGGGGTTCGAATTGCGAGAGCACCGCATCCTTTGCGTCTAAACAGAGGAAAGAAGCTTTGAAAACGCAAGAAGNNGGCATTATCTACCAAAATAATCAGATTCTCATTACGAGGCGAATGGATGAGGTCCACTTGGCAGGATTCTGGGAATTTCCCGGTGGGAAAAGGCAGAACGAGGAGAACCTTAGGGATTGCCTCATAAGGGAAATCAAAGAAGAGCTGGGTATTGAAGTGACCATCCACCAAAAACTAACCCCCTTCACTCACCATTACCCCATCGGAAGGATTTCTCTTCATCCCTTCATCTGCTCAATTAAATCCGGGGAACCGCAACCCATCGGGTGCACAGAATTTTGTTGGGTTAGCCCATCAGCAATTAAAACCTTTTCTTTTCCGGCTGCCAATGAACCACTGCTCAAAAAATTAGAATCAAAACCCTCTCCTGTATAGCCCCGAAACCTTTCCAGACAGACTCCCTCAAGTTGATTTGCATAAGTTCTCTGACTATAATATTTTTCATGGAAAAAGATTTAGAAAATCAAGATGTTGAGAAAGACTCCTCTGAAGAACGGGCAGTCTCATTCTATGACCCTCTGAGCGCCTATCTTATGGAAATTCGCCGTTATCCCTTTTTGAGCCGCGAAGAGGAGTTCCGGTTGTCCCTCAAATATAAGGAAGAAGGAAACCTGGATGCGGTTGCCCAGCTTGTGATGGCCAACCTTCAGGTCGTGGTAAACATTGCCATGCAATACAAACGTACTTCCATTCCTCTAATGGACGTTATTCAAGAGGGCGGGCAATATCGGTTTAATGTTTGCGGTCAAACGATTTGATCCCTACCGCGGAACAAGACTCTCCACCTATGCTACATGGTGGATCAGGGCCTACATCCTTCGCTACCTCATGAAAAACTGGAGGTTGGTGAAGCTTGGAACCACTGAAGAGGAAAGAAGACTTTTTTTTCAACTTCGAAAAGAAAAGGAACTTCTCGAGGCTCAGGGACAGGAAGAAAAACCCAAATTATTGGCCCGCCGCCTTGAGGTGGAGGAGAAGAAATTAATTGAAATGGATCAACGCCTTGGAGAACCCGAGGTGTCATTAAACCAAGCCTACGGAGATTCCGAGTCCAACCTGGAGGCGGTCTTGGCTGTTGGAACCCCAGGGGCAGATGAGCAGGCTGAAGAAAAAGAACTCAAACGCCTTCTCCAAGAGAAAATAGGGAAGTTTAAGAAAAATCTAAAAGACAGAGACCTTGAAATACTCGAAAAGAGAATACTTTCAGATACCCCCGAAACACTCCAAGCCCTTGCGGATAAAAATAACATATCAAAAGAACGTGTTCGTCAATTGGAAGGACAAATTCTGAAGAGGTTGAAAACCTTTGTGAGAGGAGAGCTTCGTCTTCAAGAAGACAAAAAGGATAAACAAAACGAAGTCAATAGAGTTAAAAAATAAAATTTTTAGGAACAAACTGAAGAATCTTTAAAAACAGTCTCCATCAATCTTTTTCCTTCCCTTAAAACCATCCTGGGTCTCATGCCACCACTCAACTTTTGATTCCCCTAATTTCCAGCACAGGTATACAATTCTTCCATCCAAATGACAGGGAAAATCACAGAGCCCCTTTTCCATATCCTTCACCAAAACCCCCATCTCCTGTATCTTCTCCACATTTTTAACCACCCGCTCAAAGGTCTGTATAAATCTTGGCCCACAAGGACTTCCGCCGTTTGCCATGGCGTTTTCCCCAGCCTTTTTGATTTCCACCTGCATTTTTCCCAAACAAAACTGGTACTTCTTAATTTCCTTTAGAAGAACTTCCAGTTGTGGGATCAGCCGGTTGGCCTCATGAAGCGTAAATGTTCGATCTTCCC
>JABAOE010002140.1_pt2 | contig 13737 bp, 12 predicted proteins | sample 7062141 | NCBI WGS metagenome assembly JABAOE01 (sample SAMN14538627, study PRJNA623070) | marine sediment metagenome | biome: marine biome [ENVO:00000428]; feature: marine pelagic biome [ENVO:01000023]; material: deep marine sediment [ENVO:00002113] | place: India: Gulf of Khambhat ... | reverse complement strand
AAATTTGAGCTGCGGGCCGGAATTGGCAAGGTCTTTTGGGGCGTAACCGAAGCGAATCACCTCGTCGATGTTATCAATCAAACCGACCTCGTCGAGTCGGCTGACGGGGAGGAAAAACTCGGCCAGCCAATGGTTGACCTCACGCTGCTGACCGACAAAGGGAGTTTTGACTTCTTTATCCTTCCCTATTTTCGTGAGCGGACGTTTCCGGGGCGTAAAGGGCGCCTGCGTTTCGAGCCGTCTATCGACACCGGGCGTGGTGCGATTTACGAAAGCAAAGATGAGGAGCGACACATCGATTATGCTCTGCGTTATAGCAATACCATAGGGAACCTCGATATTGGCGTGTCCCATTTTTACGGGACAACCCGGGAACCCGCATTTCTCGCCGAATTTGCCAGCAACGGAGACGTCAGCTTTGCCCCTTATTACGAAATCATCAAACAGGCTGGTCTTGATCTCCAGTACGTCAACGACGCCTGGTTGTGGAAGCTGGAGGCCATCTACCGTCGTGGGCAGGCAGACGGTAATTTCTATGCACTGGATGCGGGCGCGGAATACACATTTTCAGGACACGGCCTGCGTGGTATGGAACTTGGCCTGATTGTTGAGTACCTGTATGACAGTCGCGAATTTGAAGTCGATGCAACTGCGTTGCTGGCAGAAGGTTATATCAGCAGCCGATTCAACACTTTTCTGGATAATGACTATATGATTGGATTTCGCCTCGCGCTCAACGACGCGGCTTCATCAGAGATATTGGCAGCGGTTATTCGGGACATCGACAGTCATTCCTCTGTATTTCAGTTGGAAGCAAGCCGCAGAATCGGTGACGGGTGGACAGTGGAACTCGACGTTTACGCATTCGTGGATGTGAGAAAAGATCCGCTGCTGGATTTTGTCCGCAGAGATAGCTTTGCCCAGCTTGCACTGAGGTATTATTTCTGACGGGAAGCTCGTGAATCGTGAATGATTGGTTAGAAAGTTCGCCGGTTAGCTCCGGTCGCCATACGGCGATCTGGCTTGCTGCCATTGTGGGCATTGCAATGGCGCTCAGTGTCGTCGCTGTCTGGTTTGTGATCAGTCAACGCGCACACGAGCACGTCGACGCGGCAGCAGACTTTACGGCCCAAATCAATCAATCGCTGATTGTTCACGATATAGACCACAGACTCGCGGCCCTTGATCGGCTCGCACGACGCACAACGAAAACCGGGCCAGAACAGCGGCAGGACTGGGAGGCGGATGCGACACGATATTTGAGGGACATGCCCGGATTCGAGGCTATCGTCTGGGCGGAATCGTCCCTGCAGCCGTTGTGGTTTGTGCCGCAGGCCGGGGGCGAGCCTCCGTATTTCCCGGAATATCTGAATTGGGAGGCTGCTGCCGGCGCTATTTCAACCGCGCAAGAAATTGGTGATGCAACTCTGAGTCGACCATTCGAGTTGGCAAACGGCGAATTGTGCATAGCTTTAGTTCTGCCGATCCTGGACGGTGAACGGTTTATTGGCGCCGTGGCGGCCATTCTGAGTCTGGAGTCCTGGTTGCCCACCATTGTTGCAGAGTCGCGGGATGCTGGCCATCACGCACGCATCCTCCTCGAGGGTCGAGAGGTCCATCGTCCTGTTGGGGACGACGTTTCTATCAGCGAGTCAGAATCGCACAGTAGCGAATTCAGTACACATGGCCTGACCTGGACGATGCTGGTTACTCCGACAAGCAGTTTTTTGTCGGCGGGACATGGAGATTCGTCTGCGCTCGTTCTTATCGTTGGTCTTCTATTTAGCGTACTGGCGGCGTTCGTAGTCTACCTGGCACTTATTGCCCGGGCGCAATCACGCCAATTTAGAGACATCGCAACACGTCTTGCGACGCTGTTTCGCAACTTACCGGGAATGGCTTACAGGGGGGGAGGCTCTGCCGGCAGACCAATGGAAGTCGTAAGCGCCGGTTGCCGTGCGCTGTCCGGGTACTCGCGTCAGGAGCTTGCCGAAAGACCCACAGCATGGGATGACCTGATCTGTCCTGAAGACAGAGATAGAACAGAGTCGGAGGTAAGTCGGGCGATCGGATCGAATCAGGCCTACGAACTTGAATACCGTATCACGACGAAAGAGGGCGAAGTCCGATGGATGTGGGATCGTGGCAGAGCTGTAGACTCCGGGCCGGACGGCGACACGTACATCGAGGGTTTCATAAGCGACATCACAGATCGCAAGCGAGCTGAGCAGGCCGTGCTCGAGGCACGCGCATTTTCGGAAGCGGTTCTTGACGCTGCGGCGGATGCCGTGATTATCGTGAACTCATTGGGCAAGATCGAAAAACTCAACCGTGCGGCACAGGAACTGTTCGGCTACTCTTATGAAGAGTTGAGGGGAATGGATGTCGGCGTCCTGATGCCTGGTGAGATGCGCAGTAAGCACAATCGGGCCTTTGCTCGCCACCGCGGTGATGATGAATCGCGAGTACCTGACGGCGGACGCGAGCTGATAGCGAAACGCAAGGATGGTTCGGTATTCCCGATATATCTGTCTATAAGCGAGGTTCTCGACCGATCCGAGCGAAAATTCGTCGGGCTGGTCAGGGATATCTCGGAACAACGTGCGGCGGAAATTGAGGCGCGACAGCATCGTGAGAATCTGGCACATGTGGATCGTCTGAACATGCTTGGTGAGATGGCGACCGGCATTGCGCATGAAATCAATCAGCCGCTGACAGCAATTTCGCTTTTCGTACAGGCGGGCGGCCGGCTTCTGGATTCAAACAACTTCAATAGAATGCCGGAGATTTTCGACAAACTCGATCGGCACGCACACCGAGCCAGCGCAGTCATCGAACGCATGCAGTCCATGGCTCGCCGGAGGGAGACTGCAAAGGAAGTTCTGGACTGCGACGAGCTGGTGAGAGACGTGGCCAAGCTTGCCGAGGCGGAGGCTCGATTCCGGGACATGACTATAGATGTGAATTTGGAAAGCGGGCTGCCGCCGGTATCCGTTGATTCAGTACAGATCCAGCAGGTCATTCTAAACCTGTTGCGAAATGCGATGGAGGCCACCAGAGAGGTCGATAGCCCGGACGGCAATTGCGTCAGCCTGCAGACCAGGCTGAATGAGAACAACAACATCGAGGTATCTGTTGTGGATCAGGGTAATGGCGTCGCTGACGAGATCGAAGAGTCGATTTTCGCGCCCTTCTCGACAACGAAAAAGTCCGGTATGGGTATGGGTTTGTCAATCAGTCGCGCGATCATTATCGCTCATGGTGGGCGGCTGGATTTTCGAAATAACGATACCCGTGGGGCAACGTTCTTCTTCACATTGCCGCCTGTCGATCAGGAGGACCGCAATGTCTAACCAACAGATTGTGTACATTGTTGACGACGACGAAGGCGTCCGCGACGGTTTCGGCCTGCTCATGGACACGGTGAATCAACCGTATGAGGTGTTCGAATCCGGAGTTGAGTTTCTGGAAGCGTATCATCCGGACATGAGAGGTTGTCTTGTGCTGGATATCCGAATGCCGCGGATGAGTGGACTCGAGTTGCAAGAGAAACTCAAGGAGCGGGAATCGCTTCTACCAGTCATCTTCATTACCGGACACGGTGACATTCCAATGGCCGTCGACGCCATGCGGCGCGGAGCGCTTGACTTTATTCGCAAGCCTTTTCGCGAGCAGAGCCTTCTGGACAGAATCAACGAGGCGCTCGATATTGAGGCTGGCAAACGCAAGTTCCTGGATGATCGCCAGCAAGCACTCGTCAAATTGAAAAGCCTGTCGGAGCGTGAGCGCCAGGTATTCGAACTCGTCGCATCAGGACAAATGAATAAGGCCATCGCGATGGATCTGAACATCAGTGAAAGAACGGTCGAAGCGCATCGTGCGCAGATCATGAAGAAATTGAACATTCGTACCCTCGCACAACTGGTACGAATCAAGATCGACGCAGAACTTATCGAGGCATCCGAATAACGCGGGCTATTCGTGGCCAAACACATGAATCACTCTCCGCATTGCGGTTCCAGGTCAATTAACTGGTGCTGCCCACATCTCGTTCCGGGGAATCCCGAATAGGCCCGACTCCTTGCTCTGGCCATACTGGTAGCCACTCAGGAGCTCTTGATTGGCTGGCCAGGAATGCACTCGGACAAATACACCATCTATGTAATCGACCCGGATGAGGCCGTTCACGACGCGCTGAAGACGCTCCTGTTTGCGTCAGGAATGCGAGTAGAGAGCTTTCTGACCGCGGAGGCCTTCCTCGATGTGACCCGGCGTAACGAGTTGGCGCGTGGTTGTCTGCTCGTAGAGGCTGAGTTGCCTGGTATCGGCAGCCTTGCCCTGGTCAGGGAGCTACACGATCGGGGGATCGACCTGCAGGTGATTGTGCTTGCGAGCACCTCGGACCGGGGAATCATTGCCCAGGCTCTGAAGGCGGGCGCCGCGGACGTGCTCACCAAGCCCTTGGTTCAAGGTCGTCTGCTCGACAGGCTGAAGGAGCTGACAGGCAACGCCGCCGAAATAGAACGAGATACGACACAGAATCTGCAGAGAATGCAATCAATTGGAGACGACAATGAGTACCACCAATAGGTTTGGAATAGTCGCGATACCGGTTATCGCGTTGTTGCTGTTCGCAACAACAGCATTAGCGCAGACAGATGCTTCCCGCGTCGATGAGTTGGAGGCGAAAATGATCGCCCTGGCCGCGGAGCTCGCGTCATTGAGAGATGAGCTTGAGAAACAAGCAGGGTCAACAGCGGATCTGGATGCGATCCGGTCTGACATTGATGCAGCACAGCAGGCAGCTGCAAAGGCGACACAGTCAGCAGCAGAGTGGAACGACGTAACCTCGGTCACTCACCTCTCCGGTTATGCGTCAGCGGATTATTTCAGCGTCGATAACGGTCCTTCCGCTTTTGTGGCGAACTTCAATCCAATGTTCCATTTTCTTTACGACGACAAGGTCTTGTGGGAGGCCGAACTCGAAGTCCAGGTCTCTGAAAACGGCGACACCGAAATCGGGCTCGAATACACGACGGTTGACATTTTCCTGACCGATAATCTGACCCTGCTCGCTGGCAAATTCCTCAGCCCGATCGGAAATTTCAGGCAGAATCTGCATCCGTCGTGGATCAACAAGTTACCGACGGCACCGCCAGGGTTTGGGCACGATGGTGCTGCGCCAATTTCCGAGATCGGCATGCAGTTGCGTGGCGTGGCACCGGTGGGTGACAACAGCAGAATCACCTATTCAGCATACGTTGGTAATGGGCCAAAGCTCGAAGGTGAGGATGGCGAGATTCACGCGATAGAAGCTGAAGGCTTCGCCAGCGATCCGGATGACGAATTCGTGTTCGGCGGCCGTGTCGCGTTTCTGCCGACACCGCAACTCGAACTTGCAGTATCGGGCGCATTCGGTGATGTGGCGGTAGTCGAGAATGATGGCGTGGATGTTGACGATGATCCTACACGCGATTACACGGTATTCGGTTTTGACGTCACCTACAGATGGGACAATTTTGACTTTCGCGGCGAGTACGTAAGCCAGGAAGTTGACGAACAGGAACTGAGCGTTGCCGCCGAAGGTGGAAAGTGGGAAACCTGGTACGCGCAAGGCGCTTATAAGTTTGGGCAAGGCAAATGGGAGGGTGTAGTCAGATACACGGACTTCACATCACCCCATGCTGATGACTCACAAGAACAGTGGGCGTTCGGCGTCAATTATCTAATCGCCCCGAGCGCGATGGTCAAGTTTGGCTACGAATCAAACAAGGGCGAGCCGGGCGAAATTACCGACGACGACCGGTGGGTTGCTCAGATCGCTTACGGTTACTAAGTTAAGGAGTCGAGACATGAGAAGCAAATCACTAGAACTGATGTCAGCAGCGGTAGTAGTCACGCTGTTGGGCCTCAGTCCGATAGCATTGCAGGATCTCGCCGCCGCTGAAAACGATCCTGCGGTTCAGCAGGCGGACCCGATGCAATTTGCCAAAGGTGCAAAGACATGGGCCGATGTCTGCGCCCGGTGCCACAACATGCGCGACGCACGATCATTGCGAGACGATCAATGGCGAGCTGCGGTTGCTCACATGCGTGTTCGCGCACATTTAACAAAGACGGAGGCGGACAATGTACTCGCGTTTCTTCAACAAAGTAACTAACTGCGTGTACATCGTATTGCTCGCGCCGGTGGTGGCGCCAGTGACCGTCTTGGCAAGTGATGCTGCAACGGCTGTTGACGTGGCCAAGGGTAAGAGCCTATATAGCACGACCTGTGTCGCCTGCCACGGAAACGACGGCAAAGGCACGATCCCGGGTGTCAGCGACTTTACGAAGCTCGATGGCCCACTGACCAAAACAGATGACGAGCTTGCCGAAAGCATTATCAAAGGATTGGCCACGCCAGGTGCAGCCCTGACGATGCCTGCCAAAGGTGGGAATCCGTCGCTTACCGACGCAGAGGTATTATCATTGGTTGCCTACATACGATCAGAATTCGGAAGCTAGCGGCATTTCCGCGCGACTTAAGAATGCCGAGCTAAGGGCTTCGTATCCACGCTGGTCTATAATTTCCGTGTGAGGCGATGGCGACATGCTCTGAAATGGGGCTGGGCCATATTTTGGGGGTAATTCCATGCGGTTCATGACACGAACATTGCGTATCTTAATCTGTGGTTCGATTTCGATAGCGGTACTTTCGAGCACGGGATTTGCGCAAATGAACGAAGGTGACGACCAACAAGCCCTGATCGAAATAGTAGAGGCAGTCGAGCGGGGCTGGGAGACTGGTGATGGCTCGCCGTTCCGGGAGCACTTTCTCGACTTCGACGGGGCGCGATATATTGAGACAGGTGGACAGAACGTGGGTCTCACCGACCTCATCGAACACCATGTCGAGCCGGAAGGAGATGTACTGGCCGAGTTCGATCTGATCTTTTCGAACATCGAAACCCATATCGAGGGTGACTTCGCCTGGGCGATTGCCGATGTGGAATTAACGGCAACAGTTACGCGTACGGGTCAGTACATTCACCGTCGCGGCCATGAGACATTTCTGTTTCGCCGTATCGGCGGCGACTGGAAGGTGGTGCATACGCATAGTTCGACGCGCGCGGTAGCTGGAACATGAGCAGCGATCGTCAGGGTCGCAAGGGACCCGTTATTCGCGCGAGCAGAAATGCCAGCTGAGGATGACTATACACCGGCGTTGGGGTATCAGTGGCTGACACCCATGTACGATTTTGCTATCGCAACGCTCACAAGAGAAAAGCGATGGCGGGAATTCTTGTTACGACAAATCGCACCGGCAGCCGGCGACCGCATACTCGATGTGGGTTGCGGAACAGGATCGCTGGCATTAATGCTGAAAGACACCGCACCGGGTGCCGACGTCTTGGGCCTCGATCCGGATCCGGCCGTACTGGCGCGGGCTAAGGCGAAATCGGAACGGAAAAAGCTTGCCATTCAATGGCACAACACGTTTCTGACCAGCGAGATAGTTCGGAAATTGCGGCCCGTTTCTAAGGTTGTCTCAAGCCTTGTGTTGCATCAGACGCCGCTCGTGCAAAAACAAGAGATTCTGGATAGAGCGCATCAAGTACTGGCACCGGGAGGCGAATTACATATCGCCGACTACGGTCTGCAGGCGTCGAAGATCATGCGCTGTTTGTTCCGGCTGACTGTCCAGGCGGTGGACGGCATCGAAGACACTCAACCGAATGCCGACGGAGTACTTACAGCGCTGATAGAAAATGCTGGTTTTACCGATGTGTCGGTCGAGAGCGTCGTACCGACGCTGACAGGATCGATATCTTTATATCGCGCGACGAGGGAAAGGCTATGAATGTTCTTGTCACAATTGCAACGGCAATGCTGCTTATTGTGTTGTGCACCGTCGGATTCGCCTACTCCGGGCTCTACGACGTCAGCGCAAGAGGACCCCATAGTGGGCCGGTGACCTGGATTTTGTCGACAACCTCTCACGCCTCGGTCGAGCGCAGGGCTGCGGATATCGATGTGCCGGACCTGGCTGACGATGCGCTAATGCGCGCGGGCGCTAACGATTTCGAGGCTATGTGCATCGGCTGTCACGGCGGGCCGGGCCGGGAGCCAGCCGCAGTCGGCCAGGGGCTGAATCCGGCTGCGCCCAATCTGAGCGAATCGGCCTCACACATGAGCCCCGCAGAACTATTCTGGGTGGCCAAAAATGGCATCAAAATGACGGGCATGCCAGCCTGGGGCGTGACGCACGAGGACGACGCGTTGTGGCCTGTCGTGGCGTTCATGACCAGGCTGCCAGAGCTGGATGCTGACGGCTATCGTGCCCTATTAGCTAGTGCCGAAGGAATGGGGCATCACGGATCGGACAAGCCAGCCAAATCGGCCGAAGGCGATTTGGATGGCCATGACGACCATGATCACTCTCACTAGCCAGCGGGTTCGCCAGGCGCACCAATAGGGGAGATTCGTCTTGTCAGAAAATAGCAAGCACGAACATCCACACGATCACCACGACCACGACTCGTTAGAGGCCGAGCCGGGCCGTGACTATGATCTTGTCCCGCCAGGTTTTGACGGCATGGTCTACACTTGCCCGATGCATCCGGAGGTTCGCGACGTGCGCAATTCGGGTTGCCCGATCTGCGGGATGGCGCTGGAACCGGAAGGGGTAGTCGTCGGCGAGGAAGACACCAGCGAACTCGACGACATGCGGCGTCGGTTCTGGATCAGTGCGCTATTCACGTTGCCCCTGTTCGTCTACGCGATGGGCGACGTGGTCCCGGGCCGCCCGTTCGAGCACCTCGTTCCAGCCGGTTGGTCGCAATGGCTGCAATTACTGCTGGCTGCACCGGTCGTCATATGGGGAGGCTGGCCATTCTTTGTCCGCGCCGCACAATCGCTGCGCACGATGAACCTGAATATGTTCACCCTCATTGGTCTGGGGGTCGCCGTCGCGTTCGTATATTCGCTGGTGGCGACGATTGCCCCGGGTATCTTCCCTGCAGCGTTTCGTGGCGATGCGGGTGACGTGGCTGTCTACTTTGAGGCGGCAGCTGTCATCACGACGCTCGTGCTGCTCGGGCAGGTGCTCGAGCTCAAGGCCCGCAGCCAGACATCCGGCGCCATTCGCGTTCTGCTCGAACTGGCGCCCCCGACCGCGATTCGCATCGGTAAGGACGGCAGCGAAACCGAGGTCTCGATCGACGAATTGAGCGTCGGGGACAAGCTTCGTGTTCGCCCCGGGGACAAGGTGCCGGTCGACGGCACCGTCGTGGAGGGACGCAGTGCCGTTGACGAATCGATGATCAGCGGCGAGCCGATCCCTGTCGAGAAGACGGATGGTGACAACGTGATCGGCGGCACGGTCAATGGGACAGGCGGATTCCTGATGACCGTCACACAGGTGGGTGAAGACACGCTGCTGTCGCAGATTGTTCACATGGTGGCCGAGGCACAGCGAAGCCGGGCACCGATACAGCGGCTCGCCGACCGCGTTGCGTCCTGGTTCGTGCCCGCGGTTGTCGCAATTGCGGTAGTGACGTTCATCATCTGGGCATGGGTCGGGCCGCAACCGGCACTGGCGTATGCGCTGGTCAATGCGGTCGCTGTGTTGATCATTGCCTGCCCGTGCGCACTCGGCCTCGCAACGCCGATGTCAATTATGGTTGGAACCGGTAAAGGCGCACAGCACGGCATACTCATAAAGAACGCCGAGGCGCTCGAGACATTCGAGAAAGTCGACACGGTTGTGGTCGACAAGACCGGCACGCTGACGGAGGGTAAACCGGAGCTGGTGCTGGTCGAGCCTGTCGAGGGGCTGGCAGAGGACAAACTGCTCGGGCTTGCCGCATCCGTCGAAGTCGGCAGCGAGCACCCGCTGGCGCAGGCGATAGTCGACGGCGCCAGTGCGCGATCGATCGACCTGTCCCGTTACGAGGGATTCCAGTCAGTCACGGGCCAGGGAGCTTTCGCGACCGTTTCAGGCCAGAGAGTAGCGGTCGGCAACGCCCGGCTGATGCAGGAGATCGGTGCCTTCGACGAAGCACTGGCTGACCGGGCGGACCGCTACCGGAAGGAAGGCCAGACGGTGATGTTCGTGGCGGTCGATGATGAGCCGGCCGGGCTGCTCGGCGTCGCCGATCCGGTCAAGGCCTCGACACCGGAGGCGATCGACAAGCTGCACCGGGCAGGACTGAAAGTCGTCATGCTCACGGGCGACAATCCGATTACCGCACATTCCGTCGCGCGCGCAATCGGCATAGACGAGGTCCACGCGGAAGTGTCCCCGGAGGACAAGCATCGTGTCGTGAAGAGCCTCCAGGCAGGCGGAGCGATCGTTGCCATGGCCGGCGACGGCATCAACGACGCACCGGCGCTTGCACAGGCAGACATCGGGATTGCCATGGGCACGGGCACGGACGTTGCGATGGAGAGTGCAAGTGTCACGCTGGTCAAGGGAGACCTGCTGGGCGTCGCCAAGGCGCGGGAACTCAGCCGGGCCACGATGCGCAACATTCGTCAGAATCTGTTCTTTGCATTTGCCTACAACTCGGCAGGCGTGCCGATCGCGGCCGGCATTCTCTATCCGGTCTTCGGGTTGCTGCTGAGCCCGATGATCGCGGCGGCTGCGATGAGCATGAGTTCGGTGTCCGTGATCGGCAACGCCCTGCGGTTACGGCGAGCCAATATCTAGCGATCGGTCGCCAGGAAAATACGGTCATTGCCCGGGGGACATGGGGTATTCCCCGCATTGATTCAAAAGGACCTGAGGAGCATAAGAGACTACTCCTATTAGAAATAATTGCGGTGGCGATGTGCTGGTTTTCGACGGTTCACCGAGTTTGCGGAGAGTGGTCGTCCTCAACCCGAAAGGAGGGTCGGGCAAGACGACGCTCGCTTTCAACCTGGCTGGATATCTTGCGAGTACAGGCCGCAGGGTCGCCATGGTGGATATGGACCGACAGGGATCCAGCACACACTGGTTGCGAAACCGATCAGCCGAGCAGGCCCCGATTCATGGTATCGCCGCAAGTTACAACGGCGGTGACGCACGCGAGGAACAACGGGTCGCCGTGCCGGACGACATCGAGTACCTTGTGGTTGATGCGCCAGCTGGCCTACCGGGCGAAAGCCTGATCGATTTCACCTGTGGCGCGCATGCGATCATCGTCCCGGTCCTGCCGTCGGATCTGGATATACATGCCGCGACAAAGCTGATCTCGAGCCTGCTGCTGCAAGCCCAGGTCAGCCGGCGCAATGGCCGACTTGGGGTTGTCGCAAACCGCGTCAGGGAGCGCACGATTGCCTACCGGCAACTGAGACGATTCCTTGACCGCCTGTCCATCACGGTCATCGGGCATCTTCGGGATAGCCAGAATTACACCCGCGCAGCATCGAATGGCCTCTGTATTCATGAGATGCGGAGATCAATGGCGGGCAAGGATCAGGCGCAATGGGAAGCGGTCACGCGTTGGCTCGAGGACCGATTGGCAATGCCCCTGACGTCCCGGGACATGCTTCGCCCCGCAACCGCCGAACGCCATAGACCGCGCAGACGCCCGGCGTCGGCCGTGTTGATACGATCTGCGGCGGCAGCGGTTCTCGTGGCATTGTCGTTCTGGCTCGGCTCTGCCGCGCGCGGCCCGGCAGAGCCCGAATCCGTCGAGCAGATATCCGAGCTCGCCGGCGACAACCTCGAGCCGCTGGTCCCGGCCCTGAGAAAACCATCCATAAGGTCCTTGCAGGCCAGCGCGGGCGCGCGGCTGCAAGAGAAGTGGCAGCTCAACGGGATCGCGAGTTGGGGCGGATCGAGCGTACTGATCCTGGAGGACCGCCAGGACAACAGCATCCGACGGATTAACGGGGATGTCGAGCTGGACGGCTGGTCAGTGAGCGACTTTGGCTCTGACTACGCGGTATTCGCGCAGAATGGCGAGGAAGTGCGGTTAGTGCTGAACGAGGATAGCGGGCGTTAGCTGCCCGTGACGGTCAGGCAGAGCAGGTCGTCTGCTAGAACGATCTCGCCGGCGTAATTTCTCCTGACGATCTGGACGTTACCGTCGAGATCGCGCAGGCTCCTGGCCATGAAATGGCTCAGCAGGAGTGTCGTCGGCTGGATGCGACCGGCGAACTCGCCTATCTCGCTCGGCACCGCATGCAGAGACGTGCCGGACGTTGCGCCCTCCGGCAGTACCATGTGACTCACGAGTACGGAGGCGTTACTCGCAAACCCGGCGAACTGCGGCTTGCTCAGGTTCTGGTCGCTCGAAAACACCAGGGATCTGTTGTCGACTATGATCCGGAACGCCAGCGTCGGGACGATGCCGTGCGGCACGTGCATGGCATCAATGCGAATCTTGCCGTTGTCATAAACCGTGATGCCTTGGGCACCGTCATTGGCGACCTCAAGGGTAGCGAGCCTGATGAGCCCGTCACTGCCATCGAGATATCCGCCCAAATAGGCGTAAGCGCCATCCTCGGTGTTCAGCATGCTGTCCAGATAGGCGTGTAGCCCCGGGAATCGTGCATTTCCATCCGGTCCCGCCACGGCCAGCTCGCGCTGACGATTGCTGAAGTAGCCGGATTTCAGCAGCGCCGGCAAATCAGCCGAGTGGTCGGTATGAAAATGACTCAGCCCGATGAAATCGAGATCCTCGAATCTGGCCCCGGCCTCGCCGAACCGCAGGAAACTGCCTCCGCCGGCGTCGATCATGACCCGGGATCTACCATCAACCCAAACGATGTACGCTGTCGATGCACGCGCATCGTCGGCAATCGGTCCGCCGGAGCCCAGTACCTGCAATGCGACTCCTTTGGCCGGCGGGCACTGCTCTGGCAGTTTCGCAAGCTGCCCGACCAGTTCGTGCTTGTTGTAGATCAGCGTAGACACGCGCGATGTGTCGCTATCCACGTCGGTCCAGGCAAACACGATGCCGTCCCCGTACTCCGTCATTTGGGGGAAACCGGACAGGCGGCCGGCAGACGTGGTCGCCACTTCAGTGATGGGCCCGAGCTGGCCGCTTTCACTTACAGCGCGGGCGAGAACCTCTCCGTCGCCGCCGTCCCCCTGGCGCAGCCAGCTGACAATGGCTGTACGGTTTTCAAGCAGCACGACATCGACCCGGCCGATGGGCCGGTCGACATCGATGTCCACCGGGTCCCCGAAAGATTCGGCGCCGTCGAATGACCTGGCCATCCTGACCTTCGTTTCGCCGTTCGCAGCCGTGAACCACGCTACGGCGACGTCGTCACCGCGCGCCGCGATTGCGGGTCCGTTCACGGGACAAGCAGCGATCTCCCAGCCGTCATCGGCTACCGTCCGTCCGTCCTCCCATTCGCCATCGACCATGCGCATCACGTGAATGTCACGGACCTCGCCTTCCGTCCTGTTCCGGTACACGGCGATCGGTCCCGACGGCCCCGTCGCTATGTCGGTCTGGCAGCAATCGCAGACGAGATCATCCGCCAACTGGCCGTATTCGATTTCGCCTTTCGGTGTCAGCATGGCGGACCGCAACGTCATTCCGTGCGCCATGCTACGGCCGTCGAGCCACAGCGCGCCCACGCCGCCGCGGTCCGGGTAGAGGCTGACAAATCCGTGTTCGCTCAGCGTGCCATCCGTATGCGGTGTCACCGGATCCGCCCAGGTATTGCCAGCATCGGTCGATATCGAGACGGCCACGTCGTACTCGTACGTGCCATCAGCCGCTTTGACGAGCCAGTGTGCCGCCCACAGTG
>JABAOE010002889.1_pt1 | contig 13739 bp, 14 predicted proteins | sample 7062141 | NCBI WGS metagenome assembly JABAOE01 (sample SAMN14538627, study PRJNA623070) | marine sediment metagenome | biome: marine biome [ENVO:00000428]; feature: marine pelagic biome [ENVO:01000023]; material: deep marine sediment [ENVO:00002113] | place: India: Gulf of Khambhat ... | reverse complement strand
AAAACATCTTCGACTGGGTCAGAAGTTCGGCGTGAATTTCTAGGCCAATAACAGGCTCGAACTCAGTCACGGGTTCCTACAGCTCCAGAATGCGCCACTCGTCGTACAGTTCTCCGTAGAACAACTCGAAGGTACGGCCGTCCTCCACACGGACGCGGAACTTACGTCCGCCGGGTATTCGCCAGGCGTCTTCGATCTCTTCGATCACCAAGCGAACTCCTTCCCATCGCAGGGCGGTTGGACGCTCTGCGTAGGTATATTCCGAATGACACTCAACCAGGTCCTCAGTCATGGAGTTGTGGCAAGACCACTCATTTCATCGACAGCCCAGCACATCTCACACCGAGCAGCCTGCTAGGCATGGCGACCGCCATGCAGTCGCGAATGATCTCCGATATTGACGGAGCCGTGCACATTGAAGATCGTGCATGCGCGGCCAATTAGAGAATCAGACAAATCGCTTTCCCTGACCTCAGCGTCGGCGTCCAGAATCGAGCTGCGGATGTTGGAGCGTTCGATTTCGCATCCCGGCCCAATCGAGACGTAGGGACCAATTACCGAGCGGCTTACGTGCGCATCCGGATGCAGGAAGACGGGCGGTTCGATCACAACACCATTACTTGAGTTCGTGGTCGTGGTATTGTCGCGTCCGTGCTCAAGCAGATAGCGATTGGTGTCCAGCATCGCACGCTCGGTGCCACAATCGTTCCAGGCATCGACCTGGACGGTGTTCATCTCCAGGCCCTCGTCGAGCAATACATTGATGGCGTCGGCCAAGAAAAACTCGCCTTTGAGCATGGATTTGCTCTCCATCTGTCGCTCAATTGCCCCAATTAACTGCTCTACCATACCGAAATAGTAAAAACCCACTACGGCCAGGTTGCTTGGGGGCACCTCCGGCTTTTCGATGATTTGCTGAACCATTTGATTGCTGTCGAGTTCAACCACACCGAAGCGCCGGGCATCATCGACCTCCTGTACCCAGATTGCAGCCTCCTGTCCCAGCGCAGCAAAATCGGTCTCAATCAGCGTGTCGACGAAACCAACCAGGGCTGGCCCCTTCAATCCCTCTCTGGCCAACCAAATCGCATGTGACTGGCCTGCCAGCTCTTCTTGGATCACGTAGCGTACGCGCAGATCAGGGTATTGCTGGTCCATGTACTCGCGAATTTGATCCCCTAAATAACCAACGATCAGGACCACCTCTTCCAGATCTGGTACAGCGATCACCGAATCGAGGAAGTGACCGAGCACCGTTTTTCCAGCAATCGGGACCAGGGGTTTGGGTTTAGACCAGGTATGTGGGCGCAGGCGCGTTCCAAGCCCGGCCATTGGAAGGACGAGTTTCATAGATTGGGCTCTCTCATATGCCACGAAGTGGCGGACTGATATGCATGTGCGGCGGAGAACAGACGGGCTTCACCCAGGTGTGGAGCAATAAACTGCATGCCGATTGGCAGGCCTCCTGAGTCAAAGCCAACTGGAAAACTCAACCCCGGAACGCCAGCCAGGTTTGCCGGCAGCGTAAAAACGTCTTCCAGGTACATGGAGAGAGGATCATCTCCATGCGCACCGATTCCAAAGGCGGTCGTTGGAGCAACTGGACAGGCGATGAGATCCACCTCTTCGAATGCGGCCTCGAAGTCAGCTTTGATCAGAGTTCGCACTTTCTGTGCTTGACCATAGTAGGCATCGTAATAGCCAGCTGAAAGCGCATAAGTGCCGAGCATGATGCGGCGCTTCACCTCTGCACCAAAAAGTTCGCCGCGTGTTGCGAAATAATCCTGAGGGTACTCGCCCGGTCCACGCCGTGGACCGAACCGCACCCCATCATAGCGGGCCAGGTTTGCGGAGGCTTCGGCTGGAGCGATCAGATAATAAACCGGGAGCGCCAGATCGGTATGCGGCAGGCTCACCTCGCGGATCTCGGCCCCAAGCTCGCCAGTGGTCTCTATGGCGGCACGAACACCGGACTCTACTTCCGGAGAGAGTCCTTCTATGAAGTATTCGTTCGGAACGCCGATCCGCAAACCTTTCAGTCCATCTCCAGCGAGCGCGATCTCGGGAATGGGTTCTTGGACAGTGGTCGAGTCGAGTGGATCGTGTCCGGCGATGAGGGAAAAAATCGGAGCAAGATCGGCCACCCTCCTTGCCAGGCCGCCGACCGTATCAAGCGACGAACCGTATGCAATGAGGCCGTAGCGTGAGACGCGCCCATAGGAGGTCTTCAGGCCCGAGACTCCGCAGAAGGCTGCTGGCTGGCGAACAGACCCGCCCGTGTCGGTTCCCAGCGCGGCGTAGCACATGCGCGCAGCCACTGCCGCCGCCGAGCCCCCCGACGATCCGCCCGGGACACGGTCCAGGTCCCATGGATTGTGCGTAACGCCATAGCCTGAGTTCTCCGTGGAGGAGCCCATGGCAAATTCGTCGGTATTGGTTTTCCCGAGGACCACCGCACCGGCATCGAGCAGCCGGCCTACACTTGTGGCGGTATATGGAGGGCGGAACCCTTCTAGGATCCTCGATCCGCAGGTGGTCGGAACCCCTTCCAGGCAGAGAACGTCCTTGACCGCGATCGGGATACCGTGAACAAGAGGGAGCTCATCGCCAGAATGCTCCTTGAGCTGACGATCGGCACGTTCGGCCTGCTGCAGCGCCAGATCGTCGGTCACCGTTAAGAAAGCTTGCACTTCCCCATCGATCGCCGCAATGCGGTCCAGGCAAGCGCGCGTGAGATCCACCGCGGATACCTCGCCGGCGCGTAAAGCGCTGGCTGCTTCCTGCAGGCTAAGATCGGTGAGCTTTGCCAAAGGTCTTAAAGGGCTCCTCCCGCACGAGGGAGCTGGGCCATCAAGGTTCCAGCTCGAGAACGCGCGGGACTCGAAACATGCCCTCCTCCGGATCGGGAGCATTGGAGAGAATCTGGTCGCGAGGCGGGCACGGTCTGACATCGTCTGGCCGAAGTGGGGCACTCAAGCCCAGAACAGAAGCGGTCGGAGGGATCTTGGATGTGTCAACCTGGCTCAGACGCGCGGCATAGTCCAGCACGTCTGAAAGCTGGTTTGCGAATCGTTCCTCTTCAGCGGCGGTCAGTTCAAGCCGGGCGAGGCGGGCAATTGCCCTTACCTCCTCAAGGGTTATGGCCACGGAGCGGATTATAGCAAAGCGCATCGTTGGGGAGTCGAAGCGAGGCTTGAACTGGGCTGAAACCTCGCAGGTACAATGAGTTAGATAGCAATAGCGAGGAGAGCGACATGGGCAGCACCAACAAGGAAATCAAGTTCGAGCGCACCGTTCCTGCCAAACCAGATGATGTGTATTACGCGTTCAGCACTTCTCAAGGTTGGCGAGATTGGCTTGTTGATGCGTCCTACTTTCGAGCACAGCCAGGCGGCAGCTTTCACCTGAGTTGGGACACAGGCTGGTACGCCTCCGGCACGGTCGAAGCGCTGGAAAGGGGCAAAAGCGTCGTGCTCGAATGGAGGGGAAAAGACGCTCCCGATACAACGAAGGTGACAATCGAACTCAAGCCAAAAGGTGACCATACGCAGGTAACCCTTACCCACTCCGGCTTTGGGGAGGGAGAGGCATGGGATGCCAGCCGCGCAAGCGCGGCGAGCGGCTGGGAAACCGGGCTTGAAAACTTGCAATCGATCTTTGACACGGGGGCCGATCTGCGGGTCACTCGCCGGCCGATGCTGGGGGTCTTGGGAAATGACTTCAACGAGAAGATCGCCACACAGATCGGCGTACCGGTTACGGAGGGATACCGGCTGGCAGACGTCGTCGCAGGCATGGGGGCCGAAAAAGCCGGCCTGCAAGGAGATGACGTGATCGTGGAAATGGACGGCGCTCCCGTCCGAACATGGGAGGATCTCGGACCGGCCCTCGACCGCAGGCAGGCAGGCGACGAAATAGAGGTGGTCTTCTACCGTGGGCCCGAAAAGAATGCGGTTCAGATGGTGCTATCCGGACGTACGATCACCGATACACCCCTGGACCCAGCAGAATTCGCGCAGGAGTACCGCAAGATTACCAAAGAAGTCCTTGAAGAACTGCGAGCTGCAGTTGAGGGAGCGAGCGAAGCCGAAGCCGATGTAAGCGACGATGAAGCCTGGTCGGTCAAGGAGAACATCGCACACCTCATTGCAGGAGAGGAGTGGTACCTCTTCTATCTCACTGAACTGATCGTCGACGGCGTGGCCCAGTATTCCGGCGCCTGGGAAAATCGCCGCGAACAGCTTCGGGCCGTGATCCGGGTCACCCCCACCCTTGAAGGGCTTGTTCAACGCCTGGAGAATGCATACGAACAGACAGCCGGCCTGCTGGAAGAGGCGGCTCCTGTGCTGAGCGAGCGAAAAGGAGTCATGTGGAACCTGGGCTTGTGGTGGCTACAACTTCCTGCCGCGCATGAGCGCGAGCACATCGAACAGATCAAGAAAGACCTGGCGAAGATCAGAGGAGCGGAAGCAGAGCCGGCCGTCTCCTAGCTCCAACGGACGAGAATTGTCGGGGCCGCATGCGGCCCCGATTTAATTTCTGGACAACACAGGTGACTTTTCGCCGATCTACCCCGGAACTCGCAAGCGCGCATGTCTTATACTTAATCCCTCTCCACCGCGCGCAGTCGGTGACGCGCACCGGGAGACTCAAATGGCAGAACGCGGCTATCTGGTCATTGCGGACATCACAGGCTACACGGCTTTCTTGAGCGGTTCAGAACTCGAACACGCAGAGGGCAGCCTCAAGGATTTGCTTGACCTGCTCATCAAGGAAACCAGGCCTCCATTGGTGATCTCGCGCCTGGAAGGTGACGCGGTAATTAGCTACGCACTCGACACAAGTTTTTTCCAGGGACAGACGCTTGTGGAGATCATCGAAAACACCTATGTCCAGTTTCGAGCTGCCCGCCAGCGCATCCAGCTCAACACCAGCTGCCCTTGTAATGCCTGCCGGAATATTCCAAATCTTGACTTGAAGTTCTTTGTTCACCACGGCACCTTCGTTCTGCAGCAAATGCCCGGCTACAAAGAGCTTGTCGGCAACGACGTGAACGTCGCTCACCGTCTTCTGAAGAATCACATTGTGGAACAAACCGGCATCTCGGCCTACGCAGCCTTCACGCAAGCGGCGGTAGACGCCCTGGGTATCGATGAATTCGCGCTGGAGCTGCACGAGCACATCGAGGAATTTCCGGATGTAGGAGAGGTAAAGCTGTTTGTGGAGGACCTGAAACCGGTCTGGAAGCGAGAGTCTCAGCGCCGAAGGGTTTTGGTGGAACCCGAAGATGCGATATTCATCGTTGAGACCGTTGTTCCCGCTGAACCCCCACTGGTGTGGGATTACTTCACAAAACCAGAATATCGATCGATCTTGATGGGGGCTGACTTCGTGGAGATCAAAGATAAGAGCTCCGGCCGAATGAACGAGGGGGCAGTTTATGTGTGCGCCCACGGGGATAAGCGGATCCCTCAACCGGTGCTGGACTGGCGTCCGTTCGAGTATTTCACCTACGGTGTGCAACTTCCAGCTGGAGCGACGGTCAAGATTACGAACCAGTTCGCTCCTGTCGAAGATGGAACCCGAGTGCTTGGATTGTGCAGCAAGCCAGAAGGTTCCATTGTTGCGCGGAACGTCGTCAAATTAATGCGCGCTCAAGCTCAATCGGGCAGCCAACAAGGATTCGATACCTTACGTGAGTTCATCATCAAGGAATTGGAGTCGGGAACGGTCGTCAGGCCTGAAGCAACTGACGTGGCAGCAGCCAAAGTCGCGGAAGCCATAAAGGAATCGCTGGCGGAGGCTGGCGCAGACTAGGGTTGTGTCAGAGTGACTGAACCTGAGCCTGGTTCACAGGTAAAGAAGACAACGCGCGCGGCGGTACCTCCGCCGCTCGTCTTTTTGGCCGCCATCGTGATAGGCGTAGCCCTGAATTTCTTCTGGCCACTGCCTATCTTTGCCGACCCCCGCATTGGCGACGCGCTGGGTCTTGTTGTGTCTCTGGCAAGTGCTGGCCTGGCCTACTGGGCGCTCAGGACGATGCTGCGCGCCGGTGAGAACCCCGATCCTGCAACCCCCACGAAACGAATCGTTCGTCAGGGACCATTTGCCAGTTCACGGAATCCCATTTATCTTTCATTTGCCCTCTTCGATATCGGGGTTGCGCTGTTGGCCAATAACTGGTGGATCGTGCTTGCGCTAGCCTTGCTTTTGTTCTACGTTGATCGCGGAATCGTTCAGCGGGAAGAGCGACACCTGGAACAGGAGTTTGGGGACGAGTACCTGCAATACAAGCGTAGTGTCCGTCGTTGGCTATAGCGTCCAGCAGTGATCCGGAAAACCGAACATGGCAGAAGCTGGCAAACTAATCGTTGTATCCAACCGTCTTCCGGTGGAACTGGCGCGCAAAGAAGGCGNNAGGGGGGCTGGCCACAAGCCTGCAGTCGGTGCGAAAGCAGCGGGAAATGCTGTGGCTGGGTTGGCCCGGCATCCACGTCTGGGACGATAAAGATAAGCGGGAAATCGAGCAGCAGCTCAGAAAAGAGTACGGCAGCGTCCCGCTCTTCCTCCCACCATCTGATTTCGATCTCTATTATGAAGGCTTCTCGAACGGCACTATATGGCCGTTGTTTCACTACTTTCCACAAAACGCCCATTACGAAGCTCGGGAGTGGGAGGCATACAAAGAAATCAACAGCCGCTTTCGGGACAAACTGCTCGAGTTAGCCGAACCCGGTGACCTGCTTTGGATACACGATTATCACCTGATGCTGCTTCCGCTCATGGTTCGCGAGGCGCTTCCAGAAGCAAGGATTGGCTTCTTCCTGCACATCCCCTTTCCCTCCTCCGAGCTGTTTCGCATGTTGCCCTGGCGGGAAGACATCCTGCGCGGCTTGCTTGGATCGGATCTGATTGGATTCCACAGCCACGCATACGCGCGCCATTTCCAGAGCAGCCTGCTCAGACTGTTGGGACTTGAACAGGAATTTGGCCGGGTGATGGTGGGCGATCGGTCGGTCAGAGTTGACACTTTCCCGATCGGAGTCGACGTCAACCGGTTTGAATCGGCAATGGGTACCGAAGCGGTAAAGGAGGAGTTGGCCGATCTCAGAGAGGAAACCGAAGATCGAAAGATCGTGCTCACCGTCGATCGGCTCGATTTCACCAAAGGCATTGTAGAGCGCCTTGAATCATTCGACCATTTCTTGACTGAGAATCCGGACTGGCGCCGGCGAGTGACCTTGATCTCACTTGCTGTTCCATCACGCACGGGAGTGCCCGAATATCAGGCACTTAAGAAGGAAGTCGATGAGGCGGTTGGCCGTATCAATGGCCGCCACGGCACTCCGGGGTGGGTGCCGATCTGGTACATGTATCGTTTTCTGCCCTTCGACCGGTTGGTCGCGTTGTACGCTGCAGCCGAAGTGGCGCTCGTAACGCCGCTGCGCGATGGAATGAATCTGGTCGCCAAGGAATACCTCGCAGCTCACCCGGACGGAAAGGGAGTGCTTATCCTGAGCGAAACCGCTGGCGCGGCAGAGGAACTGGGCGAAGCCTTAATCATCAATCCGCATGATGCGGAGCAGATCAGCGCAGCCTTGCTCCGGGCCCTGACGATGCCAGAAGACGAGCAGCTGGCAAGAAACTCAGCCATGCTGGCCCGTTTGCGCCGATACGATGTGGTCCGTTGGGCGGAAGATTTCCTGGGGCAACTCGAACCGGAGAGTGCTTCAGAGCCGCCGCACGTTCAAGTACGGCTCGATGAAGCGAACCAGGACCTGCTGCTACAGGCCTATCGATCGGCCACGCAACGCTTGTTGCTGCTTGATTACGACGGGACAATGGTGCCTTTTGTGGCTCGGCCGAAGGATGCCGCACCTGACGAAGAACTGATCAACCTGCTTCGAGAACTGGTGGGGGACCAGAAAAACACGGTTGTCATCATAAGCGGCAGAGACCGGGAGACATTACAAGATTGGCTTGGAAACACCGGAGCACATCTTGTGGCAGAGCATGGAGCGCAGATCAAGCGTGCCGCCGACAAGGGCTGGAAATTGCAGACTGCGAGCAACTCCGAAGGCTGGAAAGACGAACTGCGACCGCTTCTCGAGTTCTATGTTGACCGTACCCCCGGCTCGATGCTGGAAGAAAAAACCGCCTCGCTTGCCTGGCATTATCGACGGGCAGAGCCTGAGCTAGGGGATCAACGCGCGAAGCAGCTGCTGGAGAATCTCGAAGGACTTGTCGCGAACACCCCACTGGTGATCATGCAAGGAAGCAAGGTCCTTGAGGTGAAAGAGAGCGGGATCGGTAAGGGGCGAGCGGCTCGCTTGTGGCTCGATGGCGAAGCCGTATACGACTTTATCCTTTCGACTGGAGACGATGTAACCGACGAAGAGATGTTTGAGGTGATGCCTGACGGAGCATGGTCTATCCGGGTCGGGGGTGATCGAGTCTCGGCCGCCAAGTATTCACTGCAGACTCCTGCCGCTTTCCGAGAGCTGCTAAGAACCCTCTCCGGCCGCTAGATTCTGAATTTCACACCCAACGAAGTACATCTCACGCAGCCACGCGATCTGAGCCGGGAGCCGAGAAGCGCGCGCCAGGAGCGTAATTGACCGGCCGGTGCAGGGCAGACCGAAGTAGACACGCGAGAAAACTGGAGCCTCGGGCTCTTCAAAGGACAGATTCGGCATTCGGGGCGTTGGCCAAAGACCGTAGTGCATGTTGTCCGAACCGTCGGGAAGGCGACCATAAGAAAGGTTGGCCGCGCGGATCCTGAGGTAGCTGATCTGATCGATCAATCTCCCGTCGGGCGCCATCAGGCGGACGGTGTCACCGGAATCATTCAGCGCAATCTTGCTCTTTGTGCGGAAGAAGACCGCAAAGCCTTTAGGTGAGATCGTCACGCCGGGTAAATCATACGGCTTTGATCCCCCAGCAGCGATATCATCCAGCCACCAACCTTTCAAATACACCGGGAGAGAACCAGCGTTGTAAAGCTCGATGAACTCATCCGCGGTTGTGACGCCACCGGCGCCCTCCCAATCGTATCGGGGCCGGATCAACACTTCGTTGATCACGATCCTGCTCGGTATTCCCGTTGGGGTCGGGGTTGGGAAGAACAGGGAATTTGTGCGCCGCGGGGTTCCCTGGATCGGTCGACCGTCTGCATCCAGGCCATTGCCGAAATAGCCGGAATAGCTCCCCCAATTTCCGGATACATCCGCTCCGCCGCGACGCTCCATGCTCGCCCTGGTGGAAGAATTACCCGCCGGCCACCCGCCGCCGTCGGTATTGGCGGTGTCCACAAGCTCTCCGCCGGGGCCGGTTAGCTTCAGCAACTCGCCCGAGTCTTTTAGAGCGCCGGTGTAGATCAAGTCGGCGGCAAGGTCTGAAACCGTCGAATCGTCCGTGCGTTCCAGCAGATAGAAGCCATAGGCAGTGATCGTGCCTGCGAGTTGGACCACAACATCCGATCCATCCGTGAGACGCCAGCCGGTCAGGGAAACCGCCTGCGGGCCAGGGTTGTGTAGTTCGATCCACTCGTCGCTGGATGAGGCGAGCGTGCCGGCCCAGGCAATCTCGTTGATCAGAACGGCCAGCGGCGGGACTTCCGTTGGCGCGGCGTAGGGCGTAGGAGTAGCAGTCGGAATCAGAACCGAGTTCAGCTGGCGAGGCGTCCCGGCGATTGGATTACCGCTCGCATCATGACCGTTTCCGCCAAATCCAGAAAAGGTACCCCAGTTGCCGGAAATATCCGATCCGCCTCGACGCTCCATCGACTTTCTGGAGCCTGCATCGCCAGCCGGCCATCCGCCTCCATCAGAGTTTGCTGTATCCATGACTGAGCCTGACGGATCCAGCAGTTCGAGACGCTCCCCGCTGTTGGACAGAGCGCCGGTATAGATTTGATTGGCAGAGAGGTCTGCAAGGGTCGAATCGTCGGTGCGTTCCAGAAGGAAATAGCTGAACGCCGGCAGAACACCGCTGAGGCCAACGTTGATATCGCCGCCGTCCGTCAGCCTCCAACCGCTCAGGTCAATTGCATTCGCAGTTTGATTTTGGAGTTCGATCCACTCGTCCGACGATGAAGCGCTGGTGCCGGCCCAGGCAATTTCGTTGATCAGTACGGAAAACGGTTCATATCTGGGCATGGGCGAGACAGACGGAGAAGGGGTTGCACTTCCGGTGGATGTCGTGCTGACCGTTGCGGTGACCCCTACCGTAGGGGGTGGGTCAGGCGTGACCGAAGGTGTGCTCGATGGAGATGCGGATACCGCCAGTGTACCGGTCGGTGTTGATGTTTCCCCAGTGGCTGTACCGGTTGCTGTTCCCGTTGGAGTACTACTTGAAGTCGCGGTAGTTTCAGGAGCAGTTGGAGTTCCGGTGGGGCTTGGATTTACAGTTGCCGATTGTGCGGGCGGCGTCGCGGTCATCGGCGTCTCTGATGAGCCAGGAATGACGCTGGCCGTGGGATCAATCGCTGGTGTGTCGCTGCTTGGTGACGGGGCAGAAGGAGCAGGCGAGAGCGAAGCCCCCACGGCAATTTGGCCAAGGGGTAATGCACTGAAAAGCAAAAGCCCGACCAGCGACAGGGCGCCAGCCGGACTCAATCGAGGGACCCTCACGCCCTCCTCTTGACCCCTTAGAGGCGTATGGTACTAGAGTACCACACTCCAGATCCCAGCGTATACGGCATTGATGGCTGTAAACGAAAAACGCGACTGAGTTAGAATCAAGCCGGAGAGCGCGACCGGGGGNNCCGGGGGGCGCGCAAAAGGAGAGGATTAATGGACTTCGGATTGGCGTTTTCATTCCCGTTTCAAGACGAAAAGTGGATCGAGAAGATCGTGATCGCGGCGCTGATCAGCATTATTCCCATCATCGGCTGGTTTGCGCTCCTGGGTTGGTCGATCGAGATTGGCCGCCGGGTGATCAACGGAGAAAAGGAAGTACTTGCGGACTGGAGTGACTTTGGCGGTTTGCTGGCTTTAGGTTTTAAAGCCTTCGTCATCAGCCTGATTTTCTCTATACCGCTAGTGATTGTATGGACCCCGTTTGGGTTGATCTCGGCCCTGGTGGGTTCGGCAGATGGAGACGCTGCTGCTGCCTTAGTCAGCACCATTTCCTTATGTTTTATCTGTCTGACATTTGCTTACAGCATCGCGCTTTTGTTTTTCCTTCCCGCTTCCTACGGTCGGCTTGCGGCTACTGATGGAATTGGCGATGCTCTGAACATTCGCGAGCTATGGAGCCTGATCCAGAGGGCACCGAGTGCGTATTTGCTTGTTCTTCTGGGCTACCTCGTGGCTGGCTTCATCGGATCACTGGGTTCAATCCTGTGCTTTGTGGGTGTATTTCTTACCACTGCCTATGCACTGGCTGTACAAGGCCACCTCGTGGGGCAGGCTTACGTAGAAGGCACCGCCAACGCCTAAGGATTCAGTCGCACGGCATCATCGGCCCGGCTCCTAACTGGAGTCGGGCCGATATTTCTTGGGGAGGAAGACAGTTTCTTTTTGGGGATCGATTGCCCATATTCGATTGGCCACGCAGCGTCCAGGCGAGCCAGGCCCAATTTCGCCCAGCCTGGAAGCGATGAGCGCACAAGATGAGTCCGGCGGCGCACGCTCCCCAGCAGGGGCTGAAATCGCACGGCTGGTCCAAGCAATGAGTATTCGCGTCGCCTTCTTGCCTACCAGCGGTAGCGGAGCAACACCCTGGCGACGATTGATTGTGTTGGACACCTCCTATCGGGGAGAGGGTCAGACGAAATCACCTGCCAGCGTCGCATTGGTGGCCCATGAACTCGTACACGTACTGCAGCGGGAACTGAACGATCCTGAGTACTGGCCGGGGGGCGGCTTTCGTCCCTCCCTATCCAGACGATGGCTTGGAGACTCGACCAACTACATGGAGGCAGTTGCCTACATCATTGGCGCGAGCGTCGAACTTGATTTATTACCCGGAGAACAAGGCTCGCGGACCCAGCAGCTGAAAGATTGGCTGGCTACAGTCGCCGGCGATGACGCGCTGAACGCCACTCGAGCAGTGGTCAAACGCTACCGGCAAAACTCGATTTACTGGCAAAACTATCAGATTGAAGCGCGCACTCCTNNCATTCCCGCCAGCAATTGGGCGCACTGGCTAAAGCAAATTGGATTTGAGCAAATCACAGTCGAACACATCCAGTCCCAGGCCAGTCAAGGACAGCCCAAACGAGTAACCGAGGATGAATTGAGGAGAAGCGTGTAGCTTGGCGACGGAGAAAGAGATCACAACTGGCGAGCAAGCCCGACCGGTCGGCTATTCCGATCTGATCCGCGGAAATTTCGACTTCCGCTACCTTTGGGCGGGCCAGATTGTCAGTCTCTTTGGGGACTGGTTCAACCTGATCGGCGCGGCAGCGCTGATCGCACAGCTCACCGAATCTGGGCTTGCAGTGGGGGGGTTGTTTGTGATCCGCATGCTGGCCCAGTTTATTGGCACCCAGGTGGGCGGGGTCGCCGCGGATCGTTATAACCGTAAAAACCTCCTAATCCTGACCGATATCACCCGCGCCGCCGTTGCCTTTGGTTTTCTGCTGGTTCGAAGCCCCGAGCAGGTGTGGCTGCTCTATGCCCTTTCCGCGCTGCTCATGGCGATCAGCGGCGTATTCTTCCCCACCCGGACCGCGATCCTGGCCGATATCGTCAAGCGGAATGAGATTGGGTCTGCCAACGCGCTTACCTCCACCACCTGGTCAGTGATGCTTGCGGTTGGTTCCGCATTGGGCGGCTTCGCGGCTGGCCAATGGGGGATCTACCAGGCTTTCGCCGTGGACGGGATGACCTTCCTCGTTTCAGCGGCCTTCATCAGCCGCATTCAATACCGGCATGCGCAGGCTGAAGGCAAAGCCGATCTGCGCGCGGTGCTGAAGGAATATGCGGATGGACTCCGCTATCTGCAGCGGAAAATCGATATCTTCATCATAACGCTGCATAAAGCGGCGCTGGGGCTGCTCATCGCAGGTGGTGCGATCAACATCGTGATGGTGCAAATCTCAGAGAGCTTATTCGTTATGGGAGAGGGAGGGGCCACCAGTCTTGGAATCATGTGGGCCGTTGCGGGTCTTGGAACCGGCATCGGTCCGATCCTCTCCCGGCGGATCACGCGCGATCGAGAAAGAGCAATTCGATTGATCCTTCCGCCCATGTACCTGCTCGCGGCGCTCGGTCTGATTGTGGCGGCCCAGCTCACCAGCTTCGGGATCGTTCTGGTCGGGATGTTCTTGCGAACCTTTGCTGTCGGTGCCATCTGGGTTTTCACTACCCAGCTCCTATATCAGCTTGTGCCAGAGAACTATCAAGGACGCGTATTTGCAGTGGAAATCGCCCTCTTTACGTTGGGCAGTGCGATCAGCGGTGCAGTTGGCGGATGGATTCTAGACTCTAGCCCGATCGACCTGAGCGGGATGATGTACTTGATGGCCGCTTCAGCATTGATCCCCGCCGTGCTGTGGTCCATCTGGATCCGCGGACCGGCGAAAGAGCAAACGTCGAGGGTCCCTGTGCTGGATGGGGAAGAATGGAGGCCGCTTGAGTGACATTTACACTCCCGTCAGCCTGTGAGGGGCACTAAGATGATCTTGTAGTCGCGAGGAAGGCCGGCATGAAGGCCAAAAAGGGCAACATGGTAAAATCGCTTTCTTCGCACGGGAGGCGCACCGCAAATGACGACGTTGAGCCAAACCGTTC
>JABAOE010002862.1_pt1 | contig 13746 bp, 13 predicted proteins | sample 7062141 | NCBI WGS metagenome assembly JABAOE01 (sample SAMN14538627, study PRJNA623070) | marine sediment metagenome | biome: marine biome [ENVO:00000428]; feature: marine pelagic biome [ENVO:01000023]; material: deep marine sediment [ENVO:00002113] | place: India: Gulf of Khambhat ... | reverse complement strand
TCACGTGGTCCTCCTTAGCTTATCAGCTGCCGCCGTGACGGACTCAATAATCATCTGGTAGCCTGTGCAGCGGCAGAGATTCGCGTCCATATACTCTCGAATCTCCTCTTCCGACGGGGCCTGTTTCTCATCCAGCAGGGATTTGGCCAAGAGGATCATGCCGGGAGTACAGAAACCGCATTGAAAACCGCCGCACTCGAGAAACGCTTCCTGAAGGGGATGAAGCCCGTCTTCCGGAGAAAGCCCCTCGATGGTCAGGACATCCTTGCCGTCCACATCAAATGCAAAAACCGAACATGAGCTCGTGGCTTTGCCGTTGACTAGGACAGTGCAGGAGCCGCAGATCTCCATGTCGCAGGAACGTTTCGTTCCGGTAAGAGCCAGGCGGTCGCGAATCAAATCAATCAACAGCTCCCTGGGCGGGACTTGCACGGAATGCTGTTGGCCGTTCAGGCGAAAGCGAATGGGTACCAATGATTCATCCATGGCTTGTTGTCTCCCTTGATACGCGAGATAGGCCGTCCGCCACCAGGGCCTTGACGATCTGGCGTTTGTATTCCACCGAGCCCCAGAGATCTTCGGTGGGGTTGCAGGATCTTGCCGCAGCATCGGCGACCTCAACCGCTGCTTCCGTTAGCTCCCGGGCGTTTTTCCCTTTTAACTCGTTTTCCACTGCCGTCGCACGAAACGGCTTGGAATCCACGCAGCCCAGGGCGATTCTGACATCCGTCGCGACACCCTCCTGCCAACCCACGGCGATGGCGGCATTGGCCATGGGTCGCTCCGCCGGACAGAACCTGAGAAAAGCAGCACGATAGTTCTGGGGTAGCTTGTGTATTTCAACCCGGGTGGCGATCTCGTCTTCGGCCAAGGCCGTCTGGTAGTCGTCGATAAAAAAATCCGCCAGGTCGAGGCTCCTCTCTCCTCTTGCGCTACAGGCATTCACCCTTGCGCCGTGGGCAAGGAGCACTGTGCCGGGGTCCGCGTGGGGTTCGGCGAAGCAGAGGTTGCCGACCAGGGTCCCGACGTTCCGAATCCTTACATTGGCCAGGGTCTGCTCCATCTGCACAAGGAGCGGAAAATGATCCTTCACCACGGGTGACTGCTCGATCCAACGATGGGTGACCAGGGCCCCGACCTGCAAAACCTGTCGGCCGGAGTCGAAGTGAATGTCGCTCAGTCCCGAGACTTTTTTCAAGTTGATCACCTGGCTGGACTTCGCAAGCCCGAGTTTGAATAAAAGGATGAGTTCGCTGCCGCCTGCGAGGAGTTTGGCGTCGCCGCCATGTTGGCCGAGAAGGGAAGCGGCGGCTTCGATGGATTCCGGTTGGTGTAGAACAAATGGAGAGATCATAGTTTATAGACTCCAGGGACAAATTCCGGCGGGCGAGTTTCCAGCTGGAACCTATCACAGGGACCAGGGCTAAAGTCAAGGGTTGTGCGTTCAAATCATCTCGGCCCCGGAGCACTTCCATGAAGCCCAATATTGCTATAGAGTTTTCATCAAAAGTGAACTAACTTGCAATGTGCGTTTGACGATGAATCATGGAGTTCACTATGGCGAGAACGAGTGAATTGAAATTTCCGACGTTTGATTCCTTCAAGGGCTGGTTTCATGAGAAGACCCGGAGTCATCCTTTCAAGACCGGCAAGATAGAGGGGCCCTTTTTGAAGGATTTTGTTCAGGGAAAGGTACCCATGGATTTTCTTAGGGAGTACGTCAAACAGAATTATTTTTTCATCCAGAATACCAATACAAGTCTGGCTTGGACACTGGTGAACCACGTGGATTTGTGGCGGAAGCATCCCGATCTTTACAATATGGTGGCTGCCAAGATAGGAGAAGAGTTCTGTGACCCTGGCCCCGGGGGCCATGGTCGCACTTATGTTAAATTTGCCCGTCATCTGGGCCTGAAAGACGAGGAGCTGATCTACGCCAAGCCCATTCCCGAAATGGAAATCAGGTGGCTGAGTGTTAGCAGTACCTATCGGGCGCATCGACCCACGGTGATCGCGGTGGGTTGGATCATGGAGGGGTTTGTGGGCTATGACATGAAGCTCTGGCGCGACACTTTGCATAACAGGTACGGTATCCCGGACGAATTCCTGGAATTCTTTGATATTCATGTGAAAGCGGACCTGGAGGAGCATGGTCCCATGGGCGAGATGCTGCTGGCGAAGCTCTACGAGCTGGGCCTGGTCCAAGAAGAGGATTTCGAGTTGATGAGAATCTGGGTGGAAAGGGTGAATAACGAGGCCTTGCAGCGAAGCCAGGGGACCTCCTGGCGAGATGCCATATATCTTCGCTTTTGTGCAAACCATCGAATTTAGCCAATGCAAAGACAAGTAGGGCTAAAGGAGGATAATCGGCACCCGTCAGGATCTAACCGTTCGGGTGCTGGCCTGTCTTCCAGCAGAGCTTGCCCTGCAGGCAGGATCGCAATATACGTATGGCTCTATGCCCCGTCTTGTTGGAGGCCAACTGCCGCTGGCGATGGTAGACGAGGGCCTTGCCAATGGATCGCGTATTGTCAATAAAAGAGCGGAAAACAAATGGAATGGAGGCGAATATGTTGCACAAGGATTTCCGCGATTATCTGGACCGGCTGGACGAGCTGCGTGAATTGACGCGAATCACAGCGGAGGTGGACTGGAATGAAGAGTTGGGGGGGATCGCTTTTGAGGGGCTAGCTCGGCGTAGTCCCGCCCTGCTTTTTGAATCCGTTAAAGATTACCATGGTACCCACGGTCAAAAAGTCGCCGTAAATTTTATAGAGAGTGCAAAACGGGGAAAAATTGCTTTAGGTCTGCCCCCGAATTTGCCGCAGCCGGAGGTCATCAGGATCCTCCGGGAACGGATGCGTAAGCCTATCAAGCCAAAGGTGATATCCGGTGGCAGTTGTAAAGAAGTGGTAGAAATGGGAGATGCGGTCAATCTCCTTGAGTTTCCTGTTCCGAAGATCCACAACCAGGACGGTGGCCGCTACCTTATGACATGGAGCAACGTAATCACAAAGGACCCCAATACAGGCTGGGTCAATGTCGGGACCTACCGCGGCATGATCCATGACAAGAACAGCTTGGGGATGATGATTGAACAGAACCATCATGGGCGCGTGCACATGCGCCAATGGCACGAAGCTGGCCACCGGGTTATGCCCATGGCAGTAGCCATTGGAGTGGACCCCCTTTGTTTAATCTGTTCGGCCATCAGCTTTCCCTCGGGAGTGGCCGAGTACGATATGGTTGGAGCGCTCAGGGAGTCACCGCTGGAGCTCGTGCGTTGCGAAACCGTCGACCTGGAAGTCCCAGCTCATGCCGAGATTATCCTGGAGGGGGAAGTGACTCTTGATCCGGAAGATTTCATGCCCGAAGGGCCCTTCGGCGAAGCTACCGGTCACTATGTGACCCTGAAGGAAGAACGGAGGCCCGTATTCCGGGTCAAATGCGTAACCCATCGGCGTGACCCAATTTTGCCCACCCGATATGTAGGTGCCATTTCTACATGGTTGACCACTGAATCCAATGCAGCGGTGGGGCCCGCGCGCTCTGCGGTGACCTGGAATCAACTGGAGGATAGAGGGGTTGAGGGTCTCGTCGGAATGCGATCCTTTGGGGGAGGCGGTAGCACAGTCACTGTACTTTCCATTAAGCAGTCTTATTATGGTCAGGCCAAGCAGATAGCTTCGACCCTGTGGGGATTATCCGGTGGCGGGAAGGTCACCATCATCGTGGATGATGATGTGGATATAAGCGACTTGAGCAAGGTCATGATAGCGGTGGCCAACCGGGTAAGACCCGCTGAGGATGTGCAGGTGCTGAAAGGATTTCCCGGCGGCGCACTGGACCCGTCCAATCATCCGGAAGTTTTGGCCAAGACGCAGGGGGTCGGGAACTGTGACAGGTGTTTGATCGATGCCACATGGCCGATGGATTGGGAACCAAGACCCGAGTGGGGAGGTCTCCGGCATCCCCCGTCGTGTCTACCCCATGCCACGCTTGTCAAGTCTGTCAGGCGGAGATGGAACGAACTGGGAATTGATTGAATCGTTATTCGAAAAGGGGAATTACCATGAATACGAAACTCGCTTATAGAGGTGGATTTTTATGGACTGGATTCATTTGCCTGGTTTCCGTTTTGTCGATTGGATTGTCGTTTGAAGCGGCAGTTGCGGAAAATTGGGAAACGCTCGTGAGGGCGGCGCAAAAGGAAGGTAAACTGTTTTTGGCGGGACCCACGGGTGACAGGCGGCGCCGCGCTTTGACCGAAACCTTTGAGAAGAAATTTAATATCCAGGTGGAGTACCTCGGAACGGGTGGTCCCGAGTTACCCCCACGGGTCAAAATAGAGCGCAGAGTAGGGAAGTACCTTTGGGATGCCTTTATTGCAGGTACGACCACGTTGCTCAGGGGAATCAAACCAGAGGGGATACTGACTCCCATTGAACCCGCACTGGTCCTCCCGGAAGTCACAAATCCAAAAAACTGGCACGGGGGCAGGCTTCCTTATATGGATGAGGACCGGACAGTCCTGGCGATTCTTATGCAGGCCGGGCAATATGTATACGTCAATACCAAAATGGTGAATCCAGAGGAGTTTACCAGTTGGCGGGCCCTGCTTGATCCCAAGTGGAAGGGAAAGATCGTAGTGGCCAGGGACCCCAGAGTAGCCGGTTATGGACGGTTTACCTTTCAATATTTTTACATCAATAGCGATCTCGGCCCTGATTTCATCCGTGAGCTTGTGAAGCAAGACCTGCACCTTATGAGGAATAGCCGGACCGGGGCACTCTGGTTGGCGCGGGGAAAGTACGCCATCTGCATGTGCAGCGATATTCAAACGGGGAGGCTAATGGAGGAAGGATTTCCGATTGCAGTGCTCAACCCTCACAGGATTAAAGAGGGGACAGGTGTAACTTCGGCCTACGCGAATCTCGCCCTGCCCAATCGCCCGCCGCACCCCAATGCAGCCAAGGTTTTTGCCAATTGGATTCTTACCAAGGAAGGTTCTACTCTGTTTTCGAAGGCTACCGGTATGCCCAGCCGAAGAGTAGACGTGACCACGAATCACATCGAGTCTTGGAGAGTACCCAAAGACGGTTGGGTCATGACAGGGACTGAGGATAAGTTGAAAATACACGATGCCATGGTTCCCTTTCTTGAAAAGCTTCTGGCTAAATAGCGTTCGGTGGGCTGCGCTTTGGGTTGCTGGGGAGACTCAGCCCCTTTCGTTGGGGTTCATGCGAAGGCCAACGACTCGGGCAATAACTGCCGCCACAACGATGACAATAATGACGAAGACCCCTATGACAGTTGCCTTCTCAAAGCTCCCTTCAGCCATGTAGTCGAGCATCAGCAGCGAGAGGGTCCGGGACCTGAAGGTCGACAAAAAAACCACGGTCGGAATATCGCGGACCGCTGAAATAAAGACAACCAGACCCACTGCAATCATTGCCGGTGTGAGAAGGGGTAGCACGACACGTCGGAACGTGTATACCCACGGTGCGCCTGAGGCCCAAGCTGCTTCCTCCAGTTCCCGGTGAATTTGGAGAATGTTTGCCTTTAGGATCTGGGTACCCAGGGGGAGCTCGCTGACAATAATGGCAATAATAAGGACGTAAATCGTTCCATAAAGCCCAGCGAGGATTCCGCCGGAGCCCGCGAAAACATAGAGGAGCGCCAGCCCGGTAAGCACGCCGGGGAGCGCCCAGGGAAGCCAGATAAGAAAATCCAGAACCCCCCGCCCCGAGAACTTCAAACGGACCAGTACATAACTGATCACGGCGTATAAAAAGACGCCGACGAGTGCCGCGCCAATCCCAAGGCTCAATGTGTTGCGCAGGGAGAGAGAGAAGGTCGGGTCATCAAAGGCATGTGTCCAGTGGTGCAGGGTCCATGGGTTCTGAATGTCAAATACGCCAAAAAGTCTCATAAATGTCCCAAGGATAACGAACAGTAAAGGCAGGAAGATCATCACCACTATGAACAGCATGCAGAAGGAGAAAGTGACCCAACGCCAGGGACCAAGGCTCGTTCGTCGAACCGTGTAGCCCCGTCCGGTAATTGTAGTGAACTGGCGGTGGCCCACCAGGATTCGTTGAGCGAGAACCATCACGAAGATTGCCACAACAAATAGACTCGACAGTGCGGTGGCTGGGCCGTAACGGGCGGGCTCCCAATGGAGGTATTCCCAAATCTTGGTGGAATAAACGAAGATGCCGGACGGAAATCCCAGCACGAGCTCCACCTCCAAGGATTGGATGGATTTAATAAATCCAAGAATCACTGCAGCTACAATCGCCGGGGTTAAGATTGGGATCGTAATGCGCATCAATGTGATAAAATGGTTGCACCCCGAGGTGNNCGAGGATCACTGCGGCTACAATCGCCGGGGTTAAGATTGGAATTGTAATGCGTAGCAACGTAACTAGATGGTTGCACCCCGAGGTGTGAGCGGCTTCTTCCATGGCGGCATCCATGGTCCGGAAGGCAGGTGTGATCAAAAGAAACCGTATGGAGGTTCCAAAAGCCAGGTGAGCCCAGATGATGCCCCAGTAGGAATAGATATTGAAGGGTGGCTTTGAAAGGTTGAATACGTTCATCAAGAGCTTATTCAGGACCCCGATATCGGGATCCAGCAGCAGGATCCAACCTAGTGTGATGGGCAGATGGGGAAGGAAAAATCCCAGCCAGAGTGTGAACTCAATGAATCCCCTACACGGGGTATCTGTGCGGGTTACCACCCAGGCGAAGAAGATGGCGAGGACAAGCGCGATGACCACTCGGATGCCAGCCAGGAGAAAGGTGTTGCCCAAGGCCCCGGGGATTGTGGGATCGGAAAAAGCGCTTTGCCATGCGTCCAATCCCCACGCAACCGGTTGTCCTGGTGCTCCAACCTGAAAGCTGTTGATAAAAATCAGGCTCAATGGATACGCGGTCATAAAGAGGATGACAGCAAAAAGGGGGACGAGTAGATAGACCAGACGCATACCGGATCCGCGGATTTGGAGTTTGGTAAGACTCGCTACCTTAGCCATGGGCTATCCCCCGCAGGCCGGAAGGGGTGACTTTCACAATCTCATTGAGAATCCCGCATGTCAGTTGTGTCCCACAGGGCCGAGAATTCATCTCCATAATGGCCTCGATGGCGTTACCTCAATCGGGAGCAATGCCGATACAGTATTGAGATGGCAACCGCAAGAATACCAGCTCTCCCTTGTCGGGAGTAAAGCTATGGTGAGCTCTGACCTGTATCAGCTTATTCTGGACACCCACCCAGAAATCCACGTGCTCGCCTAAGAAAGACGTGATCTCTACTCTTCCCTGTACAACGTTATTTCCGTTCGGTTGCGATCGATGGGGCTCTACATTCTCGGGTCGAATGGCCATCACCGCCTGGCTGCCCCGAGTAAGGTTGTCGGCTACGGATGTGCACTGAAAAGTGCCGATCACGGTTTTGAGACCGCCGCCGTCGGTTACCGTGGCATCGATAAAGTTCGTGTTGCCGATAAAGTCCGCAACCAGCTTATTAATGGGCCGCGTGTAAAGGTCTGTGGGGTTGCTCAGTTGTATGATCTGTCCATTGAGGATGACCGCGATACGGGTAGACATGGACAAAGCTTCGGATTGATCGTGCGTCACATAGATGCTGGTAATCTTTAAATGGTCCATGAGCTGGCGAAGCTCTATGCGCATCTGTTGCCTCAATTTGGCATCCAGGTTGGATAAAGGCTCGTCCAGGAGAATTAACTTGGGTTCACGAAGAACGGCACGTGCCAACGCCAATCTCTGCTGCTGGCCTCCTGAGAGATGAGTTGCCGGGCGGTCTTCTAAACCCTCCAACCGTACCAGTTGAAGCACCGCTTTGACCTTCTCGCTAATCTCGCGATTGGAGAGCCCCTTTTTGTCGACCCTCAAGGGTAGGACGGCATTTTCGAAAACGCTCATATGCGGCCAGATGGCATAGGATTGGAATACCATGCTGATGGGACGCTTGTGAGTTGGTCGGGCTATCCCTTTGACGGACGAAAATACTCTGCTATCCCCAATGGAAATTTCCCCGCTATCCGGCGTTTCGAGCCCTGCGATGCAACGTAGGGTGGTGGTTTTACCGCACCCGCTGGGACCCAGAAGCGTAAAAAACTCTCCTTCTTCAACTTCAAGGGAGATTCCATCAACCGCACGAACCTCGCCGTCCTTCACGGGAAAGCGCTTGCACATGGCTTCGATTTTCAAGGCGATTCCCAAGAACTTTTTCCTCAACTGCTCATGATGTTTTCTTGGAAGGAACTAAGTGCGGCTTGTCGAATCGGTATTTTTCTTGCCAGGAATACTGAATCCGTTTCGTGTGGGGCGCCACTCAGTACAACACACGGGTTTTTTATACTTAGGCGTCGCAGGTTGTCAACCCAATAGGGCGGTCGGCCATGGGGCGCCAAAAGGTGATTAAGGGGTTAGGGATGTTTGCAAGACTTGACTTCAAACCTCGCGATAGAATAAGTGAGAGAAGAATCAGACGTCACCGATCTACGCAAAGGGTTCGGGTCAAGTCGGAACTACGGAAAAGGAGCCGAAGAGTGCGAAAAACAGCGGAGACAACCTACGAAAAGTGGATGAAAAAAGAGGGGGTCCCCATTATCCAAGATTACGGTGTGCGAGACCTGCGGGAGCTGGAACGCCGCCCGTGGCCGCGTACGGGCGGGTTGGGTGCGTTCGTTGAATTGAAAGGGATGGAAGGATTCACCGGTACCTATATCGGCGAAATCCCGGGCGGGCAAGCGCTGAACCCTGAGCGGCATCTCTATGAGGAGATCATCTATGTCCTGGAAGGGCTGGGGGTGACGGAAGTGTCGTCGCCGCAAAACGGCGGCAAGAAGGTCCAATTTGAATGGGGCCCGGGATCCATGTTTGCGATCCCTCTAAACGCGTACCACCGGCTCATTAACGGGGGAAGAGATCCCGTGGTCTTCCTGGCTATCACCAGCGCTCCGGTGATGATGGATCTTTTGCACAACGAGGATTTCATCTTCAATAACGATTACTCATTTTCGGACCGTTATGACGGTAGCGAAGATTACTTCAAAACCAGCAACCATCGTTACCGAAGCGAAAGCGGAAGCGAAGTCTGGGAGACAAACTTTATCGCGGACGTCAATGCCTCTCTCGTGGATCATCTCAGGCATCACAAGGCCGTAGGGGGTGGAACGACGCTGTTTCAAATCGCGGAAAATGCACTGGTGGGGCACATCGCCGAATGGCCTTCCGGCCGTTACCACCAGGCCCACTGGCATGGCGGAGGGGCTGTATTGTTTCCCATCAGTTCCGAAGGGTACGTATTGCTGTGGCCGCGGGAGGCGGGAACACGTCCCTATCAGAGCGGTAACGGCCATAAGGTCGTGAAGGTAGAGTGGAAGGAAGGAGGATTGTACAGCCCCCCCACCGGATGGTTCCATCAGCATTTCAATACCGGGCGGGAGCAGGCAAAACACATCGCCTTTCGCTACTCCGAGAACAATCACAAGTACGCTTTTGGCATTTTTAGAGCCTCTGTGCTTGGAGGGGTTAACGTGAGCATAAGGGATGGGGGAAATCTGATTAAGTATGAGGACGAGGACCCCAAGATCAGGCAGGACTTCGAAGACGAGCTGGCAAGGAAGGGAATTCCGTGTGAAATGCCTACAGTTACTTACCGAAACGACTAGCATGCCTGTGTGAGATTGAGTAACGGTAAGATGAGGTTGAAAAAAGCTAGCACTCCGAAAAAGGGCAGACGAAACCCTGGTAGAAGCGGTTTCCTTGGGGATTTGATCAGGACGGAGGAGGGTTTGGTTAGTGCCCGGATTTTTGTAGACCCCGAAATCTACGATCTGGAGTCGGAGCGGATCTTCGCCAAGTGCTGGCTATTCGTCGCACATGAGTCTGAAATTCCCGCGGCAGGGGATTTCGTCACTCGCACTATGGGGGAAGATCCGGTCATCGTATGGCGGGGACAGGATGGAAAGATACGGGTCTTTTTAAATGTATGCCGCCACAGGGGCCGGAAGGTTTGCGGAGAGGACCTGGGCAAGGCGGCGTATTTCAAATGTCCCTACCACGGTTGGACCTACAACAACACAGGGGAGTTAACTTCGGTACCTTTTTTTGAGGGATATCAGGGGAATTTGCACAAAGACGGTTTGGGTTTGTATCAGGCTCTCAGGGTGGGCATTTATCACGGGTTGATATTTGCCCGTTGGGAGGCGGACGGGGAGTCGCTCAATGAGAACCTGGAGGAGATGGCCTGGGTACTGGATCTGGTGTTTGGGCGCACGGAAGGACTGGAGGTGGTGGGAGCTCCGATGAGGTGGGTGGCGGATGCAAATTGGAAACTAGGTGCGGCAAACTTTGCGGGTGACGGGCAACATACCGTTACCACTCATGGATTTCAAAGCGCTGTTGGTTTGGAATTGATTCGGGGCAAGAGTTTTGCCATGCCTACCAACAAAGGCCATACCGCTGCCCTCAAACAACGCCTTCCGGACAGCAAAGGCGATCCTTACCTGGCTTTACCCGCGGAGCTTTGGCCGGAAATTCAAAGCTGCCTCGCAGAGGACCAGTGGACAGTGGCTGAATCTCTGGCGACAGTGGTAGGCAATGTCTTTCCCAATATGAGTTTTTTAAATACCGTGGTGGTTCCGCCTCCTCAATGGGGTGGCCCAGAGGGTCGATCCGTTTCATTTTTGACCGTGCGCCAGTGGCAGCCCCGGCGGTCAGACGGAGTCGAGGTCTGGTCGTGGCTGTTCGTGGATAAAAATGCTCCGCAATGGTGGAAACAGGTCTCTCGGGAGGCCTATTCACGTTCTTTTGGCGTAGCGGGAGTCTTTGAGCAGGACGATTTGGAAAACTGGGTTGAAATTACTCAGGCACTGCGGGGTCCTATTGCATGCGGGCTGTTACTGCAATACCGGATGGGTTTGGAGGCAGCTCCACTCAGAGATTGGCCTGGGTCCAGCGTTGTTTATTCTTTGTCCAATCTTTCGGAAATGAATGAGCGTGTCTTTTACGAGCACTGGCAAAAGCTTCTGATGCAGGCATCGGCTTAAGAAATTGGAGTCAAACGAATAAAACTGTTCGAGGTTCGTGGCGCTGATTGTGCTACATTCTTAGAACGAAATAAAGGGAACCGTTCGTTAAAAAAGGAGATGCTAATGGCAAGCTGCATTGATGCTGATGGTCATATCTTCGGGGAGCCGGAAAACATTTCAAAATATCTCCCTGATCCATATCGGGACCGAGGCCCGCTCCCTGGAAACCGTCTGTACCCCGAAATCGATCATTTCCATCGCCACACGGGCAAACCTACCATTCCGGGATCCTTTGAAATGTCAGGTCCGGAGGGTTGGCTCAGGTTTCTGGATAATATCGGAATCGAAATGACCGTGCTGTATCCGAGCAGCCTGCTGTTCTGGTCCCGGATTAGCTATATCGACTGGGCCATCAGAAGTCAGGGAACATGAAGAGCTGACGTCCGAGGACAGGGAAGCGATTCTTTATAAGAACGCACAGAGATTTTATAAAATATAAGCAGAGTTTCAGGCGACAAAAATTGATGGCCAGGGTTGAAAAAGGGACCTCACGGATCATTTTGTGAGTTGATGACCTGTGAGGACAATGAAAGACAGGTGTTGTTTTAAAAAAGTCCGGGTGGCAAATAGAAGGGAAGCAAATGAAGAAAACCAAGGCTAGGGTGGCGCCAAAGAAAAAACCGGTTAGTAACGGAAAGAGTTTGTTCAGCGATCTGATAAACACCGACGAGGGTGTTATCAATTCAAGGATCTTCACGGATCCAGAGATCAACCGTATGGAAATGGAACGGATTTTCACCCGGAGCTGGCTCTTTGTGGCTCACGAGTCGGAGATCCCTCAGCCCGGGGATTTTGTGACCCGTTCCATGGGGGATGACCCGGTGATCGTATGGCGCGGGCAGGACGGTATGGTTAGGGTGTTTTTGAACGTCTGCCGTCACCGGGGCAGGAGAGTTTGCGGCTTGGACATGGGGCGGGCAGCCTCTTTCAAGTGCGCCTATCACGGCTGGACGTACAGCAATAGGGGGGAGCTGATTTCCGTCCCTTTTTTTGAGGGATATCAAGGGAAGTTGGACAGGAGCCAATTGGGTTTGTATGAAGCGCCGAAGGTGGAGAGTTATCACGGGTTGGTCTTTGCGAATTGGGATGCAAAGGCGAAGAGATTGGGAGATTATCTCGGGGAGATGAAGTGGGTATTGGACTTGTTGTTTGGACGTACGGAGGGACTGGAAGTGGTGGGGACTCCGATGCGCTGGGAGGTTAATTCGAATTGGAAGCTGGGGGCGGCCAATTTTGGGGGAGACGGAGTCCATCTCTTTACGACCCACGGATTTAGATCCGCTTTAGGATTGGAAGACAAGATGCAGGGGGAACGAAAGGGCTATCGATTGATGACTGAAAATGGCCACACCTCCTCCCTTTCCGGTTTCATGGATAAATATTTCATGTGTCTTCCCAAGGAGCTACACCCGGAACTGAAGCAACGCCTCACTGGGGAGCAATTAAAGGTGCTTGAGCCGTTACTCATTGCCGTGGGGAATGTTTTCCCCAATATGAGTTTTCTAAACAGCGGACAACATACGTCTGAGGAATGGGGTGGCGGCAAAGGAAACGAACAAGAGATGGTTTCTTTCCTGACGCTCAGGCTGTGGCAGCCAAAAGGGGCTGAAAAGATGGAAGTATGGTCATGGTGTTTTGTAGATAAAAACGCTTCCGACCGCTGGAAAGAGGCCTCCAGGGAATCTTACCTCCGTGTATTTGGCATGGGCGGTATGTTCGAACAGGACGATATGGAAAACTGGGTGGAAGTCACGCAAGCCCTGCGCGGACCTGTAGCGAAAAGGCTCTGGCTCCAATACAGGATGGGGCTGGGGGTCACCCACAAGGAGCGGCCCATACCCACCCTCAAAAACGTGCAGAACGGGGTCATGAGTGAGGACAGTGAAAGAGTGTTTTACCGTAGTTGGCAAAAAATGATGGCGCGAGGATAAGAAGCATCCAATGGACAAAAACGGGAAAAATATTAGTCCTGGGGATCCTCGATATTGTGAAATCCTCGAGTTTCTCCATCTGGAGGCCGAGCTTCTCGATAGCGGGCGTTTTTCGGAATGGTTAGAGTTGATGACCGAGGATATTGCGTACCGTATGCCGGTGCGTTCCAATCGCGCCCACAGGAGCCCGGATTACACAGAAAAGACGGAAATATTTTCAGAGAATATGGCCTCCCTGCGGATGCGGGTCAAGCGTTTGGGGACGGACTTTGCCTGGGCCGAGAGCCCGCCTTCCCGCACCCGGCACTTAGTGACCAATGTCCGAGTGCGGGCAACGAACAATCCGCATGAGTTGGACGTGCTCAGTTACATCCTCGTTTACCGTAATCGTTCCAGCTCCGCCACCGCAGATATTCTGTCCGGGGAGAGAAACGACTTGGTGCGTAACGTGGAGGGAAACTGGCGCCTGGCATCGAGGAAGATTTTGCTCGACCAGGTGGTGGTGGGCTCGAGGAATTTGAGCATCTTTTTTTAGTCATTATGGAACCTCATTCAACCCAAAGTTTTCCTACCTTTGATTCATTCAAACTCTGGTTCGACGAGAAAACAGAGAACCATCCCTTCAAGACAGGAAAGAACCGCGGTCCCTTTCATGAGGATTTCTCCCGGGGCAAGGTTTCAATGGATTTCCT
>JABAOE010019711.1_pt1 | contig 13747 bp, 18 predicted proteins | sample 7062141 | NCBI WGS metagenome assembly JABAOE01 (sample SAMN14538627, study PRJNA623070) | marine sediment metagenome | biome: marine biome [ENVO:00000428]; feature: marine pelagic biome [ENVO:01000023]; material: deep marine sediment [ENVO:00002113] | place: India: Gulf of Khambhat ... | reverse complement strand
CCGGTCCAGCGGACACCCAGCAACTCCTCGAGCCCCACGACCGGGCCGCTGATAAAGCCGTCCAGCTGGCGCAGGCCATAGTTGCCGGCCTCGAGCCGCACCTGACTCTCGAACTCCGGTCCCGGTTCCTTGGTCGTGTAGCTGATCGCACCCGCAAACGCGGCGCGGCCGTACAGTGCGCTCTGCGGTCCCTTGACGATCTCGATGCGCTCGACGTCAGTGAGCAGACGCTGGTTAGCGAGCAGGCCCGACCCGGCCGACACGAAGTTCTCAGTGGTCACGTCGACGCCGTCGACGAGGAACGCGACGTTCGAACGCCCGCGCGTGTTGGAGAGGCCGCGCACGGCGATACGCACATCCTGTGGCCCGAACGATTGGTCGAATTGCACGCTCGGCGACAGTTTGACGACGTCCGCGACGTTCGTGATGCCCTGGCGCGCAATCTGCTCGGCGGAAATCGCATCGACCGCGATCGGCACGTCCTGGATGTTCTCTTGCTTTTTGCGGGTCGTGACGACGACCTCTTCGAGCTGTGCCCAGCCCGCGACAGGAGCCGAGAGCATCATCCCGGATACGATCAATGCTGCGCCGCTAGCCCCGACGTAGCCCGTTCTATTCGACATCAATCTCCCCCTGACAATTGTTCTCGCCCCCGAGTCGCTCTGCGGTCCCAGCCCGACGCCCTCCGCCGACGATGATAGGCCACTCCATGGCACAGGGAAAGTAGTCATGAGCGGAGCATTTGGCGCAATGGCCATGGCCGGCCCCGCGGCCGTCCATCCTGTGGCACGCCAGCACATTGTTCGCTATAGTCGCCGTCGGACAACCTATAACGAGCGTCAGTAGACCGTCCAGGGGGATTCATATGACTTTGCGCTTCCTCGGAGCCAGACCCGGCCTGGCCTTGGCCGTCATGGCGGCCTCCGTGTTCGCATCCATGGCCGCCCGCGCCGAGGGACCCGGGCCGGACTATACGTACCTGGGCGTGAGTTACGAGTGGACAGACGTCAAGTTCGGCGTGAACCCGAGCGCGGACGAGCGCTACAACAATGGCACGATGGAAGGCTACAACATCGACGCGTCGCTGGGCATTTTGGGATGGTTTCATGTGCTTGGCCAGTACTTCGATGGCGACTGCACGAATTGCGGGACCGACCTCAACGGCGAACTGTTCGACCAGGACTTCGAGGGTTACAAGATCGGCGCCGGGATCAGCATCGGCTTCGACACCGTCGGCTGGAACGATCGCACGGACCTGGTGCTGCGTGGCTACTATGTCGATGTCGAACAGAGCAACCTCAACCCGGACAGCCCACCGTCACTGAGCGGCGACGGCTGGGAAGCGCAGGGAGTCATTCGCTCGCAAATCTCGCCGCGGGCGGAATTCGAAGTCGGTTACGCCTACCAGGACGTAGGCACCGTCAAGAACTCGGACGTCATTATCGGATTAAATTACCGGATCGGCTGGGGCTTCGCCGCGCTGGCGAAGGGCATTATTTTCGACGATGACACGGGATTCGAGCTCGGCGTCCGCTGGTATTTCGGCGACCTGATTTTCGGTGGCCGGGACAGCATCGTTCGCTAGCGGTTGCAGTGGGGAGCAGCGATATATGAAGAAGATTCTGGGTCTCGCGTTGCTGCTGGCGGCCCTCGGACCCGCTCCCGGCATCGCGGAGGATGCGTGGTACAACGGTATCTACATCGGCGGCAGCGTGGGGGCCGGTCGCATCGAGGCGGACCTGGCCGAGCTTGGACTGTTGCCGCCGCGTCGTGAGGAGCCGCCCGACTCCGGTATGTTTGTGCAGGACCCGATCGAGAGCTCGAAGTTCAAGAAGAGCTCGCTGACGGGCAAGCTGTTCGCGGGCTGGAGATTCGCCAGGTACTTTGGTATCGAGGCGGGCTACGTTGAGTTCTTCGACGTCACCCGGCAGTATTGTTTTACCGAGGCAGAAAGTTCGGGCGAGTGTACCGAGGTGCGCCGCCCGCCGGCGCCGCCATCAGCGATCAGTTCGAGTGCGTGGACGGTCGAGCTGCCGACGGAGGGAATCTTCGGCTACGTTGTTGGGTTCCTGCCGTTTTCCCAGGACCGGTTCGACCTATTCCTGAAGGTGGGCGCGATCCGCTGGGAGACCCAGGCAGCCGCCTTCGAGAAGATCGTCGGTGAAGCGGGATCCGTCCCGGTGAAGTTGCCGAAGGTGCCGCCCACCAACGACCCGGTTTTTAAAAAGTTCGACGGCACAGATCTCGCGACGGGTCTCGGCATCAACTTGAACCATCCGTCGGGGGTGACGATCCGCACGGAGTTCGAGTACTTCGACATCGGCGACCTCGACCAGAGCTACCTGCTGAGCTTCTCGGCGATTTACAGCTTCTGAACCACCCCGACCGCGTTCTGATGAGCGCGGCGAGACCTCCGCAACGGTCTCGCTGGTGCTCGGCTCGTTCCCGATAATAGGGCTGGTCAGCGAGGCTCGCATATCGGCGCCACAAGGAAATCGGCCGATCGACGAGCTGGGCACGGCCGGCAGGCTCCGGGGCCGGCGCAGTTCCCGCCGCTGGGTCGGGCGCTGCTCGCCGAACATGCGCCGGAGCTGTTCGCCCGAGTTGACGCCAAGTGTGGCGATAAGATCAATTCACCCTGAGCCGATCCGCGAATCCGCCAGACTGTGCGCCAGTTCCGGATTCCCGCCGGCCCGGCGAGTTAACTTAATGTCCAGTCACCGCTACGGAGGGCTGGGCATGACGCGGGGTACTGCATCGATCGACTTCGGCCTGCTCGAGCGGCTCACCGACCAGTTTGTGTGCAGCCGCTGCTTCCGGGCGGGCGACCTGCGCCGCATCAGTCAGGTCGTATCCAGGCATCACAGGCCCAAGACGCTGTGCAGCAACTGCGTTCCCGAAGTCTCGACGCGCTCGCGTGCCGCGGTCCGCCCGATGAGCGCAGCCCGAACAGCGGCAACGCCGAGACCGCCATGATCAGATAGACCACGACCCAGACATCCTTCCACGGATCGTCGTCCCCCTGAATGGCGGTCGCGGTGCCCATCATCGCGGCGATACGATGCGATTCATGACCCTCGCATCAGGTGACCGCAATTTTCCCGGGGCTTGTCGAACACCATCGCCGACGACTCTGGACGAAGCGGCGTTGAAATTGCATCGGAATTGCCGCGCCTGCGTCACGATGAGCGGCGAACGCGCGCTCCCGGCATTGCGGGAATGATGGTGGGCCGTGAAGGACTCGAACCTTCGACCAATTGGTTAAAAGCCAACTGCTCTACCAACTGAGCTAACGGCCCTTCCGGGGACAAGCGCACTGCCCCGGGAACGGGACGCGATTTTACGCGCCCGAATCAACCGTCGGCAAGTCGGCACGCCGTTACGCGGCCGCGTACCGCGTTGGATCGTAGACGCCCGCTTCGGCGAAGCCGAACCGCCGCAGCCGACACGCCTCACAGAGGCCGCACGCCTCGCCCGCCGACGTCGCCTGGTAGCAGGACACGGTGAGCGCATAGTCGACGCTGAGCCCCACGCCCCGCCGGATGATCTGTGCCTTGGTCATGTCGATCAGCGGCGCTTCGATTCGGATCGGGCGGCCCTCGACACTGCGCTTCGTCGCGAGGTCCGCGACGCATTGGAAGGCCTCGATGTATTCAGGCCGGCAGTCCGGATAACCCGAATAGTCGATGGCATTCACCCCGACGAAGATCGCGTCGGCATCGATGACCTCCGCCCAAGCCAATGCGAATGACAGGAATACCGTGTTCCGGGCCGGCACGTAGGTCACCGGTATTTCGTCGCTCGCCGTCACCGGCACGCCGATGCGCTCGTCCGTCAGCGCGGAACCGCCCAGCGCCCCGAGGTCGACCCGCAGAACGCGTTGGTCTGCCNNTTCAGCTCCGCGCGATGCCTCTGCCCATAGTCGAAACTGAGCGCGTAGCACTCCAGGCCCCGCTCGGCGGCGATCGCGAGGCAGGTCGCGGAATCCATGCCGCCGGACAACAATACGACCGCACGGCTCATCTTGGCCTGGTACCGCGCGCTCGCGCGCCAGCTCCCTCAGTGACCCGGCACATCGCCCCACAGCACCTTGTGTAACTGGATCTGGAACCTCACATCGAGCCGGTCCGCGAGAATCCACTCCGCCAGCTCGCGCGCGATTTCGCCGCCCCAGGTCGGCGAAAACAGCACGGCGCAGCGCGTCGACAGTTCGCGTTCTGCGACGATGTCTCGCGACCATTCGTAGTCCGCCCGGTCGGCGATGACGAACTTGACCTGGTCGTCCCGCTTGAGCAGATCGACGTTATCCCAGAGGTTCTTCTGGACTTCGCCCGATGCGGGCGTCTTGATGTCCATGACGATCGTGACACGCGGGTCTACGGGTCCGATGTCCAGCGCGCCGCTGGTCTCGAGCGTCACTTCATAATCGAGGTCGCACAGCTCGGACAGCAGGTGCAGGCAACCGGGTTGCGCCAGCGGCTCGCCGCCGGTGACGCAGACGTGCCGGGTCGCGAAACCGGCAATCCGGTCAAGGATTGCAGTCACGCTCATCTTGGTGCCGCCGTGGAAGGCATACGCGGTATCGCAGTACGCGCAGCGAAGCGGACAGCCGGTCAGCCGGATGAACGCCGACGGGCAGCCCATCGGCCGCGACTCGCCCTGCAGCGAATGAAAGATTTCCGTGATTCGCAACTGCCGGTCGCGGGACGACCGGTCCAAAGAATTTATCGCCATCGCGCTTTTCGCCGGTTGCGGCGGCGCTACCCGACCGCCGTTACCGACTCTCGCTCTTGATGCGATCGAGGCGCTGGCTCGCGAGCCGGGCTGCAGTCGTCTCCGGGTAATCCGCGACGACGGCCTGCAGCGCCCGCTCGGCAGCACTCATGCGCTTCAGCTCGTAGTTGCAGTAGCCGATCTTGAGCAAGGCGTCCGGGATTTTGCGCGAATCCGGGTACCGATCGACGACCGCCTGGAAGGCCGGCAGCGCATCGTTGTACTGCTGGGTGACATAATGCGTCTCGGCCAGCCAGTACTGGGCATTGTCCAATAACTCGCTGTTCGGAAATGCCACCATGAATTGCTGCAGGGCGATCGCCGCCTGGTCGTAGCGTCCCTGCTTCAGCAACTCGAATGCGGCCTGGTAGTTGGCCCTGTCGGTCCCGCCCGGCACCGGCAACTGACCCGGGCTCAGGCTGCCGCCCTCGAAGACATTGAGGCTCGCCCTCGCCTGCTCCATCGTCTGAAGCCGCTGGTCGATGTCGAGGTACAGGTCTTTCTGCCGGGTGCTCGCCTGATCCAGCTCGTATTGAAGCGTTTCGACGTCGTTGCGCAGCATCTGCATATCCTGCTGCACGGATTCGAGCCGCGACATCAGGTTGACGAGCCCTTCGTTGTCGACAAGGCGCTCGACCCGCGCGAGTCGGCTGTCGATCTCGTTCATCTTCAGGTACATCGGATCGTCTTCGCGCGACAGCATCCCCTCGCAACCGGCGAGGACGAACAATGCGCAGCCGACGATGAGCCTACCGACGATCGACATGCCGATGCTCCGCGGGTCCAAGGTGTCCTCCGCCTGGGTCAGTTCGCGTAGACAAGCTCGACACGGCGATTCATGCCCCATGCCTCCTCGTCACTGCCGAGCGCAGCCGGGCGTTCCTCGCCGTAGCTGACGGTGCTCAGCTGCGCCGATGATACTCCCTGAAGCATCAGGATCTGGCGAACCGACTGAGCACGACGCTCCCCGAGGCCGATGTTGTACTCGCGACTGCCCCGCTCGTCTGCGTGGCCCTCGAGTCGAACAGTCGCGCCCGGATTTTCCGCAAGATATGCCCCGTGCGCCTCGAGTACACCGACCGAATCGGCGTCCACGCTGCTCTGGTCGTAACTGAAATAGATCACGCGGTTGTCGAGCGCGCCGCTGCCGGCCAGTTCCCCGAACGCGCCGCCCTCCTGCAGACCGCCGTCGTCCAGGCCGGAAGAGCGCGCGTCCGGCCCGCCGTCACCGCTACCCGACGTAACCCCGCCGGACATGTCATCGATCGCCGTGCCCGACGATCCGCCGCAACCTGCCAGCAGCCCCACAACCGCTCCGAGTACGCACAGTTTCTTTACGTCCATTGGCCAACACTCCTTTTCAACCAAGAAAATACCTTAACAACTTTATATAACCCAATGATAAATATCTTAAATCATACGGTAGAATCAGTTCGGGCGAAACGGCGACCAGACGGGCTCCCGCACGTCGCCCGCGACCGAAGAAATACGCTGATGGATCAAACCATCCTTCGTGACCGTCGCCAGCACGCCGCGCTCGCCCTGCCGCGTCGCGTAGATCAGCGTCTCCCCGTTTGGCGCGAAACTCGGAGACTCATCCAGCGCACCGCCCGTCAGCACCTGCGTAAACCCCCGCTCTAGCTCAACCAGCGCAATTCTATAGTTGCCCCGGTCGTTATGCACCACCGCCAGCTCCTTGCCATTCGGCGCCAGCCGAGGCCGCGCATTATAAGGCCCCTCGAAGCTCACGCGCTCGGCGTTCCCGCCGGCCGTGGATACGCGATATACCTGCGGCCGGCCCGCCCGATCCGACGTGAAATAGATGAATTGGCCGTCGGCCGACCACGCCGGTTCGGTGTCGATCGACGGGCGTTCGGTCAGCCGTTTCAGTACCTGGTTTGTGAGGTCGAGGGTATATATATCGAGGTTGCCGTCCGGCTTGGACAAGGTCAGGGCGAGGCTTCGCCCGTCCGGCGACCAGGCCGGCGCGCCGTTGACCCCATCGCGGCTCGACACGCGCTGTCGCGCGCCCGAACGCAGCGTCTGCACGTAAATCGATGCCCGCTTGCGTTCGAACGAGACATAGGCGAGCTTGCGTCCGTCCGGAGACCACGCGGGGGACATCAGCGGCTCGTCTGATTCGACGAGGATGCGCGCGTTTTCCCCGTCGGCGTCCGCGACGATCAACCGATAGGTCTGCCGGGGCGGCTCTCCGTCGACGGTGATGTAGGCGATCCGCGTCGCGAAGATGCCGGGCACGCCGGTCAGCTCCTCGTAGATCATGTCGGCCACGAGGTGACTCGCGCTGCGCAGCTGTTCACGCCGCGCGGGCTGCCGGTAACCGAGAAGCTGCTCGCCGCGAAACACGTCGAACACCTGGAACTGGATCGTGTACTGGTCGGGACCGGATTCCAGCAGCCGGCCGATGACGACGACCTCGATGCCGAGAATACGCCAATCGTCGAAGTCGATCTCCCGACCCGAGGTCGGGCGCTCGAGCATGTCGCCCGGCGCCAGCGGCTCGAACCGGCCGCTCCGCCCGAGGTCGGTGCTGACGAGCCCCGAAACGTCGAACGGCATCGACCCCGCGCCCGCCCAGCCTAACGGGACGATCGCGATCGGAACCGGCTTGTCGACGCCCTGGCTGATCTCGATCCGCAGCTCCGCATGTGCCACGCCCACCGAGGCGGCCACCAGGGCGGCGACGCGGGCGATCAGGGAGAACACTTCCTTCATGTTTATCGGCACCTCCATGTCGGGACCGACGCTATTGTTCGGGTTTGAACGTAAATCGCAAGTTCCGGTCGAACAGCGTCGGGTCCGACGGCGGCGGCAGCGGTGACGATTTCTCGACCGCGGCAATAATAGACCGCACGACGCCGGCATCGCCGTTGCAGCGACCGATCCGGACGTTCACCACCTGGCCGCCCGGAATCTGCGTGACATGCACGACACATTCGATGCCGGGCGTCGCACTCGCGGGACGCGCCCAGTTACGCTCGACGCGATCCCGGATCAGCGCAAGGTATCGAGCCTGCGCGCCCGAGGCGATCGCTGCGAGGCGCTGCTCCTCGGCCGCGAGTTCGCGCTGAAATTCGGCCTGTCGCTGCGCCTCCAATCGCTGCCGCTCGGCTTCCTGGCGCTGGCGTTCCGCCTCTTCCTTGCGCTGCTGTTCAGCGATGCGGGCTTCTTCCGCGCGCCGCCGCTCCTCCTCGGCCCTGCGACGCTCGGCCTCCTTGCGCTCCGCTTCCGCCTTGCGCGCGGCCTCCTTGCGCTCCGCCTCCTCCTTGCGCGCGGCCGCAATGCGCGCCTGTTCCGCCCTCTCCGACTCCTGCCGGCGGCGTTCGGCCTCCTCTTGGAGGCGCCGCTCAGCCGCGGCCGCCTCGCGCTGACGCTGCAATTCGGCCTGGCGGGCCCGTTCCGCCTCCTGCTCGCGTCGGCGCAGGGCGCCCGTGTCGATGACGGTCGCCTCGATGGCGAGCGGCACGCGGGGCACCTCGGGCGCCGGCAGGCTGACGAGCCTCAAGCCGAGCACCGCCAACAGCGCGGCGTGCCCGAGAACGGACAGCGTGAGGCCGGACGAATAGTCGCGCGCGAAGCTGGCCAACGAGTCTACTCTCTATCCCGCCTGCAATGCCTCGAGATCTGCGGGATCCGTCAGAAATCCGACCTTCTCCGCGCCCGCCTCCTGCAGCAGGACCATCGCCGCCACGACGCGACCGTACGAGACGCGAAAATCGGCCTTCACCAGCACCGGCGTCTCCGGCTTGCGCTCCAGCACAATCGACGCGAGCCGGACGATGCGGTCCGCATCGACGGGGCGATCCTCGTCGTCGCCGACATTCAGGTAGAGACGGCCTTCCGCATCCACCGACAGCACCAGCGGCTCCGCGCCCTCCGTCGGATCGATCGGTTCCGCGCCCGCCTTCGGCAATTCGACCTCGATGCCCTGGGTCAGCAACGGCGCCGTCACCATGAAGATGATCAGCAACACGAGCATGACGTCGATGTAGGGCACGACATTGATCTCGCCCATCAGCCGCCGCTTGCGCACGCCCCTCATGCCGGCGCGGCCTCCGTCCCGGTCTTCGGGCGCGCGTGGCGCTGCAGAATTGTCGAGAATTCCTCGGCGAAGGTGTCGAACCGCACCTCGAGCCGTCCCACTTTATCGGCGTAACGGTTGTAGGCGATGACCGCCGGGATCGCGGCGAACAGTCCCATCGCGGTCGCGATCAGCGCCTCGGCGATGCCCGGCGCCACCACCGCGAGCGTGGCGGACTGCACGTTCCCCAGCGCGGTGAACGAATTCATGATGCCCCAGACGGTGCCGAAGAGGCCGACGTAGGGGCTCGTGGAACCGATCGTGGCCAGCGTCGCGAGATTGTGTTCGAGCCGATCCATCTCGCGCATCTGCGCGACCCGCATCGCGCGTTGAGCGCCCTCGACGATCTGCCCGGCGGTCAGCCCGGGCTGCTCCGTCAACCGGCGGAACGCACGAAACCCGGCCTCGAATACGCCGGCCATGTCCGTCGGGGCAGCCCCCCCTTTGGTAATGTCGCGATAGATTGCCGTCAGATCGCCGCCGGACCAGAAGCTCGACTCGAACTTGTCCGACCCGCTTACGGCGCGTCGCAACACGGTTCGTTTGCGCAGGATGATGGCCCACGAAACGACCGACGCCACCAGCAACAGCAGCATGACCAGTTGCACGACGAAGCTCGCCGACACGACCAGTTGGATGAAAGACAGTTCTCCGGTCATTGCTTGATCGTCCTCCGTGATATTCCGTTCGGGCGGGACCCGCCTGGCGGCTAGTTCAGCCGGGCCCGGTCGGTCCGCGACATGTCTTCGGCGTGACCGTGCCGCGACCGATCATTCCCCATCGGCGTGAAACCCGGCGCGCGCTCCACGAACTTCAGGGAGTCGGAAAAATACGCGACGCGCTGGTCGCCGGTAGCTTCGAAATCGACCCACACATCGGAGGTATGCCAGTCAGTCATACGCGGAGAGCCGGCATCCTCGCGTTCCCGCGCGGGACACCGGGCGCCCAAACAGCCCACAACAACCGGCGTATTATGAGTGCGTCTCGCGTAATGCGCCACTGGGGCGGGCGCGGCCTGCCCGACGGGGGCTCAGCCGCGATCGGCGCCGAACAGGGGCATCGTGGATTCGTCCGCCGGACCCGGCGCCGCGAGGCCGAAATGCAGATAGGCTCGGCGCGTTGCGACCCGGCCGCGCGGCGTGCGCATCAGGAAACCCTGCTGAATCAGGTACGGCTCGAGCACGTCCTCGATCGTGCCGCGCTCCTCGCCGATCGCCGCCGCCAGCGACTCGATCCCGACCGGCCCCCCATCAAAGGCCTCGATGATGGCCATCAGCAACTTGCGGTCCATGAAGTCGAAGCCATTGACGTCGACGTCCAGCATGTCCATCGCGGACGTGGCCGCGACCGCGTCGATCCGGCCATCGCCTTCGACCTCGGCGAAATCGCGGACGCGACGCAGCAGCCGGTTGGCAATGCGCGGCGTGCCCCGCGCCCGCGCCGCGATCTGCCGCGCGCCGTCCGCGTCGATCGGAATGCCGATGATCTCGGCGGAGCGGGTCACGATGTGCCGCAATTCCTCCTCGGAATAGAACTCGAGACGTTGCACGATGCCGAAACGGTCCCGCAGCGGCGAGGTCAGCAGTCCGGCCCGCGTCGTGGCGCCGACCAGCGTGAACGGCGGCAGGTCGAGCTTGATCGACCGCGCCGCCGGCCCTTCCCCGATCATGATGTCGAGCTGGAAGTCCTCCATCGCCGGATACAGCACCTCCTCGACGACCGGACTCAGCCGATGAATCTCGTCGACGAAGAGCACGTCGCGGGGCTCGAGGTTGGTCAGCATCGCCGCCAGGTCGCCCGGGCGCTCCAGCACGGGTCCGGATGTATGCCGCATATTGACACGCATCTCGTTCGCGACAATGTGCGCCAGCGTCGTCTTGCCCAGCCCGGGCGGACCGAAGATCAGCACGTGGTCGAGCGCGTCGCCGCGCTTCGCTGCCGCGGAGATGAAGATCCGCATCTGGCGCTTCACCGGATCCTGACCGACGTACTCCTCCAGCCGGCGTGGCCGGATCGCATGCTCGACGGCCGCGTCTTCTTCACGCAACCCACCGGAAACCATGCGGTCCTCCGTCATGGCGCTGCGGCCCTCAGCACCGACCGAAGAATGTCTTCGGTCGCGATGCCGTCGGTCTCGACCCGGTCCAGCATCTTCTGCACTTCCGCCGGCTTGTAACCGAGGTTCACCAGCGCGTTGAACGCGTCCGCGCGAGCCGAAACCGGTTCGCCCGGCCCGGCCACGGTGCCCACCGCACCGCCCGCCCCCGCGTCAATTCGGTCGCGCATATCGAGGATCAGCCGCTCCGCGGTCTTGCGCCCGATACCCGGCAGGCGCACCAGGGTCGCTGCGTCCTCGGCCCGCACGCACTGCATGAAGCCCTCGACGCTGATGCCGGACAGAATCGTCAATGCCAGCTTGGCACCGATTCCACTGACCTTGATCAGGTTCCGGAACAGGCGGCGCTCCTGCTCCGTGTGGAATCCGAATAATGTCTGCTGGTCCTCGCGGACGACCAGGTGCGTGCATAGCTGAACCTCATTCCCGACATCAGGCAGGCGAAAAATCGTCGACATCGGCGCCTCGATCTCGTAGCCGACGCCGCCCACGTCTATCACAACCCACGGCGGCTCCTTGTGCGCCAGTACGCCGCGGACGAATCCGATCATCGGTCGCTCATCGCGTCGTCATCGCGCGAAATCGCCCGGGCCAACCCCGGCGCTGCCTCCCTTGCGCAAGGACTCCAGCACGCCACCGACGCGCCGACTGTGCGCGTGACAGATCGCGACGGCCAAGGCGTCGGCCTCGTCCGGCGGCGGCTCGTCGGCAAGCGACAGGATCGCCCGAACCATGTGCTGTACCTGCTGCTTGTGCGCGCCCCCGCGGCCGACCACTGCCTGCTTGACCTCCCGCGCCGCGTACTCGTGCAGCGCCGCGCCGCCCGCGAACGTGCCGCAGATCGCCGCGGCCCGCGCCTGGCCGAGCTTCAGCGCGCTGTCCGCGTTGCGATGCATGAATACCTGCTCGATCGCGACCGCCTGCGGCCGGAATTCGGCACAGATTGCGCCGATGCGAGTGTAGATCTCATTGAGGCGCTCCGTGAAGCCGCTGTCGCTCAGCCGGATACAGCCGCTCGCCACGTGGCGCGTCCGATCTCCATGAACATCGATGACGCCGTAGCCGGTCACCCTCGAGCCAGGGTCGATGCCGAGAATGCGCGTCGCGTCGACCATCGGAGCTAAGCCTAAAGTCTCGCCAGGATCTCGTCCGGGATCTCGGCGTTCGAATAAACCTGCTGAACGTCGTCGAGTTCCTCGAGCATCTCGAGCATCTTGACCATGCTCGAGGCCTCCTTCTCATCCAGCATCGCCGACACGGACGCGCGCATCGTGACCTCGGCAAGCTCCGCATCGATGCCACCCACGTCGAGCTTCCGCTTGACCTGCTCGAAGTCCACCGGATCGGTCAGGACATCGACGGAACCATCCTCGTTGGTGATGACGTCCTCGGCCCCGGCCTCGATCGCCGCATCCATGACCGCATCTTCGTCGATGCCGGCCGGCAAGCTGATCAGGCCGACCTTATTGAACAGATACGCGACCGAACCGTCCGCACCGAGGTTACCCCCGAACTTCGTGAAGGCATGCCGCACGTCCGCGACGGTCCGATTCCGGTTGTCGGTCAGGCAGTTGACCATGACGGCGACTCCGCCGGGACCGTAGCCTTCGTACACGATCTCCTCGTAGTCATCGCCACCCGTCTGCCCCGCCCCGCGCCTGATGGCCCGCTCGATGTTGTCTTTCGGCATGCTCTGGGCTTTCGCCTTGTCGATGGCGAGGCGCAGCCTCGGATTGGCGTCCGGGTCGGCGCCACCGGCGCGGGCGGCGACCGTGATCTCTCGAATGAGCTTGGTGAACAGCTTGCCGCGCTTTTTATCCTGTGCGCCCTTGCGATGCTGGATGTTCGCCCATTTGCTGTGACCTGCCATTCGAATCAGCCCGCGATGCGCCAGAGCCCAATGATAAACGATCCCGATCCCGTCAGAATCGCAGCGTCAGGCCGATGTGCATGCCGGTATCGTAGTAAGCGTCCGGCGCCTTCTTGTACTCCCCGCGGACGTAGCGCGCGCCCACGTAGATGTCTGCCTGGCGCATGACGTTGTAGGCGAAGCGGAGCATGTAGTCCTGGTATTTCTCGGCGTCGCCGATACTCAGCACGTCCGGAGCGAAGTAGGCCGCGACCCCGAATGAAATGCGGTTGTATTTCTGCGGCGTGTAGAACAGGAATCCGCCGACCGGCACCGAAAAACCATCCTGATTGGTCAAATCGCCCTTTTGCCATGCGAGTCGCCCGCCGAGACCCGCAACCAGTTCCCGCTTGCCGCCCGACGATGCGATATCGGAAAGATTCAACCCGACATGCAACACGTTGCCGTTGTCGGTGTGGTGCATCCAACCGCCATCCAGTTCCAGGTTGTTGTTGCGGAACTCGTGAAGGTACACGACGCGCAGTGCATCGGCGTTGAACCCGAGGTCCACCTCGTCTGCGGTCGCCGGCAGGCAAAAGAAGGCCAGTCCCGCGAGGGAAAGAAGGCGTTTCATGCACGCGCTCCTCAACAACAACGCAGGTATGATACCGGAAAAAAATGGGTCCGAATCGGGATTTTGCCGCGCGAAAGCTCGGTTCGGTTCCAATCGGGATTAGCGGTTGATCGCGTGTATCGCGCGCCGATCCACGGACAAGGCGGCTTCGTGCATCGCCTCCGTCAACGTCGGATGGCCGTGGATCGTTCGCTGCAGGTCTTCCGTGCTCGCCTGAAATTCCATCGCTACGACGGCCTCGCCGATCAGCTCACCGGCCAGCGGTCCACAGAT
>JABAOE010013887.1_pt2 | contig 13771 bp, 11 predicted proteins | sample 7062141 | NCBI WGS metagenome assembly JABAOE01 (sample SAMN14538627, study PRJNA623070) | marine sediment metagenome | biome: marine biome [ENVO:00000428]; feature: marine pelagic biome [ENVO:01000023]; material: deep marine sediment [ENVO:00002113] | place: India: Gulf of Khambhat ... | reverse complement strand
CCCCGCTCTTGCTGCGCAGCGTCAGGCGGGCGAGATCGGTCATCTTGATGCGCTCATCGGGCGCCTCAACGACTTCGATCAGCACTTCGAACCAGTCGAACGGTATGTTCTCTTGCTCCTCCACCTGCTTACCGACGACGTCCATGACGGCCCAGCGCACGCGGCCGATGGCGCGAAGGGCGTCGATCGCATCGGAGTACTTCAGGAGTTCTTCGGGCAGTTCCACGAGGACAATTCTAGAGGATTGTAGTTGCAATTGCAACTATTCCAGATGCAACCAATCGTCTGGCAGTGAAGAGGGGCGGCACAGCGTGCCGCCCCTCTTGCTCGACCGCTTCTGCGGGCTACTCGGCCGGGACGACGAACTCGCCGCCGGCGGCCTGGTTGGAGCTCTGCTTCTTGGTCTTGACGCCCTTCGCTGTCCAGAAGGCCGCCGCGAAGTCGTTGACCAGGTCCAGCAGCTTGTTGGCCGCCTCGGCGTCGATGTTCTGGCGCGCCTTCGATGCCGTCTTCATAATGCCGTCAGTGATCTCGCCGATGTTGTCGGGGCTGTTGTCCGGCTTGAAGAAGTCGCCGCGGATGATGCGCACCTCGTGCTTCACGAGCTCGGCGGCCTCTTCCTTGGCCGTCGTGTAGCGGGAAAGCGCGTGCATGTAGTTGTCGCGCGCGGCCTTGTCCATCGCCGGCGGTTCCATCGCTTCGATCAGCTGGTTCATGCGCACGACGGTCAGGGCGGCGATCTGGGCGTAGTGCGGGTCATAGATCCCGCAGGGTACATCGCAGTGGGCGGAGGCCTCTTCGAGCGGGAAGAGGCGATTGACGAGGGCGAATGTGAACTTGAGCATACGGGGGTCCTCCTTCTCGGCTTTGGGGCTGGTGTCCGCTCGGCGGACGCTCTGGCCGCGGTCGGCGCGACTCGAAGTAGAATTTACTACAGCCTAATATGTCTCGAAAGCCCCATCGCCTCACTCTGCGCTTGATCGCGGCCGTTCCCGGCCTCTATGCGCTCGTCGCTTTTGCGTGTGCCCGGCGCGTTCGCATCGATGGACGCAGCATGGCGCCAGCGCTCCTTCCGGGGGAGCGCGTCCTCTTTGATCGGCTCGCTTTCGCGCGGAACCGTCCGCGAACGGGAGATATCGTGCTCGTGCAACACCCTGGCCGCCCCGGAATGCGCCTCGTCAAGCGAATCACGGCCGTGCCGGGCGATGTGACCGGCCGCCGCACGCTGGAGCCGGGCCAGTACTGGGTCGAAGGCGATAACGCCGCCGCCAGCACGGACAGCCGCGCGTTTGGCCCGGTCAGCCGCAGTCATCTCCTTGCGCGCGCCTGGCTCGTCTACTGGCCGCGGGGCAACTGGCGGCGCCTATAGGGTGGCAGTTGGCGGATATTCATGCGTAACTGAGGGATATTGCGCATAGTTACTCGCTCTTAGGGGTACCTACCTTGTGCCGAAACAGGTAGACTAACCCCCATCTCTCCTTGCGAGAGACTTTGGGGGGGAACTCATGAAGAAGGTTCTTTTCATAGCCAGCATCCCGTTGGTGCTATTGCTGGCGCTGGCAGTCCTGGCGGCAGGCCGCCCGGCCACGGCGGACCATGTGCCCTACAGCGCGGGCGACATATTTGCCGGCGTGGGCTCCGGCCAGATCAGGCACTTCGATTCCGGCGGCACTCTCCTCGAGACTCTGAACACGGCGAGCGGGAGTCTGGACGAAACGGGCATGTGCTTTGATGCTTCTGGCAACCTATACACCACGAACTTCCAGGCCGGCACGGTAAGTAAGTTTGACGGCCAGGGTGGCTTGCTAGTGCACCCATGGGGCGGTACCTTCAGCATCTCCCCGGAGTCATGCGTGTTCGACGCGGCCGGCAACATGTACGTCGGCGAGGTCAACGGCGCAAACCTCCTCCGCAAGTTCGACCCGGCCGGGAACCTGCTGGCCACGTTCTCGCCGGCCCTTGAAGACCGAGGAGTCGATTGGATCGACCTCGCCGCGGACCAGTGCACGATGTTCTACACGTCAGAGGGGAACAGCGTCAAGCGCTATGACGTCTGCGCTGACGCGCAGCTTGCCGACTTCGCGACCGGCCTGGCCGGCCCCTGCTTCGCGCTGCGGATTCGGGCCAGCGGAGAGGTTATCGTCACTTGCAGGACGCAATCCTACCTGCTTGACCCTGACGGGTCGGTGAACATGACCTACCCGATAGCCGGCGAGTTTCTGTTCGCTATGAACCTGGATCCGGACGGCGATCACTTCTGGACTGGCGGCTACATAACGGGCAATGTCTATCAGGTCAATATCACGACCGGAGCGGGGACGGGAACCCCAGCCTTCAACACGGGCATTCTTGGCAGTTCCCTCGCGGGCCTGGCTGTCTTCGGTGAGCCCGTTGTGGCCGTTCCCACACCTGCGCCGTCCCCCACTCCGACGCCCGCAGCGTCCAACTGCGGCACAACCCTCCTTACCACCAGCGCCTCGGTGTACCCCAGCTACACGTGGGGGTCGCCCGGAGACACGATAGGCGTCAGCATCTTCGGCGCCATCGCCGACACTACCGGCGACCAGCCGGTGGAGATCGTCTGGGGCGGGGTCTCGGGCACGCAGGTTGGATCCGGGGTGATCCCTCAGGACGATACTTTCGCCTTCGACATCCCGTTCACCGTCCCGAATGTGGCGCCCGGGACCTACGACGTCACGGTCTGCTGGTTCTTCACCGAGGACCCGGCGTGGTTCCACAAGGAGTTCCAGTTCACGGTCCTGGGGGCTCCCCAGTGCGGGAGCTTCGGTGCGACGGAGTTCGTGGGCGGCGGCAGCATGGATGTGTCCCCGGAGTACGCCTTCCAGGGAGAAAGCTTCTCGCTCTTCGCCTACGACCTGCCGGCCGGCACTCACGAGGACGTCAGCGAGCCTGCGGAAGTCCTCCTTGACGCCGATGTCGGAGGCGGCAACACCGGAGTTCACGTTGGATTTGGGAGCATCAGCCAGTTCAGCAGCTCCGGCTGGGGCGACGGGATGATCCCGCCGGCGACGGCGCCGGGCGCGCACTCGATAACGTTCTGCTGGCTCGATGACCCGGCGGAGACCTGGTACTACAAGACGACCGGCATAACCGTCCTCGCACCGGGCGACATGCGGCTCGACTGCCTCGACTCCGGCGCCAGTGAGGACTCCTCGGCCGCGGGCAGCCTGACTCCGCCCAGCGGCCTGCCGGGGACGGCTTTCTCGATCGACTGGACGACATTGCTCGAGCCGTACGAGCCGCAAGAGGTAGAGGAGTGGGACGTCGATATCCTCTGGGACTGGGGCCCGGCACACGTGCCTCCACCCGACATGAACCAGCTCATCGGCGAGGGGACTCTATTCACCGGCACCGAGATCGGGTCGTACGGCCAGGCCACCGCGACCGTCCCTCTGGGCGCCGCGCCCGGCTCACACGTGGTAACCGTCTGCATGATGACCGACTTCGACGAGGGCGTGGCCTACTTCGACCTCACCTTCACCGTGACCAGCGAGACGCCGACGCCCACCCCGACACCAACACCGACGCCGACGCCGACACCAACACCTACGCCCACGCCAACGCCAACACCGACGCCAACGCCAACACCGACGCCGACGCCGACACCGACGCCGACGCCGACGCCGACACCGACGCCGACACCGACGCCGACGCCCACGCCGACTGCTACGCCATCGGTGGCACCGCCGACGACGCTCGTGCCGCCGCTCACGGCCACGCCGGCGCCGACGACCTCGGCCCCGACGGCCACGCCGACCGCCACGCCGACCGCGACGCCGACGGCCACGCCGACCGCCACGCCGACGGCCACGCCGACGGCCACGCCGACCGCGACGCCGACGGCCACGCCGACCGCGGCCGCCGCCACTGCCTCACCAGCGCCGACGTTTACGCCGACGGCTGCTCCGGCCTCTACACCAACGCCGACTCAGGTCTTCGCCCCACCGACGGCGGGTTCCGTCAGTGCGACGCCGGCGCCCACGGCGCTCTCAGACGGCGAGGCCACCGCGACGCCGGCGCCGACTCCCACCACGCTGGGAGAGCAGGAGCCGCCCGATGACGGCGATGGGGAGTCGCCGGTGATCGCTGAGCTGGACGGCGGGAACAATTCACGCCCGGACATCGTGCGCTCGGTCCCGAAGCCCGGCGACCTTTCCGGCGACCTCGGCATCATCCTCACCAACGTCATCCTCGGCGTCTTCACGCTCGTCCTCATGCTGGTCACGGCCGAGATCTTCAACCAGACGCTCGAAGAGAACGAGGGCGACATCAAGAACTGGTTCGGGCGCATCAGCGGGCCGCTGAAGGGCCTCTTCGGCGTCATCGGCGATGGTGCTCGCCTGATCACGGATGGGCGCGGAGTAGCGGGGTTACTTGCGCCAATTGTGCTCCTCGCGCTGGCCGCGCTCCTCTACGGGCTTGAGGAGCCGGGCTACGGCGTCAACGAGCAGAGCGTGGTCATCTTCTTCAGCTTCCTGGCGGCGTTCGCCGTTCTCACCTACGTGTACGACGGCGGCCAGCTGCTGATGACGAATAGCTACGGAATACCGGGCTCCATCCGGCTCTTCCCTGCCGGCATCATCGTCGCCCTCTTCTGCATCGCCCTGACTCGCCTCATGGACTTCCAGCCGGGCCTGATCTACGGCTTCATCGCCGCCCATACGCTAGTAGCGGGATCGGTGATCACGCGCGACCAGGAGGGGCGGCAGATCCTCTTCCCGGCGCTTGTCCTGCTCACGGTCTGTGCCGCTGCCTTCCTGCTCGTCAGCCCGGCGCGCGAGCTGGCGACGGACAGCGACTCGCTCTGGGCCTCGATACCGGAGGGCGTCGCTGTCGGCATCTTCGTCGGCGGCCTTGAGGGGATGTTCTTCCAGATGGTGCCGATCAAGTGGATGGACGGCCACCGCCTGTGGGCCTGGAGCAAGCTCGTCTGGATCGGCATCACCGGGATCACCGCGTTCCTCTTCTGGCACGTCCTCCTGAATGCCGAGCGCCAGTCCTACGACGCACTGAGCGAGACGACGCCGGCCATCGCGTTCCTGCTGATGGGGATCTGCTTCGGGGCGACGCTGGCGATGTATCTCTTCTTCCGCATCAAGAACGCCAGGGCAGCAAGCCCCTCCTGACGCTCTAGCGTTTCGAGGAGTCGTCGGCGGCCCCGGAAGGACTCGAACCGCCAATTGGCTCGCGACTGCGCACGATAGCCGGAGCGTCTGCAAACTGTACCAGGATCCTGATATATCATGACGGTGTCATGCGGATAGTGGTGACTACCGACGGGTCGCCGAGATCACTCGCCGTGTTGCCGCACGCGGCGGCGTTCGCCAACGCCAGCCGATCGGAAGTGGTGTTGCTCCGCGTCCTCGATCCGCAACGAGACGCCCCTCGGTCGAAACGTGTTCCGGCGCACAAGAGAGTCAAGCCGATAGTCAGCATCTGGACAGATGAGCTGCGCGTTACCCTCGACGCGTTCTCCATTGCCGGCGAGCCGATGGTGGAAGTGCTACGCCGTGGTGAGCGGGTGCACGAGGCGATAGCTCGCGTGGCCGAAGATGTGGGCGCTCAAATGGTGGCGCTGAGCTCGCGAGGATCAGGCGCTATCAGGCACGCGCTCATGGGAAGCGTCGCCGCGGGAGTCATTGGGTCCTCCGGTCTACCCGTTCTTACGGCCGGCCCCTTTGTGGGGAGCGTCCTCAACGCGCGGCAGTACAGGATCCTCGCCACCACCGACGGCTCAACCGCATCCCGGAGCGTCCTGGACTCGATAGGCCCATACTTGGAGCAGTCATCCATGAAGTTAGTCCTGCTCCGCGTCTATGTGCCAACGATCGGCGATCGCGGCCTGCGAGCGGAGATGGCCGACTGCAGGAAGCAACTCCGAGAGCTCCAGGATGAATTTGCGCCTCACGCAGCCCGACCGATGCTCTCGAATCTCGAAGGCCTGGAAAGCCTGGAGGACGCGATTCTCGAGGCCGCCGACAAGATCACTGCGAGGGCGATCGCGATGTCGACTCGCGGCCATGGCGTGGGTCATCACGTGCTGGCCGGCAGCACGGCTCTAGCGGTCCTGGCCAGGTCTCGTTTGCCTCTGATCCTGGCGCGCGCCGAACCTCTTGATGGCGAAGAACCAGCGTAACTGGCTCTGCCAGATGTCAGGTGGGACTGGTGCCGAATAGCGCACGTGCCTGGTGAATGACTTGAGTGCTGCACCCGTCGCGTCATCACGGTCGGTGTCTTAGCCATGTCGGCGTCCGATGCGAAGCCGTTGTGGACGAAGGGGGCTGACGATGTGCTGGCGGAGCTCGCCACTGGTCGCCACGGCCTCGACGATGCTGAGGCGCGACGGCGTCTCGATACGTACGGTCCCAACGCGCTCCTGGAAGCCAGGCGGATCGGCCCCCTGCAGATCTTCGCGAATCAGTTCAAGAGCCCGCTGATCTACATCCTGGTTGCGTCTGCGGTTCTCACGGCGGTCCTCAGGGAGTTCGGGGACATGTCGATCATCATCGCCGTGCTGGTGCTGAACGCCGCGGTGGGGACGTTCCAGGAGTACCGGGCGGAGCGCGCTCTGCAGGCGTTGCGGCAACTCACCGTCTCCAAGACCGCAGTCTTACGCGGAGGTGTCGACAAGGAGGTCGATAGCCGGGAACTGGTGCCAGGAGACATCATGCTCCTGCAATCGGGAAGCAGGATCCCCGCGGACGGACGCATCATACGCGCCACAGATCCACAGGTGGACGAGTCGCTGCTGACCGGCGAGTCGACCGTCGTCGAGAAGGTGGCCGACGCTCTGCCGGAGACGAGCCTGCCCCTGGCCGACAGGGCAAACATGGTCTATATGGGCTCCGTCGTCGCCCGCGGCCGTGCCCATGCCCTCGTTACGGCCACCGGGATGGCGACGGAGCTGGGCCGGATCGCTGGTGAGATACAGGAGACGGAGCAGCCCAGGAGCCCCCTGCAGCGGCGAATGGCCCGGTTCGCGAGAATTATCGGAGCCGCCAGCGTCACCGCCTGCGTCATCATCTTCCCGCTTGGCGTTGGCCTGGGCGAGTCCGTTAACACGATGTTGCGCACCTCCGTCGCTCTCATCGTGGCCGTGATTCCCGAGGGTCTGCCCGTCGTGGTGACCATCACGACGGCCATCGGAGTTAACCGGATGTCCCGCCGCCATGCCATCGTGCGGACGTTGCCCGCCGTCGAGACCCTCGGTAGCTGCACCGTCATCGGTTCCGATAAGACGGGGACGCTGACCGAGAACCGCATGACCGTTCAGGTCATCCATGCGGCCGGGCGATCGTATACGGTGACAGGCACCGGCTACGACCTGGATGGCCATATCGAGCTTGACGGGGAGGTTGTGCGTCCGGATGCCGGCTCGCCTCTGCACACGCTCCTTCTCGCGGGAGCGCTGAACAGCGAGGCGTCGCTCTACATGATAGACGGGGGCGTTGATGTCCATGGCGACCCCACGGAGATAGCGCTCCTGGTCGCTGCTGCCAAGGCCGGGGTGTTCAAGGGTGATGCCGAGGAAGCCTTCCCGCGGGCCGGGGAGATCCCGTTCGAGTCTGAGCGCCGCTTCTCGGCCAGCTATCACCTCAGCGGTGACACCGGTCACATCCTCTTTGCCAAGGGCGCCCCGGAGCGCGTGCTGGGGATGTGCAGCGACTCTGAGGGCCCGGACGGGCCCGGTGCCCTTGACGCTGCGCAGATCATGACGATCTCCGACCAGCTGGGCAGAGAGGGGCTGCGGGTGCTGGCGATCGCGTACCGCCGGTCCGCTGGCGAGACTCCCCGCCGCATGGAGGACAGCCCGGGCGACCTGACGTTTCTTGGCTTGGTCGGGATGATGGACCCACCTCGCCCGGAGGTGCCCCAGGCGGTCGCAGGCTGTCAGAGCGCCGGCATCCGCGTTCTGATGCTTACCGGCGACCACCGGTCGACGGCCGCTGCTGTTGCGACTCGGGTCGGCATCGATGCGGACGAGCGCCCGGTTGAGGGGGCAACGTTAGAGCAGTTGTCGGATGATGAATTGGGCACGAGGCTCAGCAAGTCTTCCGTGTGTACGCGAGGGTCGAACCGCACCACAAGCTGCGCATTGTGAAAGCGCTGCAAGAGCGAGGGGAGATCGTGGCCGTTACGGGGGATGGCGTCAACGACGCCCCAGCTCTTCGAGCCGCGGACATCGGCGTCGCCATGGGCCTACGGGGCACCGACGTTGCCAAAGAGGCAAGTAACATCGTCGTCGCTGACGACAACTTCGCCACAATAGTTGCCGCCGTAGAGGAAGGTCGCGTGGTCTTCGACAACATCAGAAACGTGACCTTCTTCCTGCTCTCCACGGGCGTGGCCGTTGTCATCGCGGTGTTTGTTTCCGTTCTCGGCGGGTTCCCGTTGCCTGTGCTTCCAGCCCAGATCATCTGGGTGAACCTGGTCACGAACGGAGTTCAGGATGTCGCTCTCGCGTTCGAGCCGGGCGAAAAAGGCGTCCTCGGAAGACCTCCGCGCCCCGTCAATGAAGGAATAGTGTCGGCGCTGTTGTGGGAACGAACCGTCCTTGTCGGGATAACCATCGCCGCCGCAACGTTGCTGTTCTTCCTGACTGACTTCTATCTTGCTGACTCGCCGCTGGAGCATGCCCGCACGATGGCGTTGACGACGATGGTGATGTTCCAGGCGATCCACGTGGGCAACGCGCGGTCAGAGCACCTGTCAGCCTTCCGCAAGAGCCCCTTCTCCAACCCGTTTCTCTTCNNCCCTCTACTTCGGGCCGACCCAGGCGATCCTGGAGGTCGAGCCGCTTACCCTCAGCGAGTGGCTCCGGATCGCGGCGGCAGCGGCCAGCATCGTCCTGATCGTGGAGATACATAAGCTCTTCCGGAAGCCTAAACAGCGGCCGGATGCAGAGGGCGGACGGTCGTCCTGACCAGGCGTCTGCGCCCGGTGCCGGAGCAAGAGTCCGCGTTGTCAGGCGGGTGGCGACCGCTCTGAAGTAGCCGAAAGACGAAAATCCTTAGGTCCATTGCGCCTGCGGTGGAAAGGGAGCGGGCCGAACTCTCATGAGCCACCGCCAGCCAGGCCGGAGTGGGGCAATTCCCTACGATGCTCCTGTATTGTTCCCCACAGACGGCGCACGGGCTTGTGTCCAGAATCACAAGCAATAGAAGAATGAGGTTAAGGGGGTCACAATTCTCCACATCTCGCACCAGACCGACTATGGCCTGCGCCTGATGGTCGAACTAGCCACGGACGGGGGAGGCCCCGTTTCGACTGAGGAGCTTGCACGACGCCAGGAGATCCCCCTTCCGTTTCTGCGCAAGATCGCCCGTTCAATAGTCGCTGCTGGCCTGCTTGTGAGCGAGCGCGGGGCCGGCGGAGGTCTCACCCTGGCCAGGTCGCCCGACGAGATTACGATGCTCGACGTTATCGACACACTTGAGACGATCGAACTCAACGATTNNNTCGGTGCTCTGTGTTTCCGGTGTGGGCACGAATCAAGACAATGATGGAAACACAGCTCAGTGGCATCACGCTCTCCGAATTGGCGAAAAGACAAGCCAAACTCTTGCCTGTTCAGAACGTTGCGGCCAGAATCGCTGCGGCGCCTGGGCTCGCCTGTCAACCGCACGCCGGAGGTGAGTGACATGCCTGAAAACTCTCGCGAACGCAAACGCTACAGCCTAAGTAGGCGTGACTTTCTAAGGGCCGTCCCGCCCACCGTTGCGGCTGCGGCGGTCGGAATCTACCTGCCGGACCAGTTTGTCGACTTCAGGTTCCTGCAGCAGATCGATCCCGGTCTCAACCCCCTTGAGGAGTACCCGAACCGAGATTGGGAATCGGTCTATCGTGACCTCTACACGCCCGACTCGACGTTCCATTACATGTGCGCGCCCAACGACACTCACGGGTGCCTGCTCAACGCCACGGTCAAGAACGGCGTCGTCGTCTACGCAGATCCGAGCTTCGGCTATGGGAAAGCGGCTGACATGTACGGCAATGCGGCATCGAGCCGCTGGGACCCGCGGACCTGCATAAGCGGGCTCTCGTACGTGCGCCGGTTCTACTCGGACCGACGCCTCAAGGGGCCGATGATTCGGACCGGCTTCAAGAACTGGGTCGATGCCGGCTTCCCGCGCGATGCCGAGACGGGCCTTCCAGAACGACAGTACTTCGATGGCCGCGGCAAGGAAGAATTCCTCCCGCTCTCATGGGACGACGCCAACGAGATCGCGGCGAAAGCGCTCGTCAATATCACCGAGACCTACAGCGGCGAGGCCGGACAGGCGAAGCTGACCAGCCAGGGCTACGACGAGGCCATGGTGGAGTCGACGGAGGGCGCCGGGACGCGATGTCTCAAGGCGCGGGGAGGGATGCCGCTGCTGGGGCCCATCCGCATCGCGGGCGCCTATCGCTTCACGAACATGATGGCGCTCCTTGACGCCAACGTCAGAGGTGTTGACGCCGACGGCGCGAAAGGTGCGAGGCACCTCGACAACTACTCCTGGCACACCGACCTGCCGCCCGGCCACCCGATGGTCACCGGCCAGCAGACGATCGACTTCGACCTCTGCAACGTCGAGTACGCCAAGANNCCAAGATGCCGGACGGGCACTGGCTCACCGAGGCCAAACTTCACGGTGCCAAGGTGATCACGATCGCGCCTGAGTACCAATCGGCGAGTTCGAAGGCCGACGAAGTGATCATCATCAGGCCGGGCCACGACACGGCGCTCGCGATGGGCGTCGCGCACATCCTCGTGAGAGACAAGCTCTACGATGAGGCCTTCGTCAAGAACTTCACCGACCTGCCGCTGCTTGTGCGCATGGATAACCTGAAGCTGCTGCGGGCGAGTGACATCACGCCTGGCTACACACCCGCGCCTCTCACATCAGTGAAGATCTTGAAGAACGGCGAGAAGCCGCCGCCGCCGGCCGGACAGGAGACGCAGTACGTCACCGAGCAGCTTCGGAGCGAATGGGGGGACTTCGTCGTCTGGGACGCGCAGTCCGGTGGCACAAAGGTCGTTACAAGGGATCAGGTCGGCTCGTTCTTCGATGAGACCGGCATCAACCCCGAGCTCGAAGGCGAGTTTGACGTAACTCTCGTGAACGGCGAGAAGGTGAAGGTGCGGCCCTCGTTCGATCTCGTCAAGCAGTACCTGATCGATAGCTGCGACCCGGACACGATCTCCGCCGACACGCTGGCGCCCAGGGAAGCCATCGAGAGCCTCGCGCAGCAGATCGCGGCGAACCCGACGAAGACGCTCTTCGTCGAAGGCATGGGGCCCAACCACTTCTTCAACAACGACCTGAAGGACAGGGCCATATTCCTCATCGCGGCGCTCACCAACAATATCGGGCACTTCGGCGGCACGGTGGGGAGCTACGCGGGGAACTACCGCCTCGGCTTCTTCGCTGTGGCGCCCTACATCAAGGAAGACCCGTTCAACATCGAGCTCGATCCCACCGAGCCGGCCAACGTTCGCGNNGAGTCGGCTCACTACTACAACTATGACGATCGGCCGCTCCGGGTTGGCAACAAGCTCTTCACGGGCCAGTCGCACATGCCGTCGCCAACGAAGGCCATGTTCTGGGCGAACTCCAACTCGCTTCTCGGGAACACCAAGTGGGCACACAACGTCATCGTCAACACGCTCCCGAAGATCGAGATGCTCTCGGTAAACGAGTACTTCTGGAACGCCAGCTGCGAATATGCGGACATCGTCTTCGCCGTCGATAGCTGGGTTGAGCGGAAGTCTCCCGACATCTACGCCGCGGTGACAAACCCCTTCCTCCAGTCGTGGCCGCGTTCGCCTCTGCCCCGTCTGTACGACACGAAGGACGACGTGCAGGTGTGGTCCGGCATCGCCGAAGCGCTTGCGGCGGAAACGGGCGACAGCCGCTTCCGCGACTACTGGCACTTTGTCCACGAGGACAACGTCGAGGCCTACATCGACCGCGTCTTCGCGGCCGGCAACAACACCAAGGGCTACACGTTCAAGGAGCTTGACGACTCCTGCAAGGAGGGCGTCCCCTTCTATCTCGCCAGCCGCACGAGTCCCAAGATCATGGGCTGGGAGCAGACTAACGAGAGCAAGCCCTGGTACACGAAGTCCGGCCGCCTTGAGTTCTACCGGGACGAGGACGAGTTCATCGAGCACGGCGAAAACCTGCCGGTCGTCCGCGAGCCGGTGGACGGCACCCACCACGAACCGAACGTCATTCTCGCCAGGGAGCACCCGGCNNCCGACCGGCCCGGAAGAGTACGGGCTCGACGCGGACGACATGAGCACGGAAGTTAGGCAGGTGCGAAACGTCGTCCGGTCGCCGGAGGAGCTGGCGGCCACACAGCATCCACTCACGGAAGACGGGTACAGCCACGTCCTGATTACACCCAAGTACCGCCACGCCTGCCACTCGACCGGCGCCAGCACCGATCTCGACGTCGTGTACTGGGGGCCCTTCGGTGACTTCTATCGGCACGACAAGCGCAAGCCGTGGATCGGAGAAGGCTACATCGACCTGAACCCAGACGACGCGAGAGAGATGGGGATCGATGACGGCGACTACGTCTACTGCGATGGAGACCCGACGGACCGGCCCTTCGTGGGGCACGAAGACAAGCCAGAGGACGCGAAGGTCGCGCGGTGGATGGTACGTGCCCGGCACCTGCCAAGCATCATGAGCGGGATCGGCCGAGCGTGGTTCCACTTCTACATAGCGACTCACGGCAGCGTTGAAGGTCATGAGAGCCGGGAAGACGGACTCGCCAAGAACCCGAGGACGAACTACCAGGCCGGCTACCGCTACGGAAGTCACCAGTCGATTACGAGGGCTTGGCTCAGGCCCACTCTTCAAACCGACAGCCTGGTCAGGAAGGACGCAGGCGGTCAGGTGATTGGTAAGGGCTTCGAAGCGGACGTTCACTGCACCACGGGCGCGCCCAAAGAGAGCTTCGTCAAGATCGAAAAGGCCGAGCCCGGTGGTGAAGATGCTGAAGGTCTCTGGTCGCCGGCGGAGAAGGGCTATCGTCCCGGCTACGAGAGCGACGCGATGAAGAAATACCTGGCCGGCGAGTTCCTGGAAAGGACGGAGTGAGCCATGCCGAAGGTCTTTAACTGGCAGATCGGCCGCGANNCAAGTGCATCGCCTGCCAGACCTGCACGATGGCCTGCAAGACGACCTGGACCTCGGGCAAGGGCCAGGAGTACATGTTCTGGAACAACGTCGAGACGAAGCCCTGGGGGTCCTATCCGCTGGCCTGGGACGCCCGCGTACTCGATTTGCTCGGCACACAGCAGTGGGACGGCGACACGTACACGGGCAGCACGATCTTCGAAGCGGCACCCGCGGGCGAGCGCGTCCTCGGCTGGCTGCCCGAGGATCTGGACTACGCCTACCCGAACCGAGGCGAAGACGAAACCGATTCCACGCTTACGCCGGAGAAGTTCCACCTGCAGATGCCGCAGGATGCCTGGTTCTTCTACCTGGCGCGCATCTGCAACCACTGCACCTATCCCGGCTGCCTGGCCTCCTGCCCGCGCACGTCGATCTACAAGCGGCCGGAGGACGGGATCGTTCTCGTCGACCAGGAGCGGTGCCGCGGCTACCGTGAGTGCGTGCGCGCCTGCCCGTACAAGAAGGTCTTCTATAACCACGTCAGCCGTGTCTCAGAGAAGTGCGTCTTCTGCTATCCCGCCGTTGAGAAGGGTATCCAGCCGCGCTGCATGCGCAACTGCATCGGCAAGATCCGC
>JABAOE010005256.1_pt1 | contig 13773 bp, 12 predicted proteins | sample 7062141 | NCBI WGS metagenome assembly JABAOE01 (sample SAMN14538627, study PRJNA623070) | marine sediment metagenome | biome: marine biome [ENVO:00000428]; feature: marine pelagic biome [ENVO:01000023]; material: deep marine sediment [ENVO:00002113] | place: India: Gulf of Khambhat ... | reverse complement strand
TCGGACCCATCCCCCACCGCAGCTCCGGGTGGCGACGAGCAGCCGAGAAACGAGACCGCGCACGCGGCTGCGAAGCCGAGAGTGGGCGAACGGGTGGCAGGGTGTCGCATCGACCGATCTCCGAGAATGCCCGCGGATCCGTCGGGCGATGCGGCCACAGGCCGGCGGCCGCACGCCCGCAACGAGCCCGGAAGATGGGGACCGAGGCGGGGGCACGCACCTTCCGCGCCGTCACCCGGCACCGCTCGATTGACGGCGCCGGCGACGGGGCCCACGATTGGCGTCCGTTCGCGATCCCGCCCGCTCGGCAGAGACCCGTCATGAAACCGTTCCCATCGGCTGCCCTCGCAGCGCTTCTCCTCGGATGCGGCTGCACCGCCGGGTCTTCGCCGCCGCCGGCCGCCGGGGCCGAGGGTCCTCCCCGCCCTCCCGCCGGCGAGGCGCCAGCCACCGCCGAGGCGCCGGCCACTCCCGAGGCGCCGGGCCGGCCGCCGGCACGGAGCCGAGCGCGACGGCGCTGCAGCTCCCCCGCAGGGAGCTCGGGGCCGGCGCGCGGTCATCGCAGCGCCCGCGACCCTACGCCGAGGTCGTGCCCGAGACCGCCGAGACGCGGACGGGAATGTTCACGACGCACCGGATCGGTGAGCGGCTCCTGTTCGAGATTCCCACGTCGATGCTGGGCAAGGACCAGCTCCTCGTCGTCGAGATCGCCGAGACCGCGCTCGGCATCGGCTACGGCGGCCAGGCGATCTCGAACGGCGTGTACCGTTGGGAGCGGCGAGGTGACCGCGTGCTCCTGCGCTCGATCTCCTACGAGGCGATCGCCGAGGACGGGACGCCCGAGGCCGAGGCCGTCGACGCGGCCAACGTGGCGCCCATCGTAGCGGTGTGGGACGTCGAGGCGTACGCCGAGGACGCGTCGATCGTGATCGACGTGACCGATACCTTCACCGACCCTCCCGCCGAGCTGGGGCTGCGCGGGCGCGTGCCCGGAGGCATCGACGACGACCGCACGTGGATCGACCGCGCGGTGCCCTTTCCCGACAACGTCAACGTCTACGCCACCCTCACCTTCTCCAACGGCAACGGAGGGCGGGGCGGGCGCGGCGCACCCCCGGCGCCCGGTGGGCGGGGCGGAGGCAACGACAACCCGTCGAACACCGTCGTCGTGAGCTGGAGCTTCCATCAGCTCCCCGAGGTGCCCATGCGAGGGCGCCTGTGCGACGACCGCGTGGGGTACTTCGAGGCGCGCTTCACCGACTTCACCAACGACGGCCAGCAGGTCAGGGAGTCGTGCTACATCCAGCGGTACCGCCTGGAGAAGCGGAACCCCGGAGCGTCCGTCTCCGATCCGGTCGAGCCGATCGTCTTCTTCATCGATCCCAGCACGCCGGCAAAGTGGAGGCCCTTCTTCAAGGCGGGGGTCGAGGACTGGCAGGAGGCGTTCGAGGAGGCCGGCTTCAGCAACGCGATCGTCGCCCTGGACGCGCCCGAGGATCCCGACTGGTCGCCGGAGGACGCGCGCTACTCCGTGATCCGCTGGCTGCCGTCGACGATCGAGAACGCCTCGGGCCCGCGGGTGCACGATCCCCGCTCCGGCGAGATCCTGAGCGCGCACATCCAGTTCTACCAGAACGTCCAGCGCCTTCAGCTCAGCTGGTACTTCACGCAGGCGGCCGCGGTCGATCCGCGGGCGCGGCGCTTCCCCTTCGATGACGAGCTGATGGGCGAGCTGCTGCGCTACGTCGTGGCCCACGAGGTCGGCCACACGCTCGGCTTCCAGCACAACATGAAGGCCAGCGCGATGTATCCGACCGACTCGCTGCGCAGCGAGAGCTTCCTGCGGGAGTGGGGCCACACGCCCACCCTGATGGACTACTCGCGCTTCAACTACCTCGTGCAGCCCGAGGACGGCGTGCCGGCCGAGCTCCTGATCCCGGGGATCGGGCCCTACGACCGCTGGGCGACCCGGTGGGGCTACGCGCCGATCCCGGAGGCGGCCACCCCGGAGGAGGAGCGCGCGATCCTCGACGAGTGGGCCCGCGAGCAGGACGACAAGCCCTGGCTGCGCTTCACCACCTCCGACGACGCGGGCAGCGACCCCGCCGACCAGACCGAGGCGGTGGGCGACGCGGATCCGGTGAAGGCCACCCGTTGGGGCATCGCCAACCTGGAGCGGTCCATGGCCCACCTCATCGACGCGACGGTGAAGCCGACGGAGGGCTACGACGATCTCGAGACGCTCTACGGTCGCATGGTCGGCCAGTGGCGGACCGAGCTGACGCACGTCGCCCGGCTCATCGGGGGGGCCGACACGCAGGAGAGGTACGGGAGCCAGCCGGGCGCGCGATTCACGCCGGTGAGCCGGGCGCGCCAGAAGGAGGCGGTGGCGTTCCTCGGCGAGATGGCCTTCCGGACGCCGGACTTCCTGCTGGTCGACAGCATCGTGCGCCGGATCGAGCCGGTGGGGTCCATCGAGCGGGTGACCGCCGCGCAGGCCGCGGTCCTGAGCCAGGCCCTCCAGAACGCGCGGCTCATCCGCCTGAGCGAGTACGAGCACGCGCTCGGGCCGGACAACGCGTACCCGATCCTGGAGCTCTTCGACGACGTGCGCCGCGGCGTCTTCACCGAGCTCGAAGACGGCTCCGACATCGACGTCTTCCGACGGTCGCTCCAGCGCCGGTACGTCGAGCTCATGAGCTCCAAGATCAACCCGGATCCGCCGCAGAACGGACAGGGCGGCCGCGGGGGCTTCCCCGGCGGGCGAGGGGGTGGCCCTCAGCTCGACCCCGAGCTGTCGGACATCTACCCCGCGGTGCGCGCGCACCTGACCGGGCTGGACGCCCTGATCGAGGCCTCCCTGCCGAGCCGCACCGACATGCAGAAGGCGCACCTCGAGGACCTTCGCTTCCGAATCTCCGAGGCGCTGCAGGGCCGCACGGTCGCCGCGGGACCACCGGTCACCTGAGCCGTCGAGCCGGGGCGAGCCGGCCGGTCGTGAAGAGCACCGTGCCCCCCGGCCCGAGCCGGACCGGCGGCGCCCTCGGGCGCATCGGGACCACGCTGCGCGGGAGCCCCGTGCAGCATGCCGTGCAGTGTCCGGAGTCGGGCGTCCCGCTCAGCCGCAGGAGCTTCCTGGCCGGCGCCGTTGCGTCGTTCGTCCCGCGAGGTCGGGCACCGTGGGGCGACCCCAAGCTGAGCGCGCGACCCCGAGCCCCGTACCTGCCGGTCGAGCGGGGCCTGACCCGCCTCGGCCCGCAGCTGGACCGGGGGGCCCTCCTCCACGTCCCGGGAAGCCACGACCGTTCGCGGCCCGCCCCCCTGGTCGTGGCGCTCCACGGCAGCGGGGGCGCCGCGGCGCGCTGGGGCGACTGGTTCGATCGGAGCGAGGCACGCGGCTTCGTGCTCCTGGCCCCGGACTCCCGCGGCCGAACGTGGGACCGGGTGGGCGGGGCATTCGGACCGGACGTGCGCTTCCTCGACTCCGCGCTCCGGCACGCCTTCGCCCGCTGCGCGGTCGACCCGGGGCGCGTGGCGCTGATGGGCTTCTCGGACGGCGCCTCCTACGCGCTGTCCCTGGGTCCGTCGAACGGCGACCTCTTCACGCACCTCATCGCCTTCTCCCCCGGCTTCTCCGACCCCGAGCCGCCGATCGTCGGACGGCCGAGGGTCTTCGTGTCGCACGGCACGGGGGACCGGGTCCTGCCCGTCGCGGGCACCCGGGCCGGCATCGTGCCGATGTTCGAGATGGACGGCTACGAGACCACGTACGAGGAGTTCGACGGCGGCCACGAGATGCCGCCCGAGGTCGTGGAGTCCGCCCTGGATTGGCTTCTGGGATGAGGCCCGCGCCGCGGATTCGGGCAAAACAAATGTTTACACCCGCGCGGCCCGCCCAGATCTTGGAAGCAGGCCGCACGCCTCCCCCGATCCAAATCTTCACGGAGAAGGTGCATCCATGCGCACGCGTATCCTCGGTCTCGCCGCCACCGCGGCGCTCCTCGGCGCCCCGGGTGCCGACGCTCAGGTGACCCTCGGGCCGACCCTGGCGTGGGAGACCGACCTCGACCTGGGCATCGGCGCCACCCTCGGCGCCCCCCTTCCCGCGTTCGGGACGGGCTTCGGCGTGATGGCCGACTTCTTGATCTTCTTCCCCGACGGGCCACGGGACTACGTGGAGCTCAACGGGAACCTGACGTACGACTTCCCGCTCCCGGAGTCGACGGTCGTGCCCTTCGTTCTGGCCGGGCTCACGTTCGCGCGCGCCTCGGACGAAGTCCTGGGCGAGCGGCAGACCGACACCGACCTGCGGCTGAACCTGGGAGGCGGGCTCGAGTTCAGCGCCGGTCGCATGCGTCCCTCGGCGGGCGTCCGCGTCGAGCTCGGGGACGGCGACGCGGCCATCCTCTTCTTTTCGCTACCGTTCGCCCTGGGCGGATAGGAGCCGGAGCCGGCCCCGACTGGTCCGACCGGCCGGCCGCAGGTAGGATGCCCCGAGAGCCTCGGGTTCCCCGAGCCGTCCGATCTCCGCTGCGGCAGGCCATCCCATGAAGAACGCGCTGCTTCCCCTCCTCCTCCTCGTCGCCGCGTGCGCGCCGGAGCCGGCGCTCGACGCGGAGGTCGCGGGCTGGGAGGCGAGGGCCGAGTCCGTCACGATCATCCGGGACGATTGGGGCGTGCCCCACATCTACGGGGAGACGGACGCGGACGCCGTCTTCGGCATGATCTACGCGCAGGCCGAAGACGACTTCAACCGCATCGAGGTGAACTTCCTCAACGCTCAGGGACGGCTGGCCGAAGCGGAGGGCGAGGAGGAGATCTGGCGCGACCTGCGCATGAAGCTCTTCATCGACCCGGCGGACATGCAGGCGCAGTACGAGGAGAGCCCGCAGTGGCTCAAGGACCTCATGGACGCGTGGGCGGACGGCCTGAACTACTTCCTGCACACGCACCCCGAGGTGACGCCCCGCGTCCTGACGCGGTTCGAGCCGTGGATGGCGCTCACGTTCAGCGAAGGGAGCATCGGCGGGGACATCGAGCGCGTCAGCCTGAGGGAGCTCGAGGCCTTCTACGGGCGCCAGGAGGAGGCCACGGCCTCCGCCCCCCGGTCCGAAGCCGCCGTCGCCTCGGTCGCCTCGGCGGCGCCCGGCGTCGCGGTCGCGCCCGCCGCCCCCCATACCGCGAGGTCGGACAGCCGAGACGGCGTTCCCTCCGGCCTGGTCGAGCCCGATCCGGCCGAAGAGCCGAGGGGCTCGAACGGCATCGCGGTCGCGCCGACCAGGAGCGTTTCGGGCAACGCGCTGCTGCTCATCAACCCGCACACGTCGTTCTTCTTCCGCGAAGAGCTGCACATGGTGAGCGAGGAGGGGCTGAACGCCTACGGCGCCGTCACCTGGGGCCAGTTCTTCGTGTACCAGGGCTTCAACGAGGACGCCGGCTGGATGCACACGTCGAGCGGCGTGGACAACATCGACGAGTTCCTCGAGACGATCGTCGAGCGCGACGGCCGGCTCTTCTACCGCTACGGGGAGGAGGAGCGGCCGGTCACGACCCGCCGGGTGACCGTGCCGTACCGGACGGACACCGGAATGGCGGAGCGCGACTTCACGGTCTACCGCACGCACCACGGGCCGATCGTGCGCGCGGTGGGCGACCGCTGGGTGGCCGTCGCGCTCATGGAGGAGCCGATGGACGCGCTCATCCAATCGTACATGCGCACGAAGGCGCGGAGCTACGACGAGTACATCGAGACCATGCGCTCGCACACGAACTCGTCGAACAACACGGTCTTCGCGGACTCCGAGGGCAACATCGCCTACCTGCACTCCAACTTCATCCCGGTCCGCGACACCCGCTTCGACTACCTGCAGCCCGTGGACGGGAGCGACCCGGCCACCGACTGGCAGGGGGTCCATACGGTCGAGGAGAGCCCCAACTCGGTGAACCCCTCCATCGGCTGGGTGCAGAACACGAACAACTGGCCCTTCTCGGCCGCCGGCCCCGAGAGCCCGAGTCGGGACGCCTATCCGGCGTACGTCCAGCGCGGCGGAGAGAACGCCCGGGGCCTCCACGCGATGCGGGTGCTGCAGGAACGGACCGAGTTCACGCTGGAGGATCTCGTGGACGCGGCCTTCGACAGCTACCTGACCGGGTTCGAGACGCTGATCCCCGCGCTCGTCCTCGCCTGGGACCGGGCGCCCGCGTCCGACCCGCGCAAGGACGAGCTCGCCGGGCAGATCGAGCTGTTGCGGAGCTGGGACCTGCGCTGGGGCGTCGAGTCGGTGGAGACCGCGCTCGCGATCTTCTGGGGCGAGGAGCTGCGCCGCGGCGGCGCCACCGAGGACGCCACGCCGGAGCGGATGCTGGAGGCGCTCTCCGACGCCTCCGCGCAGCTCGAGGAGGGGTTCGGGAGCTGGCGCACGCCGTGGGGCGAGATCAACCGCTTCCAGCGGCTCACCGGTGACATCGTGCAGCCCTTCGACGACGCCCGGCCCAGCACCCCGGTCGGCTTCGTCTCCGGCCGCTGGGGCTCGCTCGCCTCGTTCGGGGCCCGGGCCTACCCGGGGACGAGCCGGTGGTACGGGACGTCGGGCAACAGCTTCGTGGCCGTCGTGGAGTTCGGTGACCGCGTGCGCGCCCGGGCGGTCACCGCGGGAGGGCTCGACAGCGATCCCGGCTCTCCGCACTTCAACGATCAGGCGGAGCGCTACGCGACCGGAGACCTGCGCGCCGTCTACTACTACCCCGAGGATCTCGAGGGCCACGTCGAGAGGGAGTACCGGCCCGGGCGGTAGGAAGGCGCCGCCGGGGCGCACGGGGCGTGCTTCGCCGCGACCTCGGGCCCGGCCCGGCATCTCCGATCGGGGCCCGCCGCTGGTACGCCGGCCTCTTTGCCGATACTCTCCGGGAACTCGGCCGCCGTCCACCCGTACAGGACGGGATTCCGAGAGCCCCGGAGCCAGCCATCACCGTGACCGCACCCCATCGCACCGCTTGCGCCGTCGCGCTCCTCGCCGCAGTTGCGGGCGCCTGCGCCACCGGCCCTTCCGCGCGAGCCGGTGACGACGGACCTCGCATCGTGCAGCCAGGCGCGCCCGGACAGGACAGCCGCGCCTTCGACGGTCCATCCCTCGACCGGATCGAAGGAGCCTCGTACACCGAGGCCGACGTGCGCTTCATGCAGGGGATGATCCATCACCACGCCCAGGCCCTGCGGATGGCCGCGCTCATCCCCGCGCGCACCGACGACCGCACGATGCTGCAGATGGCGCAGCGCATCGAGATCTCGCAGCGCGACGAGATCCGGATGATGCAGCGCTGGCTTCGCGACCGCGGCCTCGAGGCGCCCTCCGGCGACCCGAACGGACCGCTCATGCGCATGCCGGGCATGCTCACCGACGAGCAGATGCAGACGCTGCGGGACTCCAGAGGCGTGGAGTTCGAGCGGTACTTCCTGCAGTACATGATCCAGCACCACGGCGGCGCGATCGTGATGGTGCAGGAGCTCTTCGCCACCCCGGGCGCCGCCCAGGAGACGACCATCAACTTCTTCGCGAACGAGGTCGACGCCGACCAGACCATCGAGGTCCAGCGGATGCAGCAGATGCTGCAGCAGCGCCGATAGGCCTCGGAGCCGAACCCTGAGAAGACGGCAGCAACCTTGAACGGCAGCAACCTTGAGAGGACGAACATGAGACGTACGATCGACGGAATCCGCGCCCCGGTGTCGGCGCTCGGCGCCGCCACGCTCTTGGCGGCGGCGCTCCTCCTGGCCGGCGTGGACGCCAGCGCTCAAGAAGCGCCACCGCCCCCACCCCAGATGACGTGGGACCCCAACGACCCGCGCATCGGGCTCGGAGCGGGCTGGCTGGACGCCGAATCGGCGATCCGCGGGATGGAGCTCTTGGCGGCGATCCCCAGGGCCGAGGGGTTCTACAACCCCTCGACCCCCGCCGACGGCCGCTTCAGCAACACCGACCTGGCCTTCCAGGGCAACCTGCTCTACCAGGGCAACTACAACGGCTTCCAGATCTACGACATCTCCGAGCCGGGCTCGCCGGAGCTGAGGGTGTCGGTCGTGTGCCCCGGAGGGCAGGGCGACGTCTCCGTCTTCGGCGACCTCCTCTTCATGTCGGCGCAGGAGACGCGCGGGCGCCTCGACTGCGGGATCGAGGGCGTGGCCGACTCGATCAGCGCCGAGCGGATGCGCGGCGTGCGCATCTTCGATCTCGCGGACCTGGACAACCCCAGGCAGGTCGCGGCCGTCCAGTCGTGCCGCGGCTCGCACACGCACACGCTGGTCACCGACCCGGGTGACTCGGAGAACGTGTACGTCTACATCCAGGGCACGAGCTCGCCCCGGCCCGCCGAGGAGCTGCCGGGCTGCTCGGGCGCGGAGCCCGAGGACGACCCCGACACGTCCCTGTTCCGCATCGAGGTCGTGCGCGTGCCCCTGGATGCCCCGGAGCGAGCCGAGATCGTCAACATGCCGCGCATCTTCGCCGACGCGGAGACGGGCGACATCGCCGGCCTGTGGGCGGGCGGCGACCACGGCGCCGGCACGCAGCGCTCGCGGCTCACCAACCAGTGCCACGACATCACGGTGCGGTCGGATCTCGGGCTGGCCGCCGGCGCGTGCTCGGGCAACGGCATCCTGCTCGACATCTCGGACCCGGTGAACCCGGTCCGCATCGACGAGGTGGTCGACCCGAACTTCGCCTACTGGCACTCGGCGACGTTCAACAACGACGGCACGACGGTNNTACTGGCACTCCGCGACCTTCAACAACGACGGCAGCAAGGTCGTGTTCACGGACGAGTGGGGCGGAGGAGGAGCGCCTCGCTGTCGCGCCTCGGACCCACCCACCTGGGGTGCGAACGCGATCTTCACGATCGAGGACGGGGAGATGGAGCTCGCGGGCTACTACAAGCTCCCGGTTCCGCAGACGGACACCGAGAACTGCGTGGCCCACAACGGCTCGATCATCCCGGTGCCCGGACGCGACCTCATGGTGCAGGCCTGGTATCAGGGCGGTCTGTCGATCATGGACTTCACCGACCCGGCCAACCCCTTCGAGGTCGGCTTCTTCGACCGCGGCCCGCTCAGCGTCGAGTCGCTGTTCACGGGCGGCTACTGGTCGACGTACTGGTACAACGGCCGCATCTACGGCGCGGAGATCTCGCGCGGCATCGACGTCTTCCGGCTCGTTGCGACGGAGCAGCTCTCCGAGGCGGAGATCGAGGCGGCGGAGCTCGTGCAGGCGCGGACCTTCAACGCCCAGCTCCAGCCGCAGGTCACCTGGCCCGCGGCCGTGCCCGTCGCCCAGGCGTACCTGGATCAGATGGTCCGCGGGAACGGCATCCTGAACGCTCGCGCCGCGAGCCTGCAGTCGCTGCTCGACTCGGCGGAGGCGGGCCGGGCGACGGCCGCACAGCTCGACGCGGCCGCCGGCCGGCTCGATGCGGACGTAGCCGCGATTCGCGCGGGCACGCTCGGCGGTGACGTGGGCCGCATGGAGAAGCTCGCCGACGTGCTGCGGGGCCTGGCCCGCTGAGGTCGGGCACCTCGGCCGATCCCCGCGGCCGGGGCGCGACGACGAGGCCCCACCCGGTCCGACCGGGTGGGGCCTTCGACCTGTGCGGTGCGAACCCCGACGGGGACCCGCGCGTGCCGGCGGCACCCCTCACCCCGCTCGCCCTCCGTTGCTCCGGCGAGCGGCCGCCCGTAGCCTGTTCCGCTCGACCCACTGCGCAACTCCCACCCACGGGGGTCCCATGCCACCCTCAGAGGCCGACACCCGCCCCGCTCCGGCGCCACCCGCACGGCCCTCCGGAAGCGAGCAGATGACCGCTCAAGAGTACTTGGAGCAGAGGGTCGAGGATCAGATCCGCTGGTACGACGCGAAGAGCTCGCACAATCAGGAGTGGTTCAAGCGCCTGCGGCTCGTGGAGATCATGGCGGCGGCCACGATCCCGCTGCTCTCGGGCCTGACCGCCGCGAGCCCGTTGCTGCCGATCGCGATCGGGATCCTGGGCGCGTCCGTCGCGATCATCGCGGGCTCGCTCGCGCTCTTCCAGTTCGAGAGCCACTGGGTCGAGTACCGCTCGGCCTGTGAGGCCCTGAAGAGGGAGAAGTTCCTCTACCTCACCGGAGCCGAGCCCTTCGCGGGAGGGCCGGCCGCGAGCTTCTCGCTCCTCGTCCAGCGCGTGGAGGCGCTGCTCTCCGAGGAGAACACGAATTGGACGCAGGTCATGCTGAAGGCGCAGGAGGCGCGCGAGGAAGGGTGAGCACAGCGCTTCAGCCGACGCCATCGCCGCGCGCGCGTGCCGCAACGGTCAAGGCAGGAGCGTCGGCCCGGCCCGTGGCGGCGGGGATTCCCCTCGCCCTGGCCCTTTTCGCCGTGGCCTTCGCGCCGCCCGCCGCCGCCCGAGCCCAGGAGGCCATCGCCTCGGACCGGCCCGGCATCGGCAGCGGCTCCTTCGCGCTCAGCTCGGGCCTTCAGGTGGAGACCGGGCTGCAGCTCTCGAGCTCGGAGGCCACGGACGCGTACTCGGTCGGCCAGGCGCTCGTCAGGATCGGGACGTCGGCGCTCGAGCTCGAGCTCTTCGCCAACTCCCTCGTGATCCAGAGAGGCAAGACGGTGACCGAAGCGGACACCGAGGGCTTCCAGGACGTCGGGGTCGGCGTGAAGGTTCCGGTGCTGAGGGGCGGACAGGGCCCCGCCCTGTCACTCCAGGGGATCGTGACGGCGCCCACGGGCGCTGCCGGCTTCACGGCGGACGCCTGGGTGAGCGCGGTCAACGCGCTTGCCGATATCTCGCTCGGAAGCCGTGCCGGCGTCACCGTCAACCTCGGCTGGCAGGGGGGCGACGGCGTCACGGACGCCACCTCCGTCATCGCGACGCCGGCGCTCTCGCTGGGTGGAGGCTTCGGCGTGTACGCCGGGTGGGCGGGCTCGTTCTCCGCCGACGCTGACGCTCACTTCGCCGAAGGTGGGCTCACGTACCTTCCCAACCCCGACATCCAGCTCGATCTGAACGGCGGCCGCGACGTGGAGCGCGGCGACTGGTTCCTGGGTGTCGGTCTCGCGAAGCGATGGGGCTCGTGATGGGTAGTCGGGGCCGCTCGGTGCACCGCGCGACACCGCGTCATGTGGGGATATTCCCCACAGGAGAAGAGGCGAGCGCCTGACATCGGCTCCATGGCTCGTCCCGCATGTTGCTGATCACCGGTCGGCATAGATTGTGATCGAGCAATCCGATGGCCGAGGGTCGAGTCGCACCGGGATGTGCGCGGGGACGGCCGTCGCCGCGACACCCGGGAAGAGAGAGGAACCTGCCCATGGCGCCTCCCAGCCCGCACCTCTCCGTTCCCGTTTCCGCCGGTGGCCCTGCCGAGGCAGGCAGCTCCGCGCACGGGCCCCTCGTCCAGATCGAGCTCCGGCGCAGCGAGTTGAGTCGGCGCTACGGTCTTTCCCCCGATCCTGTCCGGCACTTCCGGAGGCCGAGGGAGCAGGCCTTCACCGAGAGCCAGCGAGCGGACACGACGATCCTGCTCGGCGGGCTCTCCCCTCGGCACGACCGCCTCGTCGAGGCTGCCGTCCAATCGCTCGGCTACCGATGCAAGGCCCTGCCGAACGTGACGCTGCACAGCTACGAGTTGGCCAAGGAGTACGGCAACAACGGCCTCTGCAACCCGACCTACTTCACCGTCGGCAACCTCGTCCACTACGTGCAGGACCTGGAGGCCGCGGGGATGAGCCGCCAGGAGATCATCGACTCGCACGTCTTCCTGACCGCCGGCTCGTGCGGGACGTGCCGCTTCGGCATGTACGAGGCCGAGTATCGGCTCGCCCTCGCGAACGCCGGCTTCGACGGCTTCCGCATCCTCACCTTCGGGACCGACGAGGGAATCGACCAGCGCACGGGGGAGAGGGCCGGGCTCGACCTGAACACCGACTTCTTCCTGGCGCTCGTGCAGGCCTTCAACGTCGCGGACGTGCTGAACCAGTTCCAGTACAAGATCCGTGCGTACGAGGCCGAGCCGGGCTCGGTGGACGCCGTGACCGAAGAGGTGCTGGGCGACCTGCACGACCTGCTGCAGAACCGGAGGCCCTTCCGGCTCGAGGACTCGCGGGCCCGCGTCCTCTCGGGCACACGCTTCGAGGGCGCCGCCTCCTACGTCGGCAAGTTCCTGCACATGCTGTCGAGCCCGGAGCTGCCGAACGCGATGGCGGATGCGCTGCGCAAGTACGACCGGGTCGAGATCGATCCCTTCCGGGTCAAGCCGATCGTCAAGCTGACCGGGGAGTTCTGGGCGCAGACCACGGAGGGCGCGGGCAACTTCAACATGCACCGCTTCCTGGAGCGTGAGGGCGCCGAGGTGTCAGTGGACCGCTCGCTCTTCATGCGCATCTCGTACATGCTCTTCAACCACCAGCTGCTGACGATCGATCGCAAGGGCCTCCTGGAGGGCAAGAGCCGCTGGCAGCACTACAAGTGGTACTACCGCAAGCGGGCGATGCTCGGCCTCGCCGAGCGCATTCTGAAGCGGGAGAACGACCGGCTCATCGCCGCGATGGGCCACACGCTCCACCCGATGATCGACCACTACGAGCTCGAGCGCCTCGCGCGCCCGTACTGGAATTGGCGCACGAGCTCGGGCGAGAGCCACCTCGAGATCGCGGAGAACATCTACTACCACCAGCACCACCTGGCTCACATGGTGCTGAGCCTCAAGCCCTTCACCTGCATGCCGAGCACGCAGTCGGACGGCGTGCAGGCCAAGGTCGTCGAGCGGTTTCCCGGCATGATCTTCCTCCCCATCGAGACCTCGGGGGACGGCGAGGTCATCGCCCACAGCCGGGTGCAGATGGCGCTCGGCAGCGCGAGGGTGAAGGCCCGCAAGGAATTCGCCGATGCGCTCGCGGCGACCGGGCGCACGCTCGACGAGCTCACGGCCTTCGTCGACGACCGGCCCGAGCTCAGGCGCCCCTCGTTCGCGGTGCCACACCACGAGGGCGTCGCCGGGCGTGCCGCCAACTTCGTCCTGCACGTCGGCGCTCTGATGGGCGACCGCCCCGTCCGGGTACCGGGAGGAGTGGGGCTGGAGGGGACGGTAGCCGAGCCGAAGACCGTGGAGGTGCCCGCATGAGCGCTTCGACGCTGTACCTGGGGATCGACGTCGGCTCCACGACGGTCAAGGCGGTGCTGGTCGAAGGAGGCTCGGACGAGATCGTCTGGAGCGACTACCAACGCCACGAGGGCAAGCAGCTCGAAAAGGCGCTCGACCTGCTGAGCGCCCTGCACGCGCTCCACCCCGAGGTGGCCGACGGACGCACGCGCGCCTTCGTGACGGGAAGCGGCGCGGCGCGCCTCGAGGAGCTGATCGGCGCCAAGTTCGTCCAGGAGGTGAACGCGGTCGCGCTGGCGGTCGAGAAGACGTACCCGGACGTGGGCTCCGTCGTGGAGCTCGGGGGGCAGGACGCGAAGATCATCATCTTCAAGGACGACCCGACCACCGGTGGGAAGAAGAAGATCCCCACCATGAACGACAAGTGCGCCGGCGGCACGGGAGCGGTGCTCGACAAGATCAGCGCCAAGCTCGGCATCCCGGCGGAGCAGCTCGCCCAGCAGGGCTACGACGGGCTCAAGATCCACCCCGTGGCCGGCAAGTGCGGTGTGTTCGCCGAGACCGACATCAACAGCCTGCAGAAGTAGGGCACTCCCACCGACGAGCTGATGGCCTCGCTCTTCGACGCCATCGTGCTGCAG
>JABAOE010013479.1_pt1 | contig 13778 bp, 13 predicted proteins | sample 7062141 | NCBI WGS metagenome assembly JABAOE01 (sample SAMN14538627, study PRJNA623070) | marine sediment metagenome | biome: marine biome [ENVO:00000428]; feature: marine pelagic biome [ENVO:01000023]; material: deep marine sediment [ENVO:00002113] | place: India: Gulf of Khambhat ... | reverse complement strand
GGTTGGCCATTGCCCCGAAGGCTACCGGCACGATCAGCGGGGGGAATTCGAGCCCTCCGCCGGGCGGCAGCATGGCCACCAGGGATCCGTAGCCCAGCGTGAACAGCCCCGCCGCGCCCACCGCGGCATTGTAGGCGAGGCGACGCCGCTCCCACCATCCGATGATCGATCCGGCCCTCCGGCGTGCCGGAGCCGGATACAGGAACTCCGTCAGGGCGCTCATGTCGTACCGTCCGCTCCTCGATTCCGTCCCGATCCTCGATTCCGTCCCGATCCGAGCCGGCGTTCCACCCGCCCACGACTGAACTTTGTGACGCAAAGTTGATGCCACGCCCGGTCCGAGGGCGGAGCGCCTCGCTTGAGAGCGCGCGTCCGCGTCTCTAGCTTTTTCGGTCTTTGGCCGCCCGCCGGAATCCCCTTCGGCGGCCGGCTCTCCGGGGTGCACGGGAGGGTCGCTCGTGTTCGACGAACTCGCCAGCAAGCTCGACGGGGCTCTCAAGGGGCTGCGCCAGCGCGGCGTGCTCACCGAGCCCATGATCAAGGAGGGACTGCGCGAAGTGCGGCGTGTCCTTCTCGAGGCCGACGTGAACTTCCGTGTCACGCGCGACTTCCTGGGGCGTGTCCAGGAGCGGGCCGTGGGCGAGGCGGTGCTCAAGTCCGTATCGCCCGGCCAGCAGATCGTGAAGATCGTGCACGACGAGCTCGCGGCGCTGTTCGGCGAGGGGCGACCGACGCTGTCCAAGCCACCGAGCGGACCCACCGTGATCCTCATGGTGGGGCTCCAGGGCTCGGGCAAGACGACGTCGGCGGCCAAGCTCGCCCGGCGACTGGGGCGCGGCGGGGGCTCACCGCTCCTCGCGGCCGTCGACCTGCAGCGTCCGGCGGCCATCGAGCAGCTCCAGACCCTGGGCCGTCAGATCGGCGTCCCGGTGCATGCGGGCGAGTTCGGCGGGGACCCGGTCGCCGCCGCGGTCGCGGCCCGGGAGCGGGCGGCGAGGGACGAGCACTCCGCGCTCGTCGTCGACACCGCGGGGCGGCTGCAGATCGACGAGGCCCTCATGGACGAGCTCGGACGGATCAGGGCCGCCGTCCGTCCCTCCGAGATCCTGCTCGTCGCCGACGCGATGACCGGCCAGGAGGCGGTCGCGATCGCTCAGGGCTTCGACGAGGCCCTCGGAATCACCGGCATCGTCATGACCAAGATGGACGGCGATGCCCGGGGTGGCGCCGCGCTCTCGATCCGGGGGGTCACCGGCAAGCCGATCAAGTTCATCGGAGTCGGGGAGGGCATCGATGATCTCGACACGGCCGACCCCGAGCGCCTCGCCGGCCGGATCCTCCAGATGGGCGACGTGGTGGGGCTCGTCGAGCGCGCTCAGGTCGCCATCGACGAGGAGGAGCAGATCAAGCTCCAGGAAAAGGTGCTGGGGCGAGGGCGCTTCACCCTCGAGGACTTCCTCGTCGCCATGCGACAGATCCAGAAGATGGGTCCGCTCGATCAGCTCCTGAAGCTCATTCCGGGGATGGGCCGCCTGCAGCTGCCCGCCGGCGCGACCGACCCCAGGCGGTTCAAGCACGTCGAGGCGATCATCCTCTCGATGACGCCCGAGGAGCGCCGCAAGCCCGAGATCCTGAACGGATCCCGTCGCGCCCGCATCGCCAAGGGGAGTGGACGCCCGGTCTCGGAGGTGAACCGTCTTCTCAAGCAGTTCAAGGAGATGCAGAAGTTCATGAAGCAGATGAAGGGGATGATGGGGGGCATGGGCGGCTCGGGGGGGATGCCGGGCATGCCCTTCGGGCGTTGAGGGGTCCGCGCCCGAGCTGCGTCGAGGTCACGTGGAGCCGAGGGCGCCTTTGCGGGCCCTGCCGAGCGCCGGGGACGTGCCCGGCGCGGCTGTACAGCCCACGGCGCCGCTTGTATCCTTTACGTCTGCCCATTTCTTGGCCTTGATCGAAGAGCCCCCGAAGAAGATGCCCGCACGAATCCGACTCCGGCGGATGGGCCGGAAGAAGAAGCCTCACTACCGGATCGTCGTGGCCGACAGCGCCGCGCCCCGGGACGGACGCTTCGTGGAGACCCTCGGCTACTACAAGCCGCTCGCCCAGCCGGCCCGGCTCGTTCTGGACATGGAGCGGGTGGACCATTGGCTCGCCGAGGGCGCGAGCCCTTCGGGCACGGTGAAGTCGCTGATCGCCAAGGCGCGCAAGGGCGGCGACGCCGCCGTCGCCGTGGGCGTGGAGGACGTCGAGGAGCGCCAGGCCAAGCGGGCTGAGCAGCTGGCGGCGCGACGGGCCGCGGAGCAGAAGGCCGCCGCCGAGGCGAAGGCCGCCGACGAGGCCGCTGCCGCCGAGGCGAAGGCCGCGGAGGAGGCCGCTGCCGCCGAGGCCGAGGCGCCGGCGGAGGCCGAGGCCGACGCCGCTGCGGAGGCCCCCGTGGAGGCCGAGGCTGAGGCGGCCGCCGAAGAGGCTCCGGCGGAGGCCGAGGCTGAAGCGGCCGCCGAGGAGGAGCCTGCGGAGGCCGAGGCCGCTGAGCAGCCCACCGCGGAGGCCGCGAGCGAAGAGCCCGCCGCCGAGGCGGAGGGTGCGGAGAGCACCGGGGCGGAGGAGGCGGAGGGCGCCGAGGGCGAGGAGGAGGCCAAGCCCGAGTAGGGCTCGGATGCCCTGACGCCATGGGTCGGCAAGACCCCCGCTTCCTCGTCGTGGGGCACCTCAGCAAGCCGCACGGGACCAGAGGGGAGCTCTTCGTCTGGCCGCTGACGGACCACCCCGAGAGCGTGTACGCTCCCGGTGCGGTCGTTTCCCTGGGTGATCCGGACGACGACGAGCCGGACCCCGATCTCCCTCCTCTGCGCATCGAGGCGGCCCGGCCCTTCCGGCGCGGATACCTGGTGCGGTTCGACGGCGTCGAGGACCGGACCCAGGCGGAGCTGCTGAGAGGCCGGTATCTCTTCCGCCCCACCGAAGAGCTAGTGCCGCTCGCCGAAGGCGAGCACTTCCATCACCAGCTTCTCGACCTCGAGGTCGTTACCGTGGACGGAACGGTGCTCGGCAGGGTCACCGAGGTGTACGAGTTGGCCCCCGCCCACCTGTTGGAGGTGACCGGCGAGGGACGCCAGCGGCTGATCCCCTACCTCGATCACGTGATCGTGGAGGTCGACGTGGACGCGGGCCGCATGGTCGTCGATCCACCGGAGGGGCTCCTCGATCTCTGACCCGGACCCGATCGGCAAGGGGGCGGTCGCATGCGCATCAACATCGTCTCGATCTTTCCGACCTTCTTCCACGGCCCGCTCGGGCTGTCGATTCCCGCTCGTGCGGCCGAGGCGGGACTGGTCGAGTACCGCCTCGTCGACCTGCGCGACTACACGAGCGACCGGCATCGCACGGTCGACGACGTGCCGTACGGGGGTGGAGCGGGGATGGTGATGAAGCCCGAGCCCTTCTTCGAGGCGGTCGACGCGCTCGCGCCCGACGGACCCATCGTGCTGCTGTCGGCGCGGGGCCGGCTCTTTCGGCACGCCGACGCGGTCCGCTACAGCGTGGCACGGGAGCTCACGCTCCTGTGCGGCCACTACAAGGACGTGGATCAGCGCGTGGCCGACCACCTCGCGACCGAGGAGATCTCGCTCGGCGACTTCGTGCTGTCGGGTGGCGAGGTCGGCGCGCTCGCCGTCGCGGACGCGGTGGTCCGGCTTCTCCCGGGAGCCATGGGCGACCACGATGCGGCCGCGAGCGACTCGTTCTACGACGAGCGCCGCCTTTCCGCGCCGTCCTACACCCGCCCTCCCGTCTACCGCGGCCACGAGGTGCCCGAGGTCCTCCGCTCCGGCGACCACGCCCGGATCGAGTCGTGGAGAGCGGAGCAGGCCGAGCGCGTCACGCGCGAGCTTCGACCGGACCTGCTGGAGGACTGAGCCCCGGGCGGGCGCTCAGTTCATCAGCCCGATCCTGCCGTCTTCCGTCCACTCGGGCCGAGGGCCGTCGGCCAGGATGCGGACCGCCTCGACCGCGGCGTCGACGAGGGCGGCCATGTGCTCGAAGTCCACCCGCTCGACCTCGTCGGACGGGCGGTGGTAGTCCTCGTGGAGGTTGAAGGAGGACAGGGTGTGGGCGGGGATCCCGCGCCTCGCGAAGGCGATGTTGTCGCTCCGGAAGAAGAAGTCCTGCTCGGGCCTCGGATCGGGCACGATCGGCGATCCGGCGGCGCGCAGCCGGTCCCCCATCGTGGTCCGGTCGTACCCGGTCAACCAGCCGCGACCCGGGCCGCCGGCCTCCGGATCCGGTCGCCCGATCATCTCGATCTGCAGGTCGGCGACCGTCCGCTCGAGCGGCGCCACCGGACGCTCGAGATACCAGCGCGTCCCGAGGAGGCCCATCTCTTCCGCCGTGCTGAGCAGCACGACGACCGTGCGTCGTGGGGGCGGACCCTGCGCCAGCTCCCGTGCGATCTCGAGCACGGCCACCGTGCCGGAGGCGTCGTCGTCGGCGCCGTTGTAGATCGAGTCTCCCCCGACCGCCTGCCCGATGCCGACGTGGTCGAAGTGCGCTCCCAGAACGACGACCTCTTCGCCCACCGCGGGGTCGGAGCCCCGGATGATCCCGACGACGTTCGCTTCGCCATGGAGGATCCGGTCCGGCGGGAGCGTGTCGAAGTCGAGATCCTCGGACGGAAGCGCGAGCCGCTCTCGGCGTCCGCCCGGCCCGGCGACCTCGAGGCGCGCGAGGGGCACGGGCTGCAGGTACCCGTCCTCGCCCCCGGGCTCGACGCCGTAGCGCTCCAGCTCGGACGCCAGAAAGGCCGCGGCCCGGTGCGCCCCGGCGGTTCCGGTCCGGCGTCCCTCCATCGAGTCCGCCGCGAGCGCCGAGAGCAACGTCTGAAGGCGTTGGGCACGGGGGAGGTCGGCGTCGTCGGGGGCGGCCGGGCAAGCGGCCAGGAGAAAGCAGGACCCGACGAGAAGGGGGCGGAGGGGCAAGCGGTCCATCGCGGCTCCGGGACTCGGGGGCGAGGCCCGGAACTTCGCGTCCCCCGGCCGGCCCGCCAAGCGGGAGGGACGCAGGGCTTCACCGCCCGATACGGGCTCGTTAGCTTAGACGTCTCTGCCGCAACGCCTGCGGGCACGCCATGGGAGTCGAGGATGACGGACCTGATCAGGGAAATCGAACGAGACCAGCTCCGCGAAGACGTCCCCGATTTCGCGCCCGGCGACACGGTCCGGGTGCTCTATCTCGTCCGCGAGGGGGCCAAGGAGCGCATCCAGGCCTTCGAGGGCGTGTGCATCGCGCGCAAGCACGGCGGGATCGACGAGACCTTCACCGTCCGGAAGATCTCCGGCGGCATCGGCGTCGAGAGGATCTTCCCCCTGCACGCCCCGACCGTGACCGGGGTGGAGGTCGTGCGCCGGGGGCGGGTGCGGAGGGCGAAGCTGTACTACCTGCGAGGACGCCGAGGCAAGTCGGCGCGGATCGCGGAGAAGCGCACCGCACGCTGACCCTGCTCACCGGCGATGCAGCCGGGCGCGACGCGGGCCGAGCCTCCTCGGGACCCGCTCGAGTACGAGCGATCCTTCTGGGATCGTGGCCGTTCGGTGGCGGGGGTGGACGAAGCCGGCCGGGGGCCCCTGGCCGGTCCGGTCGTCGCGGCGGCGGTGGTGTTGCCCCCGGAGGTGAGCGTCCCCGGCGCGGACGACTCCAAGCTGCTCACCCGAGGTGATCGCGAGGAGGTCTTCGGCCTGATCCTGGGCGCGGCCCGCTTCGTCGGGGTCGGAGCCGCGTCCGTGAAGGAGATCGACCGACGCAACATCCTGCGCGCCACGACCGTCGCGATGCAGCGCGCGCTGGACCGGCTTGCGGTCGCTCCCGACCACGTGGTGGTGGACGGGCTTCCGGTCAAGCACCTGGGACGGGTGCACGAGGCGATCGTCGACGGCGACGCGCTGGTCCATTCGATCGGCTGTGCGTCGATCGTCGCGAAGGTGGTGCGCGACCGCCTCATGCACCGGCTCGCCCGACGCTACCCCGGCTACGCCTGGGAGCGGAACGCGGGGTACGGGACCGCCGAGCACCGGGCCGCGATCGACGAGCTCGGCGTGACCCCGCATCACCGCCTGACCTTCACGGGCTTGCAGTACGACCTCGAGCTCTAGCGGGACCGGGGGGGGCGGCGGGGGACGGCCGAGCGCGTCCCTTGTTCCGGGTGCGAGGTCTGCCTAGCGTCTTCTCCTCGGTGGACCGGGCCGCCGGCCGACCCGGGCCTGAAGACCACGCATCGTTGCCTCGAGGTATCCCGACATGTCCCGCTCGTCCCTCGCTCTCGTCGTGCTCGCCGCCTTCGGCCTGATCCCCTCACCGGCGGCGCTCGCGCAGGCGACCCCCCCGCGGGGCGGGGATCAGGCGGAGAACGGGAGCCTGCCGCTCGAGGCCGCCCGCTCCGTCCTCCTCGATACCGACGAAGGCTCCTGGCTCTCGCTCGACGTGAGCCCCGACGGCCGCTCGCTGGTCTTCGACATGCTCGGCGACCTGTTCACGCTTCCCCTCGAGGGCGGCACGGCCACGCGGATCACCGAGGGGATGGCCTTCGACACGCAGCCGCGCTTCAGCCCGGACGGAACGAAGATCCTCTTCGTGTCGGACCGGAGCGGCGGGTCCAACCTCTGGACGCTCGACGTCGCGACCGGCGACACGACGCAGATCACGAAGGGCAACGGCAACCTGTGGATGTCCCCGGAGTGGGCGCCCGACGGCACCTACGTCGCCGCCTCGAGGGGCGACACGCGTCTGGGGGCCGTGAAGCTGTGGCTCGGGCACGTCGACGGAGGGAGCGGCCAGATCCTCACTCCGGAGCCCGAACAGCTCAAGACCGTGGGCGCGGCGTTCACGCCGGACGGCCGCCACGTCTGGCACGCGCGCCGCAACGGAAGCTGGGAGTACAACGCGGCGTTTCCCCAGTACCAGCTCGCGGTCTACGATCGCGAGACCGGCGAGACGTACACCCGGACCTCGCGCTACGGCTCGGCCTTCCGGCCCACGGTCTCCCCGGACGGGCGATGGCTCGTCTACGGATCGCGTCACGAGGACCAGACCGGGCTGCGCATCCGAGACCTCGAGACGGGAGACGAGCGCTGGCTCCCCTATCCCGTCCAGCGCGACGACAAGGAGTCGATCGCCGATCGCGACGTGCTGCCCGGGATGGACTTCACACCGGACTCGCGAGAGGTCCTGGCCTCCTACGGAGGCAGGATCTGGCGACTTCCCATCGACGGGGGAGACCCGGTCGAGGTCCCGTTCCGGGTGCGGGAGGAGTTCGCGATGGGACCCGAGGTCCAGTTCGAGTACCCCGTCGAGGACACCCCGACCTTCACCGTCCGCCAGGTCCGCGACGCCGTGCCCTCCCCCGACGGCGGCAGGCTCGCTTTCGCGGCGCTCGACCGCCTGTACGTCATGGGGTGGCCGGAGGGGGAGCCGCGTCGCCTGACCGAAGCGGCCGTGACGGAGGCGCACCCGGCCTGGTCTCCGGACGGGCGCTGGATCGCCTACGCGTCGTGGGCCCCGAGCGGAGGACACCTCTGGAAGGTCCGAGCCGACGGCTCGGGCGAGCCGGTTCGGCTCACGAGCGTGCCGGCCACCTACCAGCAGCCCGCGTGGTCACCCGCGGGTGACCGCATCGCCGCGGTGCGCGGGCCCGCGCGGGCGTACCAGGAGTCGACCGGCCCGGGCGCACCCGGCGCCAGCGAGGACATCGTGTGGGTGTCCGCCGAAGCGCCCGACGGCGGGGCGAGCGCCACCCTGGTGGCGCCCGCCCAGGGACGGCAGCGGCCGCACTTCACGCAGGACCCCGACCGGATCTACCTGTCGCACGGGAGCGACGGCCTGGTCTCGATCCGGTGGGACGGCACGGACGTGAAGGAGCACGTGAAGGTCGTGGGCAACCGGCGCCCCGGTGCGAGCCAGCCGAACCGCGCGAGCCTGACGCTGATGGCGCCTCGAGGCGACCGGGCGCTGGCCCACGTGAACCGCGACGTGTATGTCGTCACCGTGCCCCGGGTGGGCGGTGACGCGCCGGAGATCAGCGTCGCCAACCCCGACAACGCGTCGTTCCCGGCGCGCAGGGTCACCGACATCGGCGGGGAGTTCCCCGCCTGGGGCGGGGACGGGCGCACCGTGCACTTCTCGATGGGGAACGCGCACTTCGTCTACGACCTCGACCGTGCCCGGGCGGTCGAGGACTCGATCGCCGACGCGCGGGCGGACGAGCGGGAGGAGGAGCAGGAGCAGGAGCAGGAGCAGGAGCAGGAGCAGGAGCAGGAGCAGGAGGAGGACGACGAGGCCGGCTACCGGCCGTTCGAGGCGCGCATCGACATCGAGGCCGCGCGCGACATGCCGGAGGGCTCGCTCCTCCTGAGCGGGGCCCGGGTGGTCACCATGCGGGGCGACGAGGTCATCGAGTCCGCGGACGTTCTGGTCGACGGCAACCGGATCGCCGCGGTGGGCCCGGCCGGCTCGCTCGACGTGCCCGACGACGCGACCCGGCTCGACGTCAGCGGGACCACGGTCACGCCGGGCTTCGTCGACACGCACGCGCACATGTGGCCGGCGTGGGGGCTGCACAAGACGCAGGTCTGGATGTACACGGCCAACCTCGCCTACGGGGTCACGACCACGCGCGATCCCCAGACCTCGCAGACCGACGTGATCACCTACGGGGACCTGGTCGAGGCGGGGGAAGTCGTCGGACCGCGCGTGTACTCGACGGGCCCGGGCGTCTTCGGCGACTACCAGATGGATGCCATCCGCGACGCGGACCACGCGCGTGACATCCTGCGGGCGTACAGCGAGTACTACGACACGAAGACGATCAAGATGTACATGGCGGGCAACCGCCAGCAGCGTCAGTGGGTCATCGACGCGGCGCGCGAGCAGGGGCTCATGCCGACGACCGAGGGCGGCTTGAGGGCGATGTACGACCTCACGCTCGCGATCGACGGGTACTCGGGCCTCGAGCACTCCTATCCGATCTACCCGCTCTACGAGGACGTCGTCACGCTCTTCGCCGAGAGCGGGATGGCCTACACGCCCACGCTGCTGGTCGCCTACGGCGGGCCCTGGACGGAGAACTACTGGTACGCCAAGGAGCCTCCGCACGACGACCCGAAGCTCCAGCGCTTCACCCCGCACAGCGAGCTCGACGCCAAGTCTCGGCGGCGCAACGCGGGATGGTTCATGGACGAGGAGTACGTCTTCGAGGAGATCGCCCGGGGCCTCGACCAGGTCGTAGACGCCGGCGGAAGGATCGGCGTCGGCAGCCACGGCCAGCTCCAGGGGCTCGGATACCACTGGGAGCTCTGGTCGATGCAGGCCGGTGGCCTGAGCGAGCACGAGGCGCTGCGCGCGGCCACGGCGATGGGCGCCGACGCGCTCGGGCTCGCGAACGACCTCGGTACGCTCGATGCCGGCAAGCTCGCCGACCTCGTGATCCTGGAGGACAACCCCCTGGAGGACATCCGGAACACGAACACGATCCGCTACGTGATGAAGAACGGCCGGCTGTACGACGGCGACACGCTCGACGAGGTGTGGCCTCGGCAGCGCCCGCTCTCGGCGGACACCTTCCCGGTGGACGAGCCGGGGAACGGGCGCTGAGAGGTCGTGCGTCGGCAGCGCGGGATGCGACGGCAGGAGAGGCCGGTGCAGGGCGCCGTGCACCGATGAAGCGGGCGCGCCTCCGAGGGATGGTCGGATTCGGCATGCTGTGCGCGGTCGGTTGTGCCGATGGCAAGGGGCCGACCCAGGTCGCTGGGGACGACGGTAAGGGCGTCACCGTCGACGTCATGACGCCGATACCGCTCACGGTGATGGGGGACACCACCTACCATGGGTTCGCCGGGGGGCTGTACCCGGGCGGGAACGGGATGCCGACGACCCACCGGCAGGCGGGGCTGGCAGCGGCTTCACGCGTCCGGCCGCTGGACCAGACCGGCCGGGCCGACCCGGAGGGGCGCTACGTGCTGCTGTCGATCGGTATGTCAAACGCGACGCAGGAGTTCTGTTCAGGCGACTCGACGTATCCCTGCTCCGCATGGAGCTTCGTCGGACAGGCGTTGGCCGATCCGGACGTCGACGACGCGGCGCTCGAGCTCGTCAACGGAGCGTCCTCGGGAGAGGAGGCCCGGGTTTGGGCCGATCCGCGAAGCCCGAGCTACGATCGCGTGCGCGACGAAGACCTCTCGCCCCGTGGGCTGAGCGAGCAACAGGTACGCGCGGTGTGGGTCAAAGTCGCCAACCGGCGCCCGAGCGTGGCGCTGCCCGCTGCCGGCGCCGACGCCTTCGCGCTGGAGCGCCTCCTCGGAGACATCGCGAGGGCGCTGCGCGTCCGTTACCCGAACGTGGAGATGGTCTTCCTGTCCTCGAGAATCTACGCCGGGTATGCCATGGGGCCGCTGAATCCCGAACCGTATGCCTACGAGTCGGGCTTCTCCGTGAAGTGGGTGATCGAGGCTCAGATCGCGCAGGCCGCGTCCGGTTCCGTGGACGACCAGGCCGGCGATCTCCAGCTCGGGGTCGTGGCGCCATGGCTGGGATGGGGTCCGTACCTGTGGGCCGACGGCTCGAACCCGACTCCGGATGGGCTCGCCTGGCAGCCCACCGACTTCGAGGCCGACGGGACGCATCCAGGCCCGTCGGGCGAGACGAAGGTCGGCGCGGCCCTCCTCTCCTTCTTCAAGACCTCACCGGTGACGGCGAGCTGGTTCCTACGGTAGGCGACCGCCACCTCTCGGCGTCTGTCCCTCGGGAGCGCCGAAGCGGAAGATCGCCGACCCTACCGCCCCGCTGGGCAGGACCACGACCACGTAGGCCCGGTCGTATTCCATGGTGCCGATCGGGCCTCCGGGGTCGCCGCCGAGCGCCTCCACCAGCTCGGGGTTGGTGTTGCTGTGGCCTACCACCAGATGGCGGCCGCGGGTGGCGCGGAGCCGCTCGGCGAAGCCCGCGAGGTCGCCCGCGTCGTAGAGCTGCGGCCGGAGCCCGGTCACCCCGGCGGTCGGCTCGATCGTGGAGCGGGTCCGCCGGTAGTCGGTCGTGTGCAGTTGGGTGAGGCCGACGCCCCCGAGGAGGTCGGCGACCAGGCGGGCCCGCGCCTGCCCCTCTTCCGAGATCGGCGGGTCGTCGGTCCCGTCCTCGGCCCGCTCCGCGTGGCGGAACACGTACACGACGGAGGTGGGCTCCTGGGCAGCGATGCACGCCGGTGAGGCCCAGAGGAGCGCAAGGAGGACGGCAAGGAAGCGACGGCGGATCATGGCAGGCTCGAGGTCGACGGGGGCGCCAACCTAGCGGGGGCGTCGCATCGGCGCACGGCCCAGGGCGCGTGGCCGGCGCAGCCCGACAGCCTGGCCCGACCGTGCGGCGCGGCGGCGCAGCTCGATGGCGCAGCGCGGCGGTGCAGCGCGGCGGCGCAGCTCGATGGCGACCAGGGACGGTCCGCGGCTCGGGATTGCACGCTCCACCTCGCGGGGTCAGGATTCGGCCCGGACCAACGCCGAGGAGGCCGACCGTGGAGTACACGACGCTGAGGGGCACGGGCGCTACGGTCTCGCGCGTCACCCTCGGCACCATGACGTTCGGCGACCAGGTCGACGAGCGGGACGCGATCCGCATGGTCGACGTCGCCCTGGATGCCGGCGTGAACGTCGTGGACACGGCGGACGTCTACACCGGCGGACGCTCCGAGGAGATCGTCGGCAAGGCGCTCCGGGGCCGACGCGACCAGGTCGTGCTGGCCAGCAAGGTCTGCAACGCCGTCGGTGAGGGTCCCAAGGAGCGGGGGCTGCACCGCTGGCACGTGATCCGGGGCGTGGAGGCGAGCCTGCGCCGGCTCGGGACCGAGTGCCTCGACATCTGTTACCTGCACCGGCCGGACCGCGATACGCCGATCGAGGAGACGCTCGCCGCCTTCGACGACCTCGTTCGGCAGGGCAAGGTGATGTACGTCGGCATGTCGAACTACGCGGCCTGGCAGGTGGCGCACGCGAAGTGGCTCGCCGACGGGCACCACTGGGCGTCACCGACGGTCATTCAGGTGCCCTACAACCTCCTCGCCCGCGGCATCGAGGAGGAGTGCGTCGAGTTCGCCCTGGAGCTGGACGTGGGCGTCGCCGTGTACAATCCCCTGGCGGGGGGACTCCTGACCGGAAAGCACGCGATCGACGAGGGCCCCCGGGCGGGCACCCGCTTCGCGCTGCGCGAAGACTATCACCGCCGCTACTGGCACCCGGTCAACTTCGATGCGGCGGAGAAGCTGGCGAAGATCGCGGCCGACGCCGGCAAGGGCCTCGCGGAGCTGGCGCTCCAGTGGGTCATGACGCAGGAGGTCGTCGACTCGGTGATCCTCGGCGTGAGCCGGATGGAGCAGCTCGAGAGCAACCTGCGCCTGTGCGAGGGCCGCCTCGACGGGGAGACCCGAGCTAGGTGCGACGAGGTGTGGAGCGAAGTGCGGGGGCCGCACTTCCGGTACAACCGGTGACGATCGACCAAGCCATCGACCGGTTCATGCGTCCGATCGCGGACGCGGTCTCCGGGATCGTGTTCTACTCCGTGCCCGTCGCCGGGACGGAGCTCCCGCTGATCGTCGCCTGGCTGATCGCCGGTGGGGTCTTCTTCACCGTCTATCTGGGTTTCCTGAACCTGCGGGGGTTCAAGCACTCGATCGATCTGGTCCGGGGACGCTACGCCGACCCGCTGCACCCCGGCGAGGTCACGCACTTCCAGGCCCTGGCGACGGCCGTGTCCGGCACCGTCGGCATCGGCAACATCGCGGGGGTCGCCATCGCCGTGTCGGTCGGAGGGCCCGGCGCCACGCTGTGGATGATCATCGCCGGCCTCCTCGGCATGAGCACGAAGTTCGCGGAGTGCACGCTGGCGGTGAAGTTCCGGCAGACCCACGAGGACGACACGGTCAGCGGCGGGCCCATGTACTTCCTCGAGCGCGGGCTCGCGCTCCGGGATTTGCCGGCCACGGGCCGCGCGCTCGGGATCTTCTATGCTGCGGCGATGGTGGTNNGCCGGGCACGGGCCGCGCGCTGGGCATCTTCTACGCGATGGCGATGGTCGTGGGCTGCCTGGGCATCGGGAACATGTTCCAGTCCAATCAGGCGGCGGCGATCGTGATCGACGTGACCGGCGGGACCGAGAGCGTCTTCCACGGGAGGGCGTGGATCCTGGGGCTGGTCATGGCGTCGCTCGTGGGGCTCGTCATCGTCGGGGGCATCAAGAGCATCGCCCGGACGACATCCAAGCTGGTTCCGTTCATGGCGGTGCTGTACGTGCTGCTGGCGCTCCTGGTTCTCGCGCTCAACGCCGAGAGGCTGCCGGCGGCCATCGGCCGGATCTGGGAGGGGGCGTTCACGCCGCAGGGCGTCGGGGGCGGGCTGATCGGCGTCATGATCGTCGGCTTCCGCCGGGCCGTGTTCTCGAACGAGGCCGGCCTCGGCTCCGCGGCGATCGCCCACTCGGCCGTGCGCACCGACGAGCCGGTCACCGAGGGCTTCGTCGCCCTGCTGGAGCCGTTCATCGACACGGTGGTCATCTGCACGATGACCGCGCTGGTCATCGTGACGACGGTCTACGACCCGGCGCTGGCCGGAACGGAGATGAGCGGGATCGAGCTGACCACGGAAGCGTTCGCCAGCACGCTGCCCTGGTCGCCCGTGCCCCTGTCGATCGCGGCGGTGCTCTTCGCCTTCTCCACGGCGATCTCGTGGAGCTACTACGGCGAGCGGTGCGCCAAC
>JABAOE010002447.1_pt8 | contig 13779 bp, 15 predicted proteins | sample 7062141 | NCBI WGS metagenome assembly JABAOE01 (sample SAMN14538627, study PRJNA623070) | marine sediment metagenome | biome: marine biome [ENVO:00000428]; feature: marine pelagic biome [ENVO:01000023]; material: deep marine sediment [ENVO:00002113] | place: India: Gulf of Khambhat ... | reverse complement strand
TGATAGCTGGGATTGAGGGGTGCGAGGCTCTATTTGCGAATGATTATGAGTTCGCGCTGATCGAAGACAAGACCGCGCTCTCGATCGACGATATCATGGGAATGAACCGCTTCACCGTCATCACCAGAGGAGAAGATGGGTCAGACCTTTACAGCGGCGATGGGCACCAGAAGATCCCCATCGTTGCCGCGCGGGAAGCTGCTGAACCTACTGGGGTCGGCGATTCGTTCCGTGCTGGGTTCCTCAAAGGCTACCTTCATGACATGCCGCTAGATTGCTGCTGCATGATGGGTTCGCTTGCTGCCACCTACTCCCTGGAACACATCGGCCCCCAAAGCCACAAGTTTGGACTAGAANNGAGTCAACGTGCGATCTCAAACCGCTTCTGCCATAGCAAAAGATAAGGTTCGCTCGATCCTTGACGGCGATCGTATCTGGAACGCTTATGCCCAGGCCGATCTATCCACTCCCTGGAGCGAGCACTCCGATTGGATGCTTGAGGCCAGCAGCCTGTTGCTTATTTATCGAGGCTTTTCACCTCCGTTGCTATTTGCGACCGGCGAGCCGGATGAGCTGAGCATCCTTTTCATGCAGATTGACCCGGGAAGCTATTGGTATACATTGCGACCCACTGATTTCGAAATGGTGCGGGGTCGAGCGAATTCTTTGACCCGAGCCCGGATGTGGCGAATGGTGCTCAATGAAGGTGCCTCAATCCGGACTGCAGGCGAAGTATCCAGGCTGTCAGTATCGGACCAGGAACGCATCGAGCGATTGTTTGCGCAGCATCCGGATCGACCAGACGCATTTCATCCCGCTCAGATCGAATACGGTGCCTACTACGGCGTGTTCGATGGTGCGGAACTGGTCAGTGTTGCCGGTACACACGTCCTCGATCAGGCTTCGAGTGTTGCGGCTCTCGGGAACGTTTTTACAGCTCCGCAACATCGAGGCCGCGGGTTCGCAACCGCCACCTCCGCAGCCGTTCTCTCGTATCTGGTCGAGCTTGGCATCGGAACGATCGTGCTCAATGTGGAAATGTCCAATCAACCGGCAATTGATCTTTATCGAAAGCTGGGTTTTATGCCCTACTGCGGTTTTTATGAAGGAGTTTTCGAGTTGCAATAACTCGAGGAAAGGAATCGGATGACCGAGAATTACGATGTAAAAGATACTGATCTGGCTGAGGGGGGACGACGGCGAATCGTCTGGGCCGAACAGGAGATGCCAGTACTGGCGCAGGTGCGCGATCGTTTTAAGCAAGAACGACCTCTTGAGGGTCTCCGGGTATCAGCGTGCCTGCATATCACAACCGAGACGGCAAACCTGATGCGCACGCTGCAAGCTGGAGGCGCTGAAGCAGTTCTCTGCGCCTCGAACCCCCTGTCAACACAGGATGATGTGGCCGCTTCTTTGGTCATGCACTACGAGATCCCCGTATTTGGCATCAAGGGTGAAGACCGGGATACCTACTACCAGCACATCCACTCAGCACTGGACCATCGACCCAAGGCAACCATGGATGATGGGGCTGATCTCGTGAGCTCCCTGCACACCGAACGGTCGGATCAGTTGGATGAGCTTGTCGGCGGGACTGAGGAGACGACAACCGGAGTCATCCGACTTCGAGCCATGGCGAAAGATGGGAAGCTGGCCTATCCGATCATCGCCGTCAACGATGCGATGACCAAACATTTCTTCGACAATCGCTACGGAACCGGGCAATCAACGATTGACGGGATAGTCCGTGCCACGAACGTGCTGCTCGCGGGCAAGACCTTCGTTGTCGCAGGCTATGGGTGGTGCGGTCGCGGCCTTGCCATGCGGGCGAAAGGCCTTGGCGCAAACGTGATCGTGACAGAAGTTGACCCGCTGCCCGCGCTTGAGGCGGTAATGGACGGTTTCCGGGTCATGCCAATGACAGAAGCGGCTCCACTCGCGGACATCGTATGCACCGTTACCGGTGACATCAACGTTGTCGATCGGCACCACTTCGAGTCAATGAAAGACGGAGCGATCATCGCCAACTCAGGTCACTTCAACGTGGAAATTAATATCGAGGCGCTTGAAGAGATGGCCAGCGAGCGTCGAAAGGCTCGCGAATTTGTCGACCAGTACATTCTGGACGATGGACGACGCCTGAACCTTCTGGGCGAAGGGCGACTGATCAATCTTGCGGCAGCTGAGGGACACCCGGCCAGCGTGATGGATCTCTCGTTCGCCAATCAAGCGCTTTCTCTGGAGTATTTGATGCAGCACAGGGACGAGCTTGAAAAGCAGGTGTATACGATCCCGGAGGCCATCGATCGGGAGATCGCTCGCTTGAAGCTGGAATCGATGGGAATCGAGATTGACGCGCTGACCGAAGAACAGGTCAAGTACCTATCTTCCTGGGAAGAAGGAACCTAGCCAAGCATCGAATTGAGTTTGGCCATCCTTCGGGGTGGCCATTCTTTTTAAAATGTCTTCAAGATCGGATCGGGAGGAGCAGCCCGAAAAGGTTGGGTTCAGCCTTCAACTTCGATCAGCACGAACACCTGATCTCCGAAGAAAGCGCCATCGGGCGATTGCGCCTGCCAGCTCGCTACCTGGTCTCCGGATTGCTGGGGGGCGATAATCTGGATCGACCATACGCCGGATTCCCCGGCGCGCGCCGGGTAAAGCGCAAGTTCTTGTGGTGCATCGATCGGGCCATCATCGATACGTACCAAACGGTATCCCGCACCCCAATCACACGTCCCTGCGTTGAGTACGGCCCAACGTTTATCCATCACTTCTCCTGGAGCAGCAACGGATCCATCCGGGACCGTCAGATCTTCTACAAATCGAGCGTCGTTGATGCAGGTCGAGGGACTCGTTGGGAGCACCTGGGGCTCCACAGATGGAGTGACTGCGAGGACAGAGTCCAGATCCCGAACTTCTGGGGTAGGCGAAGACTGCTCAGACGAGCATGCCGCAAGGCCGGCGGCCAGTGCCAACAAGGCGAGCAGCTCTTTCGGACTTATTCCGCAGGAAACGCGCATCACCACACGCCCGGGATCAGTCGTGACCTCGAATCGGCCGCAAAATCTGCATAGCCAGCAAGTTCATCCAACAAGAACTTATCCTCAAGCTGGGTTCTTACAATCAGAAGCAGACAAACCGAAAGCGCCGGGATCAATGCCCAGATGGTCCCCAGCAATAATGGAGTGGCGAATGTTGAGAGGATGCCACCGGCGTAGGCAGGATGACGGATCCATGCGTACGGTCCAGCGGCGATGACTGAGTGACCGCGATCCGTTTGAATTCTGACCACAGCTGAAAAAAATGGATTGACCAGCATCGCCCACGAGGCGAGAAGGAATCCAGTACCAACCGCGATCAAACCCATCGCTTGAACCCAGATCTCCAGAAATGGCAGCCACCCGAATCGATAGTTCAGGCCAGCGACGAGATGCAGCAGGAGTGGCCCGATACCACCGATATATGGAACGATCATCCGATCCCACTTCGCAACACCTCTCCCCTCCATAAACCGACTGCGTTCGAGCAATAATCCTGGGTGCTTTCGAAGCACGATGATGCGGCTACCGATGGTAACCGCAAGGAGCATCAAAACATAAACCCATCCGGCAAACCAATCCAGACTTCCGGCAGCCAGAAACAACGCTCCTGGCATGAGAACCAGATACGCAATCAGCCCGATTACGCCTGCAGGTTTGATGGTCTGGTCTGCTGGTTGATCACTCCGGGAGTCTTGAGGGTCTGCTCTTGCAGCCCCGCCTGGCTGAGTTTGTAGGCTCATCTGATTTGACTCTAGCAATTGAGTGCCAGATTGCAAGTGAGCCGTCTCCCCGTTACCCGTGATCAAACTTAAAACATCGGGACCGCGGCTGCCGCCCGCGGTCCCGAGCAAGTGGTAGAGCTTGCCACCTCCTGGGGGTTGGTCAGGAGAAGAGAATTTGGCGCAAGCTCAATTGAGTGAGCCTGGCATTACAGATTGCCCGGCGCTAACTCCAATTTCTGGCCTTCCTAAACAGAGAGTTCCTTTTGGGTACGACCATTGGTAGCTGGCGGGGTCGTTTCCTTCTCAGCAAGATCTACGGTTTCCCCTGATTCGGCTGTATCATGATCCTTACTTGCCTTTCCATTGGATGCCGTCTCAAGTGCCTCATCTCCATCCAATAGGCCGGCCTGGATCCTGATCTTGCGATCCAGCTCGTCCAGAATGTCTGTGTGTTCCCGTAGGAAACCCTTTGTATTCTCACGACCTTGGCCAAGACGTTCTCCTTCGTAGGAGTAGAACGACCCCCGCTTTTCAATCAGGTCGGTCTCAACGCCCAGATCGAGAACGCCTCCCACCCGGCTGATGCCTTCGTTGTACATGATGTCAAATTCGGCAACCTGGAATGGCGCAGCCACCTTGTTCTTCACAACTCGAGCTCGCACCCGATTGCCAACGACTTCCTGCCCAACCTTAATGCTCTCGGTCCGGCGAACGTCCACCCGGACAGAAGCATAGAATTTCAGTGCCATACCTCCCGTGGTGGTCTCCGGATTGCCAAACATTACTCCAATGCGCTGCCGCAATTGATTTGTGAAGACGACCGCAGTGTTGGTTTGCTTGATCGCACCCGATAGCTTGCGCAGCGCCTGGCTCATCAAACGCGCCTGCATACCCATGGTTGGATCACCCATATCCCCCTCGATTTCCGAGCGCGGGACCAGCGCCGCAACGCTATCCACGATAACGACATCGATGGCTCCGCTGCGCACAAGGGTCTCCGTTATTTCCAGCGCCTGCTCGCCTGTATCAGGTTGTGAGATGTAAAGGTTTTCAATGNNATCGAGGGCATGCTCCATGTCGATGAAAGCCGCTACACCCCCCAGCTTTTGCGATTCAGCGACGATATGCTGGCAGATCGTTGTCTTTCCGGATGCTTCTGGGCCATAGATTTCACTGACTCGGCCCCGAGGAAAACCTCCGATTCCCAGGGCTAAATCCAGGGGCAGCGACCCGGAAGGTATGGACTCAACTTCCATGTGGGTAGCTTCTCCCAGGCGCATCACCGCACCCTCCCCAAAACGCTTGACGATATCCCCGAGTGCATCGGTGAGGACTTCTTCCCGTTCTTCTTTCACGCCCTTCCTACCCATCATCTGCTCCTTTGTGACCACGAATCAGAACGCTTGTTCGATTTAGTATAGCACAGGCGTTCTATTTGTCAAATGCTTGGACGCTGGGGATTTATTCGAGAGAAGCGATGTCTTCCCAGGCGATGACCCGGAACCGTTTCCAGAGCTGGTCGTCCTTCACCCGGTCTGAGAAATCGATCCAGTCACGCTGGAGAGTACCCCATCGCTGGCGCGGAAGGATGAGCCAGAGGTGCAAACGTAGTTGCCTTTGGCGCGCGAGTTNNGTTCCTTTCCTACCAGCGCTGTACGACCGAGTTGGTAATGGCGGTTGCAAGCAGGTTCTGAGCTCTCGGGTTCCGGGCGTGATCCAAAATCGAGCATAGAGGAAAATAGGGCTTGCGGCTGCTCCCAGTATCGGCAGGCAACCTCAGAGACATCGGGCTGGATCTCGGGACAGCGGCCAGAACCATATCGGCCACACCGTCCCAACCCGGCCATATGCTTTGCCTCAATGAGAACGAGCTCTCGATCTCCCNNCCAGTAATATGGAAACAGAGAATCAGATGCAACCTCTGAGAGAGATCCCCACAACGGCCTGATATCCAGCAGTTGATCGAGTTCCACAGATGGCTGCGCTCGGGGATAGATCAGGTTCCAGACCAACGCGCTCTCGGAATCCTTTCGTTTCATGTCATCGATGATTCGCTGAGGAAGCACGCGAAAAACCGGCTCATTGGAGCCGGCCAGAATGCCATCGAGCTTGGGTACAGTGGATCGATGCACGCTCAATGCTTGCTCTCAGCATGCAATGTTTGGCTGCTTCCGTTGGTCCGGTCTCCCCCACCTACGTTCCTGGCAATCGCCTTGAGGAAGATTCCCGCAGCCTCTTCTTTGCTGAAATGCATTCCGCAGCAGTTCGATCCACCCTCTCTGAGTTGCTCAAAGTCTGCAAGCATGGATGCCAGCTGAAGTTCCCCCAAGGAAGCTTGCGACCTGGCAAGTTCGAGGTCCTTTTTCGGCGCGCTGGTGATCAGTAGAGCAAGACCATTCGCAACTTTCGCTTCCGGAAGTTTGCCGTATGCGACAGCGACCTTCGCAACCTGCATAACCGCTACGAGCGCTGCCTCCAGCGACCGGGATGGCACCTGGTATAGACCTATGAAAAGCGGTCGATCTGCTCCGATTGCATCGACTATCAGATCGGCTGTCGGCTCGAGCCCAGAAGGATCGCTGGTTCTTGAACCACCGCTTCCCCACCAGATCGAGACGTCTTCAGATTCCCAATTCGGCTTTGGAGTTGAGATGCTCCCCTTCTTCTCCAACCTATCTACCATCTTTGCCAGCCGCTCGTTCGCCGGCATCATGGGTGCCTCGGCATAGGTCGAATCCTGTAGGAGATGCGCCGCCACGGCCGCACCGACCTCCCAGCGCACGGCCTCTGCCCCTATCCCAAATAGATTTGGATCTGATTGCAGTGTGGCTACCGAAGCCCCGCGTGCATTCATCTCGAGAACAGCATTCTCGAGTTCACCGTTCGAGCGAAGATAAACGATGGAGACCGCCTCCTCTTCCGGCATCCCAGGCCAAACTCGGAAGCTCAGCCGTGCTCGCAAGTACGCAGCCAGCCATTCTGCCCGCCCACTGAGTGGAGGGTCCCCTACGATGTGAACCGGACCCAGAGCGGCCAAATATGCCCCGAGGTATAGGCCTGGATTGAGCGCTGCCGAGGTTCCAGGCGCACAAGCGGACCGCATCTGTTCGGCTCCATCAGCCATAGTCTCTGGATTTGCTCCCAGAAGCGCAGCCAGCCACATCCCTGCTGCGGACACGGCCCCACCTGAACTGAAATTCCATTCTGCTAAATTCGCTACGCTTTGACCTTCAGACCAATCGTCTAGTTCCGAGCCCCCAGGCGCAAGTACAACGAAGTGGTTCCGGACTTCATCTCCAGCGCGGTTTCTCGCCCGCTGCCAGACAGCGGCCAGGGTGGCCATCAGGCCGGGGGCCCGATGCGATCGGCTTTCCACCACGAAGAGAGACGAATCCACAGGTGTCTTTCGGGAAAAACGACGCATATCGGCCGGATCCAGCGTATCGAGCCATTCGATCCTGCCGTCCTCGCCGATCGCCTCCATAATGGCTTCTCGCGCGCTTCCGCCATTGATCCATCCAAAGTTGCTAAGAGCGAGGGGGCGGACCTGTTCAACCATGCGATGCGCCTCTTCTGCACGCGAACTTAGATCCGCATGAAGCCATTCCAAACGCATTTTGATGACAGAGCCACCCTTGGTTTCTGGCCAGAGATCCGCATCGGTTCGCCAGAAGCGTGGAGCAACCCGCTCGTCATCGAGCTTTTCGAGGTGGCTGGCAACAGAGGCGGCTGCGGTTCCCAATTCAGCGCGCATTTTGGCAGCCCGCTGCTCTACAGTATCGATCAATGCAGCATATGCGTCGGCAAACGCTCGAACGCCCGCCTGCTCAAGTTCTAGAGTGACCTCGTCCAGGGCAATGTTAAGCGCTTCGATAGCCTCAAGCTGAGCGCGAGCATCCGAAAGCCCAGCTTCCAATTTATCTTCCGCTTTTCCGTGGTCTCGAAATGCGTCCAGGGTTTGCGGTGGCAATGTGTTTACGGTTTCTGGACCGATGAGTTCATCCACGTAAAGTACGTCTGGATAGGACGGATTCTTTGTACTGGTCGATGCCCATAGCGGCCGCTGCACTCTCGCCCCTAACTCGCGCAATCTCTCAAAACGCTCATCGTTAAAGATCACTTTGAATTGGGCGTAGGCGAGTTTGGCGTTTGCGATGGCGGCCTTTCCCAGCAAGGTGTGAGCTCGCTCAGCACTTGCACCCTCCTGCTTGATCAAGGCTTCCAACCGGGCATCTACTGCGGTATCGACCCGGGATACAAAGAACGAAGCGACGGAAGCGGAACGATCGAGGGGCTTGCCTTCTTCTGCCCGTCGTTCCAGACCCTTGATGTAAGCTTCCATCACGTCGGCATATCTCTCCAGCGAGAAGATCAGCGTTACGTTGATGTTGATCCCTTCATAGATGCTTTGTTCGACCGCTGGAATTCCTTCTGGCGTAGCGGGAATCTTGATCATCAGATTAGGCCGGTTGATCGTCTCCCATAGCCTCCGGGCTTCGTCCAGCGTTTGTTCTGTATTCGCCGCGAATTCTGGGTTGACCTCGATAGACACAAAGCCGTCTCGGCCGCCGGTGCCTTCATACAACGGAAGAAACTGATCTGTGGCCCCCTTGATGTCAACGATCGCCAGCGTCTCAAATATCTTCTCAGCGCTCCAGCCGGCGTGTGCCATTGGGCGCATCGAGGCCTGGTAAAGGTCGGAATCTGCAATCGCCTGTTTGAAGATGGACGGGTTCGAGGTAATCCCCCTGACTTCATCGGCTTCGATCAGTGCAGCCAACTCCCCGTTTTCGACCAGATCACGCCGAATAAAGTCAAGCCAAAATGACTGTCCGAGCTCATAAGCCTGCTGTATTTCGTTCATATCACCTGATCACAATCGATATTCGCTTCGTATTCAAGCACGCAGGATTGGAACCGACTAATCTAGCAGTCGATCGGCTTCCTCAACGATTTTTTCAACGGTCAGGCCCAGATTCTGGTAGATTTCCTCATAGGGAGCAGAAGCTCCAAACCGGTTGATGCCTAGCACCAATCCCCGATCACCAACCCATCGCTCCCACCCAAAAGGAGTAGCCGCCTCGACCGCGATCCGGGCCGTTACCGATTCGGGTATGACCTCAGCTCTGTAGTCCTGCGTCTGTTCCTCGAAAAGTTCCCACGATGGAAATGAGACGATCCGGACGTTTCTGCCGTTTGCTGCAAGTTGATTTCCGGCTTCAACAATGAGGCCCAGCTCTGATCCTGACGCCAAAAGGATGAGTTCTGGCGTCTTGTCTCCCAAATCCGCGAGCACATAGGCGCCTCGCATCAAGCCATCGGCTGGGGCGTAGGTTTCCCTGTCCAGGGTAGGGACGCTCTGCCGTGTCAGTGCCAATGCGGTCGGTCCCGTTGATCGCTGGACCGCGGCGAGCCACGCATAAGCTGTCTCATTGGCATCACCAGGGCGGATCACCGTAAGGTTCGGGATCGTTCTCAAGCTCGGGAGCTGCTCCACAGGCTGATGTGTAGGGCCATCTTCGCCAAGCCCGATGGAATCGTGGGTGAATACGTAAATAACTCTTTGGCGCATCAAAGCCGCCAATCGAATCGTAGGCCTCATATAGTCAGAGAACACGAGGAAGGTTCCTCCATAGGGAATCAATCCACCGTACAGGGCTATGCCATTAAGAATTCCGCCCATTCCATGTTCGCGCACGCCAAAGTGGATATAGCGACCCGACCGGTGCTCGCGCGTGAACGGCTGCTCGCCCTTGATATCCGTTTTGTTGGAGCCGGTCAGGTCCGCAGAGCCGCCAATGAGCTCAGGCAACTCCTTTGCAAGCGCATTCAGAACCTTTCCGGAAGAGGCCCGGGTGGCTAAACCTTTCTCGTCGGGCTCGAAGCGAGGGATCTTCTCTTCGAGATCTGCAGGCAGGGTCCCCGCCAATGTACGCTCCCAGACTTCGGCTGCATCTGGGAGCGCTGAGCGATAAGCATCCATCAACTTCAACCATTCTTGATGCTTTTCTTTCCCCCGTCTGGTGGACTCGGTGAAATGCTCGCGAACTTCATCGGGAACATGGAACATGGGCTCGAGCGGCCAGCCCAGTGCTTCCTTGGCTCCATTTAACTCTTCGATGCCAGGGGGTTCACCGTGAGCTGCTGCCGTGTCCTGTTTTGTTGGCAGTCCGTATCCGATGTGAGTTCGACAAACGATCAGCGATGGCCGAGGATCAGATCGAGCGGTTGCGATCGCGCGATCGACCTCATCCAATTTATGGGCATCCTCAACAAACGCGAGATGCCACCCGTAGGCTTCGAAGCGAGCTGCGCGGTTTTCAGTAAATGTGAGTTCCGTGCTCCCATCGATCGATATGCGATTGTCGTCGTACAGATAGATGAGCCTTCCAAGCCGCAGATGACCGGCAAGGGAAGCAGCTTCTGAAGCCATGCCCTCCATCAAATCGCCATCCGAAACAATCGCATAGACGTGGTGATCCAGGATTTGGAAGTCCTCCCGATTGAAGGTGGCAGCCAGGTGCTCCGCAGCAAGCGCCATACCGACTCCATTGGCGAAGCCTTGCCCCAGCGGCCCCGTAGTCGTCTCAACTCCTGGAGTCTCTCCGTGTTCCGGATGACCGGGAGTGATGCTCCCCCACTGACGGAACCGCTGGATCTCATCCATGGAAACGTCGTAGCCAGCCAGGTGCAGCATGGCGTACAAGAGCATCGATCCATGCCCAGCTGAGAGAACGAACCGATCTCTATTCGGCCACAATGGATCCTGCGGATCGTAATTCATATGGCGCGTCCAGAGAACGTAGGCAAGCGGAGCGACACCCATTGGCAATCCCGGATGTCCAGAATTGGCTTTTTGTACTGCGTCTGCCGCCAGAAAGCGGATGGTGTTGATGGATTGGGTGGAGATGTCGGTATCGGTCATCAATCGCCCTCAGCTGGTTCCGCAAGATTGACCATCTGTCCGGGAAACTCTTGCGTGTACCAGGCTTTTAGATTCCGCAAACATTGGGCACCGAGCTTGTGGCCCACGTCGGCTTCACAGAAGGTTACCGGCACCTGGAGCTCGCGCAGGCGCTCGACATCGGCATTAGCGTCTTCAATGGGGATGAAAGTGTCTTTCGACCCGTGTCCCCAGTAAATGGGGATGGTGCGCAGGTGAGAGAGGTCCCCTGTTGGAAGGTGACCTGCGATAGCAATGATTCCCTGGGGTTGTACGGTCATTGGGGTCATCGCAGCTGCGAAAGACATGGCAGCCCCGTTGCTAAAACCCATGAGGACCACATGGTTACGGTCAAGCGAGTACTCAGCTTGCAGAAAGTCCAATAGGGCTTCCAATCGGCCTACCGCCTCGGAAAACTCCGATACAAGGGGTGGCCAAGCATCGATTCCTGGATTCCAGGAAAACCCGCCTTGAGGTTGTGGGTGTGGTCCTCTCGGCGCTACGAGCAAACTTTCGGTTGGAAGAGCCGTTTCCAGGCTCCACATGACATTTTCATCACCAGCCAGTCCATGAAGCATGACTATCGAGGTCGCTCGATCGGCCTCTGGAAGCCTGAGTCTGATTGCCAATGGAGCGTCCTGCTCACCGACTGCGATATACCGGCTCACAGAGCGCACCTTGTGGTGATCCAGTAGATCGTTGTGCCTCGCCTAGGACTCAGCACGATAGGGTCCCAGCAGACCGACAACGATGATTTCGGCATCTTTCAGGGGATCTTCCGAGTGGGGCAATTCGTGATCCTCGTTAACCCTTTCAGTCAATCGCCCGGCAGCAAATCGGAGTTCCTCAGGTGTGTCAGGCTGACGCTCCAGCCAGCGAAGAAGGGAATAGGCGCCTACTTCAGGGCTTTCAACATAGTGTTGGGCGACTGCCCATCCCGCTGCGCGTCGCGCGCAGACCCGGGCACGTCCTTCCTTGCCATGCTCTATAGCCGCCCTTGCATAGGCCAGCTCGGCTTCGATTCGAGCTCGAGGATCCACCGGCAATGATGCTACCACAGGCATCAGTTACAACTCGTCTAATGAAAAAGGAGGCGGATCCAAGCTCCGCCCCCTTTCGATTTAACGCTCTTGCTATGGCGCGCCTCAGCAGCTAGAACTGAATGCCAACACTGCCGCGCGAGATATGATCCATAAATTCTTGCCGGGTCTTCTCACTCTCAGAAAAGGCACCGCACAGCGCGCTGGTCACCATGCGTGCATTTGCCTTTTTAACGCCGCGCATCATTGAGCAGAGATGTAAACCTTCTATGACTACGGCCACTCCGTGTGGGTGAAGTGCAGTGTCCAGGAAATCAGCGATCTGACGTGTCATGCGCTCCTGTACCTGGAGCCGTCGAGCGANNTTTGATAATCCGATCACCCTGCCTTTCGGAACGTAGGCGACGTGAGCCTTCCCGATGAACGGAAGCATATGATGCTCGCACAAGCTGTAAAACTCGATGTCGCGGACCAAAACCATCTCGTCGTATTCGACATCAAAGATGGCGTCGTTGATCATCTTCTCGGGATCGACTCGATAGCCTGCGAGCAGCTCATCGTACATGCGGGCCACTCGTTCGGGAGTGCGCTGGAGACCTTCGCGCTCCGGACTTTCGCCTACGGCATCCAGCAAGTTGCGCACGGCGTTCTCGATCTCCGGTCGAGTAACGCCCACTCCACCAAACAGCTCGGCGGCTGCCTCGATTTCCATTTTGTGGTCCAGGGTTCCCGAATGATCATGTGGTTCTGACATACCGTCCTCCGATACTTCTTGACGATTTGTAGTCAACGGAGCTTACCATAATCACGGATTCTGCTATTCAGGCATCCGGGCAATTGATGTTGAGAGCCCCGAAGTAAAATACAGCCATGGATCGCAAATATGACCTGGCTGGACGAACTGCCATCGTCACCGGAGCTGGCCGCCGGTTGGGCAGAGTATTTGCCGAAGCCCTGGCCAAGAGTGGCGCAAATGTGGTTGTGCATTACGGGCAATCAGCCGAAGAGGCCGAGCAGGTTGTGCGCGATCTACTGCACCATGAGGTTCAGGCGGTCGCGGTTCAGGCAGATCTGGCGAATCAGGATGAAGCTGCTGAACTCGTAAGCCGCTCTGTAGCCGCGATGGGCAAGATCGATATGCTCGTCAACAATGCATCGATCTTTGACGCGGTTGGTGCACTGGATGCCACACGTGAGGACTGGCAAACGCATCTGGACATCAATCTGAGCTCGCCTTTCCTGATCTCGCAGGCTTTCGCACGCGAACTTGATGGCTCAGCGGGTTCCATTGTTAATTTGCTGGATTGGCGCGCTCTTCGACCTGGCGCAGATCACTTTCCGTATACGATCAGCAAAGCTGCCCTGGCTGCCTTGACCCGTGGACTCGCAGTAGCCCTCGCACCGGCGATCCGAGTTAACGGATTAGCACTCGGTGCGATCCTCCCGGCTGCAGACGGAGGCTCTGGCGATCCTCTTGAGGGCGTCCCGGCTGAACGCTGGGGGACGGTTGAAGAAACTGCGGACGCGCTCCTGTTCTTGCTCGCAGGATCTGAGTACATGACGGGGGAAATTCTTCATCTCGATGGTGGAAGACACCTGACGTAAGCTCCGTACCGCGGAGAATCGAGGCCAACTCATGCTTGAAGATCAAATCCATATCAAGGACCTCCTGCTGAGAGGCATCATCGGAATCAACGATTGGGAGCGTGAGGTTGAACAAGATATCCTCGTCAACATCACATTGACGACTGACCTCTCGGAAGCTGGCGACAGCGATTCCATCGATGACACCGTAAATTACCGAACCTTGACCAAGCAAATCATCACACACGTGGAATCGAGTCAGCGATTCACCATCGAGGCACTGGCAGCAGATATCGTGAGCATCTGCCTGTCACACAGCGGAGTAAAGAGCGCCCGGGTTCGCGTTGAAAAGCCAGGAGCCCTTCGATTCGCAGGCTCTGTTGGAGTGGAGATTGAGCGATCGGACAGCTGAGCCTGCCTTCATTGCGATCGGATCCAACATCGAG
>JABAOE010006465.1_pt3 | contig 13781 bp, 12 predicted proteins | sample 7062141 | NCBI WGS metagenome assembly JABAOE01 (sample SAMN14538627, study PRJNA623070) | marine sediment metagenome | biome: marine biome [ENVO:00000428]; feature: marine pelagic biome [ENVO:01000023]; material: deep marine sediment [ENVO:00002113] | place: India: Gulf of Khambhat ... | reverse complement strand
CACCGCGCAATCCGTCGCATCCCGCACCGACCTGGCATACCACCCGGTACGCGTATTGATATCGGTATTGTTAATGCCAGCAGCAGCGACGCGAATGAGCACCTCCTCAGGTCCAGGAGTCGGCACAGGGATGTCGCTGCGGTATTCGAGTTTGTCGACGTCGCCGTAACCCGTAAGGTAGACACCGGTCATAGTCACCGGGATGTCGGTTGCGGTCACTCGCGGAAGCCGGGCGATCGTTCGTCGGCCAGCCTGAGTAAAGCCGGCCACTCGTATTTGCCGTAAGGAAAAACCTCGTATTGTCGGGCCGCCCGCTCACAGACCTCGCGGGGCGGCAGCGCATAATCGCGTCCCGTAGCGAGCACCTGAAGCTGCACCTTGCAGGCCTTCTCGAGGTAATACATGTGCATGAATGCCTCGCCAACGGTCTCGCCGCAGGTCAGAAGACCATGATTACGAAGAATCATGACGTTTTTATCACCGAGATTGGCCGCGAGTCGTTCACGCTCGGCCTTATCCACCGATAGACCCTCGTAGTCGTGGTAGGCGACGCGACCGAAGAATGGCAGGGCATCCTGAACCATCGGGATAAGGCCCTCGCGAAGCGCAGAGACTGCCAATCCGCCCTCAGAATGGCTGTGCATGACGCAGTGCACGTCGGCGCGCGCTGCGTGTATGGCGCTGTGGATAATAAAGCCGGTGAGGTTGATGTCGTCCTCGCTGCTCGCGGTGCCCGGGTCGACGATTTCGCCGTCGAGGTCGACCGTGACCAGATTAGAGGCCGTCACTTCATCGAAGCGCAGTCCGAAGCGGTTGATCAGGAAGTGCTCAGTCTCGGGAACCTTGGCGGTAATGTGGTTCCAGACGATGTCCGAGAAACCGAACAGATCGGCAAGCCGGTAACAGGCTGCGAGATCGACACGCATCTGCCACTCGGCCTGGCTGTATCGCGATGCTGAACTTCCCGGAATGCTGCTCATGAAATCGCCTTCACTCGGAACCGCTCGATCGTACCGCATTTTTCAATTGACGCTACAGATTACGATGGCCAGAATCGCGGCATTGCCCGGCAGTGGCTCGTTTCGAAGGGGGTTGGCGCATGGCGCGACGATCTGGCGGCAGGCAGGCCCGCAAAGCGTTGCGCAGCGCGCCGCTGGCCGAGGACATCAAGCCCGTTCATCCTGGCGAACGCGGTGGCGCGTATCGTCCGCTAAGCGACGAGCAGATCGCCGCGATCGAGGCGACGACCTTTCGGATCCTCGAGGACGTAGGCTTCAACAGCGCAACGCCGCATTCTGTCGATACCTGCACTGCTGTGGGCGCCGAGCTCGGCCCGGACGGCCGTCTGCGGATGCCGCGACCCGTCGTCGAAGCCGCCCTTGAAAAAGCCGCCCGTAACCTCGTGCTGCATGCCCAGGATCCGCGTTTCGATCTCGATCTCTCGGGCAGTCGCGTGCATTTCTCGACGGCCGGCGCAGCGGTCATGATCGCGGACACGGCTGGACGAACTTACCGCGATTCGACGGCGATCGATCTCTACAACCTCGCCCGGATTGCCGACACCTGCGACAACATCCACATGTTCCAGCGCATGTGCGTGCTGCGCGACGTCACGGACAACTACGAGATGGATCTGAACACGACGTACTGCGCTGTCAAGGGTACCAGCAAGCACGTCGGGGCGAGCTGGACGCACTTTACGCATCTGGAAAAGACGCTCGAGATGCTGCACGTGATCGCTGGCGGTGAAGCTGCCTGGCGGGCGCGGCCGTTTGTCAGCCAGTCCAATTGCTTCGTCGTACCGCCGATGAAATTCGCCGAAGATGCCCTCGATTGCCTGCGCGTTGCCGTCGAGGGCGGTATGCCCGTGCTGCTGCTCTCTGCCGGGCAGGCAGGTGCGACGACGCCGGCAACGCTGGCCGGTGCTGTGGCGCAGGCCTGGGCCGAATGCCTCGGCGGCCTTGTCTACGTGAACGCGATCAAGCCGGGTGCGCCCGCGATCATCGGCGCCTGGCCGTTCGTATCGGATCTGCGCACGGGCGCTATGAGCGGCGGCTCGCCGGAGCAGGGACTGTTGTCGGCTGCCTGCGCACAGGTCGGTCTGCACTTCGACCTGCCTTTCGGCACCGCCTGTGGCATGACCGACTCCAAGCTGCCGGACTACCAGGCCGGCGCTGAGCGCGCTTACACGCTGGTGCCACCCGCACTCTCCGGGTCGAACATTATCTACGAGTCGGCCGGCATGTACGCGAGTCTGCTCGGGGCCTGTCCCGAGAGCCTCCTGCTTGACAATGACGTGCTCGGCGCCGTGCTGCGCATCACGCGCGGGATCGAGGTCAATGAGGCGACCTTGAGCTTCGATAACGTCAAGGACGTTTGCGTCCGCGGTGAAGGCCATTATCTGGGTACGGGCCAGACGCTCGACGTTATGCAGAGTGAATATATCTATCCGTCATTCGGCGATCGCGCCAGTCCAAGTGACTGGGCCGACGGCGGCAAGCGTGACATGGTCGATGTGGCGATCGAGAAACGCGACGCGATTCTTGCAAACCATCATCCGCGCCACGTCAGCGACGCTGTCGACGACGAAGTCCGATCACGGTTCCCGATCGCGCTGAGTCTCGAGCAAATCGGTCGAGGCTAGCAGCGGATCCGGGAATTGTCCGGGTCGTACATCGGCCGTAGCGACGCCTCGGCCGGCACGCGCTCGCAGGCGACTTCGATTTCATAGCGGCCGCTGACGACGTCAGTCGGCACTTCGCCATCGCCAAGCCACACATAACCAAGGCCGATACATCCGCCCAGCGTATGACCGTACGCGCCAGACGTGATGTGGCCGACGAGTTCCCCGTCTCGCCATATCGGTTCGTTGTGGTAGAGCAACGGGCCTGGGTCCGTGAGTCGGAACTGGACGAGCTGGCGCTTCAAGCCCGATTCTTGCTGCCTGAGCAAGGCGTCGCGACCGATGAAGCCGCCGGCTTTGTCGAACCTGACGGTAAAACCGAGGCCGGCTTCGAGCGGCGTGTCCTCGTCCGTGATGTCGTGGCTCCAGTGCCGATACGCTTTCTCGATGCGCAGCGAGTTGAGCGCATGGTAGCCGGCGTGCGCCAGGTCGTAGTCCTGACCGGCCGCAACGATCTCGTCGTAAACGCCGGCCATGAATTCGCTCGGCACGTAGAGTTCCCAACCCAGTTCGCCAACGAAGGTGATGCGGGATGCGCGCACAATGGCATAACCCAACTCGATTTCCCGGCTGCTCGCGAACGGGAATTCAGGATGGCTCAGATCGGCAGGCGTGAGCGATTGTAGAAGTTCGCGCGAGCGCGGACCCATGATCGAGATAACGCCCATCGCCGATGTCACATTGATCAGGACGCAATGCGCCTCGGCAGGGATGTGCGACCGCAGCCAGTGAAAGTCGCGGACCTCGGTCTCTGCCGCGGTAACGATTAAAAAGCTGTTCTCGTCGAGCCGCGTGACGGTGAGGTCCGCTTCGATCCCGCCGCGCGCATTGAGCCACTGGGTGTAGACGAGTCGGCCAACGGCAACGTCGATGTCGTTGGCGCAGACCCGGTTGAGAACATTCGCAGCATCGCGCCCTTCGAGGCGAAATTTCGCGAACGAGGACTGGTCGAAGAGAGCAACGTTCGCCCTGACGTTACGATGCTCGGCGGCAGAATACTCGAACCAGTTTTGTCGGCCATAACTGTAGGCGTATACGGGTTCGACGCCGGACGGTGCGTACCAGTTGGGGCGCTCCCAGCCGAAGGCCTCGCCGTGACAGGCGCCCCGCTCGACAAGACGATCGTAGAGGGCCGACTTGCGCACGCCCCGCGAGCTTGTGTACTGCCGGTACGGCCAGTGCGTGGCGTAAAGCAGCCCGAGGGTCTCGCTGACGCGTTCCTGAAGATACTTGCGGTTTCCCTGGAAGCGCATGTTACGGCGCACGTCGACCTCCCAGAGATCCACGGGCGGGTAACCATCACGAATCCACTCGGACATGACCTTGCCGATGCCGCCCGCCGACTGCAGCCCGATCGAATTCAGTCCGGCCGATACGAAGCAGTTCCTGAGCTCCGGCGCCTGGCCGATGTGATAGCGGACATCGGGCGTGAAACTCTCCGGGCCACAAAAGAATTTCTGCAGTCCGGCATTCTCGAGGGCCGGAATCCGGTGCATGGCGCCGGTCAGGATCGGTTCGAAGTGCTCGAGGTCACCGGCGATTTCATCGAAACAAAAATCCTCGGCGATACCACCCATGCCCCAGGGTTTCGCATGCGGTTCGAAAGCTCCCACCATCAATTTGCCTGCGTCGTACTTGTAGTAAGAGCAAGCATCGTAATCACGCAGAACCGGCAGGTTCGGCTCGAGACCCTCGACGGATTCGAACAACGCGTAATAGTGCTCGCAGGCGTGCAGCGGGATGTTGATGCCGACCGTGGCTGCAAGGTCACGCGTCCACATGCCGGCACACAGCACCACGCAGTTTGCGGCGATGTTGCCGGCAGGGGTCTCGACGCCCGTGATCACCGAGGAATCATGACGAATTGCAGTGACCTTGGTGTTCTGGAAAACCTGTGCTCCACCGGCGCGCGCACCCTTCGCGAGCGCCTGGCTGATGTCGACGGCATTCGCGTAGCCGTCGGTCGGAATATGGATGCCGCCAATGAGATCCGAGCCATTGATGATTGGGTAACGCTCGACGATCTCGTCGACACCAATCACGTTGACCTCGAGGTCGAATACCTTGGCCATCGATGCGCTGCGTCTGAGTTCCTCGAAGCGCTCTTCGTTGGTGGCGATCGAGATAGAGCCGCATTGCTTGTAGCCGGTCGCCTGTCCGGTTTCGGCTTCGAGCCCGCGGTAAAGCTCGCGCGTGTACTTGGCCAGCTTGGTCATATTGATCGATGTGCGCAGCTGACCAACGAGCCCGGCCGCATGCCAGGTCGTCCCGCTTGTCAGCTGCTGGCGCTCGAGCAGCACGACGTCCTCGAAGCCGAGCTTGGCGAGGTGGTAGGCGATTGAGCAGCCGATGACGCCGCCACCGATGATGACGACATTGGCTTGTTTCGGCAGCTCAGCCACCGGTCAGGACCTTAAACGCTCGTTAGCGGGATCGTAAGCGGGCTCGGCGAGCACGCGGGCCGCGTGCCGCTCGCCGAGTATGCCGATTTCAAGCTCGGTACCGGCTGCGGCGAGCTCTGGCGTGACGTAGCCGAAGCCCAGGCTCTTTTCAACCGAGTAGCCGTAGCCTCCCGACGTCGTCAGGCCGACACAGGCCTCGCCAACGAAGATTGGCTCGTTGCCCCGCACGTCCGAGTCGCTTGCGTCGACCTCGAAGTAGACGAGCTGCAGGCTGCGCGCTTCATTGGCTTGCGCGAGCGTCGCTGCCTTGCCCGTGAAGACATCCTTGTCGAGCTTGAGAAACCTCTCCATGTCCGCATCGATCATCGTGACCTCATTGGTCAGTTCTGCGCCCCAGCCGCGATAGGCTTTCTCTAGACGCAGGCTATTGACGGCATAAAGACCGAAGTCCGCTATGCCGTGTTCCTGACCGGCCTCAACGAGCGCGGTGTACAAACTTGGCAGGGCGGCCATCGCCGGATGCAGCTCCCACCCGAGTTCACCGACATAGTTGACGCGCAGCGACCGCAGTTCGATCCCGGCAACCGTGATTTCCTGAGCGCTGAGCCAGCGGAATGCCGAGTTGCCGAGATCGGCATCGGTCAGTTTTACCAGCACGTCACGCGAATTCGGTCCGGCCAGGACCAGGACACCGCGCTCGTCGGTCACGTTTTCTATGCTGACGTCCTCCGCGGTGAGGCGACCCTGAACGAGATGGTCGAGATCACGCAGTTCGGCGCCGGCCGCAGAGAGCAGGTAATAACGGTTCTCGGCCAGGCGCGTAATCGTCACCTCGCCGAGAATGCAGCCATTTTTTGACAGGATGTGTGCGAGTACGATGCCGCCGTCACGCGACGGCATGCGGTTTGCACACAGGCGATTCAAGAATGCTTCTGCGTCCGGCCCGCTTACGTCGTATTTTGCAAATCCCGACAGGTCGAGTACGCCGACACGCTCGCGTACGGCCAGGCATTCGTTGCGCACGACCTCGAATACGTTGTTGCGCCGGTAGCTGTATTGTTCTTCGCGACCGTCAGGCGAGTACCACTTGGGCCGCTCCCAGCCAAAGGTCTCGGTAAATACGCCGCCTTTGCCTTTCAGCGTTTCGTAGAGTGGGCTGGTGCGCTGCGGGCGTCCGGCCGGCAGCTCCTCGCCAGGCATCGGTGTCGCATACGTCATGCCGAAATCCTGGCATCCCTTGGCGCGCGCGTAGTCTGCATCGGCGTAAACACCGAGTCTGCGTGGGTCGAAGCCGGTCATGTTGATCTCGGAATCACCGTGCAACATCCACTGGGCAAGGTACTTCCCACAGCCCGCGCCCTGGGCAATGCCGAAAGAGGAACCACAGCACAGCCAGAAATTCGGGATGCCCGCCACGGGCCCGAGGTACGGCGGCCCATCCGGCGGGTGCGGAATGGCACCGTTGACGACGCGTTTGATACCCGCATCCTCGAGGATCGGCAGACGCTCCATCGCATACCCGAGCCACGGCATCAGGCGCTCGAGATCATCCCCGAACAGCTCGCTGTCAGATTCCCACGGCGGATAGCCGTCCGGGGCCCAGGCTTCCCGAATTCCGACCGACTCGTAAATGCCGATAAGTCCGGACTTTTGCTCCTGACGGATGTAGGCGGAGGCGCGGGGGTCGCGAATCACGGGCATTTCTGAGTCCCGCTCGACAAATTCCGGGATATTCCCGGTAACGAGGTAATGGTGTTCGAGGTTGACCAGCGGCATGTCACTGCCCACCATTTGCGAGACGCGACGGGCGAAACAGCCGGCGGCATTCACAACCATTTCCGCCACGACGTTGCCCTTTTCGGTGATCACTTCCCATTCCCCCGAGGGCAATAGCTTGATGTCGACGACGCGGTTCTGCTTTTCGATCGACGCGCCCAGATTGGTCGCTCCGCGGGCCATCGCGTTCGTCAGGCCGGACGGATCGGCATGCCCGTCGCCGGTCGTGTGCGCACCCGCGATGACGCCATCGAGTTCGAGCCAGGGCACGATCCGCTTGATTTCGTCGGGGCCGATGATGTCCATTTCGAAGCCGACACTTTTCGACATCCCGTAGAGGTACCCGAACCAGTCGAGATCGTCCTGGGTTCGGGCCAGCCGGATACCGCCGGACGGATGCCAGCTTACGTACTGGCCGGTCATCTCCTCGAGCCGCGGGTAAAGGTCGTTGCTGTGCGCATGTATCTTGGCGAGATTGTAGTTGCCGACGAGACTCGGGCACTGACCTGCGGCATGCCAGGTGGATCCGGATGTCAGTTCACCTTTCTCGATAAGCAGGCAATCAGTGCAACCTTCTTCAGCCAAGTGGTACAGGAGGCCGACACCCATGATGCCGCCACCCACGATGACGATTTGCGCATGTGTTTGTATGATCTTCTCCCGATTCAGTTTTCCGCCGGACTATACCGTGCGAAAGCGTCGACCTCATAGCCCGGTTCCTCGGCTTCGTCGTCGACCATTTGGGCGGGAAAACCGGGCGCGAGGACATCGATGCCATTGGCTTCCTCTAAACGCCGGATGATGTTGGGCGACCATTCACGCTCGCCGTAACGAGCGATGCCGTCCTCGAATATCTCGATAAGCAGTGGCGAAATTTCGAGTTGAACATTGGCACTGTTCGCGATCGCCTGGAACAGGCTAATGTCTTTTAGCACAAGATCCATCGTGAAATTGATATCGCGACTGCCGTTCAGGATTACCTGGCTTTCGGTTTCGTGGACGAATGAGTTTCCCGACGAAATTCGGATCGCTTCGTATGTCGTATTCAGNNCAAGATTGGCGGTCGCGAGGTAGTTGGTCATCACTTTGAGCGTCGACGCGCTGCCGAGCTCGCCCGTATGCAAGATTCGGCGACCCATGATCTTAAGGAGAGGCAATATGCGCTCGAACACGCTGCGATCGCAGCCTGCGAGAATTGCAATATTGCCCGTCTCAGCGCGGTGACAGCCGCCGGATACTGGGCAGTCGGCCGCCGCTCCACCCGTCGCGGTCACGAGTTCGCCAAGGCGTCGTACTTCGGCCGCGTCGGTCGTACTCATTTCCACCCAGGTCTTGCCGGCTCCGAGTCCGGCAATCACGCCGTCCTCCGCCTCCATGACGGTTCTGCAAACGGCCGGGCTCGGCAGGCAGGTGACGACGATGTCGGCGGCTTTTGCCACCAGTTTCGGCGAGTCCGCCCAATGCGCGCCCTTTTCGAGTAAAGGTTTTGCTGCAGATTTATCGAGATCGAGAACCGTCAGGTCCAGGCCGTTGCGCAGGATGCTGCCGGCAAGTTTGCTGCCGACGTTTCCCAGGCCGATGAATCCAATTTTGTTCATTCCGCGGGATCTTCCGGCTGATGGAGTCAATTCGAAAGCGCAATCGTGCGTCAACTACTTGCGCGATTACAACTGCCTGGTCTAATTTTTGTAAATGGATGCGTTACCACGCCATTGGCTGATCGATCGCATGCGCTATCCGATCGACGATCTCGGTAATCCGCTGCGCGCCGCCGCGGTCGATGCTGCCTCTGCGGCATTGGCCGAAGACGGCTGCGCGGTTCTTCCCGGATTTTTCAATGGCCAGGGACTTGCCAAGATGCTCGAGGAGGCCGAAGCGCGCAAACGTCACGCTTACTACTCGGATTGCAAATACAGTAACGTGTATCTCGGTGATGGCAATCCAGAGCGAAGTGCCGATCATCCTCAGAATGTCTTTCTGCCCCGCAACAACGGCTTCATGCTGGCGGATGCCTATGGCGATGAGACGGCCTCCCGCCAGCTGTTTTTCTGGCCGCCGCTGAAAGACTTTATTGCCGATTGCCTGGGTAAGGACGAACTGTTTATTTATGAAGATCCGATCGCGAACATGATCGTCAACGTCAACGGCCCCGGGCAACAGTTCAACTGGCACTTCGATACCAACGAGTTCACTATCACGATGCTGCTGCAGGCTGCCGAGTCGGGCGGCGTCTTCGAGTATGTGCCCAACCTGCGCAAGCCGACCGACGAGTGTTATGCCGACGTGAAGCAGGTGCTTGCAGGCGATCGCAGTCGCGTCAAGCGGCTGCAACTCAACCCGGGTGACCTGCAGTTATTTTTGGGCCGGTTTTCCCTGCACCGGGTCACCGAAAATACCGGGACAAAAGACCGCCTGCTCCTGATCATGTCGTTCGCCGAGCGCCCTGGAATGTTGGGTAATCGAGTGCGCGTCATGAATCTCTATGGCAGGACGACTGCGGCGCATGACAAATCGTCTGGCCGGTCCGTCCGTGCTGACACCTTGCTCGACTGACCGCGCGACAACCGCTTGTCGCGCAAATTCTATTGGCATATGCTCGGCCCGACGCTGTCCAGGATCCGCGCTATGAGGCTCAATTGGTGCCACGAAAAAGTACAGGACTGGNNCGGCGATAGCAGAGTTTTGTTCTTGGATTGGTCATCCTGTTTTCGGGGGTACAGAACGAATGAATATTGCCGACGTCAGGCGTGGCGAGCGCGGCTTCAGCGTAACCTGGAATGATAGAGCGGTCGTTGAGTATCCGTACATCTGGCTGCGCGACAACGACCCGGGCGAACTCCATCCCGAAACGCGCGAACGGCTGTTCGACCTGACAACGGTCGAACTCGACATCGAGCCGGTCGGTTTCTCGGTCACTGCTAGAGGCCTGCGAGTCGACTGGCCGCAAAAAGAAGCATCATCGGTTTATCCGTGCGACTGGCTGCGTCGCCATCAACCGGGACGCAAGCGGGCCGACGCGGCTGTCGTTGAGAAAGCGTCTTGGGATCGTGAAATGCTCGGGGCTTTGCCACGCTGCAGCATGCCTGCGTGTAGCTCGAAGAAAAACGTTCTGTTGGAAGCCCTGCAGCAGCTGAAGCGTTTCGGCCTGTTGCTCGTAGAGGATCTCGAGGACACACCGGATGCCTCGGCGGCGTTCGCCGAGTTGATCGGTTTCCGGCGGCGGACAAATTTCGGCGAGCTGTTCGAGGTCATTAGTAAACCGGAGCCGAACAACCTTGCTTATACGGCTCTCGGTCTCCCTTTGCACACGGACCTGCCGAATCAGGAGATCATTCCCGGCTACCAGGTGCTGCACTGTTATAAGAACAGCGCAAGCGGGGGAGAATCCCTGTTCGCGGATGGCTTGTGCATCAGCGAGGACCTGCGCACCGAGTCCCCGGAGGACTTTGAGTTGCTGCGGACGATACGGGTGCCCTGGCGGTTTCACGATGCCAATAATGACATCCGGCGGCATCGGCCGGTAATCAATCTGGACGACGCCGGCAAGCTCGACTATTTCGTTTTCAACGCGCACATTGCAGACATACCGGACATGCAAGCGGATCTGTTGTACGACTTTTATGCCGCCTACAAACAACTAATGAATCGTATTCGCGATCCCCGATACGCGGTGCATTATTTGCTTCAGCCAGGGGAAATGGTCGTGTTCGACAACGCGCGGGTGCTGCACGGTCGCGCCGAGTTTGATCCGAACTCGGGCGAGAGGCAGCTATACGGTTACTATGTAGAGCGAAACGAAGTCGATAGCCGCATCCGCGTGTTGGCACGATCCTGACCGGTGGAGGAATAAGATATGCCCCTGGAAATCAACAAAGAAGTATTCATCACCTGTCCGGTGACAGGCTCGGGCAGCACCCAGGACCGATCACCACACGTCCCGCGATCGCCCAAAGAAATAGCCGAGAGCGCCATCGAAGCGGCCAAGGCAGGAGCCGCTATCGTGCATGTTCACGTACGCGATCCCGAGACGGGTAAGCCGTCGCGACGTGTCGAACTTTACCGGGAAGTGACGGATCGGATCCGCGATGCCGAGACGGATGTCGTCATCAACCTGACGGCCGGTATGGGCGGGGATCTGACCGTGGGACCACCCGATGCGCCGCTGCCGCTGGTGGCCGCCGGCACCGACATGGGCAGTGCCGAAGATCGTGTCGAGCATGTCGCCGACTGTTTGCCCGAGATCTGCACGCTCGATTGCGGCACGATGAACTTCGCCGAAGCCGATTACGTCATGACCAATACGCCTGGAATGCTGCGGGCCATGGGACGTTTGATGACCGAGCTCGGCGTGCGCATCGAGATCGAAGCTTTCGACACTGGCCACCTCTGGTTTGCCAAGCAACTCGCCGCCGAGGGCATCATCAAACCACCTTACCTCGTGCAACTCTGCATGGGCATACCCTGGGGTGCTCCGGACGATCTGCACACCTTCATGGCGATGGTCGCAAACGTGCCCGAGGACTGGCACTTCTCGGCATTTTCGCTGGGCCGCAACGAGATGCCTTACGTGGCGGCGGCAGTCCTCGCCGGCGGCAACGTGCGCGTAGGCCTGGAGGACAACCTTTACCTGGAGAAAGGTGTGCTCGCGACGAACGCCCAGCTCGTCGAGCGAGCCGTGCGTATCATCGAGGACCTGGGGGCGACGGTCATGACGCCGGCCGCCGTCCGTGAGAAGTTGGAGCTTTCCAAACGGGCTCCGCGATGATGCGGGCCGCCGTCGTCGGCGGCGGGGTCATCGGCGGCGGATGGGCTGCACGCTTTTTGCTGCATGGCTGGGACGTACGCGTTTTCGATCCCCACTCGGATGCCGAGAAACGCATGAGCGAGGTGCTCGACAATGCGCGCCGTTCACTGCCGGCGCTTGCCGATGTGCCGATGCCGCGGGAGGGGAAGCTGGCTTTCTTCGACAACATCCACGAGGCGGTAACCGCTGCCGACTGGGTTCAAGAGAGCGTTCCGGAAGACTTGGCCCTCAAACATGCGGTCATCGCCGAGATCGAGGCAGCAGCACCGCAGGAAACCTTGATCGGTTCCTCGACATCTGGTTTCAAGCCGAGCCAGCTGCAGCAAGGTGCAAGTGATGCCTCGCGCATCGTTGTGACCCATCCCTTCAATCCGGTTTATCTCTTGCCGCTCGTTGAGGTTGTTGCGACCCCGCTGACGCCGAGTCGACACCTTGAAAAGGTTCAGAAGTTGATGACGGCGATCGGCATGTATCCGCTACACGTGCGCCAGGAGATCGATGCGCACCTGGCCGATCGGTTTCTCGAGGCGGTCTGGCGCGAGGCCCTCTGGCTCATCAAGGATGATGTCGCGACCACCGAGGAAGTCGACGATGCGATCCGCTTCGGTTTCGGCTTGCGCTGGGCGCAGATGGGTCTCTTCGAAATTTTCCGTCTCGCCGGCGGGGAGGAGGGGATGGCCCATTTCATCCGTCAATTCGGGCCCGCTTTACACTGGCCCTGGACAAAGTTGACGGACGTGCCGGAACTCGACGAGAGCCTGGTGGCCAAGATCGCCTCGCAGTCGGACGCCCAGTCGGGCAAACATTCGTTCCGTGAGCTAGAGGCCATCCGCGACCGAAATCTCGTTGGCATTCTCCGTTCGCTCAAAGAGCGTGACTGGGGTGCCGGCAGAACGCTCAATGCTCACGACCGGCATCTGCGCAGCCTGTCTGAAACGCCGGTTCCGGCCGGTGAGTCGAGTGCGCCACTGCGGCTGCTCGAGCTATCGGTGCTGCCCGCGTGGATCGACTACAACGGTCACATGACCGAGTACCGCTACGTTCAGGTATTCAGCGACAGCTGCGAGGCCTTGCTGCGTTTCGTCGGCATGCACGATGACTACGTTGCCGCCGGGCACAGCTGGTACACGGTCGAGACGCACACGCAGTTCTTCGCCGAAGCCGGGGTTGATGCGCCGCTTTATACGACCGGCCAGGTCCTGCGTGCCGACGGCAAGCGTCTACATGTTTTTTATCGATTGCACACCGTTTTAGACGACGTTTTATTGGCGACACTGGAGGCAATGTATCTGCACGTCGATTCTGCAAGCGGAAAGGTTGTCACTGCGGCTCGTGAGGCATCCCGGGCTCTCTTCGAATTGGCCGGCGCGCATGCCGATTTGCCGGTACCGAAATCGGCGGGGCGCGGCGTCGGCCAGCGAAAACAGGACTAAGTCATGGATTTTGCGCTGACGGACGAACAGCAGATGATCGTCGATACGACCCGGGCCTTTGTCGAAAACGAACTCTACCCGCACGAGGACGAGATCGAGCGCAGTGGTCTGCTCGACATGGAACTCGTCAAAGATATTCAGAAGAAGGCGATTGAAACAGGGCTCTATGCAGCAAACATTCCCGAGGAATTTGGCGGGTCCGGGCTCGATACGCTGACCTGGCTCCTGTATGAAAAAGAACTGGGTCGTGCAAACTATGCGCTGCATTGGACCTGCGTGGCACGACCGTCAAATATTCTGTGTGCCGGTACACCGGAGCAGATCGAGAGGTATCTCAAACCCTGCGTNNGACTGCCTTGCCATGACCGAACCCGGGGCCGGCTCCGACCTGCGCGGCATGAAGGCGACGGCGAATAAGGACGGCAGTGACTGGGTCCTGAACGGCACCAAGCACTTTATTTCCCACGCCGACATAGCCGATTTCTGTATCGTATTCATGAAGTCGGGCGAAGAGGAGGGCCCACGCGGCAAACGGGCATTGATCACCGCGTTTTTCGTCGACAAGGGCACACCCGGCTTCACCGTGCGTGACGGCTATCGCAATGTGTCCCATCGCGGCTACACGAATGCGATCCTCGAATTCGATCACTGCCGGATTCCGGCGGAAAACGTACTCGGCGAAG
>JABAOE010009345.1_pt1 | contig 13805 bp, 18 predicted proteins | sample 7062141 | NCBI WGS metagenome assembly JABAOE01 (sample SAMN14538627, study PRJNA623070) | marine sediment metagenome | biome: marine biome [ENVO:00000428]; feature: marine pelagic biome [ENVO:01000023]; material: deep marine sediment [ENVO:00002113] | place: India: Gulf of Khambhat ... | reverse complement strand
TGAACATGGCTACCGGATAAAAGTCGCCGTAACGGATCTGGTCGGGCAGGGTGTCGACACTCCGGAGGATCTGGAGCTGGTCAGGGCAATGATGGCAGCAACAAAATCAGCCTGAATTTTCAGGAATAAAGGGTTTTCATTTCAGCTCCGGGGGTGTAAAATCCGGAGTTTGAATTATTTTTGCAGACAATATTGAGGTTTTGGCCAGGAGAATCTATGAAGACCAAGTTCATTTTTATTACCGGCGGCGTTGTTTCCTCTTTAGGCAAGGGGTTGGCGGCCGCCTCAATCGGCGCCCTTATGGAAGCTCGTGGTTTGCGGGTTTCCATGCAGAAACTGGATCCCTATATCAACGTTGATCCCGGGACGATGAGCCCGTTTCAGCATGGTGAAGTTTTTGTGACTGATGATGGCGCCGAAACTGATCTGGATCTTGGTCATTATGAGCGTTATACGACTGCGAATCTGAGCAAGAAATCGAACTTCACGACCGGCCAGGTTTATGATTCGGTCATCCGCAAGGAAAGACGTGGCGACTATCTGGGCGGGACTGTCCAGGTCATCCCTCATATTACCAACGAGATCAAGGCCAAGATTCTGGAAAATGCCAAGGATGTCGATCTGGCGATCGTGGAGGTCGGCGGTACGGTGGGTGACATTGAGTCTCTGCCGTTTCTCGAGGCGATTCGTCAGTTTCGCACTGACCTTGGTCACGAGAATGTCATTTATATCCACCTGACCCTGGTCCCCTATATCCATACGGCCGGCGAGCTGAAAACCAAGCCGACGCAGCACAGTGTCAAGGAGCTGCGTGAGATCGGTATCCAGCCGGACATCCTCCTGTGCCGCTGTGATCGAGAGCTGCCACGCGATATGAAAGGCAAGATCGCCCTGTTCTGCAACGTGCGTGAAGAAGCGGTCATCACGGCCCGGGACGTGGAAACGATCTACGAGGTTCCTCTGGCGTTCCACGAGCAGGGACTGGATGAACGGATCGTCAGTTACCTGAACATCTGGACCAAAAGCCCCGACCTGAGCGGTTGGGAGCGGATTGTCAAACGCGTCAAGGAGCCGGCCGGTGAAACGACGATAGCGATAGTCGGCAAGTATGTCGAGTTGACCGAGAGCTACAAATCACTTGCTGAAGCTTTAACCCATGGCGGTATAGGCAATGATTGCCGTGTGCAGCTAAAGTACGTTGATTCGGAAGCCCTGGAACGCCACGGCATTGGCAACACCTTCAATGATGTCGATGGCATCCTGGTGCCAGGCGGTTTTGGTGAACGGGGCAGTGAAGGCAAGATTGCATCGATCCGGTATGCCCGTGAAAACAATGTGCCGTTTTTCGGCATTTGTCTCGGGATGCAGATGGCTGTCGTCGAATTCGCCCGCTCGGTGTGCAACATCGAAGAATCCTATTCGAGCGAATTCAAGGAAGACGCCAAGAACCCCGTCATCCACATCATGGAAAAGCAGAAGTCGGTGAAAAGCAAGGGCGGGACCATGCGCCTGGGTGCGTATCCCTGTTCCCTGAAAGACAAAACCCTGGCCCGCAGGATTTACGGTCAAAAAGATATTGGTGAGCGCCATCGCCATCGTTATGAATTCAATAACGCCTACCGCGAGCAGCTTGAAAAGTGTGGCCTGATTCTCTCCGGGATCTACCCGGAAGAGAACCTGGTTGAAATTGTCGAGATTTCAGATCATCCCTGGTTTCTGGGCTGTCAATTCCATCCTGAGTTCAAGTCACGCCCCATGGCTCCACATCCGCTTTTTGAATCTTTTGTCGGTGCCTGTTTCAAGGCCCGTCAGGAAAGGGAAAGTTGATGACCAAGATCCTTTCCGCAGGACCGGTCCGCATCGGCGGCGATAACCCGCTGGCCCTGATTGCAGGGCCCTGTGTCATAGAGAACCTCGAACATACTCTGTCTCTTGCCCGTTCGCTGCAGAAGATAGCAGAACGAGTCGGGGCCAGCCTGATTTTTAAGGCCTCTTACGACAAGGCCAATCGCACCTCGGTGACTTCCTACCGGGGCCCGGGTATTNNTTCCTACCGGGGTCCGGGCATTGCTGAGGGCTTGCGAATTTTGCAGCGGGTTAAAGACGAGACCGGGTTGCCGGTGCTGTCTGACGTCCACGATGTTTCGCAGATCAGGCCTGCCGCAGAGGTCCTCGATATCTTGCAAATTCCGGCATTCCTCTCACGGCAAACGGATCTGCTGGTTGCCGCAGGTGAAACCGGAAAGATCGTCAATATTAAAAAAGGCCAGTTCCAGGCGCCCTGGGATATGCAGAATGCGATTGGCAAGGTCCAGTCTACCGGTAATGACCAGATTCTTTTGACCGAACGGGGCGCAAGCTTTGGTTATAACAATCTGGTCAGTGATATGCGCTCGCTGGTGATCATGCGGCAGACCGGCTATCCGGTTGTCTTCGATGCCACGCATTCTGTGCAGCTGCCGGGTGGGGCAGGTTCCGCATCTTCGGGTCAACGTGAGTTTGTTGCTCCGTTATCGCGGGCTGCTGTTGCAACCGGGATTGATGCCTTGTTCTGGGAGGTTCACGAGAACCCGGCCAAGGCGTTATGCGATGGGCCCAACAGCCTGCACCTCGATAACGTGGAACAGCTGTGGAGCCAGATGTTGCAACTCGATGGGATTGTCAGGTAAGTATGAATAAGAACAGGGAAATTATTGATTCCGCACGCCGGGTCATAGAGATTGAAGCCGCTGCGGTACAAGCTCTGGCGCACCGCCTGGATGACAATTTTACCCGGGCTGTTGAAATGATCTTGGGCTGCTCTGGTCGAGTGGTTGTCACCGGGATGGGTAAGTCAGGCCTGATCTGTCAGAAGATGGCAGCAACCATGGCTTCTACGGGAACACCGGCGATATTCCTGCATCCAGCCGAAGGCGTGCATGGTGATCTGGGAATCCTGATGAAAGGCGATGTCGTCATTGCAGTCTCCAATTCCGGGGAGACCGAAGAGATTACCCGTATCCTGCCGATCATCAAGCGCATGGGACTGCCGTTGATCGCCATGACCGGCAATCCAGCGAGCAGCACCCTGGCCAAGGCCGGTGACGTTTTTCTCGACATCTCGATCAAGGAAGAGGCCTGTCCGTTGCAACTGGCTCCCACGGCAAGTACCACGGCAACCCTGGCAATGGGGGATGCATTGGCCGTTGCCCTGCTTTTGCAGCGTGGCTTCAAGGAGGAGGATTTTGCCCTTTATCATCCAGGCGGGGCGCTGGGCAAGCGTCTTCTCCTGCGGGTAGAAGATTTAATGCACGTCGGGGACGATATCCCGACCGTCAAGATCAATACGCCCCTCAAGGATGCCTTGTACGAAATTTCCAGCAAGAAGCTTGGCATTACGGGAATCGTCGATGATCAGGGCGAACTGTTAGGGGTTTTTACAGACGGTGACTTGCGGCGCAAAATCGAGCAGGGCATCGAGGTTCTCAATAAGCCGATCTGCGAGCTGATGAGTGGCAAACCGAAACGCATCCTGCGTACCAACCTGGCCGCAAAGGCACTGCAGCGCATGGAAGAGCATAAAATCACTTCGCTTTTTGTCTTTGAGTCGGAAGAAGGCCAACAGCCGGTCGGGATCATCCATCTACACGATTTGCTCAAGGCGGGAGTCATATGATGGCCGCAGATCTGTCGAAGATAAAATTGTTGTTGCTGGATGTTGATGGTGTCATGACTGATGGCCGAATTATCTATGACAATGATGGTGGCGAAACCAAGGCCTTCGATGTCAAGGACGGCCATGGCTTGAAACTGTTGCAGAGGGCGGGCATCCAGGTCGGGATCATCACCGGTCGCGAGTCGGCTATTGTTGCACGCAGAGCAGAGGAACTCGGCATTGAACTGCTTTACCAGGGCGCGAAAGACAAGCGCCTGCCATTTGCTGAAATCCTGGAAAAGCTGTCACTCGACCCATCAGAGATCGCTTATGTCGGTGATGATGTTGTGGATCTGCCTGTCATGCGCCAGGTAGGGTTCTCGGCTACCGTTGCCGATGCTGTCGATGATATCAAGCCTTATGTCGATATGGTTACCAGTCGTCCTGGAGGCCGGGGTGCGGTCAGGGAAGTCTGCGACTTTCTTCTCAAGGAAGCAGGCCTTTGGAACTCTGTGACAGATCGATACTTTAAAGATTAACTCCTTATACAATTCCCATGCCAACTCTCTATATTGCGCTTTACAGTTATCTTCTCAGGGTGCTATACTGACCCACGTCAATGAGCTACTTCAAGCCCCGTAATTTGCTTCTGGTTCTGGCCGCTGTCCTGGCTCTGGTTCTGCTGGTTTTCGTTGCCGTGCAGCACAAACCTGAGAGTCAATTGCAGACGCTGGCCAAGTCAATGCCTGAGGGTGTTGATGTCGCATTGCAAGACATTGATTATACGCATATCGAGGGGGGGCAAGCGCGCTGGCGCCTGGTTGCACAGCAGGTAGAGCATAAGATGGGTAGTGGCATGCTCTCCATCGAAAAGCCGCAGTTGAGTTTCTTTGATGAGCAGGGAGAAATAGCTGGCGCCATGCAGTCGGGTGCAGGAACCGTAAGCGAAAATTATCAAAAAGTGCAGTTGTTTGAAGATGTGGTTCTGCAGAACGCTTCAGGTTATACGCTCTATACCGACCGGCTTGATTATGACAACAGCGCACAAGTCGCTCGAACTGATGCGCATGTACGCATAGAGGCAAAAGGGATGGAACTGGAAGGTACAGGCATGGTTTTCAATGTGCAGAAAAAAACGATGCAATTGTACGCAGATGTTAAAGGTTACCTGGAACCACGATAACGATCATGAACTCAATTCTCTACAAGTTTCTCCCCGTGCTGTTCCTGATGCTGCTGCCTTGGTCCGCTGCTGCTGCTCCTGTAGTAAATCCGCAAAATAGCGGTCCTGTCGAGGTCAGTAGTGCCGACCGTCTCGAATTCAATGATGAAGCCAGGCTCCTGGTCTTTACAGGGAATGCCGTTGCAACTCAGAATGACGTTACGATTCACGGCGATCGCCTGACGGTAAAATATGTCGGGGAGAACCGCGAAATAGAGCAGGTCGTCGCCGAGGGCGATGTGCGTATCATCCAGGCAGACAGGATTGCTACCGGTGCCAAGGCCATCCTCTACCGTGCTGATGGCCGAGTGGTCTTGACCGGCAGCCCGAAAGTCTCGCAGGGAGACAACTTCGTGCAGGGGCAGGAAATTACCATTTTCCTGAACGATAAGCGCAGTGTCGTTTCCGGTGGTTCCGGTGGCCGGGTGAACGCGGTCTTCACTCCCCGTGCGGAGGGCAAGCCTTGAACCATAAACTCTGTGCCAGGAATCTTTCGAAGACCTATAAACAGAGGCAAGTGGTTTCATCTGTTGACCTGGAGGTGTGTTCCGGAGAAGTTGTGGGCCTGCTTGGTCCAAATGGTGCCGGCAAAACAACATCCTTCTATATGGTTGTCGGACTGGTGAGACCGGATCAAGGGGAAGTCTTTCTGGATAATGACAACCTGACAGAACTGCCGATGCACCAACGCGCCAGGATGGGAGTTTCTTATCTTCCCCAGGAAGCGTCGGTGTTTCGTAAGTTGACAGTAGAGCAGAACCTCCTGGCGATTCTGGAGACAGTTGAGCAGGATAAAGAGGTTCAGCAACAGCGCAAAGACCGGTTGCTTGAAGATTTTCGCTTGACCCACGTTGCGAAATCTTATGGTTATGCACTGTCCGGCGGTGAAAGACGTCGTATCGAAATTGCCAGGGCCCTGATCCTGGATCCTAAGTTCATCCTGCTCGACGAACCTTTTGCCGGAATTGATCCGATTGCGGTTCTCGATATACAGGAGATTATCGGGGCGTTGAAAGAGCGTGGGATTGGAGTCCTGATTTCCGATCACAATGTACGTGAAACACTGGGGGTCTGCAGTCGGGCCTATATCCTGAATGAAGGTTGTATCCTGGAGCATGGTGCGCCTGAGGAAATTGCTCAAAGTGAAAAGGCCCGGGCGATTTACCTGGGTGAAAAATTTCGCTTGTAGCTATTGCAAACATTGCAGGTAGAATGAAAGTATCGGGTCGGCACTTGACCTTTTAAGTCTGCTATCCGTTATGATGGTGATATGGCTTTAGAAATCAGACAACAACTTAAACTCAGTCAGCAGCTGGTCATGACGCCTCAGTTGCAGCAGGCGATCAAGCTGTTGCAGCTGTCGCGCATGGAGCTGATGGATGTCGTGCGCGAAGAACTGGAAGAAAATCCAGTACTCGAAGAAGGCCAGGAAACTCCAGAAGAAAAAGCTCAAACTGAAGAAGGCCCAAATGCCGAATCAACTGATGAGCTTACGCCTGAACCACTCAAAGAGGTCGAGGGGGAAGGCGATGGCATGTCAGATATCGATTGGAAAACCTATCTTGAGAGCTACAGCTTGGGTGGCTCAACAGCAGACAGCTATGAAGACGATGAAGATCGACCTTCTTATGAAAACCTGTTGACCAGGAAACCCTCGCTGTCCGATCACCTGATGTGGCAGCTGAGCCTGTCGCGGCTTGAAAATCAACAAAGAGCATTGGCCGGAGAAATTATCGGCAACATCGATGATGATGGTTATTTGCAGGTGTCCGTTGAAGAGCTGGCTCAACAGACTGGATATGCCACCGAGCTTATTGAGCAGGTTCTCGGTGTCGTCCAGGATTTTGATCCTCCCGGGGTTGCCAGCCGCAGCCTTCAGGAATGCCTGCTCAAGCAGGTCGAACAACTGGGAATGTCCGATGATCTGGTGGGCGTTATTCTACGCGAGCATATCGCTGAGATGGAAAACCGGCGCTACCAGGTAATAGCCAGAAGTCTGCAGGTCCCTTTGGATGATGTTCTCGCCGCGGCTAAATTCATCAGTGGCCTTGACCCCCGCCCGGNNGCCCGGGGAGTCAGTATGGGCAGGAAGACGTCCATTATATTGTCCCTGATATCTTTGTTTACAAGATCAGCGAGGAATACATCGTCGTCCTCAACGACGAAGGCTTGCCGAATCTGAGAATAAACTCATTTTATCGCAACGCCCTGTCAGGTGCAGAGCCGCTTGACGAAAAAGCCGGAGAGTATATTCAGGATAAATTGCGGGGGGCGCTCTGGCTGATTAAAAGCATTCACCAGAGGCAGCGAACGATCTACAGGGTGACCAAAAGTATCGTGAAATTCCAGCGTGATTTTTTTGATCGGGGTGTCGACTACCTCAAGCCGCTGGTCTTGCGTGATGTTGCTGAAGATATCGAGATGCATGAGTCGACCGTTAGCCGTGTGACGACAAATAAATACGTGCAAACACCCCAGGGCCTCTTCGAGCTGAAGTATTTCTTCAATAGCGGCATCAATACCACCGAGGGAGATTCTGTGGCCTCCGAGAGTGTCAAAAGCAAGATCAAGGAGATCATCGGTTCGGAAGATCAGCGCAAGCCTTTCTCTGACCAGAAAATCGTTGAAATTCTCAAAAAACAGGGTATAGATATTGCCCGCCGCACCGTGACCAAGTACAGAGAGATGCTGGGTGTCGGGTCTTCAACTCAGCGAAAGCGTTTGTTTTAGGCCCGGCAATGGTTTTATGAGCTGTAACGGGTATAATTAAAACAACGTTGTCTTGATTAACAATCCACGACAGGAGGTAAGAAAATTATGCGAATTAATGTGACCTTTCGACATATGGAAACCAGTGAGCCGGTACGTAACTATGTTGAAGAGAAACTGCCCAAGGTCAAAAAATACATTGATGAGCCCGTAGAAGCCCAGGTGGTCCTCTCGGTTGAGAAGAAGATCCGTCATAAAGCCGAAGTCTCATTAACCGCCAAAGGGATTACCATAAAAGCAACGGAAGAAACGGCAGACATGTATGCTGCTGTTGATGGAGTGCTTGATAAGCTGGAGCGCCAGCTGAAAAGATATAAAGACAAGATCAAGACGCATAAGCCTTTGAGTGGCCGCGAACGTCGCGTAGAGAAAACGGTTTTTGCCGCAGAGAGTATTGATGAAGGGCATCCGGAACCCAGTATTATTAAAACAGACAGTTTTCAGGTTAAACCGATGTCTGTCGACGAGGCCGTCATGCAGATGGATCTTCTGGAAAAGGAATTTCTGGTGTTTACAGACTCTTCTTCCGAGGAAATAAATGTCGTTTATCGTCGCAAAGACGGTAATTATGGCTTGATTGTTCCACAGGCCTGAGGATATCTTTAGCAGCAGGCGGTTTAATCCGCCTGCTGTTGTTTTGTTAACTTAATAAAGATTTTTGGACTGAGTGAGTAATGAAAATTTCGGAGTTGCTTGATCCTGCAGCGATCGTTGCAGAATTGAACGGTACGGGTAAGAAGGAAGTCCTGGCAGAACTTACGGACGCTCTTCTTAAGGCTGATCCAAGCCTTGCCAAAGATGAAGTCCTGAAGGTGTTGATGGAACGCGAGCGTCTTGGCTCAACCGGGATCGGCGATGGAGTCGCAATCCCGCATGGCAAGCTCAAGGATATCGATAACCTTCTTATTTCTTTTGGCTTGAGTCGGCAGGGCGTCGATTTTGACTCCATGGACGGTAAGCCGGCGCACCTCTTCTTCTTGCTTGTTGCTCCTGAAGAGTCAGTTGGCGTTCACCTGAAAACCCTGGCTCGCATTTCCAAGTTGCTGAAAAGTACTGCCGTGCGTGAACGCTTGCAGTCGGCAGTTGATAGCGCTGAAATCCATCGCATTATCTCTGAAGAGGAAGAACATCTTTAAGCGGTTGAAGCTATGCCCCGTCTGAGCATCTCAGAATTGCTGTCAGAGACGGAGGCCGGGCTCGATCTGGAGCTGTTAGCCGGCGAGCGTGGCTTGAGCCGCGTTGTGCAAGTGCCCAGGATCCAGAAACCTGGCCTGGCCCTGGCCGGTTATACGAAGAACCTGCATCCGGATCGTATCCAGGTCCTTGGCGCAACCGAGTTGAGCTACCTCGATGAACTTCTCCAGCGGGATTCTGACAAGGCAGAAGGGCATATCGCCAAGCTCTGCTCGTTGGATATCTGCTGTTTTATTGTTACCAAGAGTCTGACTCCTCCTGAAGGCCTTCTGCGCGAAGTCGAAAAACAGGGCATCCCCCTTTTACGCAGTCATCATCAGAGTTCAACTTTCATCTCCCTGCTCACCCAGTACCTTGAAGAACGCCTGCTGCCGCAGACCAACGTTCACGGCGTCCTCGTCGATGTGCTGGGGGTCGGTGTGCTTTTGCTCGGCAAGAGTGGTATAGGCAAGAGCGAATGTGCTCTTGACCTTGTCATCCGCGGCCACCGACTGGTTACCGATGATGTTGTCAAGGTGCGCCTGAAACTCCCGGCGGTTCTTTTCGGCGAGGGCAATGACCTTTTGCATTACCACATGGAAATCAGGGGCCTGGGAATCATTAACATCAAGCATCTTTTCGGTGTCGCTGCTATCCGCGAGCGTAAAAAAATTGATCTGGTCATAGAACTCGTTGAATGGCGGGACGGTCATGAGTACGACCGGCTTGGGCTCGAGGAAAAGACCTACGAATTGCTGGGCGTGGAACTCCCTCTTCTGTCTATCCCCGTTCGCCAGGGGCGTAATATAACAACGATTGTCGAAGTGGCGGCCCGCAACCAGCTGCTCAAAGAGATGGGCTATCACAGTGCCATAGAATTTGAGGAACGGCTCGAACAGCGCATGGCGGAAACAGCCCGGATTCATGCCCAGTCGATTATCGGGGATAACCTGGAATGAAACGGAGACTGGTTGTTATCACCGGGCTTTCCGGGTCCGGAAAAAGTACCGGCGCCCGCGCTCTTGAAGACGCCGGCTACTTCGTCATTGACAACCTGCCGCTGGTCATGTTGCCCGATTTTCTGGAATTGACTGGGCACGGTTATGAAAAAGTTGCCACCGTTGTCGATGCAAGAAGTTCCGATTTCCTCGGCGATTGTCATCAAGTACTAAGACGTATCAAAGATGAAGGACACGAAGTCGATGTGGTGTTCTTTGAAGCCTCTGACCATGATCTGGTCAAACGTTTTTCCGAAACCCGACGACGTCACCCCCTGGTTGAAAAAAAAGGCATACTTGCCGCGATTGCCAGGGAAAGAGAGGTGATGTCGGGCTTGCGCAGCCTGGCTACAATTATCCTCGACTCGTCCGGTTTGACTGTCCATCAGTTGCGTCAAAGAGTCCTTGCCTCTGTTCTCGGTAGTGAGGCTCAGGATGAGCAGCTTCAGTTGCAGGTCCAGTCATTTGGCTTCAAGTACGGGTTGCCTTTAGGCGCCGACCTGGTCTTCGATGTCCGTTTTCTGGATAATCCGCATTTCGTAGAGGAATTGCGGCCTAAGACCGGTTTGCAGAAAGAAGTGAGCAGTTTTGTTCTGAATCAGGCCGACTATCAGCTTTTCCTGGAGAAACTCAAGGGCCTGCTTTTCTTCTTGGTCCCACGGTATCGCAAGGAAGGTAAAACCAGCCTGACGATCGGGATCGGCTGTACCGGTGGCAGGCATCGCAGCGTTGCTATCGCCGAAGACCTGGCCCCATATCTTTTAGGTACCGGGTGTGTCGTTCAGGTCAGCCACAGGGATGTTGATAAAGGATAAAGAATGATCGGTCTTGTCGTTGCTACTCACGGAAACCTGGGAGTGGAGCTTTTGGCTTCTGTACAGATGATCATAGGTCCGGTCAGGAATGCCATTCCTGTGACAATTAACCGTGAGAACTCGATGGAAGAGATACGAGATGCAATTGTCTCGGCAATTGCGGGCGTCGGTACGGATGGCAATGGCACGATCATCATGACCGACATGTTCGGAGGTACCCCCGCCAATGTCAGCATGACTTTCCTGGAAGAAGGAGTCGTCGAGGTTATGACCGGGGTCAACTTGCCGATGCTGCTTAAGTTTTTTAACAGCCAGGAGAATCTTGGCCTGGGTGAACTGGCAGGCATTCTGAAATCGTATGGTCAGCAGAGCATCGCTTTGGCCAGTGACTACCTGCAGCGATAGGAGAGCGTTAATGAGTATCGTGCTGGCGCGAATAGACAGCCGCTTGGTACATGGCCAGGTACTGGAAGCCTGGGTGCCGTATATTAATGCTGATTGTATTGTGGTTGCCAACGACGCAGTTGCCGGTGAGTCTTTCCAACGCATGGTCATGCAGGCAGCAGTCCCTAGCTCGCTCAAACTGATTATTGGGACCCTGGAGGAAACAGCGGCCATTCTGAAGTCGGCAGAATTGTTGAAAAAACGCGTTCTGCTACTTTTTGCCAGTTCTGATGATGCGCTCAAAGTCAGGCAGTTGGGTGTATCCTATCCAAAACTTAATCTCGGCAATATGCATTCGAGTAACGGCAAGGATCGTTATACCTGCACCATTGCCCTTGATCAGAATGACATCGATGTGTTGCAGCAGGTTGAGGAAGAGGGTGTCACTATCGTTTCCCAGTGCGTGCCGGCCGATCGCGAGCAGAGTTGGCACAAGTTGATCAGAGGGGGAGGACGCTAGATGGTCGTTACAGACTATCTTTTGGCCGGATGCGTTTCTATGCTGACCGGACTGGACCGGGTTGCCCTGGTGCAAGCCATGATTTCCCGGCCGCTGGTTGCGGCCCCATTGACCGGGTGGTTGCTTGGCAACCCGTTGATTGGCCTGGAAATAGGCATGTTGCTTGAGATGCTCTGGCTGGGTCGGTTGCCGGTGGGCGCGGCCATTCCTCCAGATGACACCCAGGTTGCAGTCGGTGCCACGGTTCTGGCTGTAAGCATGGGGCATTTTCTAAATATCAGCGGCATGCCGATGGTTTTGCTGGCGGTATTGATTGCCATACCGCTTGGCAAGTTCGGACAGGTTTTCGACAAGCTTGCTCGTCATATCAATGACCGGATTGCTCTTTTCGGGCACAATGCCCTAATGGCAGGCAACGACAGGGTGATGGAGCGCAGTCATCTCTGTGGATTGATCACTTTTGCCCTGGCAAGTCTCGCAACTGCTCTGGTTATCGTCTCCGTGGGCAGCTTTGTGCTTTTATCTTTTGCGCCGCTTTTGATCGGTGCCGTTCGCGAGGCTGGCTTGAGCTTGCAATACAGCTTGATCATGGTTGGTGCCGCGGCCTTGCTGGGCACGATCAATGTGAATCGCAGCATCTCCCTCTTCTGTGCGGCTTTTACGGGAACCCTGCTGGTTCTTTGGTTGAAATAATTTATGGCGATGCCCCAATTGAAAATATTGACCTTCGTGCACATTTTTTTACGGTCATTCCTGCTCCAGGCCAGTTGGAATTTTGAAAAACTGCAGAACCTCGGTTTTTATTTCATGATCCTGCCCGGGCTGCGCACAATATATGGGGAGAATATTCCGGAAGAGGTGCGTCATCGGAACGTGGATTACTTCAATACGCACCCTTATTTCGCTCCGTTGGTAGCCGGGACGACTTTACGTCTTGAATCGCGCAATTGTGCTGGCGAGGAGACCTCCGTGGATTCGGAGACGTATAAAAAAATGGTGATGGCGCCATTTGCGGCTATGGGCGATGCGCTTTTCTGGGGTGGTGTCCGGCCATTGGCGGCCCTGGTCGGACTTTTGATCGCGAGCCAGGGTTCGCTCTGGGCGCCGGTTGTCTTCCTGATAATTTACAATCTGCCCCACCTGTTTTTCCGTGGCAGCGGACTGGTTCTTGGCTATGTCCATGAACTGCGCGCGATAGAAACAATTCAGAAATGCCGGTTGCCTGATCTGGCGATCCGGCTCAAAGAATCAACAACGATTCTGGCCGGTGTCCTCTGCGCTTACCTTTCTTACAAAGGCTGCGAGCATCAAGCAATTAGTGCCGTCTGGGGATTTGTTCTTTTGCCGATCGTTTTGCTCTTTGCCTGGCTGGCACACAAGGGTGTCACCAGCATGTTTCTTGTATTGTTGACAACAACCAGCCTGCTGTTGCTGGCATTGCTGTTTTGATAAGAGGGGGGTTATGACAACGGAAAGTGCCGAATTCAAGATAGTCAACCGTCTTGGGCTGCACGCGCGGGCTGCCGCGCAACTGGTCCAGACGGCCAATCGATTCATCTCCGATGTGACCATCGCGAAAGACGGTAATGAAGTGAACGGGAAAAGCATCATGGGGTTGCTGATGCTGGCGGCTCCCATAGGTTCGGAGATTACGGTCACGGTTTCTGGTGAAGATGCAAAAGATGCCATGAAGGTGATAGGAAAGCTGATCAATGACGGCTTCGGTGAAGATTGACATAGCCGAGGATACGATCCTCGTCGGCATAGCCGCGGCTCCAGGAATTGCAATCTCCAGGAGTCACCTGGTCAATCGCGACCGGATGGCCGTGATCGAGCGTCGCATCAGTCCGGAAGAAATCGAGCCGGAGGTGTTCGCTTTCAAAGATGCCGTGAAGAAGTCCAAGGCACAACTGACGGATATCAAGAGCCAGGCGGACAGTAAGGAACTTGCAGAACACCTCTACATTATCGATACACATCTTTTGATCCTAGAAGACGATTTGCTGATCGGCGAGACTATACGACTGATCAGTGATGAAATGGTCAATGCAGAAGGGGCCCTGAACAGGGTTTTGCGTCAGTTGCGCAGGGTGTTCGACAAGATCAGTGATGAATACCTGAGGGAGCGCCATTCGGATATCGATTCAATAGGCGATCGTCTGATGCGCAACCTGCTCGGTGAAACGCGCGAATCGCTGGCTGATGTTGAAGACCAGGTGATTGTCGTCGCTCACGACCTTTCGCCTGCCGACACGGTGCAGATAGACAAAACCAAGGTTATCGGTTTCGT
>JABAOE010001742.1_pt2 | contig 13806 bp, 11 predicted proteins | sample 7062141 | NCBI WGS metagenome assembly JABAOE01 (sample SAMN14538627, study PRJNA623070) | marine sediment metagenome | biome: marine biome [ENVO:00000428]; feature: marine pelagic biome [ENVO:01000023]; material: deep marine sediment [ENVO:00002113] | place: India: Gulf of Khambhat ... | reverse complement strand
CGACGTACGCAACCTGCAGATTGGCCAAGATGATCTGGTAGAAGAGCCAGGGCAGGTAGGCAATAATGCCGACAAGGCCACTACCCCAGCCGGGCCTGTCTCCACCATAGAAAAGCAGGCCGTGGCTGAAATGAGCCACCAGGGCACAGCAGATCACGCCGAGGCTCAGGTGGAACGCATCAAACATTCCGGACAGGATGACCCAGAAGGCCAGCATGACTGCAAATGTGGCAAATTTAGCTTTCATCGTCCCCGCTGTGAAAGGCTTCCTGCATGGCAACCCCATCGGGGGCGTGCAAAATAAGCAAGAAATTTAAAACATGAGTCTAGCCAACAAAATGCCACATTTCATAGCATGACTGGTTTGGTTTGGTCAAGACAATCCGGACTTTACAAGGCCCTCTTGTCAGCCTGTTATCACTCGCATATAATCACTTTGAGTATTGTGCTACCGATGTCGAGGTTTTTGTATAACGCTGTTTCTCTGAGGGTGCCATGGAGAAAAAACTTTGTTCGGCTGCAATCCAGTTCAATATTGCGCTTGGTGAGATCGACCGCAACCTGGCGAAAGCTGTTGAGGCTCTTAAGCGGGTTGCAAAACAGGGTGTGCAACTGGCTGTACTGCCGGAGATGTGGAGTGCCGGCTACGATTACAAGCGCTTATCGAAACACGCCGAAGCGACCCCCCGGGTGCTTGACGTTGTCAGGCATCAGTCCGCCGAGTCTCAGATGGTCGTTGTCGGCAGCCTGCCGGAGGCGGCTGGTGGCAAGATTTACAATACGGCGTACGTTATCGACCGGGGTGATCTGGTTGCGAGTTATCGCAAGCTGCACATGTTTTCGACCATGGGTGAAGACCGTTTCCTCTCCCCCGGCGACAGGGACCTGGTGTTGTCGACGTCCGCTGGACGAATCGGCGTCGCGATCTGCTATGATCTGCGGTTCCCGGAGCTGTTTCGCAAGATGGCGCTCGAGGGTGCGGAAGTCATCTGTCTGCCGGCAGAGTGGCCCAAGCCCCGACGTGACCCCTGGTATACACTGTTGCGGGCACGGGCGATGGAGAATCAGCTCTTCGTTGCGGCGGCCAACTGCTGCGGTGTTCAGGGCAACCTCGACTTTTTCGGTACAAGCCTGCTGCTCTCTGCGCGTGGTGATGTGCTTGCCGAGGCAGGAGAGAGCGAAACGGAACTGGTTGCAACATTTGATTACCAGGAGATGGTTGATTATCGCTCGCAGATTCGCTGCTATCATGATCGACGTCCGGAGATTTATGGCACGCTCCCCTGAGGGAGGTCCGGCCTTAGAACGAATAGCGCGAAGGTCGAGGCGCAAAACAGACGGTGCAAGAAAAGGGGGTGCAGTTATTAGACTGCACCCCCTTTGTGTTTATGCCATCCTGTTCGTTGCACGTACCGGTTATTGTCCGATCGGTTGCGCCTGGCCGCGATATTTGTCCGGGACCTCGTCGAGGGAGTCGGCAAAATGAAGCTCTCCCTTGCCGTCAGAGTAAATGTAGCGCTGGGCTTTCTTTGCTTGCGGCTTACCTGACGGTCCGGCCTTTTTGTCTGCCTTCTTCACCGCGTCTGTTTTGACCGCTTTCTGGTCCTTCTGCTGTTTGTCGATAACCGCTTCGATGGATTTTGGTTCCGCTTTCCTCTCGCCAAAGGCAAGGTCAAACAGGCGCCCGCGAAAATCCCGGTAAAAGTTGCTGACCGCTGCGTGGGCCGGATGGATTGGTGGAACCTGCACGAAAAACTGGTCGATTGCCAGCATCATGACCAGGAACAGAAATGTCCAGAAAATCGGTTTGATCAGGCGTCGCATAGTGTCTCGGTGTGAAGGCGGTTAGTGGTTATGGCCATTGCTTTTCCTTGGCCGATGGCGCAGCTGCTGGATAACGGGACCGGTGACACAGCTGGAACATTCTCCCTGTAACGTTGTGTGGGTGATGTGAAAGTCTTGATCCAGCATCTGCTCGAGATTACCGATAATCTCGCTTTGGCGCAAGCGATAGTCAGGGTCAATGTCAATGTGCGCTGAAAGAGCCGTGATATGGGAACAGATAGACCAGACATGCAGGTGATGCACATTGTTGACGCCCGACACCTCCTGCATCCTCTCAACCAGTTCGTTGACGTCGATATGGGGTGGGACGCCTTCCAGCAGGATGTGTCCCGCTTCGCGCAGGATTCGAATGGCCCCCCAGCTGATGATCAGGACAATAACTATGGATATGATGGCATCCAGGACAAACCAGCCGGTGTAAAGCATGATGATGCCGCCGATAATCACGCCTACTGACGCGATCGCATCACCGAGGACGTGCAGGAAGGCGCTGCGGACGTTGAGATCATCATGGGAGTGGCCGTGCAGGCGGCCGGCGGCAATCAGGTTCATCACCAACCCGATGATGGCGATGATAAACATTTCCTTGCTCTTGACTGCCTCCGGATTGATCAGCCGGTCCCAGGCTTCACCCAGAATGCCGAAGGCAATCAACAACAGGGTGGTGCCGTTAATCAATGAGGCAAAAATCTCGGCGCGATGCCAGCCGTAGGTTCGCGTGTCGCTGGCAGGGTAGCGTGCCAGGTGGATGGCCGCGAGTGACAGCACCAGGGCAAAGAGGTCCATGAAGACATGAGCAGCATCTGAAAGGAGCGCCAGGGAGTTGGTCCAGAAGCCACCGATCAGTTCGGCGACCAGTGTGACGGCCGTCAGGCCGATGGCAATGATGAAACCCCGGGTGATGCCGCGGTCAAGATGGCCATGATCGTGATGGTCGTGACTGTGGTCATGGTGGCCGTGGCTGTGATCGTGGTGATGGTTTTCTGTCATCTTTTTCAGCATGGCTCGATGTTGCCCTCCGGCCTCATTCTAGTCATTTAAAGTCGCTTAAATCAAGCATCATGGCGATTCCATTTTGACATGAGCTGTGTTAAGGTTGCCGGCAATTTTGGTAAACAGTTCAATAAAACGAGACAGGACCGCTAGCTATGAGTGAAACCCAATATGACGTACTGATCATCGGTGGCGGCCCGGCCGGCCTGACGGCGGGACTCTATACCTCGCGTGCGAAACTGAAGACCCTGCTGGTGGAACGTATGATTCTCGGCGGCCAGGTCATGACGACGACCAAGGTAGAGAACTATCCCGGTTTCCCGGGCGGTATCGACGGGCCTGACCTGATGATTCGCTTCCAGGAGCATTGCCAGGAATTTGGCCTGGAGACGATCACCGGTGAAGTGACCGGGTTGGTCGATCAGGGTAAAGAGAAGATCGTAACTGTGGATGATAAAGAGGTGCGCGCCAAAACCGTCATCATCACGACCGGAGCCGAACCGAGCAAGCTCGGTATCCCTGGCGAGCTCGAGTTTACCGGGCGAGGCGTTTCCTACTGCGCCACATGCGACGGTGCGTTTTTCCGGGATGTTCCGGTTGCCATCATCGGTGGCGGCGATACGGCGGCCGAAGAGGCCCTGTTCTTGAGCCGTTTTGCCAGCAAGGTCTACATGGTCCACCGTCGTGATGAATTGCGCGCTACCAAGGTTTTGCAGGAACGGATCTTTGCCAACGAAAAAATCGAGCCGGTCTGGAATTCCGTTGTCGAAGCAGCGACCGGCGACAACAGCGGTGTGACTTCTATCCAACTGCGCAATCGCCAGGATGGGACGTCGCAGACCCTGGAGGTCGTTGGCATGTTCGTGGCTATCGGCGTGACCCCGAAAGCCCATTTCCTCGCTGATATACTGGATCTTGATAAGGAAGGTTATATCCTGACCGACTCTGAGTGCCGCACCTCGATTCCCGGAGTCTTTGCCGCCGGAGATGTGCGCAAAAAGATCCTCAAGCAGATCGCCACGGCAGTAGGCGACGGTGCAATTGCAGCCATTGTCGCAGAAAAATACCTGGACGATCTCGAGCACTCTGCTTAAATGTTGGGGGCTGAAAGCCGGCCAATGATAAGGCTTGATCGGGCCCAGTATGGCTTGGGATAATACCCGCGGGCCGAAAAGTTAAACCTGGCTTGTCTCTGTTCGTCTGTGGCTGGTGCAGTTTTTTCTGTTTTGATTTTACCCCATTTGGGGTCATGTAATTCAATTGTTGGAGGGAGATATGCTCGCCAAGGTTTTATCCGGGGCGCTGCTCGGTATCGATGCCTACCCGGTCGAGGTGGAGGTCGATATCGCCCAGGGTCTGCCGCAGTTTGCTACGGTTGGTCTTCCCGAGGGCGCGGTCAAGGAAAGCAAGGATCGCGTCAAATCTGCAATCAAGAATTCCGGTTACGAATTCCCCGTACGTCGCATCACTATCAATCTTGCTCCTGCTGATATCCGCAAAGAGGGCGCTGCCTTCGATCTGCCGATGGCGGTAGGCCTGCTTGCTGCAACCGGCCTGGTGCCTTTGGACAAGGCCTCGCGCTACCTGCTTATGGGGGAATTGTCGCTCGATGGTGGAATCAAACCCGTACGTGGTGTCCTGCCCGTTGCTGCCGCCGCCAGAAGGTGGGGGCTTGATGGGCTGATTTTGCCGGCGGACAATGCAGAAGAAGCGGCCCTGGTCGACGGAATCCCAGTTTATCCGGTGGCGACGCTGGGTGAGGTGGTGGATTTTTTAACCGGCAACCGTGACCTGGAGCCGTGCCAGGTCGATGTCTCGGGAATGTTCGGCCGCACGGTTCACGATGAAGTTGACTTCTCGGAGGTGCGAGGCCAGGAGCATGTCAAGCGGGCCCTCGAGGTGGCTGCCGCAGGCGGTCACAACCTCCTGATGATCGGCCCCCCGGGCAGCGGCAAGACGATGCTGGCTAGACGGGTGGCAACAATTCTCCCCGAACAGACCTTTGAAGAAGCCCTGGAAATTACCAAGATTCATTCAATCCTTGGCCTCTTGCCCTCTGACCAGGCCCTGGTTGCGCGACGGGTATTCCGTGCTCCGCATCACACCATATCCGATGCCGGCCTGATCGGCGGGGGTGCCAACCCGCGCCCTGGAGAGGTTTCCCTGGCTCATAATGGCGTGTTGTTTCTTGATGAACTCCCGGAGTTCAAGAAAAATATCCTGGAGATGCTTCGGCAACCGCTCGAAGATGGCCAGGTTTGCATTAGCCGTGCTGCACAGAGTCTGACTTACCCGGCAACGTTTATGCTCGTTGCCGCCATGAACCCCTGCCCCTGCGGCTTCCTTGGCGATTTACAACATAGCTGTACCTGCACACCGGCAATGATCCAGAGGTATCGCACCCGCTTGTCTGGGCCTTTGCTTGACCGTATCGATTTGCAGGTCGAAGTGCCGCGCATTGCGCACAGTGAATTGAGCGATACCAGGCCCGCAGAAAGCAGCGAGGCCGTGCGCGACAGAGTTGAGCAGGCCAGGCGCATCCAGCAGCTCCGCTTTGCCGGGGCACGGATTCACTGCAATGCGCGCATGGGACCCAGTCAGCTGCAAGCCTTTTGCCAGCCCGACAGGGAGGGTCAGAATCTTTTGCAGCAAGTGACAGATCGCCTTGGGCTGTCGGCTCGGAGTTATACCCGTTTGCTCAAGGTCGGCCGGACCATTGCTGATCTTGCCGGTTGCGAACACATCGAGGGCAGGCACCTCGCCGAAGCGATCCAGTACCGGGGGCTTGATCGTAAAACTGCCTGATCTGACAGCATTGTAACGAGTTTGGCGATATTCCTTCTGCTTGGTGAAGTCGGTTGACTGTGATATTTTTCACCTATGGGTGATACTCTACTGCCATTGTTGACCGCTCTCTCTTTTGTCTTCCTCGGTGCCTTGATCGGCGGCCGGCTGGCCTCGGCCTGTCATATCCCGCGTGTCACTGGTTATTTGCTGACCGGGCTGCTGATCGGGCCTTCCTTTGCGCATCTGACCGGCCTGCCGGTCCTCTTGCCTCTGCATATTCTCAGGGAATTGCGACCGCTCGCCGAGATAGCCCTGGCCCTGATCCTGATGCACATCGGTGGCCTCTTTGAGATCCGTTACCTGGATCGCTGGCGCCATCGCATTCTCCTTTTTTCCGGCAGTGAAATCCTGCTCACCTTCGTTATGGTTTCACTCTCTGTGTTCGCGGTTAATCATGCCGTCTTGCAGAAAGTTCTGCCGGGCCTGACCCTTTGGCAGACCTCGCTGGCGTTCGCAATGTTTTTAGGCATCATTGCTGTCGCGACCGCTCCGGCAGCAACCTTGATGGTGATCCGGGAATACGAAGCGGATGGCCCTGTAACCGGCGCCGTGTTGACCTTGGTCGGCTTCAACAACCTGGTTTCGGTGCTGGGTTTTGCAGTCCTCGCTCACGTTTTTATCTTCCCCGGCGAGAATCTCGGCGCTCTTCTCATGCGCATGGCGGGGCCGATACTGATCGGTGCCGGCATGGGCTTTGCCATGTCGATATGGGCCCAACGGCTGGAACTGCCGAGCGAGAACAAGATTCTGATGCTGGGCGGCATTGCCGTGAATGTCGCGTTATGCCGAGCGTTCAATTTTGATTCTCTGCTCTCGAGCCTGATCCTGGGGATGGTCCTGGCCAACAGCTGTCCGCGCTGGCACCGTTTGCAGGAGGACGTCCGCCAGGTTGATTACCTCTTGTATGTCGCATTCTTCGTACTGGCAGGGGCCAATCTGCACATTGAGACGTTGACCCACATCGGCCTGCTCGGAGTGGCTTATGTGGTGGCACGGATTCTGGGTAAATGGCTGGGAGCCGCTATCGGAGCCAGGCTCGGCGATTTCGGCCCGAATGAAAGAGCCTACATCGGCTTGACCTTGATGGCCCAGGCCGGAGTGGCGATCGGACTGGCGAGTCAGTTGGCGCATGACTGGCCTGTCGGGGGCAAGCTGCTGGAAACGATCGTGCTGGGATCAGTGGTCGTTTTTGAACTGGTCGGCCCGCTTGCCGTCAGGCATGGCCTGGTCCGTTCCGGCGAAGTGCCGATTTTGGCGCTGCTGCAGAAAAAAGCCCCGGTTGGAGCCCTCGAGGGGCTGCACAACGTGGTTGATAATTTCCGCAGTTCGTTGGGGGTGCCCATAGGCCACAACCTTCAGGACCCCGGCGACATCCTGGTGAAACATATCATGCGTCAGAATGTCGAAACGGTGCGTCACAGTATGCCTTACTACGCCTTGCTTAAACACATTGCCCATAGCCGTTACGACAGGTTTCCCGTCGTCGATGACAACAACCGCTTTGTCGGTGTCATCGATTACACGGAAATCCGCAACCTGCTGTTTGAGCCGACCCTCGTTCCCCTGGTCGTGGCCGGAGACTTGACGACAACAGCCTCTTATGCACTGCAACCCGATATGCCCTTGCGAGAGGCACTGAAGATTTTGCAGCTGCACCGCAACATCAGTTATTTCCCTGTCGTTGACTCCGAAGACCCACAGAAATTGGTCGGGATACTCAATCAAAACGATGTCCTCGCCGCTTTTCGTCGCCTGGGCAAGGACAGCTGAGCTGACCAATCTCTTCTTTGTTTTTCTGAAATGGCTAGACCTGACTCGATTTCCATAGTAAATATCGTTGCGAAAATTTAACTGTTGGAGGATGTTTTGCTACCTAAGAATTTACGTATTCACGCTGTTCTGATCCTGGCCTGTATTTTTATGATTCTCTTCCCGCTCTACAGTGAGAAGCCGGATTCCGAAAAGACGGATCATGCCGTTGCGGTTGCCCAGGAATTCCTGGAGCTGGTTGATGCCGGCTCATATGCGGCAAGTTGGCAGAATTCGGCGTCCTTGATGAAAGGCAAGGTGACCGAGCAGGAATGGATAGAAAAACTGAACAAGGCGCGCAGCCTGTCGGGTACCCTCATAGAGCGTGCCCAAAAGAGCGCCAGCTATTCTACCGAAGCGCAAGACAGCCCGGATGGTGAATACATCATGCTGATCTATGATTCCAGGTTTCAAAAGGCTGAGGAAGTGGCTGAATATGTCACGGTGATGCTTGATGGGGATCAGTGGAAGGTCGCCGGTTATTTCATGCAGTGATCGGACGATTGATGCGGTAATAAAAAAGCGGACCGTTTAGCGGGTCCGCTTTTTTGTTTTTATTGAGAGCGCAAAGTGTTGCGCCCTGGTCGTGGTTTAAGTAAAAGGATTGCTGACCTGGATGGTCTGGTCACGGCGCGGCCCCACCGAAACGAGCACCGCGGGACAGCCTGCCAACTCTTCGAGCTTGGCCAGATAGGCTTTGGCGGCAGCAGGCAGATCGGCCATGCTGCGGGCTTCGCAGATATCGCTCTGCCACCCTTCGAATTCCTCATATACCGGTGTACACTCCTGCAGAATGTCTGCATCACGCGGGAACTCTTCCAGCAATTCGCCCTTGTAGGAATAGGCGGTACAGACCTTGATGCTTTCCAGGTCATTGAGGACGTCTAGCTTGGTAATTGCGAGTCCGGTCATGCCGTTGAGGCGGACGGCTTCACGAATGGCTACAGCATCGAACCAGCCGCAGCGGCGCGGGCGACCGGTGGTCGAACCGAATTCATGTCCGGCCTTGCGCAGGGCTTCGCCCATTTCGTCGTGGAGTTCGGTGGGGAAGGGGCCTTCGCCGACCCGTGTGCAATAAGCCTTGGTGATGCCAACAACACCGGTAATGTGTTTCGGGGCAACCCCTGAACCGGTGCTGACTCCGCCGATGCAGGTGGACGAGGAGGTGACGTAGGGATAGGTGCCATGGTCGATGTCAAGCAAGGTGCCCTGGGCGCCCTCAAAAAGCAGGTTGTCTCCAGCCTTGATCGATTGATTCAGCGAGCTCGAACAACAGCCGATGTATTTCTCGATCTGCAAGGCGTATTCTGAATATTCGTTGAAGATCTGGTCTTCATCCAGGGGGGCTTCGCCGAAGAATTTTTCCAGCAGGAAGTTTTTCTCCGGCAGGATCTCCTTGAGCTTGCGACGGAAGACCTGAGGCTTGACAAGGTCGCTCATGCGGATGCCGCGACGGCCGATCTTGTCTTCATAGGTAGGGCCAATGCCGCGGCCGGTTGTCCCGATCTTGCGGCTGGCGTCCTTTTCTCTGGCCAGGTCGATCGCTTTGTGCCAAGGCATGATCACATGCAGGTTGCTGTCGACCAGAAGCTGACTGTCATCTTTGAGATAACCTTTTTTCTTCAGATTTTCGATCTCGCCGAGGAAAATCTTCGGATCCAGTACGACACCGTTGCCGATGACGCAGCGCTTGCCCGGGTGCAGGATCCCTGAAGGGATCAGGTGCAGAATGATGGTCTCGTCACCAACTACCAGCGTGTGGCCGGCATTGTTGCCTCCCTGGTAACGGATAACCTGCTGGGCATGCTCCGTGTAGATGTCAACGACTTTACCTTTGCCTTCGTCACCCCACTGGGCGCCGACAATGACGACATTTGCCATATTTATCTCCTAAATCCGGAACTCGCCGGATTCTATCGCTGCGCGCTTTACGCAGGTTTTTTCACCGTCCGCAGTGCGGATCAGGGTTAGTTCTTCCGTGTTCGAATCAACGACCAGTAAACAACGATAATGCATCCGCCTGGCATAGTCGAGACTCGCTGCCTGGTCTCGTTCGATGATATCACGCGCGACCGAGTAGCCCTGCTCGCGTAAAGTCGCGGCAAGACGCTGAGCCGGTGACTTGTCCTTTCCTGAAGAGAACAGCAGGAAATCGGTCCCTTCCTTGACCTGCTGGTCCAGTTCTTTGTCCAGGGCAAACAGCAGGTTGTACAGGTTGAATGCAAAACCGGTTGCCGGGGCCGGGAAGCCGTAACGTTGCATCAGGCCGTCATACCGGCCCCCTGCACAGACCGCACTGCCGAACCCGGTCAGGAACCCCTGGAAGATCAGCCCGCTATGGTAGTCGAAACCGCGCATTTCACCAAGGTCTAAAGTGATATGCTCTTCAACGCCGTAAACGGTAAGCACTTCGAGGACCTTCTCCAGGTTGTCAAGTGCACTTTGCGAGGCAGGGTTGAGGATGACCTGCCGAGCCCGGTCGAGTACTTCACGTCCACCATACAGCTTGGGCAGAGCCAGAATCTCGGCCCGCTGCTGCTCTGAGAGGGGCGTGTCCTTGAGCTTTTGCTGCAGCCCGGACATGTCCTTGGCCGCGATTAAGGAGCGAATTTCACGAGATTGTGTGGCCTGGAGAGGCAGGTCATCGAGGATGCCGCGCAGGAAATCTACCTGGCCAAGGTCGATGCTGAATTCCGTTGCCCCGACTGCCTGCAGGCACTTGACCGCCATGGCAATCATTTCCGCATCAGCTTCGGGCCCACGCAGGCCAATCAGTTCGACTCCGGACTGGAAAACCTCGCGGTCCTTGCCCAACCGTTGCTCGGTGTGGCGCAGCACCCGGCCGTTGTAACAGAGGCGAAACGGCAGCGGCATCTCGCGCATGCGCGTCGCGGCGATGCGGGCGACCTGCGGGGTCATGTCGGGAGAAAAGGCTACCAGCCGACCTGTCTGGCGGTCATCAAAGCGAAAGGTCCTTTCGCGAAGGTCCGAGCCCAGTCCTAGTTCAAGGACGCTCAGATCTTCAAGGATCGCCGGTGACACGGGGCGAAAGCCCCAGGCATGGTAGATGCCTCTCAGGGTGCTTTGCAGGTAGTCGAGCTTGGCCGCCTTGACCGGAAGAAAGTCTTTTACGCCGGTTGGCAGGCGTGTTTCTATGATGTTTGCCACGTTTCGGTCTTTCTATAATACAATCTGGGTTGCCGCCACGATGTGCGGATGGGCGCGCAATTTTTCCAGAGTTTCGTCAGGAATGCAACTGTCAACGTTAATCAGTGAGACGGCTTTGCCGTCGATAGACTGGCGAGTCAGGTTCATGCCGGCAATATTGATCTCGGCTTCACCGAGGACCTGACCGATAAAACCGATGATGCCGGGACGGTCTTCGTTGAACAGTACCAGCAGGTGCCCGTTGGGAATCGCTTCCACGTTGCACCCGTTGACCTGGACGATGCGGTAGTCGTCTTCACCGAACATCGCTCCACACAGGGCGTGTTCGCCCTTTGCGCCCACAACGATCAGGCGGATCATGCTGGAAAAGCCGCGTGTTGTCTGACTGCGAGTCTCCGTAACCCGTATGCGCCTCTCCTTGGCCAAGTGGGGAGCATTGATGTAATTGGCTTCGGGGCCGATCATCGGCGTCAGAAGGCCCTTCAGGGCCGCGTTGGTCAGTGGGTCGGTCGGGTTGTTGGTCACTGTCCCGGCATATTCCAGGCGGACCTCCTCGAGCCCTTTGCCATAGAGCTGGGCCTGGAAGGAACCGAGCCTCTCGGCAAGTTCGAGATGTGGCCGCAGCGTGGACAGCAGCTCGGCACTTATCGAAGGGACATTCACGGCATTTGTGATGATGCCTTTTGTGAGGAAATCAACGACCTGGGTGGCTACCTGTACCGTGACGTTCACCTGGGCATCGCGGGTTGCGGTGCGCAAGTGCGGCGTACAGATCACCTCGTCCAATGCGAGCAAGGGGTTGTTTTTGTCCGGAGGTTCTTTATCAAAGACATCAATCGCTGCGCCTGCGACTCTGCCGGACCTGATTGCTTCTGCCAGGGCAATTTCGTCGATGAGCCCACCGGTTGCGCAGTTGATGATATGACAACCCGGCTTGATCATGGCCAGGGTTTCGCTGTCGAGGATATTGGCCGTTTCGGCGTTGCGTGGCGTGTGCAGAGTCAAAAAGTCAGATTGGGCCAGCAACTCATCAAAGTCAACCTGCTCAGCGCCGAGCAGGCGGACGGTGTCTTCGGCAAGGTAGGGATCGTAGACGATGGGCTTCATCTTCAGGGCCAGGGCACGCTCTATGACCAGGCGGCCAATTTTTCCGGCCCCGAGTACGCCGAGGGTTTTGCCGGCAATTTCGATGCCCATGAATTTGTCGGCATCCCAGTGGCCGCTTTTGGTCGATTGGCTGGCGCTCGGGATTCTTCTGGCCAGGGCAAAAATCATCCCGATCGTATGTTCTGCGGTGGTTGTGGTGCTGCCGAAGGGGGTGTGCATGATAATCACGCCCTTGCGGTTGGCCGCAACCATATCCAGGTTGCTGGTGCCGACGCCGGCGCGCCCCACCACCTTGAGCTTTTGTGCGGCCTGGAAAACTTCCTCGCTGACCTGGGTGCCGCTGCGGACAATCAAGGCGTCGGCGTCAGCCACTGCGCGCAGCAATTGCTCAGACGAAAGGCCGGGCTGGTAATCCAGTTCAATGCCTCTCGCCTGCTCCAGAACACGGAGCCCTTCAGTAGGGAATTTGTCGGAAACAAGCACTTTCATCGTGTGTACCCGTTATGAAATTGAATGCCATGCTGCAAGTCACAACCAAACACAGTAACCTAGCAACCGACCTTGCCTCTGTCAAGATCAAAGGCCGATGGCGGCGGGCCTTTTNNTGAGCAGCGGCACTACCCGCCCCGTTGCGCCCTTTTCTTTGCCCTCCAGCCATGCGGTCCCGGCAATGTCGAGGTGCGCCCATCGGTAATCCTCGGTGAACTTTTTCAGGAAAGCCGCGGCCGTGATGGTTCCTGCCGGACGACCGCCAACATTTTTCATGTCAGCGACATCGCTCTTGATCTGTTGGTCATAATCCTCCCACAGGGGGAGTTGCCAGAGGCGCTCACCGCTGCTTTCGCCCGCCTGCAGGAGGTCTTGTACCAGTTTCTGGTCGTTGCCGAGGACCGCAGTGGCGTGATGACCCAGGGCGATGATGCAGGCTCCGGTCAGGGTTGCCAGATCAATGACCAGTTTCGGGTTGTAGCGCTTGGCATAAGTTAAGGCGTCGGCAAGAATCAGTCGCCCCTCGGCATCCGTGTTGAGGACTTCGATGGTCTTGCCGGAGAGGCTGGTCAATATGTCGCCCGGTCGATAGGCCGTTCCGGAAGGGAGGTTTTCTACTGCTGGGACTATGCCGACCAGGTTGACTGGCAATTCAAGCAGTGCCGCTGCCAGCATCGTGCCGATAACCGCAGCGCCTCCTGCCATATCCATTTTCATTTCGTCCATTTTTTCTGCAGGCTTCAAGGAGATGCCGCCGGCATCGAAAACCACGCCTTTGCCGACCAGGGTGACCGGGGCTTCGTCTGCTTTTCCTCCCATATGTTCAAGAACAATGAGGTGCGGTTCCCGTTGGCTGCCCTGGGCGACGCCGAGTAATGCGCCAAAGCCCTCCTTTGCAAGTTCCTTCTGGTTGAGGATTTGACACTTCAGCGTGCTCTCCTTGGCCGCAGTGCGGGCCTGCTCGGCCAGGTATGTTGGCGATTTGATGTTGCCGGGTGCATTGACAAGGTCGCGGGCCAGGGCCACCGCTCTGCCTAGTTTCTGCGCATCGCTTAAGGTCTCTTCGCAAGCCTGCTTGTCCTTTGCACTGTCAATCAACAGGGTAATGGCAGAGGGCAGCTTCCTCGAGCCTTTGGCAGTTTCTCCCAGGAAACGATCGTAGCGGTAGCTGGCCAGCAGGGAGCCCTCGGCTATGGCCCCAATACGCGCGTTGATGGCCGTGTTCTTAACCTCAGCCAAGGCCAGGGTGAAGGCCGCCTGGCTGACTTTCATTTTGATCGCCTGCTGTGTCGCTATGCCGGCTGCTTTGCGTAGCTGTTCCAGCGTGGCCTTTTTGGGGTTGCCCAGTCCGAGCAACAAAACCCGTTCTGCCGGCAGGTGCCCGGCAGGCTGAAACAGGATCTGCTCGCCGTCTTTGCCGGAGAACTCGCCGCTGCGTCGCGCCTTGCCCAGCAGGCCCCCCAGTTTTTTATCGAGCTCCTTGAGAAGAGGGGTGGAAAAACTTTTTTCATAGACACCTATGCTGAGGCACCCTGTCTTGACTTGCAG
>JABAOE010000440.1_pt1 | contig 13807 bp, 12 predicted proteins | sample 7062141 | NCBI WGS metagenome assembly JABAOE01 (sample SAMN14538627, study PRJNA623070) | marine sediment metagenome | biome: marine biome [ENVO:00000428]; feature: marine pelagic biome [ENVO:01000023]; material: deep marine sediment [ENVO:00002113] | place: India: Gulf of Khambhat ... | reverse complement strand
AACTACGCCTCGCGCGAGATCAACTGCAAGCTCGTGTACTACGGCCCGGGTCTGGGCGGGAAGACCACGAACCTGGAGCACGTGTACGAGAAGGTCGCGCCGGACACGCGAGGCAAGATGGTCTCGCTCGCGACCGAGACCGAGCGCACCCTGTTCTTCGACTTCCTGCCGGTCGATCTGGGGACGATCCGCGGCTTCAAGACGCGGTTCCACCTGTACACCGTCCCGGGACAGGTGTTCTACGACGCGTCCCGGAAGCTGATCCTCAAGGGTGTGGACGGCGTCGTCTTCGTCGCCGACAGCCAGATCGAGCGGATGGAGGCGAACGTCGAGTCGATGCAGAACCTGTACGACAACATGGCGGAGTACGGGTACGACCTCACCAAGATCCCGTTCGTGGTCCAGTACAACAAGCGGGATCTCCCGAACGCGTCGCCGGTCACCGAGCTTCAGGCGCAGCTCAACCCGGGGTGGGCGGTGGAGGATCCGGCGAAGCAGCGCCCCGTGCAGGATCCGACGCATCCGGGAACGATGCTGGTCGAGCAGGTGGACGGGGTCTGGATCGAGCGGGCGCCGTACACGGAGTCGGTTGCGCTCACGGGCGACGGCGTGTTCGATACGCTGCGGCTCGTGGCCAAGATGGTGCTCAAGACGTTGAGCTAGCGGCGGTCGGCATGATCTGGACGCTTCCGAATCTGCTGACCCTCTCGCGAATCGCGCTCGCGCCCGTCATCGCGCTCCTCCCGTTCATCAACGGCTACATTCCGAAGCTCGTCGCGTTCGTCGTGTTCCTCGCGGCGGCCATCAGCGACATCTACGACGGTCGGTTGGCGCGGGAGCGCAACGAGATCACCGACCTCGGGAAGATGCTCGACCCGCTCGCCGACAAGCTGCTGCTCTTCGCCACGCTCATCCCGATCTACTGGATCACCCGCTACCCGATGCAGCAGTACGAGATCCCGTGGTGGGGCAGCCTGCCGCTGTGGGTCTTCTTGCTGCTCGTGGGTCGGGAGGTGGCGATGACGGTGTTTCGGCACGTGGCGAAGCGGCGCGGGGTGGTGATCGCGGCGGCCGGAGCCGGCAAGGCCAAGACGATCGTGCAGGACATCTTCATCGGAGCCACGATCGCGTGGTTCGCGTGGAAGGACATGCGGACGGCGTTCGGGTGGCAGCGCGGGTGGCTGGGCAACCTGTGGAACGACATCCATGGTGCGGTGGTGGCCGTGACGCTCGCCGGAGCCGTGTTGCTGACGGCGTACTCCCTCGCGGTGTACGTCTATCGCTATCGCCGCTTGTTCGCGGGTGCGGCGACCGCCGACCCGGGCGGGTCCGGCGATGGACCTTGAGCTGGTCACCGTAGGCACCGAACTCCTCCTCGGACACACCGTCGACACCAACGCCGCCGTGGTCGCCCGGACGCTGGCGGCCGCGGGCGTCCGGGTCGTCCGGGGAACGACCGTCGGGGACGACCGCGCCGCGATCGAGGAGGCGGTCCGGGACGGACTGGCACGCACCGGCTTGGTGCTGACGACCGGCGGGCTCGGCCCGACCAGCGACGATCTGACGCGCGAGGCGGTGGCGGCGGTCTACGGGGTGCCGCTCGACATCGACGAGGGGTACCTGGAGCAGCTGCGTCGGCGGTTCGCGGCGTTGGGCCGCGGACCGATGCCCGAGAGCAATCGCTCGCAGGCCGCGGTGCCGCGAGGCGGCGTGATGCTTCCCAACCCGCGGGGAACGGCGCCGGGGCTCTGGGTGACCGACGAGCGCGGCAGCGTGATCCTGTTGCCCGGCGTTCCCCGGGAGATGCAGGGCCTGCTGGAGCGGGAGGTGGTCCCGCGCCTGCGCGAGCGGCTGGGCCCCGGCGCCCGCGTGGTACGCTCGCGTACGCTCCGCACCACGGGCGTGGCCGAATCCGCCCTCGCCGACCGCCTGGGGCCGCACGAGGCCGAGCTCACGCCCGCGCGGTTGGCCTACGTTCCCGGGCTGGAGGGCGTCGATCTGCGGCTGTCGGTGTGGCACGTTGGGGCCGCCGAGGCGGACGCGGCGTTGGCACGGGCGGCCGAGCGGATCGAATCGATCGTGGGAGAGCACCTGTACGGCGAGGACGACGCCGACCTCGCCGCGGTGGTCCTCGAGGGGTTGCGGCGGCAGGGGGCACGGCTCGCGGTCGCCGAGTCCTGCACCGGGGGGCTCATCGGCGCCCGGCTCACGGCGGTCCCGGGGGCCTCGGAGGTGTTCCTCGGCGGGGTCGTATGCTACTCGGATGCCTCCAAGATCGGTGCGGTGGGGGTCGACCCCTCGCTCCTGCGCTCGCAAGGCGCGGTGAGCGAAGCGGTGGCGGCGGCGATGGCACTCGGGGTGCGAGATCGGTTCGAGGCCGACGCCGCGGTGGCCGTCACCGGCATCGCCGGCCCCGGGGGCGGGACCGCCGACAAGCCGGTCGGCACGGTCTGGATCAGCGCCCTCGTGGGGGACCGGCGTCGAACGGTGCGTCGCTGGCTTCCGGGAGGCCGGGCGGAGGTCCGCGCGCGCAGCGCGCAGGCGGGCCTCGACCTGCTTCGGAGGCTCGGCGCGGGCGGGTAGCGCGGCGTCGGGGGCCCGGGAAGATTTGCTATATTGCGGGCCGCACTCAAGTGGCTCTTGCAAAAGGGGATAGCCGTGACGAGAACGGCGGTGGCATGACAGCGCGCAGGCGGAAGCACCACGAGGCCGTGGAGGACTCGGTCCCGGCACCGGTCGATGCCGATCGGGACGGGTCGGGGCCGCAGCCGGCGGAGGCCGAGGCCGCCGCTGCGGAGCACGAAACGCCGCCGGCCGAGGACCGGCCCGACGGGGGCGAGGGCGGGACGGCCCTGGTGGAGCCGGAGCAGGAGGCGGTGGTGCGTCTGACCGAGGAGCGGGATGAGTGGAAGGACCGGGCGCTCCGCGCGGCCGCGGAGCTGGACAACTACCGCAAGCGGGTGCTCCGCGAGCGGGACGAGGTCCGGCAGCAGGCCCAGGCACAACTGGTGGGGAGCATGATCGACGCGTTGGACGATCTCGCCCGGATCGTGGCGCAGGACGCCGGCACCGTCGGGCCGAAAGACCTGCACGCGGGCGTCGAGTTGGTCGAGCGCAAGCTGGTGCGCGACCTGCGGACCGCGGGGCTCTCCCGGTTGGGGACCGCCGGCGAGCCGTTCGATCCCCACGACCACGAGGCGGTCGCCACCCTCCCCGCCGAGACCCCCGACCAGGTGAACACCCTGGCCGCGGTGTTCCAGACGGGTTACCGCTTCGGCAAGACCCTGATACGTCCGGCCCGCGTCCAGGTGTACGTCGAGTCCGAGGATCATGCGGCCGAGTGAGGTGGGCCGATGGCGGCGGTGAAGGACTACTACCAGGTCCTGGGTGTCGGCGACAAGGCGGGTGCCGACGAGATCAAGAAGGCCTACCGGCGCCTCGCCAAGCAGTACCACCCGGATGCCAAGCCCAACGATCGCGAGGCGGCCGAGCGCTTCAAGGAGATCGCCGAGGCGTACTCGGTGCTGTCCGACCGGGAGCAGCGCAAGAAGTACGACATGATGCGGAAGCTCGGTGCGTTCGGCGGTCCGTTCCGGGGCGCCGGGCGGGGAGCTGGGGGCGGGGCGCCGGGCCGGGATCAGGAGTTCGATTTCGGGGGCGGGCTCGGGGGGTTCGGCGGGCTGGGCGATCTGTTCTCCTCGATCTTCGGCCGGGGGCGCAAGGCGGCGGCGGTGGAGACGATCGAGACCGCGGTGGAGATCCCGTTCCGCGTCGCGGCGTTGGGCGGAAAGGTGCCGGTGACGGTTGGAGTGGCGGAGGCGTGTCCGACGTGTGGGGGGTCGGGCGCCGCGCCCGGAGCGCGCGTCGACACCTGTGCCGAGTGCCAGGGCCGGGGCACGGTCAGTTTCGGACAGGGAGGGTTCGCGGTCAATCGACCCTGTCCGGCCTGCCGGGGACGGGGGCGCCAGCCCACCGAGCCGTGCGGGAAGTGCGGGGGGGACGGGGAGGTGTCGGTGAACAAGCGTCTCCTCGTGACGGTCCCGGCCGGCACCGATTCGGGGCAGAAGGTGCGGCTCAAGGGCCAGGGGCAGCGGAACCCCAACGGCGGTCCCCCGGGCGACCTGCTCGTGACCTTCCAGGTCGCGCCCGATCACTTCTTCCGGCGGTCGGGGCTCGACATCCTCTGCACCGTCCCGATCAATCTCGCCCAGGCGACGTTGGGGACGAAGCTCAAGGTGCGCACCCTGGCGGGGCGGCATGTGGTCCTGAAGGTCCCGGCCGGGACCCAGCCGGGGCGGCGGTTTCGCATTCGCGGGCAGGGAATCGAGAAGCAGGGCCGGAAGGGCGATCAGCTGGTCGAGGTGGCGCTCACCGTGCCGGAGAACCTGTCGCCCGAGCAGCGCGAGCTCATGGCGCGGCTTGCCGAGTCCATCGGCCTCCGGCACTAGGCGGTCCGGCGGCTACGGGGCGATCTCGGCGGACTCCCCCGGCGTGATCGTCCCGAGCCGGTCGACCACGAACGTGGCGACCGGTCCGGGCTCGGNNCTCGGACCAGCGGATGATCTCCCCGGTGACCTGGGCCAGGCTGAACACGACGAACCGATCCGTGCCCTCTTCGCCCGCCAGGATGTGCATGCGTCCCTGCGCGTCGACCGCGAGATCGGTCACGAAGGCCCGCTCGTTCCACGGCCAGGCGAGGCGCCATCGGATGTTGCCGAGCTCGTTGTACAAGGTGATCGTCTTGCCGTGCACGGCATGCAGCACGCCGCCCAAGGCGCCGAGGAGGAACCCGGGCCGCTGGCTGCGCTCGGTAAGGGCGAAGGTCTCGATGGCGTCGCCCGTCTGCGCGACGAGCTGCCCGTCGGCCGTTTCGATCACGACGCGCCCGTCCGGCAGGACCGCGAACTGGTGCGGGGTGGCGCCCAGCGAGTCCAGCTCCATTCGCCGCCGCAGCGCGAAGTCGGGGCCGAGCACCACGATGGCGGGCCGACCGCCGGACACGTCGGAGACGTACCAATCGCCCCGGTGCTCCTGGACGTGGCGGGGGCTCTGCAGGAAGTCGCCGCCGGCCGCGTACGTCGGTCCCCCCGTGCGGGGGCGCAAGACCACGCCGGGCGTCTCGCGCCGGGTGAACGCGAGCAGGGAGTCCCCGACGGCCGCCACGCCGCGGCCGTCGAGGAAGATCACGTCCTGGACGCGGTCGACACCGCCGCATCCGGAGACGGCGACGGCCGCGATCGCGATGGCCAGAGGAGTGCGCACGCCGTAATGAAACGTGGCGGGGAGCGAAATTCCAGATCGCTGCAGATCTTCTACAGTGATCATTTCGGCTTCCCGCTGCCCGCCGGACATCGCTTCCCGATCGACAAGTACCGGTTGTTGCGCATGCGGGTCGAGCAGGACGGCATCGTGCCGCCGGCCACCCTTCGCGCGGCGCGGGCCGCCACCGACGCGGAGCTGGCCCTCGTGCACACCCGCGAGTACCTGGCGCGGGTGGCGCGCGGCGCGCTCGATCGCCACGAGGTGCGTCGCGTGGGATTCCCGTGGTCGCCGCAACTGGTCGAGCGCGCGCGCCGGTCGGTCGGCGCGACGATCGAGGCCGTCTGGGCCGCGCGGGCGGACGGGGTGGCGATCAACCTCGCCGGGGGCACGCACCACGCGGGGGCGTCGTGGGGCGAGGGATACTGCCTCTTCAACGACGCCGCGGTGGCGGCGCGCGCCTTCCAAGCGCGGGGCCGCGGGCGTCGGGTGCTGATCGCCGATTGCGACGTGCATCAGGGCAACGGGACGGCGGCGGTGTTCGCCGACGACCCGACGGTGTTCACGTTCGAGCTGTACGCGGAGGGGAACTTCCCGTTCCGCAAGGTCCCCGGTGACGCCGCGATCGCCTTGGCGGACGGGACCGAGGACGCGGAGTATCTCTCGAAGCTGACCGAGGGGCTGCGCGCGGCGGTGCGGGAGGTCGCGCCGGACCTGGCCATCTACCTGGCGGGGGCCGATCCGTTTCGCGATGACCGGCTCGGACGCCTGGCGCTGACCAAAGCGGGGCTCGCCGAGCGGGACCGTCTCGTCTTGCAGACGCTGCGCCGCGAAGGTATTCCAGTGGTGGTCACGATGGCGGGGGGCTACGCGCGCAACATCCTCGACACCGTCGACATCCACTATCGCACGGTGCGCACGGCCGCCGAGGTGCGGGCGGCCCACCCGCAGCCGATCGCCACGGGACATCCGCGGGGGAACACATGACCAAGGGGTCGACTGGAGCAACCCGAACCGGCTCACGGCGGTGGAGCTTCTCGTTGGAGGAGGAGTTCGGCACCCGCAACATCACCCGGGACGTGCAGGAGTTCGTCACCGAGCTCGGCGTGGAAGAGGGAATCGTCAACGTGCAGCTCACGGGCTCGACGGGGGCGCTCACCACCATCGAGTACGAGTCGGGCGCGCTCCAGGACCTGCGCCGGGCGCTGGACCTTATTGCACCGACCGATCAGACCTACGCGCACAACGAGCGGTGGGGCGACGGCAACGGGTTCTCCCACGTGCGATCGGCACTGCTGAAGACGAGCCTCGCCGTCCCCGTGATCGACGGGGTGCTGCAACTCGGCACGTGGCAGCAGATCCTCCTGGTCAACCTCGACAACCGGGCGAGGGAACGGGAAGTCGTCGCGGTCGTGCTGGGCACCTGACGGGTACGGGGCATGCCCGGGGCGGCGACGGCGATCACCTTTCGCTCGTCCACGGTGACGGTGGGCGGCCGACGCATCGTCGGACCGCTCGAGCTGGACGTCGCGTCGGGCGAGACCGTCGTGCTCCTCGGGGCCAGCGGCTCCGGAAAGACGACCACGCTGCGCCTGGTGAACGCGCTCGTGACCCCGTCGGAGGGTGAGGTGCTGGTGCGCGGCCGGGCGACCAGCGCCTGGGACCCGGTCGCGCTTCGGCGGTCCATCGGGTACGTGATCCAGGAGGTGGGGCTGTTGCCGCACCTCTCGGTCGCCGGCAACGTCGGGCTGGTGCCGCGGCTCCTCGGGTGGTCGGTGCAGGACATCGACCGCCGTGTCGGCGAGCTGCTCACGGTGATGGAGCTTCCCCCGGAGACCTTCGGTGCGCGGCTCCCGCACACCCTCTCGGGCGGCCAACGCCAGCGCGTGGGCGTCGCCCGGGCGTTGGCGGCCGATCCGGATCTGCTGCTCTGCGACGAGCCGTTCGGAGCGGTGGACCCGATCACCCGCCGGCAGCTGCAGGGCGAGTTCCGGGAGCTCACGCGACGACTGGGCACGACGGTCCTGTTCGTGACCCACGACGTGCGGGAGGCGACGGCGCTGGCGGACCGCATCGTCATTCTCGAAGAGGGCCGGGCGGTGTTCGTGGGGGAACCGGCGGACCTGGCGTCGGCGGAGCACCCGACGGTACGCGCGCTCCGGGCGTTGGCGTGAGCGTCTTCGGGTTCCTGCTCGACAACCTGCCCGAGGTGCTGGCGCGCACCGTGGAGCACCTGTGGCTGGTCGGCGTCTCCTCGGTGGGCGCGGCCGTTCTCGGCATTCCGCTCGGCGTGGCCATCAGCCGCGACGCGCGACTGCGGGCTCCCGTTCTGGGGGTCGTGAGCGTCCTGCAAACCATTCCGAGCCTCGCGCTCTTCGGATTCCTCATCCCGTTGCCCCTCGTCGGGGGCATCGGGGCTCGCACCGCGATCGTCGCGCTGGTGGTCTACGCGCTGCTGCCGATCGTCCGGAACACCTACGCCGGGGTGACCGGCGTCGACCCGGCGGTGCGGGAGGCGGCGCGCGGCATGGGGATGACCGATGGGGAGCTGCTGCGCATGGTGGAGCTCCCGCTGGCGGTCCCGGTCATTCTGGCGGGGATCCGGGTGGCGACGGTGATCGGCGTCGGCATCGCCACCATCGCGGCCGCGATCGGCGCGGGCGGGTTGGGCGTGTTCATCTTTCGGGGCGTGGCGACCGTCAACAACGGGGTGATCCTGGCCGGTGCGGTTCCGGCGGCGATGCTGGCGCTGGCGTTGGACGGCGGCCTCCACCTCGTCGAGCGCCGCCTGGATTGGCGCAGACGGTGATCTCGCAGGGCCGTCGGCGCCCCCCCGCCGGCCGATGGGGCGTCGTCGCATCGCTGCTGTTGGCGTGCGGGGGCGGCGCCGACGTCACGGTCGGGTCCAAGGACTTCACCGAATCGGTGATCCTCGGAGAGCTCGTGTCCCAGCAACTGGAGCGCTACGGGCTCCGGGTCGACCGACGGCTCCATCTCGGGGGCACGTTCATCAGCCACGAGGCGCTCCGGGGCGGGCAGATCGACGTGTACGTGGAGTACACCGGGACGGCGCACGCCGCGATCCTGGGGCGTCCGACGGTGCGGGACGCCGAGCGGGTCCGGCGCGAGGTGGACAGCGTCTACGCCGATCGTTGGGGCCTGACGTGGCTGGGGCCGCTGGGCTTCGACAACTCCTTCGCCATGCTGGTACGCGGGGAGGTCGCCCGCCGGCTGGGGATCTCGTCGATCAGTGAGGCGGTGCCGGCGGCGCGGGAGTGGCGTCCGGGCTTCGGGTACGAGTTCATGGAGCGCGCCGACGGGTACGCGGGACTGGTGGCCGCCTACGGCCTCGCGTTCGGCGCCGCCCCCACGGTGATGGATCTGGGGCTCACGTACCGCGCCCTGGCGGAAGGGACGGTCGACATCATCGCGGGGAACGCCACCGACGGCCAGATCGAGGCGCTCGATCTCGTGCATCTGCAGGACGATCTGCGGTACTTTCCGCCCTACGAGGCCGCGCCGGTGGTCCGGCGCGACGCCCTCGCCCGCGTGCCGCAGCTCCGCGACGCGCTCGGGGCGCTCGAGGGCTCGCTCACCGATGCCGCCATGCGGCGGCTCAATTACCTGGTCGACGTCGAGCAGCGGGACGTCAAGGACGTCGTGGCGGCCTTTCTCGATACGCGCCGCCCCTGATTCGCGCCGGCGGCCCGCGCCCGCTCAGGAGCCTCCCGCGGCGCCCGGGGGGTCGTCGACCCGGTCGTTCCAGTGCAGCATCGCGTTCAACGCCAGGGCCGCGTCGTGGTGATTGAGGTAGCGATGTAACGGGTTGAAGGTGAAGACCACGACGCGGCCCCGGCCGCTCGTTCCCGCCGGCACGTCGAAGATCGCGCCGTGCCCGACGATCTCCTCGCTTCGGCGCACCATGCCGCTCAGCACGTACCCGGCGTCGGGCTGCGCCCGGTCGGCTTCGGGGTCGTCGGGGCCCGCCTCCCCGGATTCGGGCCCCGACCCGCCGCGGGCCACGGCCACCTCGTCGTCGGGCAGCAGCCCCGTGCCGTACTGGAGCACCATGAGGCGCCGGTCTCGGGGAGCCGTCCGCCAGAGCGGGCCTTGGCCGCGAAAAATGTGGAAGTCCTCCGGGAACCCGTAGAGGATCGGGTGGGCGGGACGGCGGGCCCGCACCCGGACCACCGAGCCGGGGTGGAAGAGACCCTCGGGCGCGTGGGGGTCCAGGGATCGCACGATCCCGGTCTCCGCGACCAACCGCCCGGCGTTGGCGATGGCGATGACGGTGCCGCCGCCTTCGACGAAGCGCTCGAGCTCGGCCATGCCCTGAAAGCCCGGCCCGCCCGTCATGTCCTCGGTCGCGCGAGGGGTGCCGTGCGCCGGAAAGGCGGCGGTCGACGTGTAGGGCATCGGGCCCAACCCCCGGTCGACCCCGTGCACCCAGCGGCGCGCGTCGCCCCGGGCATTGGGAACCAGGATCACGTCGAAGCGCTGCCGCAGGCGACCGCGTCGGAGGTCGTCCTTGTCGATCGACGTGAAGGGCACGCCGAGTTGATCGAGCCAGTAGCGGGCCCACCCCTCGTCCTGCGTCGAGTGCCAGGTGTGGTACACCGCGATCCGCGGCAGGTCGAGCGGGTGCCGCGCGACCTCGGGAGGCCGGGCAGCGACCAGTGACAGCCCGAAGCGCCGGGCGAGCCACTCGGCGCCCGGTGCGGTGAGCCGCTCGAGGATCACGGTCCCCGCGGGCCAGGTCGTGTCGGCGGCGGTGAAGGCGCTCTGGGCGGCGAAGGCCCGGCTCCGGCGCTCCCGCTCCGCGAGCGCATAGAGGGCGGGCAGCAACTCCTGCTGCCCTCGGTACCGGAGCAGCCAGGTGTCGCCGCCCGGCGCCGTGACGGCGCGGCCGAGCCACGCGAGCGTGTCCGCCACCGGCTCCAGCCCCCGCCAGTCGGCGACCGCGGAGTCGTCGATCGTCTCGACCTCGACGCCGTAGAGCAGGGGGAGGGTCCACGCGACGTCGTCGTAGGGCGGGTGCGGTGCGGTGGGGGGGTATGCCTGCGCGGTCAGCAGGCTCACCGCGAAGTCCCGGTACGGCTGGTTCGCCAGCACGACGAAGCTTCCCGCCAGCGTGTCGGTGGCGCGGTGGACTTCGATGCCGTGGCGGAGCAACTGGTTCACCAGGTACGTGACGCGACGCGGATCGCGCTGCGACGCCGGCGACGGAACGAGAAATCCATAGGGGGGCCCGGCGCGGCCCCGCCGGAGGCTGTTCTGCCCTTTGGTCCAGAAGCTCGTGAGCAGATCCCGCCCGTGCCGCGAGGCGTAGTCGAGCGAGGCGAGGACGCCGGCCTGCATGTAGTTCGTGTTGTTCCGCAGGGACCAGTCGACCGTCTTGCTCGGAGGCCACGCCCGGTACCACTGAGTGCTGGTGACCGAGTCCCCCGCATAGCGATTCGCCCGGAGGTCGCGGCGATAGGTGTCGGCCCCCGCGTTGCCGAACGTTTCGTAGAATCGGCCGATCGCATTGTGGTTGATGGCGACCCAGATGCCGTAGCCGGGCCACCATCCGTCGTAGAACCCCCAGGTCCACACGCCGGGGAGCCCCTGGGTGGTGAGCTGCTGGATGTCCCAGTTGGCCAAGGTCTGCCACTCGGCGATCGTCACCGGATCGACGTGACGGTTGTACGGTCCGGTCCCCGTGGACACGTAGAGGAACGGCACCGACTCGTGCAAGTCGTGCATCACCACGGGGTGCCACTCGAAGAAGACGTCGTTGACGGCGCGGGTGAGGGCCTGCGACAGCTGCAGGCCGTCCCGGTTGTTGTCGTGGTAGACGTAGGCGCCCCAGTACGGCGCCGACCGGGGGAACCCGTCGTCCCAGACGGGCCGGCCCTTGGTGTGCCGGTAGTACCAGTCGACCTGCTTGTCCCGACCGTCGGGCTCCGCGACCGGGTTGATGAGGGTGACCACGCGCTCGCGGATCCGGGTAGTCGTGGGGTCGTCCCCGACGGCCAGCCGGTACGCCAACTCCGTGAGCATCTCGGGGGGCCCCATCTCCGGCGAGTGGAGCCCCCCTTGGAGGTAGTAGATCGGCTTGGCCCGCTCCACGAGCAGATCCCGCGCGGCGGCGTCGGTGCGCCGCGGATCGGCGAGGGCCGCCATGGCGTCCTTCAGGTCATCCAACCCGGCGAGCGTGGGAGGGTCGGCGATGACGACCAGGATCATCTCGCGACCCTCCTCGCTCCGCCCGAGCGATTCCACCAGCACGTTGGGGGACGCCGCGGCCAACGCCCGGTAGTACCGATACAGCTCGTCCGAGCGGTGCACCACGCCCGGGGCGCCGGCGATGGTGCCGAAATGGTCGAGGGGGGAGGGGACCGTGGGATGGTCGGGCAGCGTCGCGACGGTCGCCGGGAGGAACTGCCCGTCGGTGGTGGCTTCCCGCACGAGGCGCGCGTATGCCGTGTCCGGCGCCTGCTGCAGCGCCACGGCTGCGAGGGCGAGCGCGGTCGGTGTGAGCATCGGTGCGTTTCTCCTGACTCGGCGACGGGAACGGCGGGGCGGGAGCCGGTGCCCTCAGGCGATGATGCCGCCGCCCAGCACCCGGTCGTCGCGGTAGAGGACCCCGGATTGTCCCGGGGTCACGGCGCGCGCCGGCGTCTCCAGCACGAGGGCCAGCGCGCCAGGGACCGGATCCTCCGGTGCCACGACCCGGGCGGGTACGGGTGTGCTGCGGTACCGCACCTGGACGTGACAAGAGGCCCCGGGGCGCAAATGATCGGCGAGCCAGTTGACGTGCTCCAGCTCGACCCGCTCGGTGTACAGCTCGTCGTCCGTCCCGATGACGACGGCCCGGCGGGCCGGCTCGATGGCGACGACGTACATCGGCTCGCGGAACCCGCCGGGGAGTCCCCTCCGCTGTCCGACGGTGTACCGCGCGTACCCGCGATGCTCGCCCACGACCTCTCCGCCCGTCGTCACGATCGGCCCCGACGCCAACGCCGGCGCGCCCGGCGCCAAGTGGCGCTCCAGCACGCCCGCGTAGTCGCCGTCGGGTACGAAGCAGATCTCGACCGACTCGCGCTTGTCCGCGGTGACGAGGCCGAGCGCCCTGGCGTGGCGTCGGGTGTCGGCCTTGGTGGAGGCGCCGACCGGCGTCAGGAGCCGTCTCACGACGGTGCGGTCGATGCCCCACAGGAAGTAGCTCTGGTCCTTGGCTCGGTCGTGACCGCGATACAGCCCTCCGTCGTGCGTCACGACGTAGTGCCCGGTGGCGATGAACCGACAGTCGAGCGCGTCGGCGTGGTGCAGCAGGTCGCGGAACTTGGTGAACGTGTTGCACCGCACGCAGGGGATCGGCGTGCGGCCCCGAGCGTACTCGGAGACGAAGTCGTCGATGACGTCGTGGCGGAACCGGCTCTCGAGATTCAGCACGTAGTGCGGGATGCCGAGGGCCGCGGCCACGTGGGCCGCGTCGGCGATCGAGTGCAACGAACAACAGGGACGATCGGGGACCTCGTCGCCGTAGCAGAAGAGCTTCATCGTGGCCCCGACGACGTCGTAGCCCTGCTCGACCAGCAGCGCCGCGGCGACCGACGAATCGACGCCGCCCGACATGGCGACCAGGACCCCCGCGGCCCTCGGGGGGGGGACGTCACTGGAGCGACGCCGTCAGGGCCCGGACCTTGTCGACGATCGGCGGCAAGACGGCCACCACCCGATCGACGTCGGACGGCGTGTTGTGTGACCCGAACGAGAACCGCACCGAGCAGGCTGCGAGCTCGGGATCCACCCCCAGCGCCGTCAGCACGTGCGAGGGCGCGATCGATCCGGTGGTACAGGCCGAGCCGGACGAGCAGGCGATCCCCTCCATGTCGAGGTGCATCAGGAGGGATTCGCCGTCGGCGCCGGGAAAGGCCACCATGCTGATGTGGGGCGCGCGGAGGCCCTCGGCCGCGTGCACGCGGGCGTCGGGAAACGATCGTCCGATCCCGGCCTCGAGCCGGTCGCGCAGCGCGGTCGTGTGCTCGGCGGTCGCCGCCGTCTCGGCCGCCGCGAGCCGGACGGCCGTGCCCAGCCCCACCGCGCCCGCGACGTTCTCGGTGCCCGGACGGAGCCCCGCCTCCTGCCGTCCGCCGTGGACCATCGGCTCCAGGAGCCGGGGGTCCCGTACGAGCAGGGCGCCGATGCCCTTCGGGGCGCCGATCTTGTGCCCGGAGATCGCCATCGTGCTCACCGGCGCCTCGTCGAAGCGGCAGGAGATCTTGCCCAGCGCCTGCACCGCGTCGGTGTGCAGCGCGGCACCGGCCCGCGCGCATCGCGCGCCGATCTCCGCGATGTCCTGCACGGTCCCGATCTCGTTGTTCACCCACATGATGCTGACGACCGCCACGCCGGCGGCCAAGGCGGCGTCGAGCGCGTCGAGGTCCACCTCGCCGGTGCCGTGTACCGGCAGCACGATCGCCTCGCCCCCCAGGCGCTCCACGGCGCGCGCGGCCTCGAGCACGGCCTTGTGCTCGATCGCCGTGACCGCGACGCGCAAGGG
>JABAOE010005167.1_pt1 | contig 13820 bp, 16 predicted proteins | sample 7062141 | NCBI WGS metagenome assembly JABAOE01 (sample SAMN14538627, study PRJNA623070) | marine sediment metagenome | biome: marine biome [ENVO:00000428]; feature: marine pelagic biome [ENVO:01000023]; material: deep marine sediment [ENVO:00002113] | place: India: Gulf of Khambhat ... | reverse complement strand
TGAACACAAACAGAAACATATACATTTTGCACTGCGAAACACAATTCCGAAATAACAGCGTTTTATTGCTTGACAATGTTCACTCTTTTCTATAGAGATTAATCAACGCAAAAAGCATATGCAGTTCCGTTTCAACCACTCACATATAGCAGGATCACGTTTCGAGCCAAGGATAACGGGGAAACAATGAGTGACAACACAGTGGCAAAACACAGGGGCAGCAAAGCGGAACTGATTGCGAGAGACGGCATCGACCTCATGGAGGACGACAGCAAGGATCGCCAGTTTGTCACTGCCCTCGCTCGCGGGCTCGAAGTCCTGCGCTGTTTCAGGCCAAGCGACCGCCACCTCGGCAACAACGATATTGCAGAACGGACGGGCCTGCCAAAACCAACCGTCACACGCCTCACTTACACCCTGACCCGCATGGGCTACCTATATCACGACGAGAAACTCGGCAAGTACCAGCTAGGCACCGGAGTCCTCTCGCTCGGCTTTTCATTCATCACCAATATGGACGTCCTCAAGATCGCCAGGCCCCTCATGCAGGAATTGGCAGACTATTCACACACGGTTGTTTCTGTCGGATCTCGCGACCGACTGGGAATGGTTTATCTTGACGGTCGTCATAGTACAGCAGCAACCGTTTCTCTACGCCGCGAGCCAGGAACGAGAGTGCCAATTGCAACAACAGCGATGGGTCGCGCTCTACTCTGCGGCTTGTCGCAACCCGAGCGCGAGAAACTCATGGATAATATTCGTCAGCGAGACCCTGAACGCTGGCCAAAGCATAAGGCGGGAATCGAGCAGGCGCTACGCGATTACGAAGAAAGAGGTTTCTGCCTGTCGATCGGCGACTGGCGCAGCGATGTCAATGCCGTCGGCGTACCGATGCTGCCTATTGCCGGCTGCCGGCTGCTGACCTTCAACTGTGCGGCCCCATCTTTCGTGTTACGTCAGCATATGATTGAAGATGATATCGGGCCCCGGCTTGTCAACCTTGTGCGCAACATAGAATCAGAGGCAGCCCGCTACTGACAGCATGGTGAATCGATGACCGGCGACTGGTGATTAACTTTCAACCCATGGGTGCACACGGCCAAACTGGAGCAGACGGGCACTGGCACAAACGCCTCACTCTCGAGCGGCTATTGGCACCAACAACATAGGAAGCAGCAGATCATGGCAGAACCGGTTTATATCGGACTTGACATGGGAGCATCTCGCACCAAGGTCGCGGTCGTCGATCGCCGCGGTGAGTTGCTCGGACACGCGGTAAAGAAATCCGGGGTCGACTTTGCGGCGACCGCTGCCCTTTGCCTGGACACTGCTTTGGCAATGGCCGATGCCTGCAGAGAAGATATTGCCGGAGCGGTTGCTACCGGTTACGGGCGCAACAACGTCGATTTTATCACCAGCAAGAGCAAAACCGAAATTGGCTGTCACGCTAGAGGCTGCCATCACATATTCGACGGGCCACTCTCGATTATCGATATCGGCGGCCAGGACAACAAGGTCATCAAGATAGACAGCGACGGACGTCGTGAAAGTTTCAAAATGAACCGCAAGTGCGCTGCGGGCACCGGGGCCTTTCTTGAAGAAATGTCGAACCGGCTCGACATACCCCTCGATGAAATGAACGCGCTCGCAAGCCAGGCACGCGAGACGATCAAGCTCGGCAGCTACTGCACCGTCTTTTCTGCCACCGAAGTGCTCGAAAACATCAGGCACGGCAAGCCGGTTGCCGACATCATCAAAGGCATTTTCTATTCAATGATCAAGCGAGTGCTCGAGATGGACAGCTTGACCGAAAAGGTCGTCATGAGCGGCGGCGTCGTCGCCCATAACCCGTACCTGGTGGTGATGATAGAGGAGCTGATCGGCAGGCCGGTGTTGCTGCCTGAATTTCCGCAACTGACAGGTGCCCATGGAGCAGCCCTGTACGCCTTAGAAGGTGCTTCCGGCAAGGGCAAACACTGTGATGAGCAAGTATCCGGAACTTAAACTATAGAGTCTATTCAAACGGGAGAAGTCATGGCTCAGGAGAAGCGCTCGCAGAGGAAAACTATCGACGCCACCGGTCAGATGATGAAGATCATGTCTGACTACTTCTATGACCTTGATGCCGCGGCAAAGTCGCCGACACGCAAAGTCGCCTGGTGTACCAGCGTTGGCCCTGCAGAACTGCTCCGGGCGCTGGGTTTTGCGGTCCACTTTCCAGAAAACCACGCCGCGATGCTCGGCGCCACACGCATGGCAACCGAGCTGATCCCGGAGGCAAACACTATAGGCTATTCGCCAGACATCTGTTCTTACCTGACAGCAGACATCGGCGCACACCTCAAGGGGGTCTCTCCCCTGGCCAAAGCCTATCCCGGCATCGAAGCCCCGCCCCATCCTGACATCCTGGTTTACAACACCAATCAGTGTCGCGATGTCCAGGACTGGTTCAGCTGGTATGCGAAGGAGCTTGACGTCCCCTGTATCGGGATTACTTCACCGAAAAACTTCACCGACGTCAGCGAGATACTGGTTGACGATGTCAGCAGACAGATAGAGGCACTGATTCCGCCTCTCGAGAAGATCTCTGGCAGCAAACTGGACATGCAGCGCTTGCGTGAGGTCGTCGCTCTCTCGAAGGAGTGCACCGAGCTGTGGGGACAAGTCCTGGAAACGGCCGCAGCGAACCCGGCCCCACTGACCTTTTTTGACGGCACCATCCATATGGGTCCGGCCGTTGTCCTTCGCGGCACGCAACAGGCGGTCGATTACTATCGCCAATTGCTCACGGAACTAAAGCAGCGCATCGTAGACGGCGTCGGCGCAATCGACGAGGAGAAGCACAGAATCTACTGGGAGGGGATGCCGGTCTGGGGTCGACTGCGCCAGCATTCGGAGCTTTTCGCCGAACTGCATACCAGCGTTCTTGTTTCAACATATTGCAGCAGCTGGGTGTTCCCGGACTTCGACGCCAATGACCCGATCCGCAGCATGGCCAAGGCCTACCTTGCCCTGTTCATCGTGCGTTCAGACAGCTACAAGGAAACCTACATCAAACAGATGCTGGAGAAGTTCGACATTGACGGCATCGTCTATCACGACGCAAAGACCTGTCCCTGCAATTCCAACAGCCGCTATGGCATGCCGCAGCGCCTGGAGAAGGAAACCGGCATCCCAAGCCTGGTTATCTCCGGCGACCTTAACGATCTGCGCTGCATTTCCGACGAGCAGACCAGAACCAACATAGAGGCCTTTATTGAACAACTGGAGGAGAGATAAAACATGCTAGACGCCCTATTTAAGCCCCGAGCGGTGGCCCTGGTCGGAGCCTCCACAAAAGAACTGTCCATTGGCAACGTCATCATCCGCAATCTTCAGACCTACGGTTACAAGGGCAATATATACCCCGTCAACGCGAAGGCTGATGAAGTCTGCGGACTTAAAGCCTACCCTTCCCTGGCCGACATCCCCGGCGAAGTTGACCTGGCGCACATCATCATTCCCAGCCAGTTCGTACCCCAGGCCATCGAAGAATGCGGCCAGAAGGGCGTCAAGGCGGTCATCATCAACTCTGCCGGNNNNCGCCTGTTCGGCCCCAACTGCCAGGGCATCATCAATTCGGACCCGTCGCTCAACGCCTACTGCAACTTCACCTTCACCTTCCCAAAACCCGGCAGCATCTCGGTGGTGGCCTTAAGCGGTGGCGTCGGGGCGCTGATCATGCAGGTGCTCGATGACCTCGACATCGGGCAGAGGCTGTATGCATCCAACGGCAACGCCTGTGACGTATCGATCCCCGAGATCATCGAATACTACGGTGAGGATCAAGGGACCAAGGCGATCATCCTCTACACCGAGGGCTTCGACAAGCCGCGGGATTTCCTTGAAGCGGCCGGCAAGGTGACCGCTCACAAGCCGATCCTGGCGATGAAAGCCGGCAGAACGGAAGAAGGCGCCAAGGCCGCCTCATCGCATACCGGTTCACTGGCCGGAGTAGACATTGCCACCGAATTGATCTTCGAAAAGATTGGTGTCCTCCCCTTTCATGATGAAGGCGAGATCGTCCGTGCCGCAATGGCCTTCTCAAGCCAGCCGATCCCGCGCGGGAACAAGGTCGGCATCATCACCAACACCGGCGGACCAGCCGTCATTGCTACTGATGTGCTGGTTGATTGCGGTCTCGAAGTGCCCAAACTATGTGAGGCGTCAATCTCCCGTCTGCGTGAAACCCAATTCCCCGAAGCGGCGCTGGAGAACCCGATTGACGTTGTCGCCACAGCCGGAGGCCCGCAGTTCCGCAGCGCCCTGGACGTCATGATGGACGACGAACAGATCGACTGCGTCTATATCAACTTCGTCACGGCGCCCTTCACCGACACAGATGCCGTCGCTCGCGAGATTGTCGAAGTCAACCAGCAGCGCAGGAAGCCTATGGTTTGCAACTTCATGACCAACCTGAAACTCGAGCGCTACCAGAAGACCATGGCGATCCTCAAGGACGGCGACGTCCCTTACTACGCAAATCCCGGCGACGCCGCCAAGGCCCTCGGGGCCCTTGTTCAGTACGGTCGCATCAAGCAACGCGATATCGGCCATCCGGAAATCTTCAACAGCGCAAACACCGAAATTGCCAGAGAAATTGTTGCAGAGGCTGAACGGTCTGGCCGTGAGGTCCTTTCTGCGCTTGAAGTCTACGGAATCTTCGAAGCCTACGGAATCCCCGTCGCACCATGGCGGGTGGCAAAAGACGCCGATGAAGCGGCCAAAATGGCCGACGAGATCGGCTATCCCGTGGTCGTCAAGGTTGACTGTGCCGCAATCGACCATAAAAGCGACATGGGTGGGGTTGCCATAAACCTCAAGGATGCCGGTTCAGTGCGCAAAACTGTCGATGAAATGCAGGGCCGCCTTGGCCACTTCGGTGAGCTAGGCTTCCTGGTACAGAAATTCTTGCCTGGTGGGCGAGAGCTGATTATCGGCGCCAGCGCCGAACGGGAACTCGGTCATCTGGTCATGTTCGGACTGGGCGGCATCTATGTCGAAGTTCTCAAGGACGTCATCTTCAAGATTGCGCCCGTCACCCGCGTCGAGGCCGAGGAGATGCTTGCCGGGATCAAGACAGCGGCACTCCTCGACGGAGTGCGCGGTGAAGCAGGAATCGACAAAGCCGCTGTTATCGACCTGATACAGAGAGTTTCACAGCTGCTCGGCGACCTGCCGATGATTGCGGAAATGGACCTCAACCCGGTCATGGCTTTTGCTGACGGGGCGTTTGCAGTCGACGGCAGAATCCGTCTACAGACCGAAAATTGAAGGGGAACGTGATGTTTTTAGCCCAGAATGAAATCAACTCGAACTGGCAGGAAAACTGCAAACCACGCATTACGACTCCCGATGAGGCGGTCAAGGCAATCAAATCAGGTGACCGCGTATTTCTTACCGGCAATGCCTCGGTACCGCTACCCCTGCTCGACGCACTGGTAAGACGGGCGCCGCAATTGAATGATGTGGAAGTATGTCATCCGTTAACGATCTGTCCCGATGACTACGTCGCCCCGGAGATGCAGGGCCATTTGCGTATCAACTCGATGTTCATCAGCGCCAATGTGCGCAAGGCTATCAACGAAGGACGAGCCGACTTTACGCCGGTCATGCTGTCCGAATTTCCCCTGCTCTTCAAAAACGGCCACCTGCCACTTGATGTCGCAATGATCCACGTGTCTCCACCAGACGAAAATGGCTATTGCTCAATGGGCGCGGAATCTGGATTAACCATCTCCGCTGCAGAGGCCGCCAAGACCGTCATCGCTCAAGTAAATGAAAATATGCCACGCACTCTCGGCGACACAGCCATGCACATAAGCAAGATGGACTACATCGTGCCGGCCAATGAGCCGTTGTTTGAGATGCCCATGGGCGACGACGCCGACCAGGAAGTTGTGGAAATGATCGCCTCCCACATTGCCAAGCTGATTCCCGATGGCGCCACCATGCAGTTGGGGATTGGGGCCATCCCAAACGCCGTCCTCAAATTCCTCTTCGAAAAAAAGGACCTCGGCGTTCACTCCGAGCTGATCTCGGACGGCGTCATAGACCTGGTTGAGGCTGGTGGTAGTCAATGGGTCGCGCAAGACTCTCCACCCCGGAAAAATTGTCTGCGGGTTCTTGCTTGGCACACGACGACTCTACGATTGGGTCAGTAACAACCCGATGGTCGAACTGCACCGTACCGAGTATGTCAACGATCCTTTTAATGTCGCAAAAAACGACCGCATGGTGGCGATCAATTCGGCAATTGAAGTCGATCTCACCGGGCAGGTTTGCGCCGACAGCATCGGCCCGAAAATGTATTCAGCAGTCGGTGGCCAGCTTGACTTCATCTACGGTTCATCTCGTTCAAACGGCGGAGTGCCGATCATTGCCTTGCCCAGCAGCTCGATGCTGCGCGACGGCAGTCTGGTCAGCAAGATCGTGCCGATGCTTAAACACGGAGCCGGCGTTGTCACCAGCCGCAATCACGTGCACTACGTGGTCACCGAGTATGGTGCAGCCGCCCTCTACGGGAAATCTGTCCGCCAGCGCGCTGAAGCACTGATCAAGATCGCACACCCGCAGTTTCGCGACGAGATCTTCGAAAAAGCACAGGAGTTAAACTATCTCTAGCTGACCATGCGCCAGCAAAGAGACTTGCAGACAAATAACAGCAGTCTTTTATAAATATTCATTGCAATATCAAGCCAGCGAGGTGACACGATGATATGGAATAAGGAAGAAGCCTTCAGCCGTAGCGACATGCAGTCCATACAACTCGGCCGTCTTCAAAAAACCGTCAGCTACCTTTACGAGAAAAACCCCTATTACAGACGGAAACTGGACGAACTGAACGTCAAGCCACAGGACATTCGTTCAATGGACGACATACGCAGGCTGCCGTTCACCACGAAACAGGACATTCGCGACAACTACCCATTCAAACTCTTTACCGCCAGCGGCGAGGATATCGTCGAGTACCATGCCACATCGGGAACGACCGGCAAACCGGTGGTCGTTGGCTACACCCGCCAGGACCTTGAAACCTGGAAAGAAGTCATGGCAAGAGCTTTGACAGGAGCCGGGACCACGAAAAACGACGTGGTACAAAACATCTATGGCTACGGCCTTTCACTGGCGGGATCGGCGTCCACTACGGCGCAATCCACCTCGGCGCGGCGGTCATCCCGATTTCGGGTGGCAATACCCAGCGGCAATTGATGCTCATGGAGGATTTCGGCAGTACGGTATTGACCTCCACGCCCTCTTTTTTGATGCACCTTCACGAAGCAGGAGAAGATGCCGGAATCAACTTTCACAAGCTCAACCTTCGCGTCGGAGTGCTCGGTGCAGAACCCTGGAGCGAATCAATGCGGCACCAGATCCAGGACAAATTCGGCATCAAGGCTTGTGACATCTACGGCCTTTCAGAGATCATCGGCCCCGGCGTAGCTTTTGAGTGCATTGAGAAACAGCAAGGGCTGCACATCAACGAGGACTACTTCTACCCGGAAATCATCAATCCGGAAACCTGCGAAGTACTCCCGGAAGGAGAAACCGGTGAGCTGGTCTTCACGACAATCGCCAACCAGGGGCAGCCACTGTTGCGCTTCCGCACCCGGGATATCACGCGTTTGACCTACGGCACCTGCGTCTGTGGTCGCACCACGGTCATGATGGAAAGAGTGTCCGGTCGCAGCGACGACATGCTGATCATTCGCGGCGTCAACGTCTTCCCTTCGCAGATCGAATCGGTGATTCTCAAGCGTGAGGGGGTATCGCCACACTACATGATCATTGTCGAGCGCAAAGGCCCGATGGATTCATTACGTGTCAAGGTTGAAGTGACCGAAGATTTTATGGTAAAAGCCGCAGCAGACATTCTTAAGGGTGATGAATTTGATATCCTCGAAGACGTAGCCGCGGTGCGCAGCAAAAAGAGAAACCTGATGCAGGACATCAAGGACATGATCGGCATCAGCGTCGACATTCAACTGGTTCCGCCAAACAGCATCGCACGCAGCGAAGGAAAGGCCAAACGGATAGAAGACCGAAGGCCCAAATAGACATTAATATCAAGCAGATAACGCTAGACATTACATCTGGTTCTCAGTCATGAGAGCCCAAAAGGGAAGGTTTTGATGAAAAAGATCATTTCAGGAAATGAAGCAATAGCTCTTGGCTTCGGCCATGCCGGCGGGGTCTTCGCCTCCGGATATCCAGGGACGCCCAGTACCGAAACACTGGAAGAAGTGGCCCGCCTCGGTGAAGTTTACTGCGAGTGGGCACCCAATGAAAAGGTCGCCCTTGAAGCTGCCATCGGGGGCTCGATAGCCGGAGGACGTTCGCTTGCCACCATGAAGCATGTCGGCGTCAATGTGGCGGCGGATGCGCTGCTGACACTCACTTACACTGGAGTCAACGCCGGCCTGATCCTCATGGTCGCTGACGACCCTGGCATGCATTCTTCGCAAAACGAACAGGACAGCCGCAACTATGCAAAGTTCGCCAAAGTGCCGATGCTCGACCCGGCTGACTCTCAGGAAGCTTACGATATGGTCCGCGCCGGTTTCGAAATTTCCGAACAATTCGACACCCCCGTGATGCTTCGCACTACGACCCGCATATCCCACGCCAAGGGCGTGGTCGTTCCCGGCGAAACAATCGCCCCGGAGATCGGTGAGTGGGTCAAGGACGTGCCCAAGTACGTCATGCTCCCCAATTTCGGCAAGCTGAGACACATCGAGGTTGAAAAGCGCCTCGTCAAACTTCAGGAATTTGCCGAAACGACGCCACTCAACAGGATCGAAATGCGCGACACGGAACTGGGCATCATTACATCCGGCGTGGCCTATCAGCACACCCGCGAGGCTTTTCCGAATGCCTCGATTCTGAAATTGGGGCTTGCGCATCCTCTGCCCGCAGGAAAAATCCGCGAATTCGCTGCCAGCGTCAAGAATCTGGTAATTGTCGAAGAAATGGATGCCATCTACGAGGAACAGGTTCGTGCACTCGGCGTCGATGTTGCCGTTGGCAAGGACAAGCTGCCACTATGTGGCGAGATTAATGCCGACATTCTGCGCACCGCTCTCGGTGAGTCCGCTACAGCACAGACAACCCCGGTTGAAGGCTTGCCTCAACGCCCGCCGGTATTCTGCCCGAGCTGCGCTCACCGTGGACTGTTTACCATCCTCAGCAAGCTCAAGTCCTTTGTCTCAGGGGACATTGGCTGTTATACATTGGGAGCCCTCCCCCCGATGAATGCCATGCATGCGGTGATCGACATGGGCGCAAGCATCAGTGCGGCGCACGGTATGGCCAAAGTCAACACCATAGCCGGCCGTGAGGAGAAACCTGTTGCGGTCATCGGTGACTCAACTTTTTTCCACTCCGGCATGACCGGTCTTATGAGTATGGCGTACAACGGTGCCAATGCCCTTGTCATCATCATGGACAACCGCACGACCGGCATGACAGGCGGCCAGGAAAATCCGGGGACCGGTGAGACCCTGCAGGGGGTCGCCGCTCGCCAGGTTGATATGGTCCCACTGGTCAAGGCTCTTGGCATAGACAATGTCGCAGAGCTTAACACCTATGACCTTAAGGAAACGGAAGCTGCTATCAGGAAAGGGCTCGAAACCCCTGGTCCCTACGTACTGATCGACAAGAACCCATGCATCCTGCGTTACAAGATCCGCAAACCTGCTATGAGCGTGGTGCAGGAGAAGTGCACTGGCTGCAAGGCCTGCCTGAAGGTTGCCTGCATGGCCCTGGGGTTAACCGCTTCCGGGGACAAACCAACGGTTCGAGTTGACCCAAACGTCTGCAACGGCTGTGGGGTCTGCAAACAAATGTGCAAATTTGACGCAATGCATGAAATCGAGGGAGAGAACAATGCAAATCTTTAATATAGTTATTGCCGGTGTCGGCGGTCAGGGTGTTCTTCTGGCATCAAAGGTTTTGGCAGAAAGCGCTCTGGCCAGTGGAATGGATGTCAAGCAGAACGAGGTCCATGGCATGGCCCAGCGCGGCGGCAGCGTGATCAGCTTCGTGCGTATTGGAGAGCAGGTCCATTCTCCCATAGTCATGCCCGGCACTGCCGACCTGCTGATTTCTTTTGAACCACTGGAAGCTTTACGTTACAGCCATTTCCTCAAGCCTGGCGGGAGGCTGGTGTATAACAATGTCTCCATCAACCCCAGCACCGTGGCCGCCGGACTGGCCGTCTACCCCCAGGACGTGGAGGAGCAGATTGCCGCGGCATGCCCGAATGCTCATGGCATCGATGCCCTCGCAATTGCCCGTGAAGCGGGCAACGGCAAAGCGGTCAACATTGTAATGGTCGGGACGGTGTTAAAGGATCTCCCGCTCAAACACGAGATCATCTCTGATGTCGTCAAAGAAATCACAAAAGGCAAAGGGACCGAGGTCAATCTTAAAGCTCTGGCAGGTGGGTTGGCGGCCTGAACGGCCCTGCTGCAATATGAACCAAACCAGCGCATTCTGCTACAAATTAAAGGGAGACGGCCATGAAACTCAAACAGATTTCAATATTTCTTGAGAACGCACCGGGACGTCTCTATGAAGCAACACAGGCACTTGGCGATGCGGGATTGAATCTGAGGGCACTTTCGATCTGCGATGTTTCAGGTTTTGGTGTCTTGAGAATCCTTATTTCCGATGTCGCAAAGGCACGCCGTGTGATCATGGAGAAGCAGCTCCCGGCCCGTGTTGATGATGTGGTCGCTGCAGAGATTGAAGACACACCCGGCAGCCTGGCCAGCGTCCTTAAATTGCTGATGTCAAACAAGATCAACGTAGACTACATGTATGCGTTGGCTGGCACGTCACTCGGCAAGGCAGTTATGGTTTTCAGCTTCAGCGACAACGACCTGGCAATAAAATTATTCCAGGAGAACAACATTAAAATCCTTGATGCCGACTCCTTCGGGATTCTGGAGAGCCCCGCATAGCAGTTGATTGTATGCAGACAGCCCACCAAGGAGATGAGATTATGGGTAATACCAGCTACCAGCCTAAAAGATTTGCAGTCATCGGAGCGGGACCCGTTGGAGGAATTGTCGCNNAGTCGCGGCTTTTCTGGCTAATGGCGGCTACGACGTAACGCTTTGCGACATTATACCTGAGCTGCTGGCTCCAGCACTGGATCCCGGCATCATCCTCGAAGGCGCTGACAGCCTGCAGGCCAAGGTAACCAGGACAACAACTCATGTGGAAGACCTCCTTGAGGACCCTCCTGACGTTATCTTTGTCACGGTAAAAGCAACGGCTTTGCCTCTGATAGCCTCAACGCTGGAAGGATTTGCCGGACCAGGCCGATACGTGATCAGTTGGCAAAACGGCATTGACACCGAACTGGAGCTTGCCAAGCATCTTGGCAACCAGTCCGTCATGCGTGGGGTGGTGAATTTCGGTTGTGTCCCCTTGCGCCCGGGACACATCAGGCTCGCCTTCCATCATCGGCCCCATTTTCTTCAGGAACTCGACCCGGAATCAAGAGATGCTGCCCTAGGCATCTGCAATGTGTTGAGCGAGTGCGGCCTAACTACCCAGCACACAGAACAGATCGCCGACATGGTATGGCGGAAGACGGTCCTTAATGCCTGCATGAACCCCATGTGTGCCGTAACAGGCATGACCATGGTCGAAATTATCAATGACCCGATCACCTTCAACCTTGTTGATGCATTGATCAAGGAAGGGATTTCCGTGGCTCGCACCAATGAATTTTCTCTCGGCTCGAACTACTATCCTTACGCCATCAACTACATCAAAAATGCCGGCAATCACAAGCCTTCGATGCTTCAGGATGTCGAGGCGAAGCGCCGTACCGAGGTTGACTACATCAATGGCAAGATCATTAAATACGGTGCACAAGCAGGCATCCCCACACCTTACAACAACATGATCAGGGGACTGGTGAAAGCTCTTGAGCCCAAATAGGCACCAAGGTCCGCAGTCTTGTAATCGAGGAATTTTGTCATGAAATTGAAACAGTTATCGATACCACTGGAAAACTCTCCCGGCAGGCTGCACGAAGTCACCAAGGCGCTTGGCGATGCGGACATCAACTTAAGAGCCCACTGTATCTGCGATTCTACCCATGACTTTGGCGTGCTGAGAATCCTGGTGTCTGACTTAAGCACAGCGAGGGGGATCATGATGGACAGGTACATTCCGGCCCGTGTTGATGATGTCGTCGCCGTAGAGATTGAAGACACCCCGGGCAGCCTGGCCCAGGTTCTCAGCCTGTTCTTGGGAACCAAGATCAATGTCGAATACATGTACGCTGTCGCAGGCGCCAACCTGGAAAAGGCCGTCATGGTCTTTCGGTTCAACCTGATCGACCAAGCTATAGAAATGCTGAAAAACAACGGGGCAAAACTTCTTGATGCAGAATCGTTCGGGATTCTTGTTGATAAGGGTTAAAGCCGCTGTTTTAGGGAAGCTAAGTGCTATCGGCCAGGCCACAACAAATGTTTTTTACTTTGCCAGAGTAACAGAATGCATTGATGTTTGAGGGAATAAGAAGATGCAAGGACAAACACAATATGCTCCGAAGAGTTTCGCTGTAATAGGTGCAGGGCCTGTCGGTTGTACGGTAGCGGCGTTTCTCTCACGCGGCGGATACGATGTCACCTTGTGCGATGTCCAGTCCAGCCTTCTCGAACCGACAATTAAACCGGGGATTACAATTACCGGTGCGGACAATTTTCAGGCCCGGGTAAAAAACACCATGCTCAGGATTGATCAACTGGCAGGTGACCCACCCGATGTCGTAATCGTCACCGTTAAGGCGACAGCCTTGCCGATTATTGCATCTGCACTGGAGAATTTCATCACCGCAGGTCGCTATGTAGTCAGTTGGCAGAATGGCATCGACACTGAACTGGTCCTGGCTGAACGCCTGGGGAGAAAACAGGTGATCAGGGCTGTGGTCAATTACGGCTGCATCCTGGATGAGCCCGGCAAGGTTAACCTGGCTTTCCATCATCGGCCGCACTATCTGCAGGAACTTGATGTAGAATCGCAAGCTGCAGCGCTTGGGATTTGTCGTGTTCTCACCGAATGTGGATTAGACACGCATCATACCGAGCAGATTCGAAACATTGTCTGGACCAAAACAGTTAACAACTCCTGCATGAACCCGGTCTGTGCGGTTACCGGCAAGACCATGTTCGAAGTCATCAATGACCCTATCGTTTTTGGCTTGGTCGAATCTCTTTTGAAAGAGGGCGTCCAAGTCGCAAGAGCCAACGAGCTGTTACTGGGTCCGGATTACTACCTCGACTGCATGGACTACATCAAAGACGCCGGACACCACAAGCCATCCATGCTTCAGGACATTGAAGCTAAACGTCAGACCGAAATCGATTACATCAATGGCAAGATCATCGAGTACGGTGAACGGGCAGGCGTTCAAACTCCTTACAACAAGACCTTGCGCAGCCTGGTCAAGGCGTTAGAAAATTAAGACAGGTAGGCAACTGAGGCCCCGGTAATAAACCTTAAAAACAAACAATATTATATTAAAGGTTTCTCTTGTATACATTCCAAGTCCAAACAATAGTTTTAACGCATACATACAAATGTAACATTGTTATTTATTAAGCTATGTTTTGTTGACTGTTGCGAGCAGCAAAGTTATTCTGTGTTAAATTTGTGGGCTCCACGCACATCATCTCAATAAAACAAACCTCGTGCCAAATAAATGGCGCAGGTTAAACCCCGAAGGAGGAAAAAATGAAAAGAGCGTTCGTCTTGTTTCC